>OLNF01000742.1_pt1 | contig 29171 bp, 22 predicted proteins | sample 1673061 | NCBI WGS metagenome assembly OLNF01 (sample SAMEA3136751, study PRJEB25190) | human gut metagenome
CTACGCTGCATTCCACTCCCGTTAGCCAGAGCGAAAAATTCGCGGCGCATCTTGGTGCATTTTTATCTGGAAATAGTATTAAGACTTAATCGCCCCAATCATAACGCCCTTTGCAAAATACTTTTGCAGGAAAGGATACACGCACATGATGGGCAGCATCGTCACAATCACCGCCGCCGCCTTCATGCCGTCGGCGTATGTGCGGCGCCCCAGCTCCGCCGGGACATCCGCTGCCAGCGCACTGCTCGTCCACAGAATCTGCCGCAGTTCCAGCTGCATCGGCCACATCTTGCTGTCGAGGAACAACAGGTTGCTCCAGAACCATTCGTTCCAGCGGTCAACGATGAAGTACAGCGTCACCGTCGCCAATGCGGGCTTCATCAGCGGCAGGTCAATCTGCCAGAAGATGCGGAAGGGGCTTGCGCCGTCGAGCATTGCTGCTTCTTCCAAATCCGGCGGCAGAGACTCGAAGAAGTTGCGCAGGATAATCATGTTGAACGCATTGAACGCCAGCGCAATGACCACGGCGAAGCGGTTGCCGTACAGCCCCAAGTCCTTAACCAGCAGGAAGAAGGGGACAACGCCGCCGCCGAAGTACATGGTGAAGACAATCATGTTCTGAAACAGCGCGCGTCCGGGGTAGTTCTTCTTGCTCAGCCCATACGCCAAGGTCGTGGCGAGGAACATGCTGAAAATCGTACCTGTCACCGTGTACAGCACAGAGTTGAAGAACGAGCGCAGCAGGCCCGTGCCGACGAAGATGTCGCGGTAGTTGCCTGTAGTCGGGCTCTGCGGCCAGAGCGTCGTGCCGTTCATGATGAATTCCTGCTGTGTGAGGAAGGAACGGACGATGGTGTAGTAGAAGGGGACGATGACGATGAACGCCAGAATCAGCAGGAAGATGATGTTGAAGACATCGAACGCCGTCGTTTTTTGGAGCTTGCGTTTCTTCCGCGCGATTTCCCGTTCAAGCTGTTTCTCCGCTTTTTTCGAGGAAATTGCTGTCATTACATGATGCCTCCTTCCCCAAGTGCTTTCGCCAGCTTGTTTGCCAGCAGCAGGAAAGCGAAGTTGATGACGGATTTCGACAAGCCGATCGCGGTGGAGAAGCCGTATTTCGGTTTTTCCTGGAAGGTGATGCGGTAGATGTAGGTGTCAATCGTCTCCGCCGCGTCGCGCACAACCGCATTGGTCATGTTCAGAATTTGGTCATAGCCCTTGCTCATGATGCCGCCGAACGCCAGAATGAGCAGAATCACCGCCGTCGAGCGGATTTCCGGCCATGTGATGTACCACATCTTGTGGAAGCGGTTTGCGCCGTCCACCTCGGCGGCTTCGTAGAGTTCCGGGCTGATGCCCGCGATGCCCGCCAGATACAGGATGGCTGACCAGCCAGTTCCCTTCCAGATGCTTGTCGCATACAGCAGGGGACGAATCAAACTCTTGTCTGTCAAGAAGCCGTATGTCTGTCCTCCGGATGCGCGAATCAGGCTGTTGATGACGCCCTCGCCTGCGAAAATCGTCGTCATCAAGCCACCGACGATAACCCAGCTTAGGAAGTTCGGGAAGGTGTAAATCACCTGCAAGGTATTCTTGTAGTGCCGACTCCGCAGTTCGTTGAGCAGCAGCGCCAGAATGATCGGGCCGGGGAAGCCGGTAATGATGTACGCCAGTCCCATGCGGATGGTGTTGAAGAACGCCGCGTTGAACTTCTTGTCCTTGAACATCATCGCGAAGTTATTATACCACGGATTCGCCCACGGACTGCCCAGAATGCCCTTGCTGATCTTGTAGTCCTTGAAGGCGACCACCAGACCATACATCGGGCCGTAGCAGAACAGCAGGACGAACGCAATGCCCGGCAGCAGGAAGAGATACACCCAGCGGTTCTTCCAGATCCGCTTGCCCAGGGACTGCCGACGCCCTGATTCAATCATCGCATGTTCTTTCGCCATGCCATCAGCCACCCGCTTTCTCGTTTTTGTTCATGGCTTTATTTTATCGTTTTTTGCCCGAAAAGGAATGCACTGTTTTCGGTTTGCACCCTCAATATTTTCGGTTTGGCTGTATTTAGACCGGATTCTACATCCTTAGCAGTGGACAAGCGAAATCATCCCTGCTATAATAAGAACACCTTCCTGCTAAATAGGATTGCTTTCATAAGTTTCTGGACGCACTCCCGATGAAGCCGTTCGGGAGGAAGGAGGACGAGGATGTACCGCATTCTGATTGTTGATGACGAGCCGATGGCGCTGTATTCCACCGCGCACACCTTCCCGTGGGCGGACTGGGGCTTTGACCCGCCCGTGCTGATGACGGAAGCGCCCGCTGCGCTGGACAAGCTGCGCACGGAACGCTTCGACGCCGCGATTGTGGACATTCGGATGCCGCAGATGACAGGCATTGACCTGATTCGCCTGTCCGGGGAAGCGGGCTTGCAGACGGTGTTCATCGTCCTAAGCGGGTATTCCGATTTCAGCTATGTGCAGACAGCGCTGCGGCTGTCCGCATTCGACTACTGCCTGAAGCCAATTCTGCCCGATGCGGCGCAGACTGCACTGGAGCGCTTGTCGGGCCGCATCCACGACATTCGTGTGGGGAGCGACCCGGCGTTTCTGGCGACGCTGAGCAGCACGGCGCCGCTCAAACCGCTTTTTACGCAGCGCGGACTGCCTGTGCCGGAAGGGATGTTGTCCATGGTGCTTTTGTCCGCGGAGAAGCCAGAGACGCTTCCACCGCTGCTGAACGGGTTTCAGGCGTCTCTGTCCTTCTGGGCGGACGCGAACGAAGTGCTGCTGTTCACGCCGATGCCGGAGCAGGCGCTGCTGTCCGCCTTGCCAAAGTCGCCTGACGTGCGCGTGTGCTATACTGTACCTGTATTGCAGGACATCCTCAATCCCGTTCGGCAATTGCAGCTGCTTCGGCAGACGATGGCGGAGGTGCAGCCCGGTCAGGCGCCGGTATCCATCCACGTCAACGACTGCAGTCCGACGTTTTTCGACATGCTGAACTACGTCGATGCGCATTTGAGCGACGAATTGTCCCTCCAAAGGCTTTCGGCGCAGTTCCACCTGAACTACACCTATTGTAGTGAGCTGTTTCGCGCCATCACGGGCGCGACGTTCACTAAGTACCTATCCAGCCACCGCATGGAGCGTGCGCGGACGCTGATTATCACGACACCCATGAGCATCTCCGAAATCGCGCGGCAGACGGGGTACAGCAACTACAATCACTTTTCCGCCACCTTCAAAACATATTTCGGGCAGACGCCGGGCGCGTACCGCACAGCGCATCAGGAAGGGAGTGGGCGCTGACATATGCGCAAGCATTTCAGTTCTCTGCGCAGCCAGATGCTGCTGCTGACGACCGGCACGGTGCTGGCGGTGGTGATTCTGGCGACGGTGTTTTACAGCAGCGCCCAGCGGATGTCTGAGAAGAAAGCGGCGACGTTCGTGCATTCGATGCTCGTGCAGCTGGGCGACAGCCTTGACCGCATCGGCAACGAAATGTCCTACTTGGGCAGCGCCCTCCATTCCAACGAGGTCTTGCAGCAGTATTATCACGCGCCGACAGCGATACAACGAATGCAGTACGGCAAAAGTTTCATTGATTTTACTTCCAGCCTGCTCAACCACAGCACCACGGTCAGCCACATCGTCATCGTCAACAACGACCAGAGTATCCTCAGCCCGACGGAGCGGAACATCATTGCGCTGGACACGCTGGATTCCAAGTATCACCTGTTTGAGAGCGACAATCTGTCTTCCGGTTTTTACGGGCCAGCATTCGATACCTTCACGAACATCAACTTTTTTGCATACGTTCAGCCGGTCTACAATACCCGGCAGGGTGCGCGGTTCCGGCAAAAGTTAGGCACCTGTGTCATCTTCGCCCGCCTTGACCTGCTGCAATCCACGCTGCGCAGCGCCCTGCCGACGCCTGGTGCAGCGCTGATGCTCATCGAGCAGGACGAGCAGATTATCCTCTGCTGCGACGCAGACGGGAACACGCTGTCCCTGCTGCCCGAATCGTTCTGCAGCGACATGGCGGACGGCTTGCAGCACAGTCTGACGCTCAACAAGACGACATACCTGACGGATTCGCTGCTGCTCTCATCAATGGGCTGGCGGCTGGTCAGCCTCGTGCCGGAGGACGAAATCGCGGCAGACCTGATGCCGCTGCTCTGGCTTGGGATGCTGATATGCGTCGTGTTCGCCATCTGCATCGGTGTGTGGAACCTGCACATCCAGCGCAGCATCATGGCGCCGGTGAAACAGCTGACCGCCTTCATCGAAAATGACTTGGACGACAAGCTGCAGAACCGCATCCACATCAGCACCAGCAGCGAAATGGAACTGTTCTGTCAGGAAATCAACACGCTGCTGGACAAGGTGTCTGAAATGACGGCGGAGCGGCTGCAAGATCAGACGCGGCTCTATGAGCTGAATCTGGCGAAGAAGCGTGCGGAGCTGTCCGCCCTGCAAAGCCAGATTAACCCGCATTTCCTCTACAACACGCTGGACTGCATCCGCGGGTACGGGTACATGCTGAACAGCAGCGAGATCGTGTCGATTACCAACGCCCTGTCCTCCATCATGCGCTACTGCATCAAGGGCGCGGACATCGTCGCGCTGCGCAAGGAAATGACCATTGTCAACTACTATCTGGACATCATCCGCATCCGCTTCCCGAACCGCTTCAACTACGTTTTCGACGTAGATCCGGCGCTCGAAGATCTTGCGATTCCGCGTTTCATCATCCAGCCCGTGGTGGAAAACGCGATTTATCACGGGCTGGAATCGCGCTTGGAGAAAGGGACGCTGACGATTTCCTGCCACACGACGGAGACGGGAGGCTGCGCGCTGTGCGTAACGGACGATGGCGTGGGGATTCCCCCGGAGCGGCTGGCGGAAATTCACCGGAAGCTGTCCGACAAGAGTATGCAGAACGTGCTGAACGTCCCGGCGGGGAACAGTCTGGCGCTGGTGAACATCCATAACCGCCTGCGCAATCTCTACGGCGCAAATTACGGGCTGGACATCGTCTGTCCCCCGGAGGGCGGAACGCGCGTCACGCTGCACCTGCCGATGGTGCTGGCGCAGACAGAAACAGAACAGGGAGGTCACATCTCATGAACCTGATGAACATCGAACAGAATGCCGAAAACCTGCGGCTGCTGGGGCTGATTGTCGCCCAGCGCGGCGAAACAATCTATCAGCACAATTGGGACAGCCCGTGCCGCCGCCTGCTGTTCTCTGCCAGCAAGAGCTTCACCGGGGCGGCAGTTGGTTTCGCGGTTCAGGAGGGGTTATTGCGCCTTGACGACCGCCTGATTGAACTGCTCCCGGACGAAGCGCCGGAAAATCCCTCGGAGAACCTTTGCCGCGCCACGATTCGTGATGCGCTGACGATGTGCATCGGGCAGTCGCGCGGGTACTTGATGGGCGCACAGCGCGTCGGCATGGCGGAAGAAGACTGGGCGAAAGCAGTGCTGGCGCTGCCGTTTGACGAAGCGCCGGGGACGCACTTTGTGTACAGCAACGTCGGGCCGTATCTGGCGGGGCTGGCGGTGCAGAAGCGCGCCGGGTGCGACCTTGTGGATTACCTGATGCCGCGGCTGTTTACACCGCTGGGGATTCAGCGCACGGTCTGGGAGGTTGACCCGCTGGGGCGGACGTTCGGCGCAGCGGGGCTGCTGCTGGCGCTGCCAGAGCTGCACAAGCTGGGACTGCTCTATCAGCAGGGCGGGCAATGGCAGGGAAAACAGCTGCTTGACCCCAATTGGGTGCGCGAAAGCGGGCGCAAGCAGGTCGAAAACGAGGAAGACGGCTACGGCTACCTGTTCTGGCGCGGAAAGTACGATTCGTACCGCGCGGACGGGCTGTATGGGCAGTACAGCGTCATTCTGCCGGCGCAGGAGGCGGTCATCACCTGCACGGCGGAAAACCGGAATCAGAAGCAGCTGCTGGAAACGCTCTTGGATGCCATCGTACCACAATTATAACGGGGAGGACACCCGCATGTACACGCCCGATTTGCTCACCATGACCGACGGCACGCCCGTCACGTCACCCGCGCAGTGGGAGGCGCGCCGGGGGGAACTGCTGAACATCCTCGCGCGGGAGCAGTACGGCACGTTTCTGCCGCCGTCTACCGCATCCGCGCAGGTAATGGCGCCGCCAATGCCCGCCTGCGCCGGACACGCCATGCAGGAGACGCTCGAAGTCCGCTTTGATACCCCGGCAGGGGAATTTGCCTTTCCGCTGCGGTTTCTCTATCCGGCGGACGGTCAGGCGCATCCGCTGTTTTTGCTGCTGAATTTCCGTCCGCTCATTCCGGACATCTACTGTCCGGCGGAGGAAATCCTCGACAACGGCTTTGCGCTGGCGGTCGTGTGCTACACAGACATTACGGCGGACGATGGCGACTGGGGCAGCGGGCTATGCGGGCATTATCCGCGGAAGCATCCCGACAACGACCCCGGCAAGCTCGTTTTCTGGACATACGCTGCCAGCCGCGCGCTGGATGTGCTGACGTTTCGCCCGGAGGTGGATGCGCGGAATATCGCCGTGATTGGGCATTCGCGGCTGGGCAAAGCGGCGCTGCTCTGCGGCGCGCAGGATGCCCGTGTGCGCTTTACCTGCGCCAACGATGCCGGATGCGGCGGCGACGCGCTGGAACAGACCAAGCACCCCGGCGCGGAGGATTACGCGGCGATGGCGCGCAGCTTCCCGTACTGGTTCTGCGGCAATCGCAGCCGCTACATCGACCATCCGGAGGAGCGCCCCTATGATCAGCACTTTCTGCTCGGCGCCATCGCCCCGCGCTTCGCCGCCGTCAGCAGCGCGTCGCTTGACCGCTGGGCTGACCCGTATTCGCAGCAGCTTTGCTGTGCCGCCGCGTCGCCTGCGTGGGAGCTGCACGGACTGCGCGGCTTTGTGGGTACAGAATCACCCGCTGCGGTCGGTGCGGCGTACCCGGAGGGGCATGTCGCGTACCATCTGCGCGGTGGGCTGCACTATCTGAGCCGCCAGGACTGGCTGTTCTATATGGATTTCGTTCGTCGGCACAAGGGGAAAACGGTATGAAGACGCTGTGCGTTGATTTAGGCGGCTCGCGGGTGAAACTGGCGCTGATGACGGCGGACAGTCACCCGCAGCCGGACGTGTTCGAGGTGGATTCGCACGCGCCGCTTGCGCAGACGCTCTCGCTCGTCGCGCAGCATGCCGCCGCATGGGGACAGCCCGATGCCGTGTCGATTGCACTGCCCTGCGTGGTCTGCCGTGGAACGGTCATTGCCTGCAACGGAAAATACACGGATGCAGTCGGTTTTGACTGGGTGCGCTGGTCACAGAAGACATTCGGCGCGCCCGTTTTCCTGATGAACGATGCTGCTGCTGCACTGCTGGGCGAAATGCGCTGCGGTGCGGCGAAAGACACGGACGCCGCCGCCATCCTCATGATTGGTACAGGCATCGGCAGTGCCGCCGCCCATGACAGGCGCATTCTGACAGGTCGGCACGGCACGATGGGGATGCTCGGCGGTCACATGGCGATTGAGATGCTGCACCCCCGCCGCTGCACCTGCGGCGCGACGGGCTGTTTGGAAGCATGGGCGGGAACTTGGGCGCTGGATGAGATTGCCCGTCAGGAGGATGGGTTTGCGGAAAGTGCCTTGGCGAATGCGAGAAAGGTAGATTACCGCGCGCTGCTGGACGGCGTGGCGCAGGGAGATGCGGTCAGCCTGCGGGTGTTTGAGACGGTCGCGACGGCGCTGGGGATGGGCGCGGTGAATTTGATTCATGCGTATGACCCGGAAGTGCTGCTGCTCAGCGGTGGGCCATGCCATTCGGAAATGTTGATGCGGAGGATTCGGAGATATGTGAGGGAGAATGTGTGGACACCGTGGGGGCAGGTTGATATACGGGTTGCAGAGAACCCGGAGGGGTCGGTATTGCTGGGGCTGATAAGGGAGTAAAGGAAATTTGTGCACCCGCAGGAGCCCCCCCTCAGGCTGCTTTATTCGCTGCTTGCACATTGTCGCGCCAGATGGGCGCGGCCAGACAGCATCGGGAGAAACATTTCTCTCGGTGCTGATTTTGCGTGCGCCCGGAGGTGCACGCAAAAAAATCCCCTGGCAGTCTTCATCAGTCCTGCCGGGGGATTCTATATGCTCAAAAATGCGAATGCAGAGAACTCAATTAGTCCTGCTTGTACCGCCACTGGCGCGCGCGGTCGCCCGCGTTCAGGATGCGCTTGCGCATACGCAGGTTCTTCGGGGTGATTTCCAGCAGCTCGTCATCATCGATGAACTCGAGGCACTCTTCCAGCGTCATCGGATGGACGGAAATCAGGCGCATCGCGTCTTCGGAAGCGGAGGCGTTACGCATGTTGGTGACGTGCTTCTGTTTGCAGACGTTGACGACAAGGTCATCCGGGCGGGAGTTCTGACCGACGATCATGCCCTCGTAGACGTTCTGCTGCGCGCCGATGAACAGCGTGCCGCGCTCCTGCGCGTAGAACAGCGCATAGGGGGTGGAAACGCCGCTTTCGTGCGCCACCAGCGCGCCGACGCTGCGGTGCGGAATATCGCCCTTGACCGGCTCGTAGCGCTCGAACACGGCGGACATGATGCCTTCGCCGCGCGTGTCAGTCATGAACTCACTGCGATAGCCGAACAGCCCGCGCGACGGCACAAGGAACTCCAGACGAACGCGATCCTGACCAGACATGTGCTCCAGCGTACCGCGGCGGCGGCCGATTTTCTCGATGACAGCGCCTGCGGAAGCCTGCGGCGTGTCCACGACAAGGCGTTCAATCGGTTCGCACTTCACGCCGTCGATTTCGCGGTAAATAACGCGCGGCTTGGAGACGGCGAATTCGTAGCCCTGACGTCGCATGTTTTCAATCAGGATAGACAGATGCAGTTCGCCGCGTCCGCAGACCTCGAACGCATCCGTGCTGTCGGTGTCGCTGACGCGCAGAGAAACGTCCGTCTGCAATTCGCGCATCAGGCGCGCGCGCAGGTGACGGCTCGTGACATAAGTGCCCTCACGGCCCGCGAAGGGGGAATCGTTGACTTGGAACGTCATCGTGACGGTCGGCTCGCTGATTTTGACGAACGGCAGACCCTCGATGCACTCCGGCGCGCAGACGGTGTCGCCGATGGACAAATCCGCCGCGCCGGACAGCGCCACGATGTCGCCCATGCGGACTTCTTCCGCGTCCACACGCTTCAAGCCGTCGTACTGATACAGGTTGCCCAGACGCCACGGCTGGCTCGTCACGCCGGTCTGCACATTCGTGTGGACGACGTTCATGCCCGCCTTGAACACGCCGCGGGTGATGCGGCCAACGCCGATGCGCCCGACATACTCGGAGTAGTCGATGGTGGAAATCAGCACCTGCGCCAGGCCGTCGGGATCGCCTTCAGGCGCGGGAATGTACTTCAGGATGGCATCGAACAGCGGGCGCAGATCCGTGCCGGGGGTGTCCAGATCCAGCGTCGCCGTGCCCTTGCGGGCGGAAACGTAGAGAATCGGGTTTTCGATGGTGCTCTCGTCGGCTTCCAGGTCAATCAGCAGGTCGAGGATTTCGCCCACCACCTCTTCGCAGCGCGCGTCGGGGCGGTCAATCTTGTTGATGACAATCAGCACCTTCAGCTTCAGCTCCAGTGCCTTTTTCAGCACGAAGCGGGTTTGGGGCATCGGGCCTTCAAAGCTGTCCACCAGCAGCAGCACGCCGTCCACCATTTTCAGCACGCGTTCCACTTCGCCGCCGAAGTCCGCGTGACCGGGGGTGTCGACGATGTTGATTTTCGTCTTGCCGTAATGCACGGCGGTGTTCTTCGCCAGAATCGTGATGCCGCGCTCGCGCTCGATGGCGCCGGAGTCCATCACGCGGTCAACTGTCTGCTGATTCTCATGGTAAACGCCGCCCTGCTTGAGCATCTGGTCAACCAGCGTCGTCTTGCCGTGGTCAACGTGGGCGATAATTGCAATGTTACGAATATCTTCACGAACCATAACGTGTTCTCTCCTTCTATATAATCGAGAGGCACCAGAGGCTCTGCCTCTGGACTCCGCAAGGGGCGCTGCCCCTTGACCCTGCCAAAGGGTCTTCGACCCTCTGGACTCCCTTTTTCGCGATTGAGCAGGTGACTTCTCCTTACTTCTTCCGCGTGTTTATTGGGGGAAACCAAGGGGCGCTGCCCCTTGACCCCGCCAAAGGGTCTTCGACCCTCTGGACTCCCTTTCGCGCGATTGAACTGGTACTACTCTCAGGCAATGCCCGCGTGTTGGGCTTTGGAAAAGTGCCATTGTAAAAAGGGCTGCCGTGCAGATTGTGCATGGCAGCCCTTTGCTATTTGGGTATCAACCGATGGAGTACAAGGCAACTACCTTTGCAACCATCGTGATATACTTAATCTGAATCGCATTCCGTGCGTCTTCGTCCATCGCAAGATAGTCCGCAACGCTGATTTTCTGCGCCGTTTCGCCCTCGGCAGGAATCGTCGTCAGCATACTGCGCTGCTGATCCAGTTCGCACTGCACGCGCGCGCCCGCATTGCGTGCGCCAATGCCGATTTTCTTCTCCGTAAAGGGATTGTATTCATAGTAGGAGATGACAATGGGGCTGCCCGCAATCAGGTTGCGGTACGTCGCCGTTTCCGCCATCACCGCGCAGGACGTGTAAACATCTGTGCCGTTCTCATCCACCGTGTACTTCAAGCCGAAAATAGCAACCGTCGGCTCGTTGTTCTCGTCAATGGTCACAACCGTATTCGTGCCCAAGCCATTGCTTTGCAGCTTGATGGCGTACTTGCCGCCGTCATTCGGGAACGGTACGCTGACATACTGCGCATTTTCGAGCTTCGCGGCTTCCTCCAGCGTCGAAACGCCATTTTCATCCGCAATCCAATAGTAGACCTTGACCTTCACTGCCGAGCGCGCCGCCAGATCCAGCGGGGTACGGATGCACGGGCCGTCCGTTTCATCCACATACTTCGCCTTGCCGGACGCGTGCGTAATAACGTCCACAGCCGCATCCGTCGTCTGGAAATCGTAAATTGACGCATTCGGGTCTTCGTAGGTGAAGTCGATGCCCGCCGCCTTGCACTGGTCGGCAAACGTTTCTTCCGTCACCGCTTCTGCCACGGGAGATGCCACGGTGTCCACTTCACCCTTTTCCGCGCGAGATAGCGCCGCATTCACTGCCGCAATCACTGCTTCGCTGGATACGGTCGCCTGACTGACCGTATCAACGTCGGTATTGCCCGCTACAAGGATAGCCTCAATCATCTTGTCGATGGCAACATCACCCAAGCCTGCCGTTTCGCTCTGTGACACGACTTTGATATCCGCAATCGCATCCGCCGTCATTTCAACACGCAGGGTAATTGCGCCGTTGTTGCCGTCCGCAGAAACCGTGTAAGTTCCGGGCGTATACGCGCCGTCTGCCATTGCTGCCCCACCCGCGCAGAACAGGGACAGCGCCATCAGCGTTGAAAGTGCTCTTCTTTTCATAACCAATCCTTCTTTCCGCATACAGTTTGCATGCTTATGATAATATTATTATATCATTCGTTAATCGTTTGTCAAGAATGCTACGAAAATATATTTTTTCAGCAAAACGACCGAACCCGCTTCACCGCGCCGTTCGGTCGTTTTTGATGCCCATTTTCCGCAGCAGGAACGCTGCAATCTTCCGTCCCCAGTGCTGCCGTTCCAGATGCGCCACGGGCAGTTCTTTCACGCGGTAATCCTGCTGTGCCAGCCACACGTCCAGCAGCCGCTCCGCCAGAAAACCATGCACCCGCTTGTCCCGCGCGCTGTAGCCCGTCGTGTCAATTTCCGCCGCGTCCAGCAGGGGGAAGAGCCACGATGCATAGCTTTGCAGCGCGTCCCGGCGCATCAGCATCAGGTTGAACCGATGCCCGGATCGGCGCGCCATCACGCGGTCAAACACGCGCTCCTGCCCCGGATGCAGCCGCGCAAGCGCCGCCCGCGCCTTCCACAAATCCTCCTCGTGGTGCGCATGGGCATACTGCGTGAAGTTCGTTTCCAGCCAGTAGTGCCGCTTTTTCGGCAAAAAAATATCCGCCGTATCAAGCAGGGGCAGCAGCTGCGCGCGCGTCAGAATGCGCTTTTGCGGGCAGCCTGTCCTGCGGAGGGAGAAGTACCGCCGATAATGGCACAAGCCGTACCAGTCCGCATCCACATTGTGCGCCATCCAGTACAGCACCGTCAGTTCGCAGTAGCTGCCGTTCTTCGCGCTGATATTTTCGCCCGTGTCGTCGCGCATCAGCCCCAGCGGCGGATGAATCGCCGCGCCCGCCTGAATTGGCGTATACAGCGCATCTGTCGGCAGCGCGTACTTTTCGTGCAGCGCCACGGCAAAAAAGATGCGCGGCTGTTGCATGCTTCTCCCCCCTTCCTACGCTGCATTGTACCATGCTCCCTGCCTTCCGTCAACAGCGAATGCGGACGGAAGTTGTAAATTTTCCATTCTTCTGCCGGTTTTCGTTGACAATCGCCTTCTTTTTATGCTATTCTTCAGGTTGGAGTATCATAGAAAGGAATGGCATTGATTATGAAGAAATGGCTGATCGCGCTGCTGACGCTGCTCGCGCTGAGCCTGAGCGTTGCCTTCGCCGCGGAAGCGAATGATATCACAGAGGACTGCAAGTTCAAGGTGTGCAGTTCCGGGCGGAAATACACGCTGATGACGGACAAGAAGTATACTTCTTACTGGGAGAGCAACAAAATCAAAACCCCATGGATCGCAATTACCGCGCCGGAGGGCAAGCCAATTGCCGGGCTTTATGTCTGCTTCGGCAACATGCCTGAATCGTGGGAAATCCAGACCAGCGACGACGGCAAGGACTGGTTCACCGCCGTGCCGGGCGACACGCGCTTCCTCCACGCGTATGTTGCGCTTCCGCAGCCCGCGCAGCATGTCCGCTTGGCGGTGACAAGCGAGAAGAAAACCGCCCTGCGCATCAACGACCTGTTTGTGCTTTCTGAGGGCGATTTGCCCGACTGGGTGCAGGTATGGCAGCCGACGGAGGAGAAGGCGGATATCCTCTTCCTCTCCACGCACCCGGATGATGAGCTGATTTTCTTCGGCGGCGCAATTCCCACCTACGCCGTCGAGCAGCAGCGCAAGGTGGTTGTGGCGTACTTCACCCGCTCCAACACCACCCGCTCCTCCGAGCTGCTCAATGGTCTGTGGCACATGGGCGTGCGGACGTATCCGGTCATTGGCAATTTCAAGGACAGCTATGCCAAAAATCTCAAGGCAGCCTATAAATCTGCGGGCGGCAAAGGCAAAGTCAACGAATGGATTGTGGGGCTGTATCGGCAGTACAAACCGGAAGTCGTTGTGACGCAGGACACCAATGGCGAGTATGGCCACAAGCAGCACATGATGATTGCTGACGCCGCCCAGAACTGCATTGCATTGGCAGCAAACGAGGATGAATTCACCGCGTCCACCATTGCATACGGCACTTGGCAGGTCAAAAAGCTGTACCTGCACCTGTACCCCGAAAATCAGATTACGTTTGACTGGACGGTTCCGCTCAAGAGCATGAATGGCGCGACCGGCATCGAGCTGGCGGAAGAAGCCTATACCCTGCACAAGACGCAGGCATCCTCCGGTATGAGCGTCACCGAAACGGGCACGAAGTACGACAACCGCGTGTTTGGTCTGGCGTTCACGACCGTAGGCGAGGACGTCCGCAAAGACGACTTCCTCGAAAACATCTACGACGCGCCCGGTTCTTACGATGCGGCGGCAAACAACGTGGAAGCCACGCCCGCGCCCACCGAAGTGCCTGCATACATGGCGCACATGCCCGCCCTCAACGCCAAGGGTTTCCTCGATGAAGGCGAATACCTCTACTCTTCCGAGGACGAGGGACTGTGGATTTACGTCAGCCAGACCAGCAAAGTCATCATCCAGCGCAAATACGACGCAACCCAGCCGCTGACGTGGTTTGAGGCGGATCTGTACGGCGATTTGGACGCGGGCGAAATGCTCCGCACGGTGCAAAACGACCCGGAGAAGATGGGCAAAGTGCGTGTGGACGCGACAGAAACCGCAAAAAAGCACAACGTCGTTTTTGCGATGAACACGGACTACTACACTTACCGCGTCGCCGTGAACAACAACCGCCACACGGGCATTGTCATCCGCGACGGGCGCATCCTCTATGACGACCCGTACACCGAAAAGCAGGTAACGAACTCCATGTTCCCGAATCTGGACATGCTGGCGTTCATGCCTGACGGCAGCCTTAAAGTCTACCACAGCTGGGAAAAGACGGCGCAGGAGTTCATCGACGAGGGTGTACAGACGGTGTACTCCTTCGGCCCGTATCTGCTGCTGGACGGCAAAGTGTCCGAGCGCGCCTACGCCAACAACGAGAACAAGAATCCGCGCTGCGCCATCGGCATGGTCGAACCCGGTCACTACGTCGCCATCATGTGCGAAGGGCGCCTGAAGCGCTCCGCAGGCGTTACCATCAGCTATCTGGCGAAGATGATGCGCGCCAAGGGCTGTCAGGTCGCCTTCAACATGGACGGCGGGCAGACGGCAGTGATGGTCTTCATGGGCAAGCAGCTCAACCAGATTGGCGCTTACGACGGCGGCAAGACCAACTCCCGCCCGACAAGCGAAGTGCTGGGCTTCGGCACATCCGAGCAGGTCGGGACGTACGGAGTGCAATAAACATACGATATCGGGGCAGAAGAACGCGCTTCTGCCCTGTTTTTTCCGAAAAAATCGTGAAATTACGGCTCTCACCCTTGACGTGACAAGCACCAAAATGCTATAATAAAGCGTTTTCAAGCTACTATTTCGCGGGAAATGCCGGTTTGCGGCGCTTCCCTGACTTTTTCAGGAGGGATTTTCGGATGTCTGGGCATTCCAAGTGGCATAATATTCAGGCGAAGAAGGGCAAGGCGGATGCTGCCCGCGGCGCTGTTTTCACCAAGATTGGCCGTGAAATCGCGATTGCTGTGCGCGATGGCGGCGCAAACCCCGAATCCAACGGCAAGCTGCGCGACATCATTGCCAAGGCGAAAGCCAACAATATGCCGAATGACAATATTCAGCGCTCCATCAAGAAGGCGAGCGGTGAACTGTCCAACGTGACCTACGAGCAGATCACCTATGAAGGCTATGCGCCCGGCGGCGTTGCGGTCATCGTTGATACCATCACCGACAACCGCAACCGTACCGCTTCCGACGTGCGCCACTGCTTTGCCAAGAACGGCGGCAACCTCGGCACGACCGGCTCCGTCAGCTTCATGTTCGACGAGAAGGGCGTTCTGGTGGTGGAACGCACTCCCGGTTCGGACGAAGAAGAAATGATGATGATGGCGCTGGACGCCGGTGCGGAAGACATGAAGGTGGATGACGACGCCTACGAAATCTACACCGCGCCGAACGACTTCTCCACCGTCCGCGAAGCGCTGGAGAAGCAGGGTGTCACCTTCCTGACCGCTGAAGTGGACAAGATTCCGCAGAACACGGTTGCGCTGCCTGACGAAGAAACGATCCAGAAGATTCAGAAGCTGCTGGAGATGCTGGAGGACAACGACGACGTGCAGAACGTGTACCACAATGCCGAGCTGCCGGAAGAAGAGGACGACGAGGACTAATCCTCCGTCGATTTTCACTGCCCCCTGCCGAGGAGTTTTCCTTCTCGGCAGGGGGATTTTTTGTCTGATTTCTGATACTATTTCCAGATTCACCTGCGCCATCTGCTTGCGCCTTTTGCAATGTCCTATTATTCCGCCCAAAACAAAAAAATACCGCAGATTTCTCTGCGGCGTTCGTGGCTCAAATAGGATTCGAACCTATGACACTTCGGGTATGAACCGAATGCTCTGGCCAGCTGAGCTATTGAGCCAAATGGTTGCGGGGGTAGGACTTGAACCTACGACCTCCGGGTTATGAGCCCGACGAGCTACCAAGCTGCTCTACCCCGCGTCATTCCATCGCTTTTATCGGCGACATTGATTATTATACCCTATTCCAACGGTTTTGTCAAGAGGGTGCGGAAAGTTTTTTTTGCAGCAGAAGCAGAGGATGAAAACGCGGCTGCTGACCTTCTTTCCCGAAAACCAGCAGCCACGCCAATTCACGCCCCTCCGCGAGAGGCGACAAAGCGCAAACGTCTCTGTACAGGTCATCAACCAATTTCAATTCACGCCCCTCCGCGAGGGGCGACGATTCCGCGCACGGAACGCCCCGACTTGGAGCTTATTTCAATTCACGCCCCTCCGCGAGGGGCGACTCACGGGGTCAGCGCCCGTTTTCAACGCCTTCTATTTCAATTCACGCCCCTCCGCGAGGGGCGACAAAACGGGTTTATCAAGATACATATTTTTAAGTATTTCAATTCACGCCCCTCCGCGAGGGGCGACCGTCCATTTCAGCTTCGGCACGTTCTCCACGCAGATTTCAATTCACGCCCCTCCGCGAGGGGCGACGCCACTCCTTTTCTCGATTCTCGCAAGCGTGTCAATTTCAATTCACGCCCCTCCGCGAGGGGCGACAGATTCGTCCGGCGCTGTATACAGCGATTGTAAAATTTCAATTCACGCCCCTCCGCGAGGGGCGACTGAGAGTAATTTCCGTGCTATAATGTAAAATGTAAAATTTCAATTCACGCCCCTCCGCGAGGGGCGACGAACGCGGTGCATGATAAATCTGCAGATTTTGGAATTTCAATTCACGCCCCTCCGCGAGGGGCGACGTATCTTGTAGATGGTATCCCATAAAGCCACCATTTCAATTCACGCCCCTCCGCGAGGGGCGACATCCGAAAAATCAAAACAATCGATGATCCGGACATTTCAATTCACGCCCCTCCGCGAGGGGCGACGTTTGCGACGGGGGGAAGCTCTTGCTCTCAACATTATTTCAATTCACGCCCCTCCGCGAGGGGCGACGGCGAACAGCCGCACAGTGCCGTTCTCCGTTTTATTTCAATTCACGCCCCTCCGCGAGGGGCGACTGGCTTTGGATGTCCTTGCCGTACTCGTCCAACAATTTCAATTCACGCCCCTCCGCGAGGGGCGACAAAATTGCGAATTTGGGAATTGCGCATTTCGACTGATTTCAATTCACGCCCCTCCGCGAGGGGCGACGTGTTGACGTTTGCGCCGTTATGATAAGTCACTTATTTCAATTCACGCCCCTCCGCGAGGGGCGACGCTTCATCCACAAAAGCATCAACAACCGCTTTTGTCCAATTTCAATTCACGCCCCTCCGCGAGGGGCGACCTCTTGGGGGTTTTGCAAGCATATTGCAAAGATATTTCAATTCACGCCCCTCCGCGAGGGGCGACTCGGATTCAGCTTGCTCGTAGCTGTTGTATTTCGTATTTCAATTCACGCCCCTCCGCGAGGGGCGACGCCCGGTTCCCTGCCTTGCAGATTTCCTCCATGATATTTCAATTCACGCCCCTCCGCGAGGGGCGACCGTCCATCAGCGTGGAAATAGCGTGGTCAAGATTATTTCAATTCACGCCCCTCCGCGAGGGGCGACCAAAAAGTTTTTCTGCCTTTTCCTTGTCCTCCGTATTTCAATTCACGCCCCTCCGCGAGGGGCGACTCTCACGACGGAAGGGAATCCTGTCGCGCTGAATATTTCAATTCACGCCCCTCCGCGAGGGGCGACCATTGCGTTTCTCCTTTCCTCACGCAACCCGCGTATTTCAATTCACGCCCCTCCGCGAGGGGCGACAGCAGATAAAGCGAATCACAATCTTCCAGCATTATTTCAATTCACGCCCCTCCGCGAGGGGCGACGCGATGTAGCCGCCGCTCTTTCGGATTGATGGGATATTTCAATTCACGCCCCTCCGCGAGGGGCGACCCGACGGCGATTGTCGTTTTGTCCGCCTCAACGCTATTTCAATTCACGCCCCTCCGCGAGGGGCGACTTGTCTCGTACTCCGCGCATTCCTTCGCAATCTCATTTCAATTCACGCCCCTCCGCGAGGGGCGACTGCTTACGGTCAGCGCGGCGTGTTCGCCCTTTTTATTTCAATTCACGCCCCTCCGCGAGGGGCGACGTTCGTCGTGCTGTTTTCTTCGTAGTCGTCAAGTATTTCAATTCACGCCCCTCCGCGAGGGGCGACTTCAACCTTTGCAAGCACCGTTGTAATGTCGGGGATATTTCAATTCACGCCCCTCCGCGAGGGGCGACGTTGGATTTTGCGGATGGCGCAGTATCCCCCTCATTATTTCAATTCACGCCCCTCCGCGAGGGGCGACAGGTACTGTCCACCGCTGCCCCAGCGCATGATTTATTTCAATTCACGCCCCTCCGCGAGGGGCGACTTCGGCGCTCCATCTCCTGCTCAAAATCGCTGACAGTATTTCAATTCACGCCCCTCCGCGAGGGGCGACAAGCCCTTTTCGCTTCCGCCCGTGTCGCCCAGATATTTCAATTCACGCCCCTCCGCGAGGGGCGACCACGGCAGAAATCCGCGACGGTGTAGCAGATTGATTTCAATTCACGCCCCTCCGCGAGGGGCGACGGCAGATGTACCACAATTGCCAAGCGAACGGGTTATTTCAATTCACGCCCCTCCGCGAGGGGCGACATTCTCTATTTATTACCTCTTCCACAGCTACAAATTTCAATTCACGCCCCTCCGCGAGGGGCGACGCGTTTCTTTCAGCGCATTTTGCGTTGGCTTAAACATTTCAATTCACGCCCCTCCGCGAGGGGCGACCTTTTGGCACGTTTCCGCTTGTTTGTCCCAAACGATTTCAATTCACGCCCCTCCGCGAGGGGCGACTTTGCTTTGGGCTCTGTTCTCTGTACTCGTTGAAATATTTCAATTCACGCCCCTCCGCGAGGGGCGACCGTGTTGGGCTATCGCATTCGCACCCTTCGTTGCATTTCAATTCACGCCCCTCCGCGAGGGGCGACCGGAAATTCTGCTTGCGCTTCGGCTCTCGAACGGGCTATTTCAATTCACGCCCCTCCGCGAGGGGCGACTGAGCTGCAAGTTCTCAAAGGTGCTTGCCCGAAATTTCAATTCCCGCCCCTCCGCGAGGGGCGACTTTCTGTCCTCTCCTGCTTTGTCGGATTACGCATTTCAATTCACGCCCCTCCGCGAGGGGCGACATGAAAGAAAAGGAGTGATACACTTGCCACGCCAATTTCAATTCACGCCCCTCCGCGAGGGGCGACGCGGTTCGCAAGCCAGACGTCGTTTGCCTTTCGGATATTTCAATTCACGCCCCTCCGCGAGGGGCGACCCCTGCTTGCTCTCTGGCGGTTCGCAGCTCATATTTCAATTCACGCCCCTCCGCGAGGGGCGACGCCTTGTCGCCGCTGTCCATGCCTTCGCCCAGCGTATTTCAATTCACGCCCCTCCGCGAGGGGCGACCTTGCGAAAATCGCGGGGGTGTATCCGGAACTTATTTCAATTCACGCCCCTCCGCGAGGGGCGACGGCGAAAGTGTATGACGACTATGTGGCAAGACTTATTTCAATTCACGCCCCTCCGCGAGGGGCGACGTGTCGCTCGACTATCTCGTCGGGCGCTCCGACATTTCAATTCACGCCCCTCCGCGAGGGGCGACGTGCATGGAAGGGAGAAAGGAACTGGAACATTTATTTCAATTCACGCCCCTCCGCGAGGGGCGACACATACGGGTCACAAGGTCGTCGCGGTCGGTGCTATTTCAATTCACGCCCCTCCGCGAGGGGCGACGCAGCGGAGTGGCTGCCGACGTACAAGAGCGAGGTATTTCAATTCACGCCCCTCCGCGAGGGGCGACTCGTCGGTCTGTCCGACCGAAACAGCGTCTTCAAATTTCAATTCACGCCCCTCCGCGAGGGGCGACGCTTTTGGAAACTTGCTCTGCGAGGCGGTTGCTTATTTCAATTCACGCCCCTCCGCGAGGGGCGACTCTGGACTGGATGCACACGCCGGCGGACGTGCTGCCCAATTTCAATTCACGCCCCTCCGCGAGGGGCGACCGTCTATGACAAGGAAAGCGAAGGCTTCCCGTATGATTTCAATTCACGCCCCTCCGCGAGGGGCGACATAACCCTGATAGTTGGCGACGACGATCTTCAAATTTCAATTCACGCCCCTCCGCGAGGGGCGACCGGAACGCGGGCGCGATGCTTACAAAGAACAGCTTATTTCAATTCACGCCCCTCCGCGAGGGGCGACTGCATGAGGTGGCACAAATGCAAAATGAAATCATATTTCAATTCACGCCCCTCCGCGAGGGGCGACATGCTGAATTGCCTATGTATCAGATGCACTACTTATTTCAATTCACGCCCCTCCGCGAGGGGCGACGGCAAAAGATATGCAATTTCTGCAAATCTTTTGTTCAACCCTTACAAATCAGCATGGCTTAACAATAGTGCCACGCAATTTGTCGAGATTATTTTGGTAATATTTCATAGAATCATCGCTTGAATTTTGACATCACGCCGCGCGAGACGGTCGGTCATTCATGTATGATTCACATGCGCTGAAAAGAGTGTTTTCAGCTTCCGCTATAACATCAGCAGTTCCCCGGCTTCAATGCGCGCAGTGCAACCAAGCACATCAATGCGCTCCTTGTAACTGTTGCCAAGGCGATAGAAGCGAACGGAGTCATGTTCTGCATCAATTGTCGCTGCCAATTGCGCCTTGAGCGCCGTCAGCTGTGCTGCATCAAGCAGGACTTCAAATACAGAGTTCTGAACACGCCGTCCATAGCGTTCGCAGAGTTTCGCTACACGCCTAAGCCGCGCTGCTCCCGCTTCGGTTGCTGTATTCACATCATAAGTAACAACAACCAACATTTTTTCACCTCCAGACAAACGGCGGATAGCAATCAAGATCCCCGCGCAAGACACGCGCCAGCATCATGGCCTGTACATAAGCAATCAGCCCTACTTGGATTTTTTCTCCGAGATACGGATGCGTGATTTCTTCCTGCTTTCGGTCACGCCATGCGGTAAGTACCGTTTTGCGCCCGCGCTCGTTCAGCATAACAGCCAGCGAATCGTACTCAAAGTCCTTATCCGTCAGCTGACGTTTGTTGAACAGCGACAGCGCCAGCCGGTCGCACAGCGGCGCTCGGAACTCTTCCAGCAAGTCCAGCGCCAGCGACGGCCGTCCCGGTCGAAGCGTGTGCAGCCATCCAGCCGCTGGATCTAAGCCTACCGTTTCAAGTGCCGCTTGAATGTCCCGCGTTTGCAGCGTGTACATAAACGACAGGACTGCATTCACTTCATTGCGCGGCGGTCGTCTGCTGCGCTCCACAAACTGGAAGGGACATTGTGGGGAAATCATGTCGTCAAAATGCGCAAAGTAGCATTTTGCGGCGGCACCTTCAATGCCGCGCATTTGGTCAACACCTGCGCATGTCTCCAGCTGTGCTGCATACTGGCTAATAGACTGGCAGGCTGCTCGAAGACTCTCTGCTGTTGCCGCATCCTGCGTCCGTGCCGTGCGCATTAATACATTTTTCTCGTTGAGCAGCTTGCCCACCAGGAGGTTCTGCACGAATTTCATGCGGAAGTCATCATCATCCAGCGCTTGATACTGCTTTTTTCTCAGCAGCACATTGCCGCTGACCGGCCCGCAAATGCGGCTGTAAAAGCGTCCGTTCGACGATAGGAACGTCAGCGTAATCCCGTGCTCAGCGCAGAAACCAATCAGCGGTGTGGAGACTGTCATTTCCCCAAAGCACACGATTCCGTCCAGCATCACAGCCGGTACACTTGCTTTCTCTTCGCCGCCAATTTTCACGCAGATATTCTCGTTGCGGCAGAAAAGGTAGCTGTCTGGCGTTGTCACATAGAGGGTTTCCAGTAATTTTTTCATTCCGTCTCCACCCTCTCTGCTTCAAGAAGAAGCGCCTTGCAATATTCCTTCGCGGATGTTTTTACCTTCGGCATACAGTATTCCTGCATCGAGCAACGTTTGCATTTCGGGCCGTAAACTGCCGACGGAATCAGCATTTCGCGGCGGACTTTCCAGAGTTTCTGCACAGTCTGCCGTACCTGTTCACGCAGCGCTTCATCAAGTTCCACATCCACTCTGCGATGCGCGGTAATGTAGAACAGCGCGCCTGCCGGGATCGTCGTGTGATACATTTCCTCTAAGCACATCGCTTCCGCACAAAGCTGAATCTTGTATTCTGATTCATCGCGTATCTTCCCATGCTTGTACTCCACCGGCAGCAGCCGCACCGGGAAATCCACTGCGGGAATCGTGCAGCCGTTTTCATCCCGCACCGCTTCAATGCAGTCGCATTTTCCGCTGATTTGCATTTTGTCCGAAAAGACACTGTTCTCGTAGAGCTTCACGAAATCGCCGCGCCGCTCCACGCGCTGTGTATGAACCCGTTCATGCTCGGCGCGACCTTTCGCCGTCTCGACATTTTCTACCCATACACGTTCATTCAGCAGCAGCGCGGCGCGCCGCAGACAGTAATCTGCCTGCGACAGCCACGATAACGGAAGATACTCCTGCTCGTCATCCACGGGTAAACCAGCTTTCTCCCTGCGGCAGTTCATCCCAGACAATTTCCCCATAAGGATTGCTCAAAAAGCCCATCCGTACCCCCGCAGGCACCTTATCCAGCGCCACCTTTGCTTCATAGTCACGATAATTGCGGGGGAAATCCACCTTCTTCTGCACCGTCACCAGTTCAAAGAGTTTATGCGCCGGTGCACAGCCCAATTTGGCTTGACGTGCGCGCTGTTCAGGATTCGTATCCGTGCCTTCGTGCTTGAAGATGATGAGCGGAGAAACAACCTCCATTTCGCCCTTGCTCGCCGAACGGTCATGCTCATACATGTTGAGAATCGCCTCAAACAGCGCCTTCATATCAGCTTCATCGAATCCCGTTTCCGCTGCAAGATTCGCGCTGATGAAGCCACGCACCTCATACAGACCAAAGGGGATAATCTGCTTGCGTCCCATCGTGCGCAGCTTATCTTCAGACGCTTCCTGTTCCGCTTTCTCATATTCCTCGTAGGATTTGTCATTTCCACCCAATGCCGCCGCCATGCGCGTGATGGATATGTCCAGCGGCAGTACCGAATCCAAACTCTTGCCGAAAGCAAGTTGAACAGGACCGCGGACTTGCCCCGCATTGGGGCCAGTAGACATCACAGCCCCAAAGGTGCGCACATCGTAGAAGAGTTCACACGCTTTTTTGCGTGCCGCATAAACCGGATTTTTTTCTTTCGCGCCTTCAATCCCCGCTTCGCGCTTTGCCAGCGCAATCTGCTTATTCAGATTCACCGCCTTCTGCACGAAAATCCCCATGCCCGGCACGCCCGGATAAGCAATCTCAATATAGTTGCGAATGCGGCGTTTCGTGGCCACGTCGGTGATAAATCCCTGCATGGTCTGCGGGTCAATCCGGGGCATGTTGCCCATATCCGGGTCGCCGTTCGGGTTGGCATTGGTGCAAGCAACATAGTACATAAATTCGTAACGGTTCTGCAGTGCCATTTTCTTATTCCTCCTCGTCCGTTTCTGCCGCAGCTTTCTGTTCTTTCTTCAATTTCCACAGTTCATTGCGTTTCCGGTTCAATTCCGCCGTCATCTGGCGATACCCCAGCGCAAAGTAAGCCTGCTGCTCCAAGTTCAGCATGGTGGGGATCTCCCCAATGTCACAAGTCACCTTATCCAGCATTTCCAGATACATTTTCAGATAGTCGCCCTTGATTTTGTCCTGGTGCGGTACGGAGAGAATTGACAGCTGCCCCAGCACCAGTGCCGGCATCTGACAAGCAGATGCATAGTAGCGCTGTACAATACCTGCCTGAACATCTCTCATTGCAAACTGCTGCATACTCGCATACACGGCGACCCACGCGCCGCAGCGGTACGCAACATTCGTATTTTCCGCCTGATACATAGCTTCTATCACGCCTTCCTTTCGATTGTTTTTCCGAATCAGCCATACTTTCAGCCATTGGCAGCACATTGCATCGGGCACGGGCGCATGTTTATCTTCTTCGCTGGCACTGGCCATTTGATTGCGAATGTATCGCAGCGCACGAACCGCCACGGAATCCGGCAGCATACTGTCCGTCAAGATTGCGTGCAGCACCGCTGGCGTAATTCCTGAAAGTTCCTTTCTCATTCGCTCGAAAAATTCTTTTTTCGTTTCACTTTTTTTACTTTTTCGTTTCGGTTTCAAGCGAATCATCATTGCTTTCAGCGAATTAATTTTTGTGAATCCCGTTCCACCGAGATCGACCATTTGCAAGTCATTGCGCCATTGCTGGATATTCTTCTCTAATTCACCGTAATTACCATGATCATAGCTGTGAATCCGCGCACGCCCTTTGACGCCGGACAGCAGCAGAATATAATACTGTGTGCTGGCTGGAATCGCTGTTGCAGCTTCCCCGCTTTCAATGCTTACAAGACGTTTAGCTGGAATATCGCGTTCAGCATCAGGATTCGACGGCACTTCTACCGTCTCATCACTTTCTTCATCATTGTATTCATCAGCATCCTCTATCAGCTGTTCTTCTTCCTGATTTTCATGGTTTCCAGAGTTGCCACCCACAGCTTGCTTTATCAGGTCGCTTTCCAAGGGAACATAGCTGTCAAACCAATGAACAAAGCGCATTCCCGCCAACGTTGGCGAAAGCGTTTCGCTTGACATGAGATGGTCAAGCGCCGCTTTCACCGCATCAATTGCTTCCGAAGAAACAGGCGCATTCGCCGATTGCTTCAGCCCATATGAGCGGAATGCTGCCTTATCAAAACAGAACAGTGGCAGCGATCCATTTCCCCCAACTTCCTGAAAACCCGTAATGAGTGGCAGGGTAGCAACAGGCGTCGTTCTTTCTCCTGTAATCAGGCACAGGCTTTCTGCCGCGCCGTGCCGTGCGAACTGCTGACGGAACTCCCGCCACCATTCCTGCACCTTTGGAATTTCAACAATGGGTGTTCCTGCAATTTCAAAAGAAACCGTGTCAGATGGTTTGATTTTCAGTCGTATCAATTCCTGCCGCACTTGCTCACAGCAAATTTCGTCCTCCAACAGCCGTACACAAGTTGATAATTCAGGCACTTTCTGCGCTGCCAGCTGAAGGGAGTCAAGATAGAACTGATGCTTGAGCATTTTTCGTTGCGGCTTTTTATTTTCTTCGTTGCTCTCTATTTCTTCTTGCTGAACCTCTTTCCAGAAAACAATTTCGTACTTTTCTACAAGCACATTACACTTATCACCATGTGTCAGGCTTCCACCGTCAGGGCAAAAGTATTCATCCTCGCCGTCCTGCCTCACGCCAAGGAACGTGCCATTCGCGCCAAGGCAAACCCATGCCTTTACCGTCTTTTTCACCATGCCCGGAGGCGGCAGCAGCTGGTAACGCATGGCATAATCGTACAGCGGTCTCAGCATATCGCATCCCCCTTCAGGACTTCCGGGCTATCATAGGGCGGCACTTCAATGACGCCCTGCTTCATCACCGCATGATACAGGGACAGCCTTGTCCGCGTTTTCTTGCGAACCTCCGCGTCATGCAGGTCAAAAATGTCGTACACCATCAAGCCCAAATCCATGTCTTGCTGAATCGGCTTTTCGTTCGGATCACTTTCAGAAAAGTATGCGACGCATTCCCTTAAGCCGAGCGCAGGCTGGCAAAAGCACTTGCCGCCCTTGATTCGCCGTTCAGCCTGTGCATACAGCTGCTCCACCGTACCATGATAATCCGGCCGCGGCACAATCTGCGCGGTAATGCGGTAGCGGACATCATACAGGAAAACCGTTTGCCGCGGTGTTCGCTTGTCTGGATCATTTGTGTCAATTGGTTGCATGTCATTCCCTAACTTGTCTTTCACTTCGTTGCGCCTGACGCTGATATAGCGAATCGGCTTCAGCACCTCAATTTTTGTAACCATCCAAAAAAATTCTTTAGGTTTCGCGTACACGCTTGACAGTATACCTCGTGCTGCTGATGGTGTTGGGACTGCCTGCGAAAGCCTTTCTACTTTCGTTGTCGGCGAAGTGAAGCACGCCAAGTCACCCCAAACGGTCACTGAAATCTCCATGATTTTTCATCACCTCCATGTTCTTCTCTCTGCCAAATCAGCAGAGAGGATAGCATTATCTTTGTACTATTTCAATTCTCAGCTTGTTACCCCATCAGTGTTTCAAGCTGTCAGTACAAATATAATATAATTCGCATGAATTGTCAATAGCAAATCTGGTATATAAGAATTTTTTTCACCACATACAGTCATCATTTTTCAACTGCATCCCCGTATCCATATGATAATCCCCCTTCCTGCGAAGCACCCAATAGCCGGATGGCTGCCTGCCCTCATTCCGCTTTCCCGAAAAATACAGCTGCTCCGCGTAACGGCTGAAGTCATCATTCGCATATGCAGTCACGCACAGCTTTGCAGCTTCATGCATCCACTTCGCCGTCACGCCGTTTTCCAAGGCTTCTTCCTTCAGCTTCTCAAACAGCTTGTTTTCAGGTTCATATGGCACAAGCACCTGCACGCCGTCATTCTTGATAATGCGATAGTTTTTCTCGGCCCCTGCATAATCCTGCATTTGGATAGCCTCGCTCAGTTCCTTCTTCCCTTTCAACTTCCAAAAGAGCTTCTGATAGTAGCGCTGAATGTCACTCGGATTCATCAAGTCAATCGGTTTCTCAATATGCAATGCACTAACCAGCGTTGCCGCCTTTTCATACCATGTATCAGGATATAGCCTTTCTTCATCCGGAAGGAACACAAGCACTTGCCCGCCTTCGGGATGGCGGCCGTTTCGATTGCAACGTCCTGCCGCCTGAATGATTGATTCCAGCGGGGCCAGCGCGCGGAAAACGCTGTCAAAGTCCAAATCCACCCCCGCTTCGATGCACTGCGTCGCAACCACACGGCAAGGCAAGCCGTCGCGCAGCCGCTTTTTGACTTGCTCTATCACGACGCGCCGATGTGCCGGACACAATTCCGTCGTGATGTAGAATACTGATTCCGTCTCACATACCAATTTCAGCGCATCGAACAGCTTCTTCGCGTGCTTTTTCATGTTCACTATGGTGCAGATGCTCCGCTGCGCCGCCATCTTCTGCGCAATTTCTTCCCACGAGATTCTCTCATTCGGCAAAACTCGCCATGTCACCTGAACGCGGCGAAGTTGCTGATACATATCGGCATGGTTCGGACAAATCTCCGTAGCATGCCAAGTAAGATTAGGGATTGATTGATAATCCGGCTGTGTCGCCGTAGAAAAGAGCATCGTCACATTCTTCTTCGGCAGATTGCAAAGCGCCTGAATGGTTTTGAGCGTCGCAGGAAACAATTCTGCAGACAAGCTCTGCGCTTCATCGAAAATGATTACAGAATTCGCCAGCCGATGCAGTTTCCGAAGATTCGGGGCTTTTGCCGCAAACAGCCCCTCGAAAAATCGCACGGATGTGGTCACAATGGCTGGCATATCCCAGCGCTGCGCAAACTTTCGCTGCTCTTCTGTCAGCTGCCGTTGGCTATGATCTTCCAGCAAAACGTCATCCCCAAGGATTTTCCGATATTCAATTGCATTCTGTTCCGTCAGCGTAATAAACGGCAGCACAATGATGATTCGCCGCTGACCGTTCTTGCGGCATTGGCGCAGCGCAAAATGCAGCAAGGCCAGCGTTTTTCCTGTGCCAGTAGGCGCTGTTAGGGTGTAAATCCCCGGTGCATGATCCCCCGCCCTGCCGCACGTTTCAAACAACTCATTCCGCAGTGCATTGAGTTTTTTATCAGCCGTTGAGTTTCTTGCTAATTCCGCCCGATGCGCATTTAAGCGCTCCAGCCAGTTTTCCGCATCACATTTCGGCGGTTCCGGGATGATTTCTCCATCCTCTTCCGCTGATGCGGTGTAATCTGCATCCACCAAGCAAGAAAGCAGCATTCGCGACCAAAGCATCCGTTCTTCTTCCCCAAGCGTCATATTCTTGATTCCAATTCGTTTCCAGTCCGGAAGTTCCTCACGAAATATATCTCTTAGCGCCTTGTAATTTTCTTCTCCTGTCAACGCGACCTCCTTTCCCTCGTTACCTTCCAACCACTTTTGCGTTGTCATGCATTCAAGTAGCGAATACTTCAGCTGATTGTAGCAGAGCAGCGTCCCATGATGCGCATTGATGGCTTCCAAAATGGGTGCATAATTTGTACTTGCAATTTTTTCACTTATGCACTCTTTCGTTTCTTTCCCTGCGTATTTACTCGTTTTGATAAGCAGCCACCACAAAAACGCAGCGCTCACCCTTGCATGGTCTACTCTGGATGCGTTTCCTTCCAAGACATCTTGGAATTTATCTGTGAGTTTGCCAGCATCATGAACCGTTCCGGCCATTTCCGCTTCTTTTTCCATGCCCAGTTGTCTTCCATACTCTTTGCTCAATTCCCCCACCGCGCAAAGATGTTCCTTCACCTCCACCTGCTTGCGTCCGGGACGCTTCGACTTCGCGTACCACTTCTTCATAGTATCTCTCCATCTTTTTGTTAAATTGAACAGTTGAATTGTATATTTAGTGAGTATTCCGCGCGAGATTGCGCAGCACGACCGCTCAAATTGAGCATCCATTCCGGCGGAATTGAGCACGCTTGCCGCCGTCGTTGAGCACTGCGGTAAAATGTAGATATGCATCGCATTTTGCGGTGTAAATATCTACAAGGAAGTCACCTGTATGACCAATTACCGTGAGATTCTCAGACTCCATAGTCTGGGACTCAACAAGACCGAGATCGCGTCAAGCTGCCAGTGCGCTCGGAACACTGTGGCAGCAACCCTGCAACGGGCAGCAAACTGCGGCCTGCAATGGCCACTGCCGGAGGAAATGTCGGATAAGCAGCTCTCAGAGCGTCTGTTTCCGACCAGCCCCTCGAAGCCTGTCTACAAGATGCCGGACTACGCCTATGTCCACAAGGAACTCCAGCGCAGCGGTATCACCCTGAATCTGCTGTGGCTGGAATACTGCGACCAGTGTCGGGCGGCGGGTGAGATTCCATACCAGTCCACCCAGTTCAACAAGTACTATGCGGACTATCTGACAAAGGTAAACGCCACCATGCACCTGAACCACAAGCCCGGCGAGGTTATGCAGGTGGACTGGGCCGGCGATACTGCCGCTGTTATTGACACAGACA
>OLNF01000745.1_pt1 | contig 29102 bp, 21 predicted proteins | sample 1673061 | NCBI WGS metagenome assembly OLNF01 (sample SAMEA3136751, study PRJEB25190) | human gut metagenome
GGGAGAATCGGGGTGCAAGTCCCCGGCTGTACCAGTAACCGTAATTCCTCTTGGCCCGGGATGGTCGCGTTGCAGATCGGACGGCGCGCCCGGGTCGGTAAGGTTAAGTCGGATCGCCTCCCATCTTGCACGCGGCCGCGGCGTATGCCGCCGGTACGCGTTGGGCTCTGGAGGGAAGGGGGACCCCGATGGGGGTACTCGAGCGCAATATGCGCGATGATGTGGGGCAGCCGCTGGGCAATGCTCCAAGTGCAGACAGTAGGAGACAAATGGATATGTTTGAGGACGAGTGCCAGCGCGCCTCGTGGCGTCGTCATGGAGCGATTGCCCGCGGCGTAGCCAAGCGCGGTCTGGTGGCGTTCCTGGCTTTTGCCATGGCTTTTGGCACCACGCCGGCGCAACTTTGGGCCGAGGGCGCCGAGGGCATTGCCGAGGCCGTGACCCAGGCTACGACGGGCGGCGAGGGCGCGGCGGCCGACGAGGGCGCTGCTGCCGACACCGGCGCGAACAGTGCGGCGGCGAGCGCTGCTGCCGATGGCGCCGACGATGATGCTGCCGAAAATGCCGCTGGCAGCGATAACGCGACGGCCGGTGATGCTACCGATACAGAGGGTTTGGCCGCCCCGGCATCTGTCGCTTCCGAGCAGGGTGATTCGTCGGACTCCGTCGCCGTTTCCGCGCGTTCGGCATACGTAACCGTTGACTCGGCTGAAATTGTTGATGCTGACGGCAACGGGCTTGCCTATGGCAGCGGTATCGCCAAGGTTGGCGATACCGTTAAGGTCGCAGCCTATTATTGGGACGACGACGAATGGGACAACGTCGAGATTTCGTCGTACGAGTACGATCAACTTGGTTACCAGTGGTATGTCGGCAACAGCCAGTCGTCCGATCCGGCGGCGTCAGGCTACACTGCTATCGAAGGCGCAACTGCTCGTGAACTCAAGCTGACCTCTAATCTTGCTGGTAAATACGTTGCGTGCCGCGTTACGCATGGTGACGGTGCTGGCGACTACAAGTTCACGGCAAGCCTCAAGTATCCAGTAAAGGCTCCTGCCGAACCCGAAGCCCCCAAGTCTGATGAGGCTAAGAAGCTGGACGAGGCGGTTGCGAAGCTTAAGTCCGATGGCTATTCGGGCTGGTATCCCAATCCGTCTCAGGAGACCGATACCAACATCTGCTCCATGCTTTCGGCGAAGCTTGCCAACCTGGGCTACTCGGATATCAAGGTTTCGCTTGCGGGCGTAACCTATGGCGGTCGCGATCCCAAGCAGGATGGCGGCATCGCGGATGATGGAAAGATCTCCTATTTCTTCCTGTCTCCTGCAGATAAGACTTCCGCGCTTGATTACTCGCTGCTTCGCCAGTTTACGCCGACGTATACGCTGACGCTTGGCTCCGAGAGCGTGTCGTATACGCCCGGTCGCGCATCGACGCTCGCATGGGACGGCGGCAAAGTTGTTGCCTACTTAAAGGTGGCATGGGCTCATGTTGAGGGCCTGCCCGACGAAATCGAGGCGGACGTTGCTCAGGGAACGCTTCCCAGCTCAATCAGCATCAACGGTGTCAAGGTTGCTTCTATTAACTGGATGAGCCATGACAGCTCCGTTGCCAAGGTGAATTCCAGCTACGGCGATCCGACGGTTACGTATACCCATGGTATGACCGATCAGACTGCTCAGCTCACGGCTACGCTCTCGCTGGCGGTTCCTGGCTACAATAATGCCCCGTCAAATGGGACGGCATATCTGGTCTACTATACCGTCAAGGCAAAATCTCAGGAGCAGATTGATGCCGAAAAGGCCGAGCTGTCAGCTGCGCTCGACCGCATTGTGCTCAAGGATTTTGAGACCAAAAAAGAAGTCGATGCCAATGCCGTCGAGGGCGATCTCCAGCTGCCCAATACCCGTCGTTCTGGCATCGACGCTCCGTCCGGCGCCAAGCTCTCCTATACATCGAGCAATGAGGCTGTTGCGAAGGTCAACGGCTACCGCGTGGTTGTTACCCGTGATATCGAAGGCTCCTCGAATGAGGCAGTCATTACGGCTACGCTTGCCAAGGACGGCATAACCGTCACGCGCGACATCGCCATCAAGGTTAAGCCCATTTCGGATTCCGAGATTGACCAAGCTGTGGCATTTATGCAGCAGGTCAAGGATGCCTACGCAAAGTCTCTGCTCGGCGCTAACGCTTCGGTTGACGCGGTTACCGAGAATCTGTCGACTTTTGCCGAGGCAGTTCCTACGGCGGATGGCGGCATTGAGTACCGCAAGGGTAAGGACAGCAAGCTGTCCGGCGTTGTGGCGGCAGACCTTCCTGGATACGACGATATGTCGGGGAATGACTGGCGCACGTATCGCACGAGCGACACCTCGGTCATCTCGAACGAAAATCTAAAGGTGACGCGCCCCAAGGCCGATACCCTTGTTACGGTCGAGAGCAACCTGACGTACGCCAAGTACGAATCTCTGGCGAAGGCGCATCCCGAGAACGCTAAGCTGCAGAGCCTCATTAACCAGAGCGTTAAGGCGACGTATCGCGTTGTTGGTACGGTCGATCATTCCGACCCCAAGATTTCCGTTGCCTTTAAGCTCGTTGGCGTCGACGCCGACGGCAACGACGAGGTTTGGGCCGATTCCGCCAAGAGCGTCGTTTACGGCTCGACTGCCGGCGATGTGATTGAAGACGCCTTAAAGGGCATGACCCATACCGCGACCGGTGTGGGCACGGCAGGGTACTATCTGAGTGATATTACTTCGGCGGATGGTCGCAAGCTGGGCTGGGATGCGTCGACGGGCAAGTACTGGCAGCTGTTTGTTAACGGGAAGGCGTCTGAGGTCGGCGCCGGCCAGGTTCACCTCGCCCCCGGCGATAGCGTCGTGCTCTACTATTCCGCTTTTGGTACCAGTCTTGACGAGATTGGGCAGGCTAAAGTCAAGGCCTCGTTGAGTCTGATTGGTCCTGATGCTAACGAGAAGACTTCGGTCTGGTACTCCCTCAACGACGCGAAACTCCAGAGCGGTGCGACGGCTGCCGACCTAACGGCGATGGCACTGAAGGCCTCGGGCCTTGAGTACGATCTGAAGACGCCGGAGAATGACGGCTATTTCTACCTGTCGAGCATTACGTCGACCGACGGTCGAAAGCTGGGCTGGAATGAGGTGACGCGTCGCTATTGGCAGCTCTACGTCAATGGCGAATATTCCAAGGTTGGTGCCGACCAGGTTGTGCTCAAGCCCGGCGACAACATCCAGTTTGTCTACGCGTCCGATAGTGAGAAACCGCTTGACGGCGTAGTTTTGAACCCTGGCGCTGCGCGCCCCAATTGGGATAGCGATTGGTCGGGCTTTACGAGCGCCGACAAAGTAACCGACGCTCCTGTGCCCACGAAGGACGCTGAGGCAAAATGGGTGAGCGAGCTCAAGGGCTCGGACGAATGGAGCAAGGGTATTTCCGACCCGTTGCTGGTCGGTGACTACCTCTACGTGGCCGTTGGTTCCAAGTTGCTCAAGAAAAATGTCGACACGGGTGAGACCGTTGCCGAATCGCCTTTGGCTGCAAAGATCGATTCGACCTCGCGTATGGTATACACCGGCGGCGTGATACTCGTGCCGCTTTCGAGTGGTCGCCTGCAGGCGTTGACGGTTGATGCTCTGGCGACGGTTTGGGTAACCGATGAGTTGCCTGCTGGCCCCGATGGTGCTCAGCAGTCTCTTGCGTCCATTACGGTTCGTGACGGCTTTGCCTATTTTGGTACTGCTTCGGCCAGCTGGACTGATTCGAGCGATGGCTATCTGCTCTGCGTGCGCATTTCTGACGGCGAAGTTATGTGGCAGCATAAGAACGAGAACAGCAAGGGCTACTATTGGGCCGGCTTGGCGTTCTCGGGTAACTATGGTGTCATTGCGGACGATTCGGGCACGGTGAGTACGGTCGACCCCGAAACTGGAAAGACCGTTGCGTCGCTCAAGATTGCCGACCGCGTACGCACGACGGTGCTGGTCGATGGATCGATCGCTTATGTCGTGAGCGCCGATGGCGTTTTGCATAAGCTTTCCGTTGGAACGGACGGAACGCTTTCCGAGCTTGGCAAGGTGACGTTTGGCAGCAGCTCGACCTCGACGCCGGTGTTGGTCAACGGCAAGATTGTGGTCGGAGGCGCATCGACCGAGTCCTTTATGGGCGGCTATCAGAACAAGTACACGTATTACTACGGTCAGCTTGTAGTGATTGATGCCGAGACGCTTACTGTCGACTATTCCATTTGCAAGGCGGACGGCAGCTACATTCGCCAGGGAACTTCGGGCGGCGGTGACGTAAAGTCGCAGCCGGTTGTTTCTGTCCAGAATGGCGAGACGTACGTCTACTTTACGTCCAACAACAATCCGGGCGGTATCTATCGCTACCGTATTGGCGACGACGAGGCCGAGCTGCTTTATACGCCCGCGGCGGGCGACCAGCAGTACTGCATGGCTTCTATTTCGGTCGGATCCGATGGCTCGCTCTACTATGTCAATGACTCGGGCAAGCTGTTTGCTGTCAAGGGTAATGGCCAAAGGGTCAAGCGCTATACCGTGACGTTCGACGCCAACGGTAAGGATGCGGCGATGCCCGATTCTCAACGCGTGAAGGAAGGCAAGGCGGCGACGGAGCCCTTGACTAAGCCGTGGTGCAAGGGTTACACCTTTGCCGGTTGGTACACCGATGCTGCCTGCACAAAGGCGTATGACTTTAGCGCTGCGGTGACGGCGGATATGACGCTGTATGCCAAGTGGACCAAGAATGCTGTTAACCCTGGTGGTAACGGTGACTCTGGCTCCAACAGTGGCAATGGCGGCTCGGGTAATGCTGGTTCTGGCTCCGGTAACGGTGCAAACGGACAGCAGGCTGGCGGTGCTGTTGCTCCGGGTCAGAAGCCGGTGTCTACCACGACTAAGACCGAGACCAAGGACGACAAGGATTCCAAGAAGGATTCCGACAAGGGCGACAAGAAGGACGGCAAGAAGTCTGATAAGAAGTCCGGCAAGTCGAGCTCTAAGTCCGATACGGGCTCGGCTGCCGCGACTACCGCCAAGAAGTCCGCTGAGGCTCCTGTGCAGCAGTCTGGCTTCAATCCGCTTGCCATCGTTGGTGTTGCGGCCGGCGTGATCGGGCTTGCTGTCATCGGCGTGTTCGTGTTTACCAAGCGTCGGTAGGTGAGGGCTGTGTCCAATAAGCCACAGGACGCCGAGTCCAAGCAGCCCGACTCGTCGTTCATCCAGCTTGACGATGCAAAGCAAAAGGGCGCCGCTTCGGCGGCGTCCGCCCCGCGGCGCAAGGCGCTTGTTGGCACCCTGACGGCTGCCTGTATTGGACTCATTGTCGTCTCGTTGGGTTTTGTCCACCCCTCTGTCAGCGGTGCATGGTCCATCGAGTGGATTGCGCGAGCTGTGACAGGGGAGAGCATCGTTGCCAAGGATGCGTCGGTTTCCGGCTCGACTACCGCTTCGGACAAGGCTGCGCCCAAGGACTCCAAATCTTCGGACAATGCGAAGGGCGGGTCGAAGGACTCGGATGAATCTGATTCCAAGGATAAGTCTGAATCTTCGGACAAGAAGTCTGACAAGGATTCGAAGGAGAAGAAGTCCGAAGGCAAGGGCGGTAAGAAGTCGGGGGACAAATCGGGTTCGCAGAATTCTGATTCCACTGGCGGATCGAACGCTTCTAACGGCTCGTCTTCGGGCGGCGGCTCGGCGTCCGGCGGTGGGTCTGCATCCAACAGTGGCAATGCCTCTGCGGGCAATCAGGATGGCTCGCAGCAGCCTGGCTACGTCACGGTAACGGTCTCGGTCACATCGAGCGCTGTGGGCAATCCTGTGTCTTCTGGCGGCACCTTCACCTTTAACGAGGGCGCTACGGTCTACGATGCCCTGTGCGCTCTGGGTCTTTCCGTCAATGCGCACGGCTCGTCGTACGGCACGTATGTCGCCGCTATCGGCGGCCTGGCCGAGAAGGAGCACGGCGGCACGAGTGGCTGGATGTACTCCGTTAACGGCGTAGCGCCCAATACGGCGTGCAGTAACTATGTCTTATCCAACGGCGACAGTGTCGTCTGGTATTACGTAACGGGCTAAATGCCTCGACATAACGCGCCAAACGGGCGGTTCGGACAAACATCCGAGCCGCCCGTTTTTATGCGAATGGGACGTCGTTTCCCAATCGAGGCTCAACCGGAAATTGCATCCCGCTCTGAGGGCTCATTCCGGGACACGGTTTCCGCATCAGCATCCATTGGGAAAGCGCATCCCGTTCTAGACATCGATAACGGGATGCGCTTTTCGTTTCGGCGTTCGCGGGAAACTACGTCCCGGAATCCTGGTTCAGACCGGGACACAGTTTCCCGATGGGGCGGGTTTCGGAAAGCGTGTCCCGCTCTGAGGGCTCATTCCGGGATGGACTTTCCGAAACAGCGCCCATTGGGAAGCTGTGGACCGTTTTGGGCATCGATTCTGGGACGCACTTTCCGCTAGGGCGGCGTTGAGGAAACTGTGTCCCGCTCTGAGGACGCAATCTGGGATGCAGTTTCCACGTGACGCCCATGGGGAAACTGCGTCCCATTCCGCCGCCGTAGCCCGTCTCGTGCGCCCTCCTCGGCAGGCTCGGAAAACAAAAAACCGGTTGGAACATGATTCCAACCGGCTGCGAAGCGAGATTATGTTGGGTTGTCTACGACTGTGCGCCCTCGAGGAAGAAGCGGCGGCTAAAGTAGTTGTACCAGGTGACCAGGAACGTTGCGATGGCCTTCATGGCCTGGTAGCCGATGCTCAAAAACGTGACGCCCACAAACATGTACAGGTCGTTGAGGCCCAAACCAATCACCGACAGGATGGTAAAGATCGTGAACTCGCGCTTGCGGCTCATGCCCTCGCGATGGTCGAACACGTACTTCATGCTGAGCCAGTAGTTGACCACGACGGACGTGGTAAACGAGACCGTGGTGCTCATCAAAAAGTTGAGATGGAACTGCTCGACGAGCGCAATGAGCATGCCCCAGTCGATGCCAAAGGAGATAAGACCCACGACAGCGAACTTGAGGAATTGCTTAGTATGAGGTTGTGCCAGTGCCTTGCGCACGTAATCACATCCAATGCGTTGATGAATCGAGCAGAGGATACTTTAGAGCTTTTGCAAGGGAAACGTAAGGGCTTTGCCAAGAACTATACGAACTCGCCAAATTTGCAAGAGACAATCCACAAACGTTATAAATCCTTCCGTAAACGAGCAAAGCCCACGAACAACGCAGCGCTCGACGCACGTCGTCCGTGGGCCCCGTAGTGCAACGAGGAGGGCGAGCTACTTGGTCTCCTCGCCCTCCAGGAAGATCTTTCGGGTCACAAAGTTGTAGACCATAACAAGCGCGGTGGCGCAAATCTTGGCGATATTGGCCTCGAGCCCCAGGCCGGCGTTGAGCGCCAGCACGATACCGTCGTTGAGAGCCAAGCCGATCACGGACAGTACGACAAAGATAATGAACTCGCGGCGGCGACTCATGCCCTCCTTGTGCGCAAACACGTACTTCATGCTCGCGACGTAGTTAAAGATGAGCGAGACGATAAAGCCGCTGGTATTGGCGATCAGGATGTTAAGGCCCAGACCGTAGTGGAGCAGATTCATGATGCCAAAGTCGATGACCGTGGCGACGACGCCGACGACGCCAAACTTCATGATCTGCGCAAGGAGCTTTTGCATGGTACCTGCCTTAGGGTGGCGCCGGAGCGCCGCGGGGATGACAAACTCAGCAAGTTTAGCCAATCCCCGCGGGTGGTGCTAGGCGCGCTCCTCGATAGCACCGTTTCTATATGCATCGAGCAGCTGACGCAGGTCCTGGATTTGGCTGCGGATCTTGGCGCCAGTATCGGTGTCGCTCACCATGCGGCGACGGTCTGCTTGGTCAAAACGGTTGGTCTCGCTTTCGATGTCCACGTTGCGCGTGAGTGCCTCGGCAACCGTCGTAAAGGCCCGGTGCGACTTGAGGCGGCAGCCGCGCGAGCTCGAGATGAGCGTATAGCCGGCGATACCCGTCTTGGGATGGTAAGCGCGGCAGAAGCCGCCATCGATGACCAGCAGCTTGCCCTCGGCGCGGATGGGTTGCTCGCCCTTGGTGGTTTTAACGGGCGTGTGGCCGTTGATGATGTGGCCGGTCGGCGAGCAGGCCATGGGGGCAACGCCGAACTCGCGCATGATGTCATCGCAGACCGAGGGCGACTTGGTAAGCGTGAAGTACGGGTCCATCGGCTCGACCCAGGTGCTCTTATCGGCGATATAGGCGCGCTCAAAGGTACGCACCAGGCGTCCGCTGGCGGGCGAGTTAAAGCCGATCCACAGGTACCACATCCAGTCGAGGGCGTCGCGGTCGCCCACGCGCCAGGCGCGGCGGGCGATGCGGTCGCAAAAATCGAGATAATCGCGACCAGCGTGCCAGGTGCCCAGGCAGTTCATGCTGCTAAAGGTGCCGTCTTCGTTGAGCGGCACGCAGCCATGGAACAGCAGGTTGCCGTTGGTGACCTTGTACATCGAGCCATGGGTGTAGAGGAAATCGATATGGCGATGCAGGTGATCGGCGGTGACAAACTCGGACACGAGCTTGTCGATGATGTGCTGCTCCTGGGGCGTGAGCGTATAGGGGTCCGCCGGATCGACGGTGGGGAAGTCGTTGGTCGTGAGCGGCCACACGCTGCCGTCGGCGAGCGTGACCGTGCCGGTGTCGTGTTCGATCTTGTCGAGTAACAGGCGGTCGGTCATGTCGAACTCGGGGTGGCGCTGGATAATCTGGCCCTCGAGCTTAAAGAGCAGCACGTTGATGGCCTTGATCAGCGGGGTGATGGACTCACCGGCGGTGTAGGTGGCATCGGCAAAGGCGACGAGCTCACGCAGCGAGATGCCGTAGTCGTTCTCGAGGATCTCGTAGTTGTCGTAGCGTAAGTTGTTGCGCAATACCGTGGCGATGCAGGCGGGCTCACCGGCCGCAGCGCCCATCCACAGCAGGTCGTGGTTGCCCCACTGGATGTCGAGCGAATGATAGGTGAGCAAGCGGTCCATAATCTTGGCAGCGCCGCCGCCACGGTCGAAGATATCGCCCACCAGGTGCAGGTGGTCGACGGCCAGGCGCTTGATGAGCGAAGCGAGCGACTCGATAAAGTCGTCGGCGCTTGCGGTCTCTAGGATGGACTCAACGATGCGCTCGTGATAACGCACGCGATAGTTGTTCTCGTCCGGATGCGTGTGCAGCAACTCGTCGATGATGTAGGCGTAATCACGCGGGATGGCCTTACGCACCTTGGAGCGGGTGTAGCGACTCGAAAGCGAGCGGGCAACCACAATGAGTTGGTCGAGCATTGTCTTGTACCAGGTGGGGGAGTCCTCGCGCCGGCTGCGGACCAGCTCGATCTTCTCGCGCGGGTAGTAGATGAGCGTGCACAGCTCGCCCTTTTCGTCAAAGGAGAGCGTGTCGCCAAAGATCTCGTCGACATGTTCGCGCACGACACCCGAGCAGTTGTTGAGGATGTGCATAAAGGCTTCGTACTCGCCGTGCACGTCGCTCATAAAATGCTCGGTGCCTTTGGGCAGGTTGAGAATGGCCGAGAGATTGATGATCTCGGTAAACGCGGATTGCTCGGTAGGAAATTGTCTCGACAGCAGGCGCAGATACTTAAAGTCTTGCGGGTTGCGATCGAATGTGACCATGAAACACCTTCCGATGGGGCTGGTAAAACTGATAAACAGCGTCAAACGTTTATCAGTATGCGCCGGCTTTGTTTCGATTTAGCGCCGGTGGCTGAATTGTCGGCTGAACGGTTTGCTAAATCGATTTAGTTGAGGTTGATGTGTCGGTTAAGTGGAGACGAAGGGCGTGATTTTGCCCGTGTTGGCCCATGGCGGGGATGGGGATGTTGATGATAAAGATATTCAATGCCAATGGTTCGAATTGGTAAATAGTGGACATTTGTATCGTATTTAGGCTTGCTGTGCGATAATTTGCGTAGCAATACTTAAGGAGCCTCATATGAGTGATTTTGTCCTGACCTGTGAATCCGCCGCCGACCGAACCCGTGAGTTCTTTGCGTCGCGCAATATCCCTGTCGTGTGTTTTCATTACGAGATCGACGATGTTGTCTATACGGACGATCTGTATCAGTCGATTACGCCGGACAAGTTTTTTGCCCAGATTGCCGCGGGCGCCATGCCCAAGACGTCTCAGGTGAGCGTGGGTGAGTACGAGGAGTTTTGGGAGCCGTTTGTTACCGAGGGTAAAGACGTGCTGCACCTGACGTTGTCGTCGGGTATTTCGGGTACGTATGGTTCGGCTTGCGTTGCGGCACAGATGCTCGCGGATCGCTATCCCCAGGGCGGCAAGGTGCGTGTCATCGATTCACGGGGGGCGTCTTCGGGCTTTGGCCTATTGCTGGAATATGCCGCCGACGTTCGCGATAGCGGCGCTTCGCTCGATGAGACGGCCGCTTGGATTGAGGAGCATAAACTCAACCTGCACCACTGGTTCTTCTCGACCGATCTGTCGAGCTACCTGCGTGGCGGTCGCATTTCGGCCGCGAGCGCGATCATCGGCACGGCGCTTAAGATTTGCCCACTTATGACGGTAGATTGCGAAGGTGGGCTGTCGCCACGTGAGAAGATCCGCACCAAGAAGCGCGCGATTTCCGAGATGGCTAAGACCATGATGACACACATGCAGGACGGTGCGGATTATTCGGGTAAGTGCGTCTTGTCCCATTCGGCGTGCCGCGAGGATGCCGAGGCCGTTGCGGCGCTGATTGAGGAACAGGTTCCGCAGCTCAAAGGCAAGATTGAGATCAACAATATCGGTGCTCTGATCGGTTCGCACACCGGGCCTGGTACGGTGGCGCTCTTCTTTATGGGCGACAAGCGCGTGGATTAATTCGCCCCATCACGTCGTGCACGATTGCTCAAACGAAAACGGCCCGTCTCACGTTTGTGGGGCGGGCCTTGCTGTTGCGGTTAGCGTTTCTTGCCGCGGAAGAAGAAGCCGTGCAGCGAGGGCTTGAGTCCACGGTTGGCGCGACGCTCCTCGATATGATCGTGGATCGAAGCGACGCGTTCGATAACCTCGTCGGGAATCGGCACGTCGGGATTCATGTTCTCGACCTGGCTGACCTCGGCGGCGGCGACCTGGTCGATAATGGGCACATCGTCGCGCGAGATGACGGGCGTGGCGTCTTCTTTCATCTTGCGGTAGCGCTGCATCATGTCGGTCTGCAGCTGCTGGGCCGAAGGCGGCGTCCAAATGATGGCGTTGGCACCGGCGGCGATGGTCTCGCGGATGCTCTCGGGCGTCTTGCCGCCCGGCGCGATGAGCGGCAGATTGGGATAGTGCTCGCGCAGTTCACGCAGGACCTGGGGCGTGTTTTTGCCGGCCGCGATGTTGAGGATCTTGGCTCCGGCGCGCACTTTGGCATGCGCATCATCGTCGCAACGTACGACCGTGGCGATGACGGGGATGTCGGCGATGTTGGTGATGTGCTCGACCATCTCGGCAGTAGCGGGGGAGTTGACCACGCAGCCCGCCGCGCCCTGCATCTCGGAGACGGCTGCCATCTGTACGGAGCGCTTACCGGTCGTAGTTCCGCCACCCACGCCTACAAAGACCGGGCACTCGGCGACGGTCAACAGCGCCTGCGTAATGGCAGGCTGTGGCGTGAAGGGGTATACGGCAAAGACGGCATCGGCGTTGGAGTTGCGGATGACCGCGACGTCGGTGGTGTAGATAAGCGACTTGATGCGACGGCCGAAGAGCGTGAAGCCGCTGGCCTCCTCGATCTCGTCGGGCATGCGGAGGGCCGCCTTGCGCAGACGCCCGTCAATGGGCAGCGGCTCCATGGGGAGCAGTCCGTTGGGGGTCACGGCTACCTGGGGCTCGGTGAACTCGTCTGCGAGCTCGACCTCGGAAAAATCGACCGAGGCGACGATGTCCTCGTGAACCTCGGCAGGAACATCGATGGGGGTCTGGTCGTTCGTCGCGGCAGGCGCGTCGAAGGAACTGGTGCCGACAAAGGCGTCGACGCGCTCGTTCAAATCGTTGAGAGTATCCATGGGGGCTCGATTCTATGCGATGGTGGCCGGCGGGGTGCCGACAGCGTTGTGCTTGCTAAATCGTTTGACGAGTTGATTTTTCCCCGCCGCGCCATCCGTTAGACCGAAGGACCGGCGAACGTGAAGGAGCTGTGGTGGCGGGTATTGAGGTGCTATCTTGAATGTCCCGTTTAAAAGAGAGGTGACGCGGTATGGAATTCACAGCAATGTTGGGCTCGATTGGCCTGTGTGTGGGCGCAATCGTTGCCGCCGCAGTCATCTACTTGGTGGTCACGGCCATTAAGGGAAAAAGGGCCGAGCGCAAGGAACGGGAAGCACTTAAGCAGCACCGTGACCAGCAGGACAAGCGCGCACGGAGATAGTTTGTTGAGTTTTGAATCCGTGCGCTAGCTGCGTTTTCGGATCAGGGCGATGTAGAAGCCCTCAAAGTCGCGGCTAGGCGGAATGGTCAGCGTACCGGGCATACCGTTGACGACGGCCGAGACATGGCCGGCAGCGATGGCCTCGGTGAGGGCGTTGCCCTCGACGCGTGGCTCTTCGCCAGCTTCCTGGGCGCGGCGCGTTTCACTTTCGCTCGGCGTGCCGTCGAGGGGGATGAGCTCGCAGTCCATATGCTTGTCGAGGGCCTCTTGCAGGGCGTCCTCGTTTTCCTGCGGCATAATCGAACAAGTGGAATAGACGAGCGTGCCGCCCGGCTTGAGGGCGCCCATGGCGCGGTCCAGAAGTGCGCGCTGCGAGCGGGCGCACTTGTCAAGCAGCTGCTCGGTCAGGCCGCGCAGGCTCTTTTCGTTGCCGCTGATGACGGTGCCCGTGCCGGTGCAGGGGGCGTCGAGCAGGATACGGTCAAAGCGGAAGAATTCGTCGAGCTCGCGTGCGTCGATACGCATGACGGGCACGTTTTTGGCGCCCTGGCGATGGAGGTTTGATTCGAGCTTTTCGGCGCGGGGAATGCTCATCTCGCAGGCCGTGAGGTGCGCCTGTCCCTGCGTGAGGGCGGCAATCTGCGTCGTCTTGCCGCCAGGGGCTGCGCACATGTCCAGGATGTCCTCGCCGGCTTGAGCGCCCAGGACCAACGGCGGCATCATGGACGACAGGCTTTGCAAGTAGATTTTGCCGTCACGGTAGATGTCGAGGTCCCATAGGTCGGAAACCTGGTCCTCGGGCAGGATGAAGGCATCCCGGTACCAGGTAACGGTTTGGTGTGCGATGCCGGCCTCGTCGAGTGCGGCAGCGATGTCTTCGGCGGTCGCCTTGAGCGTGTTGGCGCGCAGTGTGACTGGGCGCGTGGCCGCAGCGCCAAAGCCTTCGATCATGAGCTCGGCATCGGCGGGTGCATAGGCGCCGGCGACCGTGTCGACCATAAAGCGCGGCAGGTCGGTGGCGCAGGGAAGGGCGGCAAGCTGGTCGGAAAGCTCGGTAGCAGCAAACTGCCTGAGCTTGAGCTCGGCTTTGACCTGCTTTTTCTGCTTACGACGACGCGGCTTGGACATCCGTCTTTCCTTCCCGTCCCAAATTGATTACTTTCCAGGCACGCCGCTGCTAGCGTGCTCTAGTACTGGCTCTCGTGCTTGCTGAAGAAGTCGAAGCGCGGGGGCAGCGGCTTCACGCGGTGCTCGCCGGGCTTCTCGCCCAGGCTCTCCATAAACTCGTCCGTGGAGGCAAAGATGTTATCCCAGCTAAAGAAGGCGACCGGATCGACGTCGAAGTACTCGCAGATGAGCTCGCAGCCGGCCGGGACGATGCCGTGCATGAGCACGGTCGCCACGCGCAGCTCGGTAAAGGCGTCGACCAGGGCCTGCGTCATGGCGGCGTTTGCCGGCTCGCCCTCGAGCTTGTTGGCGGCCTTGGAGGCGTCGCTCCAGCGCTTGTTGGCGGCACGCAGGTAGTCGTCGCACACGGCGAGCGCGCGGTGCGTCTCAAACTTGTACATGGCCTGCTCAAAGGCGAGGACTGCCTGCTGGGCGGCTTCGACCACGGTGGCGGAGGCGGCACCGGCGGGGATGCAGCCGTTGCGATAGGGGCTCTCGTCGCCTTCCTTGACGGCGACGCCGTAGAAGCAGCTGCGGGCCAGGCGGTTGAAGACGCCGGTCAAAAGGGCGCTCTCCTTGAGGGCCGGATCGATGACGCGCTTGTCGTCGCAGGCGCGCACCTCGTTGCCGTCCTTGTCCTTGCCGGTCACGCGGGTATCGTATGCCTTGGGGCTAAAGCTCACCGGCTTCTCGGACAGGCCGAGCGACAGCCAGTGCGCACGCATCTGCTCGCAGGTGTAGTGGTTGAGCAGGTCGTCTGCCGGCGGGGGAGGCGTCTGCGAGGACGAGCTTGCCTTTTTGCCCATGTAGAGCAGGTGGTAGCAGGCGCTGACGGTGCTCTGAGTAAGGTCCCAGCCCAGGGCCTCCCACATGGCGGTCTGCGCGATGCAGTAGAAGTAGATGTTGTCCTGACCGATGAACTGGTAGATCTGTGCGTCATCCGAGCACCACCAGTCGCGCCAGTCGAGCGAGCTGTGCTGGTAGGTGGGCGCGGGGACCTGCGTGGAATCGGCGGCGGGCTCGCCCATGAGGGCGGCATCCTGGGCGGCGACGCCCTCGGTCACGCCGGCGGCCTTGGCATCGCGCGCGAGCACGGTACGCGTATAGCTGATGGGCGCCCACAGGCTCTCGGGCCAGCACCAGCAGGTGACGTCGTTCACGCCGTCGACCTCGGGCACCGGAACGCCCCAGTCGATGTTGCCGGTGATACGGAAGGGCACGAGCGCCTTGCCGCTGCGGAAGCGCACGCCGCCGTTGGCGAGCACCGCGTGGGCGTCGTCGCGTTCCTTCCAGCTGGGGAAGGTGACGGTAAAGCTGCTCTTGTTGCCCTCGGGCTCCAGTACGGTGTGCTCGGGCAGCTGGTCCTCGACGGCGTCGAAGGCCTCGCGGAACTTGTTCTGGATGTAGAGCTGAGCCGGCAGCAGCCACTCCTCCATGGTCTTGGAGACCACGGAGCGAACCTGCGGGTTCTGGGCGAGCTTGGCGGTATAGGTCTTCATAAAGTCGAGGTAGGCCGGCAGGTCGAAGTAGAGGTTGTCGACCGGGCGCAGCTCGGGCACTTCGCCGGTGAGCTGGCTCTTGGGTGCGATGAGTTCCTCGGGCTCAAACTGGTGACCCAGGTCGCACTCGTCGGCATAAGCCTTTTCGGATTTGCAACCTTGGATGGGGCAGCGGCCGATGACCTGGCGACCGTTGAGGAACGTTCCGGCCTTGGCATCGTAGAACTGCAGGGTAGAGCGCTTGGAGATAGTGCCCTGCTCGTGCAGACGCTCGATAATCTCAGCGGTCACCTCATTATGGATCTTGGCCGCCGGCTCAAGGCCCGAGCCGCCGTAGATGTCGCAGCTGATGTTGTAGTTGTTGAGGGTCGCGGCCTGACGGGAGTGATTGGACTCGACGTACTCACTAATGGACTTGTCGTAGCCCTCGTTCTCCTTGAGCTTGCGGTAGTTCTCCATGATGGGCGATCCGTAGCAGTCGGTTCCCGAGGTGAAGATGACATTCTCGCGGCCCAGGCGGTCGCGCAGGAAGCGGGCGAAGAAGTCGGCCGGGACAAAGACGCCGCCGACGTGGCCAAAGTGAAGGCCCTTGTTGCCGTAGGGCTCGCCGGCGGTAACGATGGCGCGGCGAGGCCAGCTGGGACGGTCGTTCATGGAGTATTTGGATGCCATGGGACTCCTTCGCATATAGTAAGGGCGCGGCCGGGCGCAAGGCCTGGCGACGCGGTGGTCAATTCGTGCATATCGTTCGACATTATCGCACATGCGGACGGGTGCGTGGCAGGGGCGCTATCCTAAGATGCTATGAATGAGATTTCCAACATACATGCGTTTGAGGACGAGGATTTTCTGCACGCCTGCTTTGTGTGGGGGATGGCCGTGCTCGGCGCATTTGCCGTGTGCCTGGTGCCGGTGTTTATGCTGATGGGCGGGCCCGCTGACCTGGATGCGGCTGACGCGGGCGGTTGGACGGCCGTCTTGGGCTGGATAGTCGGCTTGGCTGCGGTTTCGGCGGCGTCATTTGCCGTTCACGAGCTGGTGCACGGTGTGTTTTTTAAGCTGCTGGCGCCTGCGGGCGCGCAGGTGACCTTTGGGGCAAATCTCGAAACCTGCATGATTTACGCCTGCGCCGAGGGCGTGGTGTATTCGCGCCGGCGGTACGTGGTGGTTTGCCTGGCGCCGACGGTTGTTGTGACGGCGGCGTTTACCCTAGGGTTTGCGCTCTCGGGCTATCCGCTGCTGTGCTACCTGGCGGCTGGTCTGCATTTGTCGGGCTGTGTGGGCGATTGGTATTACGTGCGAACCATTCTGCGCGACCGTCGCATTGTCGCCTGCGAGGACACGTCCTTTGGCGTGCGCTTTTTCGCAAGGTAGTCTTTTTTTGGGATGATTTTTCTGGGATGGGGATTAAAAAATCATTGTGGGAGAGGAGATGTTGATGAAGCCGTTGCTGCTGCATGCTTGCTGTGCGCCGTGCTCGCTTGAGCCGGTCCGCCTGCTGCGCGAGGAAGGGTTTGAGCCCACGATTTGCTGGACCAACCCCAATATTCAGCCGCGCGATGAATGGCGGCGCCGCCTGGACGAGCTGCGCCGGTGGTGTGCCGACGGCGACATTGAGCTCATCGAGGCGGGGGAGGACCGCGATCGCTGGGAGGCCGGTGTGGCCCCGCTGGGCGCCGATCGACCCCGCCGCTGTCGTGCGTGCTATGCCCTGCGTCTGGCCGAGGCATGCCGTGTGGCCCAGGAGCGCGGGTTCGAATATGTGGGCACGACGCTCGCCGTCTCGCCGTATCAGCTGTTCGATACCTGTAATGACGTGTTGGAGCGTCTGGCTGCCGCCCGCGGCCTCACTCCGGTCATTCGCGATTTTCGCCCGTATTACCCCGAAGCGACACGCCGTTCGCGCGAGCTGGGCATGTATCGGCAGAACTACTGTGGTTGCCGCTTCTCTGCTGTCGAGGCGGCCATGGACCGCGCTCGCATCCGCGACGAGCGCAAAGCCGCCAAAAAGTAGTTCTTTTGGGCTGGCGGCCTGCTAGGATGTAGAGCGGACTTTATCTATATAAGGAGTATCCGACGTGTCTATGCGTACCGATGATTTTGACTACAACCTTCCTGAGGAACTGATCGCCCAGGCTCCTGCCGATCCGCGCGACTCCTGCCGCCTGCTGGTGGTGGATCGCAAGGGCTCCGAGGCGGGAACGCCGCTGGAGCACGGCGGTACCGTTGAGCACCGCATCTTCCGCGACATCATCGACTATATCGAGCCGGGCGATGTGCTCGTCATCAACAAGACGCGCGTGATGCCGGCCCGCCTGATTGGTCGCAAAGCCGGCTCGGGTGGCGTGGTCGAGACGCTGCTGCTCAAGCGCCGCGAGGATGTTGACCCGCTGGGCCATGTTTGGGAGTGTCTGGTCAAGCCGGGCAAGCGTCTGAAGCCCGGTGCTCAGATTGAGTATCGCGCCGGTGGCGCCCATGCGCCCGAGGGCGCGCCCGTGGTGCTGACGGCCGAGGTCATCGACTTTGTCACCGATAGCCGCGGCGGCCGTCTGGTGCGTTTTGAGCCGGCCGGTTGCAATGCCGCCGGCGACCCGCGCACGCTCGACGAGGCCATCCACGCTGCCGGCCACGTGCCGCTGCCGCCCTACATTACCGATTACGAGGGCGATCCCGAGAAGTACCAGACCGTCTACGCCATGAAGGAGGAGCACTCGGCTGCCGCTCCTACGGCGGGCCTGCACTTTACTCCCGAGCTCATGGCCGCTATCGAGGCCAAGGGTGCGAAGTTTGCCGCTGTCGAGCTCGAGGTCGGCATCGATACCTTCCGTCTGGTGGAGGAGGACGACCCTACGCAGCACGTCATGCACACCGAGCGCTACCACGTATCGCAGGAGGTGGTCGACGCCGTGCATAAGGCTAAGGCCGAGGGGCATCGCGTGATCGCCGTCGGTACCACGGCGGTGCGCTCGCTCGAGAGCGCGTTTGACGCGGACGCGCCGGTGTCCGATCCGGCTGTGACGGCGCGCTATTTTGAGGGCCGTGAGGACGGCGCCGACACGCTCGGCCGCGGTGACATCGTGGTGCGCGAGAACGCGACGACGCAGCTCTACCTCATGCCTGGCTCGACCTATCACGTGGTTGACGCGCTGATCACGAACTTCCACGTGCCGCGCAGCACGCTCATGATGCTGGTCAGCGCCTTCAGCAGTCGCGAGAACGTCATGAACGCATACCAGCACGCCATCAGCGAACGCTACCGCATGCTCTCGTTCGGCGACGCGATGTTCATCAAATAGCCGCCGGCAGCCTGAGCGTTTTGCGGGCAGGCTAGCTTGTGTGACAGCCGCGGAAGGGGCCGGCAGGGCAATGCCGGCTCCTTTTTGCTTGGTCAGGGTTTACGGAAAGCGCTGCTGACCAGCCGCAAAACACCTGATGGCAAGCACGTTTTAATCAGTCGAACGGCGAAGAAAGGAGCGCGGCATGGACAAGCGGCCCCGTGGGTCCATTGGGGCCCGCATCCGCGCCTTTCTTGCGCGCGAGGCCGTGCTGGCGGTGGCGGCCGCAGCCGCGCTGGCGTCCTGTGCGCTGGTGCCGCCGGACGCCGCTTATGCGCACTACATCGACTGGCATACGCTTGCGCTGCTGTTTTGCCTGATGACGGTGGTGGCGGGCTTCCGCAAGCTCGGCGTGCTGGACGCGGCGGGCGCTTGGCTGGTCGCGCGCGCCCGCACGCCGCGCGCCGTGGCCGCAGCGCTGGTTGCCCTTGCTTTTTTCGCCAGCATGTTGGTGACGAACGACGTGGCGCTCATCACGTTCGTGCCGCTGGCGCTGGTGGTGCTGCGCCGCGCGAACATGGAAGCGCGCCTGTGCCTGGTGGCCACGCTCATGACGGCGGCGGCGAACCTGGGCAGCATGCTCACGCCTGTCGGCAACCCGCAAAACCTGTACCTGTTCACGGCGTCGGGCATGAGCATACGCGAGTTTCTCCAGCTCATGGCCCCGTACACGTTGGCGTCGGCCGCTTTGTTGGCTGCCGTGATCGCGCTGGCGTTTCGCGAAAAACCTACCCAGATGGCGAAGTCCGAAAGCGTGACGAGCTCGGTCGCGGTTGTCCGCAATCGGCAGCAAACTCATCGCGAAAGCAATGCAGATGCGAACGATGCCAGAACATTCTGCTCGCCGAGTGGGCCGGGCTCTTCCGAAGGCGAACGCCCTGGCGGCCAGGCAAAATCTTCCGAATTCACCACCCATCCCATCCGATTCGCGCTCTACCTGGCGCTATTCATCGCCTGCCTTGCCTCCGTTGCCGGTGTGCTAGACGTGCGCGTGCTGCTGGCGGTGGTGCTGCTGGCAACGGCGCTGTCCGATACCAGTTTGCTGCGCCGCGTCGATTGGGGGCTGCTTGCCACGTTCGTGGCGTTGTTCGTGTTCGTGGGCAACATGGCGCGCGTGCCGCTGCTGCATGACGCGCTGGCCGCAGCGGTAGACGGCAACGCGCTGCTGGCGGCCGTCGGCGCCAGCCAGGTCATCAGCAACGTGCCCGCCGCCGTGCTGCTGTCGGGGTTCACCGCTCAGTGGTCGGCGCTTATCGTGGGCACGAACCTCGGCGGCCTGGGCACGCTCATCGCGTCCATGGCAAGTCTCATCACGTTCAAGGCCGTCTCAGTCGGCCGAGCCGGCATCCGCACGCACTACCTGCGCACGTTCACTCTGGTCAACGTAGTGTTTCTGACGGCGCTTCTGGCGTTGGCGTTTGTTTTTGGGCCTACGGCATAGCGCTCGATGCCATTGCATGTCCTGTTCGGTTGCTGGCGGTTTGGCCGCGTGCTATTGGTAAGTGCCGCATCACGACCAGCCATTTCTTTTCGTGAATGCACGAAACCTTATCGATAACCAACCACAACCGAAGAGCTAGCGTAAAATCATCGCCAAAAACCGCCCACAACTGTTATCTACCGGCCCCGCAGCAAAAAGCCCCTGCCACCTGGGTTTATTCCCAAGCAGCAGGGGCTTTCGATCGCGGCAAACGCAACGGGCACCGCTTGCGCCGCCGGCATCCACTACTTCTTGTGGCCCTTGCGGTATCCCGTCACGTGCATAAGCGCCAGCAGCTTACCGTTTTGGTCGGTCATCTCAACCTCGTAGCGCATGGTGCGGCGCGTGGCCGACACGCAATGGCAGCGCGCATACACCGTGTCGCCCAGCTGCGCCGACGCGATGAAGTCGATCTGCGAATTCAGCGTCACAATCTCGTTCTTAATGTAGTGGCACGCCGCGCCGAACGAGTAGTCGCCCAGCGTGAAATAGCACCCGCCCATGGGGATACCGATGCCGTTCAGGAACGACTCATCGATGGTCATGGTAGCGGTGGCGCTGTCTTCGCCCAGCTCAACTACCTTCATGCCGTTTTTCGTGGCGAACCTGTCGCTGGTGCAATACGGATCTTTTTCGTCCTCGAATGCCATGGTCCCTCCTTGGCTTGAACCCTCGCATGCCGGTCGCAAACCCCGCGCCGGCAATCCCTGCAACCCATGCTAACACTAGCAGCGCGCCAACGCCCCGCAATTCGCGCCCCGCAACCCCAGCCTGCTATTGAATTCGCCGATTCAATAGCGGCGTGCGGCTATAGCCAAATAACGGAGTGAGCCACGGTGCCAAAAGTATTATGAAAACGTAATTCTTTTGGCACCAGCAAAAGCGCGTTCAATTGGGTTGACAAGGCGTATTTCAGATTGGTCGGGTATTGTGCGCGCAAAGGCGCGGCAAACATACGGCGGGGTGCCGTATTTCCACTGCCGCCGTGCGCGGGGGTGGATATTTGATACTGTGACGAACGGGGGCTATTCAAACGCGAAGGCGCTGGGGCTCGTCAAGGCGAGTGCTAAGCCATATGGGTACTCAAGCACGCTTATGCAATTTGCGAAGCTGCTGCGAGGCACTTAAGCCCTTCGCCAAAGTTGTGAAAATGCCAAAATGCTGCCAAAATTTAGTTGTGATAATGTACAAATAGCAGCTAAAAATGGTTGTGTTAGTGCCAAGAGATTGGATTGCATTGCTAAAACGAATGGCCTATGATGCTTTGCTGCGGTGGAAGGCGGCTGCAAAAAGAAAGGTGCTGCTGGTCGACGGCGCACGTCAGATCGGTAAAACGTTCCTCATCGAGGAATTTGCGCGCAACGAATACGCCAGCTACATCAAAATCGACTTCCTTAACGACGCCCGCGCGGTCGAGCTTCTTGGTAAAGCGCAAGACGCTCGTCAGGTTGTCGAGATGGTTTCCCTTATTTCTGGCAAACCGCTTGGCGATAGGAAGACGCTGCTGTTTTTCGACGAAGTGCAAAAGGCGCAGAACATCGTGACCATTTCGAAGTACCTGCTCGAAGACGGCAGATTCGATGTTGCCATGTCCGGCTCGATGCTTGGCGTCGAGCTGACGGAAGTGAAGTCGTTTCCCGTTGGGTATATGACCATCCTCCATATGTACCCGCTGACGTTCGAGGAATTCTGCTGGGCGCAAAACGTTCCTCAAATGGTGCTTGACTCAGCCGGCGTTGGCAACGGCGGTCCGGGTGCAATTTCTGACGAAGTCCACGGGAAGCTTATCGACCTGTTCCGCCTGTACCTTGTAATCGGCGGTATGCCCGAGGCCGTGCAAACATACCTCGATTCCTCGCACGATTTAAGTGCTGTTCGTGAGGTTCTTAATGACCTTGTCCGTTTGTATCGGGAAGACATTGCCAAATATGCGAACGGAAGGTCGCTGCAGGTCAAGGCCATCTACGATGAGATTCCGCAGCAGCTTGCCAAGGAAAACAAGCGCTTTCAGTTGAACTCGTTGCGAAAGCAGGCGCGCTACGAGCGGTTTGCGAACGATTTCGCGTGGCTTGTCGGCGCGAAGACTGCGCTTAAGGCGGTCAACGTTACGGAGCCTAAGTTCATGCTTGCGCGCACTGAAGAGCCTTCGCGCTTCAAGCTGTATGCGCATGATTGCGGGATGCTTATGTCTTGTTATCCTATCGAAGTGGCCGCCGATGTTCTTGCCGGCGCCAAAAGCGTGAATTTCGGTGCGGTTTACGAAAACTTCGTCGCTCAGGAGCTTGCGGCGGCAGGTGTTAAGCTGCGCTACTACCACAACAACCGGCGCGGTGAGGTTGATTTCGTCGTTGAGACCAATGAGGCTCAGGTGCTGCCGATTGAGGTGAAGTCCGGCAAGGATTACAAGATTCATAGCGCCTTAAACAATCTGCTTTCCGCAGATGAATTCGGTATTTCCGAGGCAGTAGTGCTTTCCGAATTCGCTCCTCGAGAAGAGAAGAAGTGCGGGAAAGTCGTGTCGTATCTGCCCCTTTACTCGGCCAGCAGCTTGACCAAGCGGCTCAATGCTGACGTTGGCGCTTTTGAGCGGCCCAGTGAAGCAAGAACCTCGCTGCGCGTTGATCCGCCAACCTGGTAACCGTGCGAAACGTCGCAAGCTGAAGCTGAAACTACCGAAATGAGTATTTGCGTTAATCGATGCCATCGTTGTTGTGGTTGAGCACCGCTCGCCCACCTAGGCGTTATTGCTGTTTAGCACCGGCGATATTCCATTCGGTACCGCCTCCCTGGTACGTTCCAACTGCCATGCAGTCGAGTACCAAGGAGATTTCACATGACTAGTGACGATTACGCCGTTTATTTGCTACGCGATCCGCTGCGCTTCGAAACTTGACTGTTACATATTTCGCAATCGGTTGGTCAAAAGCTTCGCAATCGGTTGGTTGAAAACCTCGCAATCGGTTGGTTATAATCTTCGCAATCGGTTGTTTTCGCAGGAAGGACCCTGCTATGAGTGCGAAATTGAATTCAAATCGGTATCTTCCTCGCTTTGTTGATAGGCTTATTGAGCGAAAGCTGGGGTATATCGGCGCTGTTGAGGTCAGGGGACCGAAATGGTGCGGTAAAACCCAGTCTGCATTGCAGCACGCATCAAGTTGGACGATGATGCAAGATCCCGATAAGCGGCAAGATTATCTGCTGCTTGCAAACACGAAGCCCTCGGTGCTGCTTGAAGGTGCAGCTCCGCATCTTATCGACGAGTGGCAGGATGCGCCGCAGCTTTGGGATGCTGTCCGGTTTGCTGTCGACGAATGCGATGAGCCGGGACGCTTTTTGCTGACGGGATCTGCAACCCCCGCCTCGGCGCCTTCGCATTCTGGCGCTGGCCGAATTGCATCGGTCGATATGAGCCCTATGAGCCTTGCGGAATCGAGGGACTCTACCGCCGAGGTGTCGCTGGCGGCGCTGTTTAACGGTGAAACTGACTGCTCGGGGTATTCCGAATGCGATGTTGAAGAGATGGCGTACCTCATATGCCGTGGCGGCTGGCCTCGTGCGGTGACTTTGCCCGATAAGGAAGACTCGCTTGAGCTTGCTCGCGACTACCTGACCACCATCGCGGAGCAGGATATTTCTCGTGCTGATGGGGTGAGCCGAAATCCGCAATATGCTCGCTTGATCATGCAGGAGTACGCTCGCGTGGTTTCGTCGCAGGCAACTCAGACATCCATCAACAAAGACTTGAAGAACCGCGATATCGACTTATCGCGAGACACGGTAAACGGGTACCTTGCGGCATTGAGAAGGCTGTACGTCATTCAAGAGCTTTCGGCTTGGACGCCTTCGCTGCATGCCAGATCCCGCATAACGAAGACGCCGACGCGCCATTTTACGTGCCCCTCCATCGCCGCGGCTGCACTTGGCATTGGGCCGAGGGCGCTGCTTATGGATACGTCGACGATGGGGCTTCTGTTCGAATCGCTGTGCGTGAGGGATTTACGCGTGTATGCGCAGGTTCTCGGTGGAGAAGTGTTTCATTACCATGACGAATCGGGCCGCGAGGCGGATGCGGTGGTTCAGCTGAGAGACGGCCGCTACGCCCTGTTCGAGGTGAAACTCGGGTCGGCGTTCGCTGATGACGGCGCAAAAAGCCTGCTTGCGCTGAAGGAGAAGATTGACACGATGGTTATGGGCGAGCCTGCATTTTGCGCGGTTTTGACGCCGGGTGGCTACGCGATGCGCCGCAACGATGGCGTGTTCGTGGTCCCCATAACGTGTCTAACCGCCCAAGGTCTAGACGAATGAGTGCAGCTGTCTGAAGTGTGTCGCGAATATCTTGACGCGACGGGCGATCGGCCGCTGCGCCTGCTGCTCGACTCGCAGGACACGCAGACCATGGCGGCGTTCTCCGAGCGCGAAGTCCTTGCGCTGAAAACGTATTACCTGGTCGGCGGCATGCCTGCAGTGGTGAACGAGTATGTTGAAAGCGAAGATTTCGCCCAGGTCAGGGCATTGCAGAATCAAATTCTGGAGGACTATACCCGCGATTTCGCCAAGCACATGCCCATGCGGCTGCTCCCGAAGGCGCTTGATGCGTGGCATTCTATTCCGGCGCACCTTTCGCACGAAAACAAGAAGTTCGTCTTTGGGCGCATTCGCGAAGGTGCTCGTGCGAAGGATTTCGAGGATGCGCTCATTTGGCTTCAGCAGGCGGGCCTTATCAGCACGGTTTCCCGGGTGAAAAAACCTGCGCTTCCGCTGTCTGCGCATGACGACCACAAGTCGTTCAAGGTGTTCCTGCTCGACGTCGGGCTACTTGGCGCCATGAGCGGCGTCGATGCCGCAAGCATCGTGCAGGGAAGCGGGATCTTCACCGAATTCAAAGGGGCCTTAACGGAGCAGTACGTGTGCCAACAGCTGATTTCCGATTGCGGCGTTGGGCCCTATTACTGGTCGGCCGAGAGCTCGACGGGGGAGATCGACTTCCTTGCGCAGGACCAGGGGGCGGTGTACGCAATGGAGGTCAAGGCGGAAGAGAACCTGCGCGCAAAAAGCTTGCGCGCGTTCAAGCAGGCGAATCCGCAGGTGAAATCCGTGCGCTTCTCGCTCTCGCCCTACCGCCAGCAAGACTGGATGCGCAACGTCCCGCTCTACGCCGTCGCGAACAAGGGGCTGTGGGGCTAGCGGAGCGGTGCGCTTTGCGAGCAAACCGAGCCGTAAAGTAGGTGTGTCGACGTACCGCAAGCGCCTGCTCGACGCCGGCGTCATCGAAGAGGGCCTCGACGGCAGCTTCTCGTTCGCCCTGCCCGGCTTCGGCGAATACGTAAACCAGCGCTTTCGGTAGAGGGCTTTGCGGTTTTGCGACGCTCCATAATGAATTCAGGTCGTGGCATTGCGATTGACTCGCATTTGCAGCAGAGCACGAAGTTTGAAAAACGGCGACTGTAATGTTTTACCTGAAAATGCAAGTTCTCCTGCTTCAAAGATGTCGTAAGTGGGCGAACAGGAGAAGCCGGTGCGTACGGTTGCCTTTCTTCGCTAGAGGCAATATGGCAGTGCGCGCAATGGCTATATAGGAAGCCCTTGCGCTAAGCCTCGTGCTTTGCCATAGCGAATGGCATGCTGATAAAGAATAGGATAAGGAACTGCATTGCCGCGCCGTACCGTTCCCAATACCAAATTGGCGAAGCGATAAGCAGAGAGGTGCTTACGCAAACGGAGTCCTTTCGATGATTTGAATAAAAGGAACGCAGAGATCAAGAGCTAATTTGTTGTGTGGCATTAGCGAAAATTCGCATTTTTGCATGCTTTAAGTGTTCGTTTCGCTGTTTGCTGCCAAGAACATATTTCCCGGACGCGTGTTGCTGCGGCGTGGCCTTGTGCTTGCAGGGCGGGTCGATCGTCCGCTGCCTGTCGCAAAGCGGCAGCTATGGTATCTGGTTCCATATTCGAAATGATGGTGCCGAACCGTTCGCTGGGAATAAGCTCATCGGTGCCGCCAACGTTCGTTACAATCGCGGATGTGCCGCACGCGGCTGACTCTAGCAGCGTGGTGGCAAATCCCTCAGAACGCGAGGGCAGGCAGTAGACGTCAGCTTGTTGGTACAACGCGGCTAAATCATGCTTGTCAAGCTTGCCAACCAGGTGCAGGTTTGGTGTGGCTGCGGCGGTTAATTCGGCTTCAAGTGGGCCAGCACCTGCCATGATTACGTGGATGTTGCGGCTTTCGCGTGCTAGTTGCCCTGCGGCTTGCGCAAGCTGTGTAACGCCCTTTTCTGGTACCAAACGTCCTGCTGAGGCTACCAATAGCGCATTGGGGTTAATGCCTAGCTCATCCCGAAAAGCGCGGTTGGAAGCCTGCGCAGCATACGCATCGGCGTCAATGGCGTTAGGCAGCTCGCCGGCCGATTCGATGCCGAAGTGCCCAAGCCAAGCGCTGGCCTTTTTCGACACAGCGTAGCAAACGGGTTGCTGACGCTTGTCCAGCACCGTCATGGCGTGTTCGATGCTTTCGACTACGTAATTGATAGCGGCGCTTTCCATGCTTAGGTGCGCTGAGCCATGCTCGATAAGCACGGGGGTAATGCCGCGTTGTCGCGCGAATTTCAAGCCTTCAAGCGATAACGGGTAGAACCGTGTGTTCACCACCACATAGTCGAGTGGCTTCTTGGCCAAACGCTCCATGGTTCGGCGATAGGCCTTGTTGTGTTTTGACACGGGATAGCGCCCGCCAAGCATGCTGTGACAGGATAGCCGCACTATCTCGATGTTGCCTTGGACTTCGCTTGGGGCGGCGTTGTGCGTATTCATGGTTACCACAGTTACGCGACAGCCCATATCGCTTAGCGCGGCTGCAAGATTATGCGTATATGTTTCGACGCCTCCCATGCTGGGAGCGTACAGTGCAGTATAAAGGCAAATGGATGGGTGCTGTTTATGGTTGGAAGTTTGCATAATCTGTCCAGTCTGACTTTCGATGTCCTTACAATTGGTTGTCCGGCCGCTTAGAAAGCGTGATCGCGAAACGTAATGATTAAAGCATACGATACGTACCCTTCGCGTCTTTTGGAAGGCCGTAAAACCGCGGGGAATCGATATGGGTATACGTTGACCATGGATGCTTCGCGAAAGTTGGCTAATGCGCGTATGGTAGACTATTAGTTTGGATTGCGCGAGTGCGCGATTGTCAACGACGTGAGAAATGAGAAAAGCGAACGTTCATGAGGGATATCCGTGTGCTCGCCGTTATTCCGGCATATAACGAGCAGGACAACATTGTGTCCACTATTGAGGATCTGCGCAAAAATGCGCCGGACATTGATTACGTTATCATCAACGATGGTTCGCGCGACCGCACGCTCGACATCTGCAAGGAGCGTGGCTACAACTACGTTAGCCTGCCGGTGAACCTGGGGCTTGCTGGCGCGTTCCAGACGGGCATGCGCTACGCATACGAACATGGCTATGATTACGCCATCCAGTTCGATGCCGACGGCCAGCATTCCGCCGCCTACATCGACGCCATGGTTGAAGCTGCCGAGCGTGATGGCGCGAACATTGTCATCGGTAGTCGCTTCGCTACCACGAAAAAGCCCGTGTCGGCCCGCATGGCGGGCAGCGTGCTTATCAGCGCTATGATTCTCATCACGTCTCGCAAGCGCATCCAAGATCCTACTTCGGGCATGCGCCTGTTCGACAAGCAGATGATTCCGCTGTTTGCCAATGAGCTCGACTTCGGCCCCGAGCCTGATACCATTTCGCTTTTGATGCGCTGGGGCTACAAGGTCGAGGAAATTCAGGTGGAAATGCGCGAGCGCACCGCTGGCGAAAGCTATCTGAATTTTACGAAGTCCGTTACGTATATGCTGCGCATGAGCATTTCCATTCTGCTGGTGCAGTGGTTTAGGGGGAAGAAGTGAGCCTGCTGTTTTCCGCAACGCTGCTGATCGGGGCGTTGCTGACGCCGTTCGGGCAGGTCTTATTATCGGTCATGACCTCGCTGATGTGGACGCTGTAGCCGCCGTCCCACGCCGGGCGCTGGTTATGGCGCACAATGGCCGTGACCGTGAATGCCGCCGCGGCGAGTATTGCCAGTACGATCAGCCAGAGGACGATCTTCTTTTTTTCTTTTGCGTTTGTCATGGTATTCCCTCCGCTCATTCCTTCAGCCGGGCGTCCGCCGCCGCGCCGCGCAGCCCCGTGAGGCACATGCGGCTGGCGATATCGGAAATCTCCTCGATGGACTGCCGGCGCTCGGAATTGAACCAGCTCTGATACACCGCCACCATACCGGAAACGGCGTAGTCCATCATCACCGAGATACGCTCCGGCGGCAGATCTATGCGGCTTTCAAAGCGTTCCTGTGCCTTCTGCTGGAGCGTCAGCCAGATCTTATGTGTTAACCCCGCGTTCCGGCTGGACCGGAGCAGCGCGCCGTAAAAATCCATATCGCTGTTGATGATCTCCGTGAGCTTCATGAACACCGCGTACGGGTTCTCGACAAAGTCGATCTCCCGCATCGCCGTATCAAACGTGCGGATGACCTCGTTTTCCAGCTCGTCTACAAGCTCGTATACACCGCGGTAGTTGTTGTAAAACGTCTTACGGTTGATTATCGCACGCGAGGCGATATCCGTTACGGTGATATCGTCCATGTCCTTTTCGGTCAAAAGCTCCGCGAACGCCGTGTGGATCGCCCGCTTCGTTTTTATGACGCGAAGATCGCTCTTCCGGTTTGCCGGTTCCATCGTACGCCCTCCTTTTCGGGAACAGGATCGGATTCCACATCTTTTTTACCAAATGTGTAGTAATCCTCATCGGGTGTTTTCTCTGGGACTTCCGCCACGGTTTCGCGCCGGCGTGTCCATTGCCGCGCCGCGGAGGTCTCCTTATTATAATACACAGACGTTACATAAAGCAAGCAGAGGAGAGAAAACCGTGAAAGTTCTGATTTTGAGCTGCGACACGGGCGAGGGCCACAACAGCGCCGCAGCTGCCGTCGCCGGGGCGCTGACGCAAAGGGGCATCGAAAGCCATGTCTTTGACCCGCTCGTGCTCGCGGGAAAGTACGCCGAGCGCTTCGTATCCGGCGCATATACGACAATTATGAAAAAAGCGCCGTCGGCATTCAACGCGCTCTACCGCGCCGAGGATA
>OLNF01000751.1_pt1 | contig 28934 bp, 37 predicted proteins | sample 1673061 | NCBI WGS metagenome assembly OLNF01 (sample SAMEA3136751, study PRJEB25190) | human gut metagenome
GCCGGGCAATCACCCGCACTGAATCGCCCAGAAAGATATCGGTAAGCGCGGCGTATTGCCTGTACTCCTCCGCATCCGAGCAGTTGACGAAATCCACCTTCAATGTGATCGTAACGGTGCAGGACATGGGCGTAACCGCGCCGAGGCCATTGCTCGAAAAATCGGTGCAGTCGGCGGGATAGACGCAGATCATGGGTATCACCTCCAGAAGGGTAAAAAGAAAGCGCCGCGTGATGCGACGCTGCTCTGAAACCATTGTCAAGAATATAGGAATCAACCATTTCCTTCCCACAGATCATTTTGTTTTACAAACCCAAATTCCCCGGTTGCCGGGAACCAGACATGATACCATTCATCACCGATAATACCGATAATCTTCATGCTGTCACCACGATGGAGTGTATTTTTGCCCATTTGGGGTTCTTCAAAAACCTGCAGCATTTCCGAACGCGGCAGAAGCTGCGGCATGGCAGATGTGTCCAGCCGCAAAGCACCCTCTGTTGATCCATAAACCAGATAGCGTTTCATCATATATCCCTGCCGCATGCTTTGTGTATTGCCAAGCACCACATGCGCCCAGTCGCCGTTATTTCCACGGATCGTTACAGGCGTACCTGTATAATACTTTCCTTGCGAACGACTGCCTCTATCAGCCTGCTCCCGCAGGTGTAAGCGATCAGCAGGATTTGGATTCACGACCATGGCATATCGACTGGAATCCATCTGAGCAGCGGCCTCATCGAGATTTCGGGGCAGTGTATTCCAGTCAATCTGAGTGATGTCGTTCCATGGATGGTCACCATAGAGAATCATCTGCTCTTCAGCATCGCTCCACACCACTCTGTCACCGAAAAACAGGAAACCTCCATCTGTTCCGTTGACGGCATCATCATAAATATATTCGATGCTCATGGTTTTTTGATCACTGAGAAGGTGTATTGCCACAGTACATTGATTGATCCAAAGACAGTCCGTGAAGTTTTCAACACCTAAACGGGTATCTGCCGGAAGTGGAGTGCTTTCAATCAGATTTGCTTTCCGGTTGCTGGCATATTCGCAGATAACATACACTTTAGCACCAGTGGGCTTCTGAACGAGGAAGTGTAAAGCGCCATCTTTCAGCAGTCCCTTGATGTATGTGCAATCCGGCATGAGTGTTGCAGCAGCATCCTGAAAGAAGCGGTCGGTTTCAAACCAAGCTCCGTATTCCGGATCAACCAGCGTTGGAAAACGCGTTAAATCAAAGTCAGCCAGCTTGATACTGGTTCCAAGCCATGTACCGGGAAGATACTGGATAATATAGCCATCAGACGTGTTGTCATTTTCGTCTGAGATAGCAAAACTGCGGATGATTTCACCTCCGTGAGCTTCATCCCAGAGAGTGCTCCAAGCGTGGGTGTAATCACCATAACCGCTGTCCGCATAGTACTGATCCACGGACCCCCATATGCCGTCTGCGTTTTTCGTGCTGTGATAACGAAGTATTTCTTGATCGGACAGATGGTATGTCCAGAAAATTGCATTGTCGCTATCAACATTCAATTCCGGCCAGTCTGCATTCTGAATCAATGCTGTCGGATTATTAACGGTGATTTCCCAGCGACCACTCTTGTTTTCCAGCACAATCAGGTTTTTAGTTCCATTTTGTTCTATGAAACACACGGCAGTATCGCCCCACGTCTGAAGTTGAATGGGGTTGTTTAGACCGGCATCTGAGAGAACGGCAGTAATGCCTGCAGTTATATCTTCAGCAGAGCAGACTGCGCAAAGCATGATGATCGTAAGCACCAGAATTGGCAAGAGGAATTTCCTCATGTGTTTCACCCCCTACACAATAGACGTAGTAAGCGATGCTTTTCTTGCAAAAAGCAAAGATACTTCGCCACAAAGGCATCCACCAGCGGCTGCTGTTTGGTCGCGTTCTCCGCTTCCGTATATCCCTGGATAACCGCATCCGTGGTGATCGCGCCGGGATTGCTGGCCCATTCATCCCAGCGGGCCTGCGCTCCGGTCATGTCCAGATCGGTGGTGATCTTCAGAACTTCCTCACCGACAGCCTCGCCGAACATCTCGTTCAGGCTGGTCAGGTTGGTGTCCCATTTGTTCTGGTTCAGGTAGGTCTGGATCGCGGCCAGCTGCTCCAGCGCGGAAGAGAAGTCGATATCCGGGAACATGGCCTGCACCTCGGATTCCGACATTCCACTGTCCAGCAGGGACTGGATCTGGGTCAGCAGCGCGACATATTCCGTCAACGCACCTTCATCCATACTGGCGGTCAGCTGGTTCAGCTGCGGCAGGAAGGATTTCTTCTCAGCATCAGTGGAAGCCGCGCTGTACTGCCGGAGCAGCTGCATCAGGTCGCCCACCTGACCTTTGGCGGTCTGAATGTCCTCCTGCTGCCACACGGGCATCACCACATCGGCCATAAGGGACGCGTATTCCAAAGCGGCGGAGCGCCTGTCCTCATTATATTTGGCATTCAGCGCGTCCATGGCCTGCTGGCGCTCTGTACTGTCCTCGATCAGCTGAATGAGGGCGTATTCCTTGTCGTACTGCGCGTCCAGGGAGGAATTGACAGCGGCCATGCCCTCGGCGGCGGCCACCATGGCGTTTTCATACACGGTGGCGCTGACTTCCTGTCCACGGGCTTCCGCACGGGCCACCTCGGCTTCCACCTTGTTTCGGATAGTGTCGAAGCCGTCTGTGTCGGCGGCGGACAGGTGGTATTTGACCTCGATGGCCTCGCGGGTGTCGATGAGCTCCAGCAGGCGGACTTTATCACGCTCCGACAGCTTCCTGTTCTGCTTCTTTTTCAGCAGCCGGGCGATCTCCTTGTCCATGGAGTCCAGAGTGTCGATGTCAGCCTGCAACTGTGCGGAAACGGAAGAATAGCCTGCCTGGTCGGCAGTTTCCTTCAGGCTGGTGAGCTCCTCACGGGTGCTGGCGGTCAGGCTCTTGAAGGAATCCGTCCATTCCGAAACGATCTCGTTGGTTTCCTTCTTACCGTCCGACCAAACGTCCAGCAGACCATTCAGCCATTCGCGGCTGTTCCCAGTGGCCCGCTTGAAGTCGTCCTTGCTCATGCCGAAGAAGGACAGGCCCTGGCTGCTGCCGTAGAAGGTTTCTGCGGCGGTTTCCTTCCAGGACTTGGCGGTCTTCGCCATACCTTCCAGCGCTTCGCGGGCGGCTTTCGCGCCGGACGCGACGTCCACCAGCTTTACCGCGCCGTACACCAGCGCAGCGGCAAGAGCAACCATGGCCACCTTGGAGGAAGCCAGCACCTTTACCAGCCCGCCAATCCCGCCGCCCGCCATGGAGACGGAAGTGGAGAACTTGCCGATGGCCGTGAAGGCCTTTCCCAGGGCTCCGGTGACGGTGCCGACCGCACCCACGACCTTGCCCAAAACCAGCATGACAGGGCCGACAGCGGCGGCAAACGCAGCCCATTTTACGATGGACTGGCGCTGTGTCGCATCCAGCGACAGGAACTTCTGCAGCAGGGCGTTGGCCTTGTCGATGATTTGCTGGATGGTCGGATTCAGGTCATCGCCAATCTGACGGGCGAACATGAGCGCCGTATTCTTCAGGTTGGTCAGCCGGGATTTCGTAGTAGCATACCGCTTGTTGGCTTCATTGGTCAGGGCGGCATTCTCTCTCCATGCCCTGTTGGCAGTCTCCTGTGCGCGGGAGAAAAGCTCTGTTGCGTTGGTGGAGCGCAGCAGGGTGTCACGCAGGCGGACTTCCTTGATGCCGATCTCTTCCAGGGTGGCGATGGCGCTTTCGCCTTCCTCATCCATTTTGGATAGGCCGACGATGAAGGACTGGAATGCCGCTGCGGGATCGCTGTCCCACAGGGCTTTGAACTGCTTAGCTGTCATGCCGGAGACCTTCGCAAAGTCCTCCAGGGCATCGCCGCCAGTCGCAGACGCGACTTCCATTTTCACCAGCGCTTTGGAGAAGGCGGAGCCGCCCATCTGGGCTTCAATGCCAACAGAGGAAAGCGCTGTAGCAAAGCCCAGAATCTGCGCTTCTGACAAACCGACCTGCTTGCCCGCGCCAGCAAGGCGCATGGACATGGCCAGGATTTCAGATTCTGTGGTGGCGTAGTTGTTGCCCAGATCCACTAACGCAGAGCCGAGATTCTGGAACTGGCCCTGGCTCATGCCCATGATGTTGGCAAACCGGGCCGCTTCACTGGCGGCATCCGCAGCCACCAGGTTGGTGCTGTTGCCCAGGTCGATCATGGTGCGGGTAAATTCAGCCAGGTGCTCATTCTCAATGCCCAGCTGGCCTGCAATGGACATGACCTCTGCGATATCCTCTGCGGACGCGGCAACCTCCGTGCTCATCTGCTTGACGGACTGTGAAAGACGGTCGTATTCTTCCTCGGTGGCGTCCACGGTCTTGCGGACATCCGCAAAAGCGTACTCATAATCCACGGACGCCTTCACGGCGGCAGTGCCCAGGGCCGTAATGGGAGCCGTGACATGGGTGGTCAGACGTTTCCCGGCCTTAGTCATGGCCTTGGAGATGGTCTCACACTTCTTGGAGATAGCAGTCAGGCTTTCGCCCGCCTGCGTCCACGCGGACTGCATGCGGTAAAGCTGTTCGGTGAGCTTTCTGATCTCCGCTTCTGTTTCCCGGACGGATGCCTTGGCGTTATTCAGGTCGGTCTGGGCCTTGCTGACAGCGTCGGCGCTGTTCTGCATGGTTTTCTGCAGGGCTTTGACCTGACCGTCCAGCTTGGTGACCTCAGCAGTGGCTTCCGCGTACTCCTCCTGATATCGTTCCAGGTTGGCCTTGGCGGCGATGGTGACGGAGTCGGTTTCGCCGAGACTATCCCGGTAGCCTTCATAGGCAACAGTCGCTGCTTCCACCTCGAAGCGCAGGTCTTCCTGCCGGGCTTTAGCCTGCTCCAGCCGCTGTGTGTAATCCTGATGGCGGTTGTAGTTTTCCTTCAGCTTATCGTTCGCCGCAACCAGCGCCCGGCTGTACTGTTCCACAGCCCGCTGCTGCTGGGTGAGCTTTTGTCCCAGCATGGACAGCTTGGATTCCGTTCCGGCGATGGTCTTCTCATAGTTCTCAACGCCAGCCCCGGCCAGACGGAAGGTGGACTCGGCTTCCTTGATCTGCTGGTTGATGGTGCGCATATTGCGCGAGAAATTGCTGGAGTCCAGCGACAGCGCGACCACCAGTTCGCGCAGGGTTTCGGCCATGAGATTTCACCTTCTTTTTCTTGCGAGATAAGGGGTTCTGGGATATAATGACCATAGAAATTACGGTATGGAATGGGGGCTTGATGACGATGACAGAAGCGGAGTATTTGTTCAATCCGTGCGCAGCGTCATCACTGCCGTGGTGGAAGACTGAAACCATCACGATTCCAGAACATATGTCGATTATCCGTGACGATTTGTTTTCTTCTGTTCAACTTCGTGGCAATGATGATCCTTATTTCAAAACGATTCACAACCTCGGGAGAATTACTGATTGCTGTCTCCCGGTTGAATTCACAATAAGTGCAGCTTCTGTGAACGAGTATTCGGATCACATTTGCGAATGCTATCGGGATACAGGTATCACAAGTAATGAACTGCAAAGCTATATGAAGCACCCGGTTTATGATCCAGATTTGTGGATTGCTATCAGAGAACCGAGCAATCATATGATTGTGGCTTCAGGGATTGCGGAATACGACCAGCGTATTGGCGAAGGAATTCTGGAGTGGATTCAGGTTTCCTCCATGTATCGGCGTAATGGGATAGGGCGATTTGTCGTATGCGAGTTGCTCCGTCGGATGAAAACAAAAGGAGCTTCTTTTGTGACGGTTTCTGGAAGAATGCAAAACCCTGAACAGCCACTCTTGCTATACGCATCCTGTGGATTTGTTGACCCTGTGATATGGCATATAATCACACGTGGGTAAACAAATCATTATGGCTTCACCCCCGGCCAGACTTCATCAATGAAGCGCTGCCGGGGTTTCTTCTTTTCCTGCTCCCGCCGGACGTCCCATGCCCGCAGGCGCAGAAAGCCCAGCATGTCCATCTCGTCAATTTCCTTCATGCGCCAGCCGTTCTTCATCAGTTCGTTGTAGGTGGCGTACACATATTCCGGCAGCGTCAGGCTTCCTGCGGAATCGTCACTTCCGGATTCTCCGCCTCCGCCAGAATCTGCTCCGCTTCCTGTACCGCCGGAATCGTAGGGAAAGTGTCCAGCACCTCCGTAGTCTGGGTCTGGGTGGCCATCAGCGCCAGCGCAATGTCGTGCATCAGGCGGTCGGCGGGATAGTTATCGTAGACCTCGTCCGGGGTGAACTGGTTGTTGAACAGGATGCAGAACCATTTCACCATGGTGTCCAGGGCATCGGTCACGGTCAGCTGCTCCTGGGAGACGTCCTTGCCCTCGGTCGCGTCCTGGGACAGACGCACCAGCCTGCCGTACATTTTGGAAGCGGGCTCCATTTCGCGCAGGGCCCTGCCGGAAACGAAGTCCACAGTGTATTTCTTTTCACCGAGCGTACAGGTGATCATATTCATACCTCCAAAACTTCAAAAGTAGCTGCCGTACAGCGTCACGGCCATGCGGCAGCGGGGTTAGTCTCAGGGTGCGGGCGTGATTACGGGCGTGTACACGGACTGCAGGAAGGTTTCGCCCTTCTCAGCCGTGAAGCCGTTCTCGCCCTCGTCGGCGACCGCCTGGTAGCACCCGTCATTGGTGCGCTTGATGGCAGTCCATTCCACGTCGCCCGTCTGGCGGGTGATGGTGGTGCCTTCCTTGGTGGCGTAGTTCTCGGTCAGGGGCTTTGCCCGTACCTTGTATAGCCACACATAGCGGAACTTGTGGTTGGACTTTTCGCTCTTGAAGCCCACGGCGAAGTACGGAGGCTTGTCCGTGGAAGAACGGATCAGGACGCCGTTGTCATCGATCTGGTTGCCGAAGATCTTCTCCTGGATGGCCAGCGGAATGTCCGCCATCTTTGTGGTGAAGGTGAGCTCAGGATCGGGATACAGAACATCGAATTCGATGTCGTCGGCGTACTGGATGTCCGGGTCGGCGTTCTCAGGGGTGATGCTGGCTTCAATCGCGCCAGCCACCAGCTGCAGATCGCCATAGGTCAGGGTTTCCTCGGTGTCGACCGTCAGCGGGGCGATCACCATGTTCTTCAGGCCGACCGTAGAAGAAACAGTCGGAGAAGCCGCAGGAGTATTAGCCATAATGATTTACCTCCAATTCATCGGTTCTTGAGCTCGTCCCGCAGGACGCGCTTGATTTCGGAAAAGGCCTCATCGGCCCGGGCGTCAAAGGCAGGGCGCACAAAAGGATGCGCGGGGGCCGGAGCAGGCCCGCCGTGCCCAAACTCCACAGGATTGGCGTAGTACGCGCCGTTCTCGGAGTGATGGACACCGATGGTGACCTGCTTTCCGCCTCCGCGCTTTTGCTTGACCTTGCCCGTATGGATGGACGAGTGCAGGGCATCCGTGATGATCTTCGGGTCGGTGCTGGCATTGTGGAGCATCTGCTCCTCGATGGGCACAGCGCCTGCCTTCAGGGCACGGCTCACGCCCGGCCCCTGATCCAGCGCGTAGGCCATGTTGACCATGTCATTCTGGAGATCATCAAAGCCCCTCAGTTCAATTGCCATAGTCCACATCCTCCCTCCAGCACCATGTCCACTGCACCGTGTACTGCCGGGTGGCCGTATCGTAGGCTGGCTGGTTGTAGCCCTTGTCGGATTCCTCCACCATGAAGAAGCCGTAGGCGTACATGGCCTGCCGGATCGTATCCGCCATATCGGTCGGATCGATGTCACTCCACAGGTTCAGGTACACATAGGTGCGAAAGCTGGTCACATGATCGTCGTGATGGCTGGCTTCCGTGGTGGTCGTGGAATAGACACAGTACTGCACGGGCGGATTCTGATTGGGCGAAGTGGCCCGCCAGACGCCTGCGTAAACCGGAATGCCGATATCCTTGAGCGCCGCATTGACCTTCTTCATCCGCTTACCCCCTTGGCGATGGAAGCCTTCAGGCCCAGATAGGTGCGTTTGAAGCTGTACTCGCCCAGAGTGGAGATGTTCCATTTATCTCCCTGAAAGCGCACCCACATGCCGGGCTTGATATCCTCCCGGTACCGGATGGTGAAATTGATGACGACCTCGGTGTTCATGACATCGGCGCTGCGGTAGTTCTGGTTCCCGGCATCCGTCACAGCGGCCCATACGCGGCATACCACCACATCCGTTGGTTCCGGATAACCGTTTTCATTGATCTGGTTCTCGGTGTATCCGATCTCGATCATGTGCCGCAGGTCTCCGGGATGCGGATCGCTGTTGAAGTTTTTGTAACCGCGCACAGGTCATCGCCTCCTCAGAACATCTTCTCTGGATCGCGGTACGGATACAGCAGGCTGTCAAAGGCCATGCGGGTGGCCTTGTAGGTGGTCATGTCCGGGATGTCCCGGTTTTCATAGTAGAAGCTGGTCATGAGGATGACCGCCAGACGGACGGGTTCCGGCACATCAGGGACGTTGCCCTCCTCATCCGGCTCCGGTTCAAACTGTACCCGGCAGTAATCCTCGGCGGCGGTCTGCGCCTGCTTGATTAGGCTTTCGATGTAGTCGTCCTCCTCATCGTGCTGGATGCGCAGATGGGTTTTGACCTCATCGACGGTGACGATCATCAGGGATCACCTGCCTCCTGAGCCATCAGTCCGGCAGTGCGCAGCGCAGCAAGCAGGCGGTTGTAATCCTCCCGCAGGCCAGCTACGGTGGTCGCTTCGCTGTCAGCCAGAAAAGGCAGTGCAGTGACCGGGCTTCCGGCAGGCAGATCGAACAGCCCTTCACCGCCTTCCACGGTCGCACTGGGCAGAAAGGTCAGCTTCCCGCCGATCACCAGTTCATTGCCGCCGTGGGCAAAGTAGTTTTTGGTATTGCTCATCTGTTTTCACTTCCTTCTGGAAAGGGAGCCACCCGCGATGGATGGCTCCCTGGTCGTTACGCCTGCTGCAGTACCTTCACGGCTTCAGGCAGGATCAGCTTGCCGTCCACACGCTGGGACGCCAGGAAGCCGACCTGGCCCGTGGGAGCGTAGAGCTCGTTCAGGCGCTTGAAGCTGCGCCCCTCGCGGTCAGCCACCCAGTAGTAGTTCAGGTCGCCGAACAGGACGGTCTTGGCACCAGCCGCCAGCGTGGGCATGAAACCGGAGGTGTAGACCGGACGGTTCAGGATGGTGTCGGGGGTTCCGGCGGTCACAGAGGGCTGCCAGATGTAGTCGCCGCCGCCAGTGGTCTTGAGCTTCCGCAGGGCCTTCACGGTCGCGTCGTTCATGATGAACACAGCATTCCGGCGGTACGGAGTGCGCAGGCTGTAGAACAGATCCATCACCTCGTCAAAGGTGATCTTGTCCGCAGCCGCAGCAGTCGCTCCGGTTTCCGCGCCGCCAGTCGCGGCCAGGATGCCCAAGGGACGCCCGGTGCCATTGCCAGTGAAGAAGGCTTCCTCTTCGGCAGCGCCGATACGGCGGGCAAACTCACGGGCAATGTAGCTGGGAACATCGAAAACGGAGTCGTTCAGGAGCTCCTCAGATACCTTGATCATGGTCGCCAGCTTGTACGCGCCGATGGAAACCTGACCGAAGGTGTCATCGCTCTCAGGATAGGCAGCTTCCTCATCAATCCAGCTTGCGGTTCCCTTGGACGCGACCACGGGGATCTTCCGTTCGCCGGAAGAGGTGTGGATCACATGAGCCAGCTGACGGAAGATGTTCTGCTCCTCCAGCGCTTCGATCAGGGTGCGTTCATACTCGTCAGGGACGAGATAGCCGCCCTCGGTATCGGTGCCGACATGCAGGGCATTCAGCACTTCATGGGGAACGGACTTGTTCCGCATGACCTTCCAGAAGCTGGTGTTGTAGTCCTTGGTGCCGCGCCCGGTCTTGCTGACGGGTTCCTCGTCCAGCCGGGTGACAGGCGCGGAAGCCAGCGGCTTGCTGGTGGCCTTGGACATCTCCACATCGAGGGCTTCCAGCTTCTCCAGCCGCACGACCTCCTTGCCGAGCTTGTCCACTTCATCCATCATCTTGTTGAAGATGGCATCGTCCTCTGCGGACAGGGTGCCATCCGTGCCGCGATGGCTTTCCAGAAAAGCCTTGGCGGCGTTCCAGGTCTGTACGCGCTTGTCGCGCAGGTTCATGAGTTCATTCATAATGATCATCCTCCTCAAAGGTACTTGGTGCGCTGCAGGCGGGCTTCCGCTTCCGCAGCAGGTACACGGTTTTCATCGACCGGGGCCTTTTCAGGCTCAGGCTTGGGAACGGAAGCCATCACGCGGTTCATAAGGCAGGCCGTTGCCGTCTTCCGGGCAAAAGAAAAGCCCGACACGTTTTGGGTGTCAGGCTGCGCATCGCCCTCGGCGAACATAACCTCGTCACAGAAACCGAGTTCCTTGGCTTTCCAGGCGTTCATCCACGTTTCGCTGTCCATGAGATGGCTCAGTTTGGTACGGGACTGACCAGTCTTGATCTGGTAGGCGTTAATGATGCTCTCTTTCACCTCATCCAGCAGCTGGATGGCTTTCCGCATTTCATCGGAATCGCCCATGGCTGCGGTGAAGGGATTGTGGATCATCATCATACTGGTGGGGCTCATGCGGACATGCGTGCCCGCCATGGCAATCACGCTGGCAGCGCTCGCCGCCATGCCGTCGATCTGCACGGTGACATCATGGGGATAATCCATGAGCATGGTGTAGATCTGGCTGGCCGCGATGCAGTCGCCGCCGGGGCTGTTGATGTGAAGCGTGATCGGGCCGTCCCCGGAGAAAAGCTCCTCCTTGAACATGGCCGGGGTCACGTCGTCCGCAAACCAGCTCTCCTCAGCGATCACGCCTTCCAGATAAAGGGTGCGGGTCTCATCATCGTTTTTGACCCAGTTCCAGAAATGACGCATGGGGATCACTTCCTTTCACGGGAGCGCTGCTCGGCTGTCTGCGTCGGTTCAGCCGGGGTCTGCGCCTTCATGGCAGTTGTAATAGGGATCATGTTGCCGTTGACCAGATAGGCGTCGCCGCCTTCTTCCTTCGGGATCGGGTTCTGGTTCTCCAACGCCCGGATATCGTTGGCGCTCATCCAGCCGTTCTGGCGGGCAATGGCATAGCCCTCCATCCGGGATTTGTAGTCGCCGCGCATCAGGCCGTCGATGTTGAACTGCACATAAAAGCGCCCCGTCTCCTGATCGGTGAAGAGAGCGCGGTTCATGGACTGTTCAATTCGGACGAGCCAGGGCCGGATGGTGTGGACGGCAAAATCGATGCTTTGGTGCTCGATGTTCGAGAAAGTAGCGTGCTCAAGGTTGCCAACCAGATGAGGCGGCACCCGGAAGATGCGGCAGATTTCATCCACCTGGAACTTCCGCGTTTCGAGGAACTGTGCCTCGTTATTCGGGATGCTCAGGGGCGTGAAGGTCATGCCCTCTTCAAGGATCGCCACACGGTTGGAATTGGAAGAGCCGCCATAGGCTGAGTTCCAACTTTCCCGGACGGCCTTCGGATTCTTCACCGTGTTTGGGTGCGTCAGGATACCGGAAGGCCGGGCACCATTGGAGAAGAACTTGCTGCCATATTCTTCGGACGCGATGCCAAGGCCGATGGCGTTTTTCTCCAAAGCAATGGGACTGTAGCCGATGATGCCGTCAAAGCCCAGACCGGGGATGTGCAGGATGTCCTGTGGCTTGATCACCACGGTCTTGCCGTCGCTGGTGGTGTAGGTGTACGTCAGATTGCCCTTGCTGTCCCGATCCACATCCATGTGATCCGGGAGCAGCGGATACAGGCCGACCACCGTATTCTTTCCGCTGCGAATAATCTGGCTGTAGCTGTTTCCATAGAGAAGCAGGTGCGCCAGCATGACCTCCCTGAAAACGAAGGAGGTCATTTCCGCATTCGGCTCATCATGGAGCAGGTGGTACAGGGGGTGGTCTCCAGCTTTCAGGTTGCCGTCGTCCGTCGCCTCATACACACCCAGTGGCAGGCTGGCCACCGTTTCTGAGATTACTCGGACACAGGCGTACACCGTGGAAAGCTGAATAGCTGTCTGGGCGGTGACAGATTTGCCTGAGCCGCTGGTGCCGAAGTAGAACACCGGAGCGGCGCTGACGCTGTCGCGGGGCTTGTCCCGCGCACGGAACAAAGCAGAGAAGGAGTTTTTCATAAAAGAATCCTTCCTTTCTTTGAATGTTGATGTTCAAGCTCTTGACAAATATTTTGTCAAGAGCTATAATCGCGCATGGAGGTGATAATTTTGCCTGAGATTGAAAGGCTTCAGCAGTATCTCTTGCTAATTAGGAGATGCGTAGGCTGGACAGCAGCGGAGTTTGGGGATCGTATTGGGGTAACACGCCAGACGATCAATAACCTCGAATCCAACAACACCGAGAAATTCAGGATGTCTAAAACCCAATATTTGGCTATTCGCAAGGTTCTGGACGATGAGATTTCTTCTTCCCCCGGTGACACGGAGATGTTGCAGACGATACTTGAAATCTTAGTTGACCATCCAAGTAATTATAGTGCTGAGGATCGAGAAACCGTTCTTGCGAAGGCTAATATGGTAGCCCCGGCCATTCTGGCAAAATCCTCTACTCGAGAGGATGTTTCAAAGGATTGGATGAAGTCTCTGAAGGCTGGACTTCTGGGTGTCTCAGTTGCTGCACTGGTCATCGTTTCACCGGCCGCCGCAAAAACCATTGTAAAAATGCTCAAAGGACGAAAAGCATAAGGAGGATCGATTATGGCTAACACAGGAAAACCGCTTAAGGGTGCAGCGGCATTCACTCACCGACTGAAAGAATATGGCGGTGGCGTGAGCATGGAGGCTGGTTTAAGACGTTTCGGAAATGAGCAGAAACGCGAGGGTATCCAAATCGGTATTAATTATGCGCTTCAGCGGCTCAGCCTTGCTGAACGTATTCTCGGACGCCAGATCAATCGAAAGTGATGAGGAGGAGCTACAATGGGACTTTTCGGAAAGCTTTTTGGTAGCACCCATGATGACGACAATCAGAGTTGGGAGGAAAAATATGCTTGGGATGGCAGCGAGGAGCAGATCTGCCCCCGTTGCGGCCAGGCAATGACAAAACGCTATAGTTACAGCGATTGGTGGTGCAACAATTGTCACGCTGGCTTGAATGACGATGAATTCGATGAAGACGACGATAGCGAAAGCATTAGCGTATACGATGCTGCACAGATCTGGGCATCTCATGGAAAGGATGAGGATTATACTTTCGGATTTACAGAGGATGAACTTGAAGATGCTTTATGAGAGGTGCTGTAAATGAAGCTTTGGATAAAAATCGGTCTTGGTGTTGGCGGAGCTATTATCACAGCGCTCGGAGGAAAAGCCTGGGTAGATCGTCACATATATGATGAGGATGGCTATAACGGCTTAGGCTACAACCGAGATGGCTATGATCGCAATGGATTTGATCAAGACGGTTATAATCATGAGGGATATAACCGAAATGGTTATAATCGTTCTGGGTTCGATCATGATGGGTTTAACCAAGAAGGATATAATTCTCGTGGCTATGATCGAAACGGCTACAACCGTTATGGCTATGACGCCAAGGGCTTTGACATTCATGGCTTTGATCATAGCGGATACGACAGGCTTGGCTATAATCGCGATGGCCTGGATAGAAGTAGGAATGATAGAAACATATACGCTTCCATCATTATCCAGATGGAAGCGAATCAAACAAAAGCTTATAATCAACTAAATGCTCATGAATTTCGGTATGCTCTCAGCGATATTCGTGTGGGGATCGAGTCTGGTATCAAGGCGATTCTTGCACATAAGTTAGGAAAGGGTTATGAAACAAATACCCTTGATAGGAATATCGGAGTTTGTGAAAGCCATAGACTTTTCGACCAAGAATTTATAGAAAAGCTCTATGGAGCCAAGAATCATTGTAACGCCCCTCTACATGGGGATGTCGAAAAAACCGTCGATCAGGTTTTTTTCTGCTACAAAGTACTCTGTGAGGTTACTGACGAATTGAAATTAGCAACTGGATTGAACGGAGAATAATCAATCTTACAATCCTGATCCGGTCTTCTTATCATGGCATTCCTTACATAGCGGCTCCCAGTTGCTCTGATCCCAGAACAGCCGCTGGTCGCCCCGGTGCGGGATGATGTGATCGACCACCGTTGCGGGCACAACCTTGCCCTCTGCCTGGCAGAAGGCGCACAGCGGATGCTGCTTCAGGAATAGAGCGCGGGCCTTACGCCAGCGGCTGTCATACCCACGTGCATCCGCGCCGCCGCGCAGCCTGTCGCTGCTCCATTCCATATGATCCTTACAGAACACCTGACCCTGCTCGCAGAAGCCCGGACATCCGGGATAGCGGCAGGGTCTTCTTGGTTTTTGGGGCATTTTGCACCTCCGTCAGATAATCAAAAGTCCACGGGTATCGTAGACGGATTCGCCGCCCTGGTTCTTCATGGCCCTGTCCAGCGCCATGACCAGCGCAACTGTGCCGTCCACCTTCTCCGTGGATTTTTCCTTGTCGATTTTCAAGTTTCCGGCAGGATCGGTGCGCACGAAGGCATTGTCCATGTTCCACCGGAGCACCGGGTGCCCGCCGTGATTCAGCTTCCGCTCCAGCACGATGCGCATCAGTTCCTTGGTCGGCGGGCTCATGTCCCGGAAGCCCTGTCCGAAAGGCACCATGTTGAAACCGTCGTCTTCCAGGGTCTGCACCATCATGGTGGCGTTCCATCGGTCATAGGCGATTTCCCGGATGTTGAACCGTTCGCCCAGCTTCGTGATGAACTGCTCAATGAAGCCATAATGCACCACGTTGCCCTCGGTCGTATGGATAAAGCCCTGGCGCTCCCATTTGTCGTACATCACATGATCGCGCCGGACACGCAGCTGCATGGTGTCCTCTGGGAGCCAGAAATACGGCAACACGATGTATTGTTCTTCATCATTCCTTGGCGGGAACACCAGCACCATGGCTGTCAGGTCGCTGGTGCTGGAAAGGTCAAGCCCGGCATAGCAGGCGCGGCCTTCCAGTTCATACTCGTTGACAGCGCCACCGCATTCATCCCATTTATCCATGGGCATCCAGCGGATGCTCTGTTTGACCCACTGGTTCAGACGCAGCTGACGGAACATGTTCTCATCGGCTGGCGTTTCCTGGGCTTTGCGGAAAGCGTCCCGCACCTTGTCAATGGAGATCGTCTGATCCAGGGATGGATTGGCCTTGTACCAGTTTCGCTCATCCGTCCAGTCAGCATCATCCGGCAGGCCGTAGAGCACGGGGTAGAAGCGAGGATCATCCTTCCTGCCTTCGATGATATCCAGGGCCTTTTGATGAACCTCCCAGCAGATGCTGTTCCGGTCGGTGCCAGCCGTTGTCAGCAGGAACCAAAGCGGCTGCTTCCGGGCGTCGCCGCTGCCCTGGGTCATGACATCATACAGAGCGCGGGTGGGCTGGGTGTGAAGCTCGTCGAAGATGCAGGCGCTGACGTTCAGGCCGTGCTTGGTGGCCACTTCACTGGACAGCACCTGATAGATGCTTCCGGTTGGCTGGTAGACCATGCGCTTGGTGCTTGGGATGATCTTGATCCGCTTGCTGAGCGCCGGGGACTGCTTCACCATATCCACGGCCACATCGAACACGATAGCCGCCTGCTGACGGTCGCTGGCGCAGGAGTAAACCTCCGCCCGCCACTCGTCGTCGTTGCAGAGCATGTTCAGGGCAATGGCAGCGCCGAGCTCACTCTTCCCGTTCTTCTTCGGGATCTCGATATAAGCCGTATTGTACTGCCGCATGGATGGATCATCGTCACGGACAGTGCCGAACACATCCCGGATGATCTTCTCCTGCCAGGGCAGCAGCTTGAACGGCTCCCCGTGGAATTCTCCCTTGGTATGCTTCAGGCACTCAATGAACTGCGTCACCCGGCGGGCTTTCGCTTCACTGAACATCCTGCCAGCCTCCCTTCAGGACGGATTCCATCGGGTCGTCGCTGGCTGCGCTGTCGCCGCTGTTGGCGTAGAGCCGCGCCCGGCTGGCAGGCGTCAGACCGAACTCCGAGCAGAAGGACTGCATGATTTTCAGATTCTGCATGGCGATGGAGACCTGCGGCACCTGCTGTACATAACCGGATGGGGTCTTAAAGATGGTGCCGTGTTGGGACAGGAACTCTTCAGCCTCCCGCCAACGGGCGTAAGCCTGGCAGTACCCGGCGAAGGCTTCCATGTCATGTTCGGTGAGAACACCCATGGCGATCAGGGAGGGAGCCAGACGCTTCCATTCCTTCTTTGCTTCCGGCATCAGCCAGGCAGGACACTTTACGTTGTCCTGGGGCGGCGTCGGCTCATCCTTATTCAGCGGTCGTCTGCCCTTGCCCCGGTCGCCCTCCAGTTCTTTCAGGGCCGTGGGCAGGGGCTTTCGTCCTCTGGTGGCCATGGCGCGTCACCTCCGTTTCTCTCGAAAAGTGTGTTTCTGCACAGCTGTTACTGTGTCTGTGTGATCTCACTGTAGGAAAAAGTGTGTCCGTCCCGCTGTACCGTGATCTCCTGTTCGGGATATTCCGCGTGGAATCGCTCCACGATGACGGTTGCGTACTTGGGGTCAAGTTCCATCGTCCGGCAGATGCGGTCGGTCTGTTCGCAGGCAATCAGGGTAGAGCCGCTGCCGCCGAACAGATCCATCACCACAGCGTTCGGTGCGCTGCTGTTCTTAATGGGATAGGCCAGCAGCGGGATCGGCTTCATGGTCGGGTGGTCAGCGGACTTTTTCGGCTTGTCAAAGTTCCAGATGGTACTCTGCTTCCGGTCGGCGAACCACTTATGCTTTCCGTTGGGAAGCCAGCCGTAGAGCACGGGTTCATGCTGCCATTGATATGGACTGCGGCCCAGCACCAGGCTGTTCTTCACCCAGATGCATACGCCGGAAATATGAAAGCCGGACTCCTTAAAAGCCCGGCGAAAGTTCAGTCCTTCGGTATCCGCGTGGAAGATGTACGCGCTGCCGCCCTCGGCCATATGCACCGCCATGTTCTGGAAAGCAGCCAGCAGGAAGGTGAAGAACTGCTCGTCCGCCATACTGTCGTTCTGGATCTTCTTTCCATCAGCGGATTCATACGCCACGTTGTAGGGCGGGTCGGTCACGACCAGGTTGGCCTTGATGCCGTCCATGAGCGCGTCCACCGCGTCAGGCGAAGTGCTGTCCCCGCACATCATGCGGTGCCTGCCCAGCGTCCAGATGTCGCCGGGCTGTACATATACGTTGACCGTTTCCGGATCGATCTCACAGTCATCATCATGTACATCCTTGTCATGCACCTTGGAGAAGAGATCGTCCACCTCGGCAGCGTCAAAGCCCGTCGCGCCCAGATCATATCCGGCGCTCTGCAGATCCTGCAGCAGGTCAGCCAGGGCCGTGGGCTCCCAATCGCCAGTGGCTTTGTTGAGCGCGATGTTCAGGGCTTTTTCATCCGAAGGGTTCTCGATGTGCACCACAACGCAGTCCACCTCAGTCGCTCCTTCAGCCTTCAGCACCTTGTAGCGCTGGTGACCGCCGACGATGTTGCCCGTCACCTCGTTCCAGACGATGGGATCGACATACCCAAAGTCGTGCAGGCTGCGTTTGATTTTCTCATACGCCGGGTCGCCGGGCTTCAGGTCTTTCCTGGGGTTGTACTTCGCGGGCTTCAGCATCTCAATCGGCATCGTCCGCATGTTCAGATTCGTATTCATCGTTTACCTCCAATACAAGAAACCAGTCAAGATAACAGCCAAGATAAAAATGGTTAAAACGAGTACCATTCAAGAAACCAGTCAAGATAACATGCAAGTTCTTGATAATTTGCGCCAAACGGCGTATAATAGACAGGAAAGCGAGGTGCTTTACTTGGAACATTATGTACCGCCATTTTCCATCACCAATCAGATGCTGACGCTGGTTGCTCAGATTGCCGAAAAAACAGGAAGGGTCACCGGCTACCGCTCCTTTGAAACTAAACCCCATCTGCGGCGCAATAACCGCATTCGCTCCATTCATTCCTCCCTGGCCATCGAAGCTAATTCGCTATCTCTGGACGAGGTGAAAAGCGTCATCAGCGGGAAGGCGGTCATTGGCCCGCAGAAAGAAATCCAGGAAGTCAAAAATGCCTATCAGGCTTACGATATGCTGGGTTCGTTCGATCCTTACTCTCTGGATGATCTTAAAAAGCTGCATGGCGTAATGACCTACCTGACAGTGCAGGAATCCGGTGTGTTTCGCAACCACAACGAGGGTGTATTCAACGGCGACAGATGTATTTTCATGGCCCCGCCACCGGAGTTCGTGCCCGACCAAATGCGGTCGCTATTCGATTGGATGAAGGTTGCACGCAGCGACGTGCATCCACTGATCCTGTCCTGCGTGTTCCACTATGAATTTGTGTTTATCCATCCCTTCGAGGATGGCAATGGACGCATGGCTCGTCTCTGGCAGACGGCTCTGCTCTCTGAATGGAATCCCATTTTCCAGTATCTGCCGCTGGAAAGCCGCATCCATGAATTTCAGGATGGATATTATGATGCTATCTCTGCCTGTCATGCTGCGGGGAATTCTGATGCGTTCATCACCTTCATGCTCGATAAGATCGACATGACATTGGATTGGGCGCTTCATCAAATTTCGGAAAAGGACGCCTATCTTACCGCCGAGGTGCAAAAGCTGGTGGATATGATGGAATATGACGTGCCTTACTCCGCCGCACAGCTTATGGAGAAGCTGGGGCTAAAATCGCGGGATAACTTCCGCAAGCTGTACCTGCTTCCCGCACTGGATCAGGGGTTGCTCGTCATGGGGATTCCAGATAAGCCCACCAGCCGCAACCAGACTTACATCCGAAAGTAATCGCATACCATCGTCTCCTTCGCCGTCCTTCGGGACGGTCTTTTTTATGCCTTTTGGAGCCGATACCCCCACCCCCGAATTTGTCGGAAATTCACGCGTGAGGGGGGCGCGGTCTCCGCCAGGCACACCCAGGGATCTGACCACCCCCTCCCGGGCACACCTCGACCCGGCGGCTGGGCACACCGACCTGCCCGCCGACTTCGCCAGAGCAAAGCGGAGAAGTGTGCCGCCCGCCGGACTTCTTCACGGCAAAGCGGAGAAGCGCCGCCCGCCCGGACTTCACCAGAGCAAAGTCGGAAAGTCCTGTGCCCGGGTGGACTTTTCCAGAGCAAAGTGGAGAAGTGTGCCGCCCGCCGGACTTTCGCAGAGCAAAGTCGGAAAGTGTGCCCGGCGGCGGTTCCGGGCGGCAGGTGTACCCGCCCGGCGAAAAAAACCGGGTTTTTTCCCGGCCCCTACGCGCATGTATAAGGAAGCGCGGCCTCCTTTTTCGCAAAAAAAACCGTTGACTTTTCGGCCCGGCAGAGTGATGGATGTACGCGCCGGGCGGGAAGCCGCCCAGAAGGCACAGCCGGGCCGGGCGGGAGAAGCCGCCGCCGGGAGAAAGGAGACCCCCATGAAAACCCAGACCTTCGGCATCGAGATCGAGATGAACCACATCACCCGCCAGCGGGCCGCGCAGGTGGTCGCGGAAACCCTCGGCGAAGGAGCGACCTTCCGGCACACGGGCGGCACCTACGACGCTTGGGAGGTCACCGCGCCGGACGGGCGGCGGTGGAAGCTGGTCAGCGACGCGAGCATCGCCGGGCCGCGCGACCAAGGCACAGAGTTCGTGAGCCCGATTTGCCGCTGGGAAGACATCGAAACGGTGCAGGCCTGCGTCCGGGCACTCCGGGCGGCTGGGGCACACGCCGACCCCTCCTGCGGCATCCACGTACACGTCGGCCTTGGGGAGCACACCCCCAAAACCCTGCGGAACTTGGTCAACTTGGTCAACGCCAAGGAAGACCTCCTGACCCAAGCCCTCCAAATCAGCCCGGAGCGCCGGAGCCGCTGGTGCCAGCCCGTCGACCCGGACTTCCTCGCGACCCTGAACCGCCGGAAGCCCGCGACCTCCGAGGACTTCGCCCGGATTTGGTACGACGACCGCGACTGGGCCTACCACGCACACCAGCACTACGACCCCTCCCGCTACCACCTGCTCAACCTGCACAGCGTTTTCCAGAAGGGCACCATCGAGTTCCGGGCCTTCAACAGCACACTTCACGCCGGAGAGGTCAAGGCCTACATCCAGCTTTGCCTCGCGATTTCCCACCAAGCCCTGACGGTGGCTTCCGCGAGCCCGGCCCGCCCGGTCACCGACAACCCGGCCTACACCTTCCGGTGCTGGCTCCTCCGGCTGGGCATGAACGGCGAGGAGTTCAAGACCGCCCGCACACACCTCCTGAAGCACATGCCCGGCAACGCGGCTTGGAGGAACGGTGCCGAGACCACCCGCCGGGCCTCCTGAACCCGGCGGCGCACACCAAGGAGGCCACAGCTTTGAAACCGACCCGCCTGAAGATGGCCCGGCGGCACCGGGCCGAAACCGGGCACAGCAATCGCCCGGTCGCGGGAAGCCACAGCCGAAGGTCGGCCCCCGAGCTTCCAAATCAAGCAGGGCACACAGCCCAAGGAGGTACACCCCATGATGAACCGTGAACAGGCCATCGCCTACGGAAAGCACATCGGCGTCCGCTGGCACATCTACAACAGCAACGGCTGTCTGGTCGGCGGCACCAAGACCCTCGAGCAGGCTCAGACCATGAAGCGCCGCTTCGAAATCGAGGAGCGGAGCAACCCTTGGACACACGGCACCACCCGCTTCGAAATCCGCGAGGCCAAGTAAGTCCGCGCCAGCCACAGCTTTCAAATCGACAGGGCCGAGAGCCCGGAAATGAACACACCATGAAAAAGCAGGACATCCGCAACGCTTACACCCAAAAGGTCACCGAGCTCCTGAATCAGGGGTACACCATTTTCCCGGACACCATGAACGGTTCGCAGGGCGAAATCGCGCACATCGACCTCACCAACGGCTCCGAAAGCATCCGGGTTCTCCTTGAACGAGGGCTTTGCTGGAGCCACATCAGCGACGGCTTCCACGGCGACGTGATCACCCTGACCATCGGGCGGGCGGCGGCAGACACTTGGGTCGGCGACCGCTGGGACGGCACCATCTGGAACAGCCGACTGGAGCCCAGCTTCCAAATCAAGTGGGCCGAGGTCAACGGTCGCGGCGAGGGCTGGTACATCAATCTTGACGAATCCGCGAGCATCGGGCGCATCCAGATGGAGCGCTACCGCGCCAGCCACACAGACCGCCGGGAGACGCTGGACGGCGCTTTCAAATCGACGGCCCTGCGCTGGCTCCGGAAACAGCCGAAGATGAAAACCTGCAGGCTGGAAGACATCGAAAAGATGGAACGGGTCTGGAACGAGGACGGCAAGCGCCGCTTCGAGATCACGGCGAAGGGCAAGCAGTACACCATCCGCTGAGAAATAAGTTCGCACCCAGGTACACAACCCCCGTTGACTTTCCCGCCGGGCAGAGTGAGTAATGAGCTCGCCCGGCAGGGCTTTCAAATCAAGAAGGAGGAAGAACACATGGTCATCAAGAACACTTCCAAAGGCCGCAGGCTGGTCAAACAGCTTTCGGATTACCTGCATGACGCCACACCCTACTTCAGGGCGATGGTGGACAATCGCTGGAACTGCGGAAAAGACATCCGCTTTGAAATCTCCTCGGTGGGTGAAAACAACCCGCTGATCATCAGCACCGCCTACAGCCACATCGGAGGCTTCTGGTTCAAGGTGCGGATGCTCTCAAATCAGATCGAAGACCCGGTGGAACTGATGCGCCTGCGGCATCGGCTGGATGACTGCGAAACGGTGCTCATCAACATGCGGAACATGATCGAACAGGCACAGCCGGAAACTTCCGACTGCGCAGCCTGACACAGCTTTGAAATCGACAAGGAGGATACACGCAATGAAATACATCGCTTACGGCTCCAACATGGTTCAGGAACAGATGGCACACCGCTGCCCGGACGCCAAACTCATCGGCACCGGGTACATCAGCGGTGCACGGCTGGAGTTTTACCTCCACGCCACCGTCGAAAAGACAGGCGACATGCGCAACCGTGTGCCCGTCGCCGTCTGGGAAATCAACGACCGCGACGAACGGAGCCTTGACCGCTACGAGGGTTACCCCAGCTACTACATCAAGGAAGAGTGGCCTGTGCACATGGCCGACGGCTCCGAAATCAGCGGCATGATTTACATCATGAACATGATCAGGCAGTCGCCGCCGCACACCAGCTACTACGAGGGCATCGCCGATGCCTACCGGAAGCTGGGCCTGCGCTCTCAAATCAACACCGTCCTGAAGCCCGCGCTGGAGAGGAGCCTTCGCAGAGGCACACACTGGTAAGACAACATCCAGACCACAGGTTCCGCAGGGACACACGAATACAGCCGCTTTCCAATCCGGAAGGCGGCTTTCCTCGTCTCTGGGCGGTTTTCAAATCTGCGCCGTGTCGAGCCTACGTTCGCACCGTTTTACCCGGTCGGGTTTTCCCTCGATCCCGGCGGCAAAGCCCGCGACAGGGGCAAACGTGGCGGCGACACGGGCAAAAGGAAAAGCGGCCAGCACTTGGCTGAACCGCTTTCAAATCCGCAGGGGGCTTACTTTGCTTTGGTCAGGTGGTCTGCGGCGACCTCCACCGCGTCGTTGTTCTGCCGGAACCGGATCACGATCTCACCGTCGGCCACCGTGTACAGCGCCTGGAAAGGCTCGTCCCAGATCTGTGTCAGGCCGGGACATTCCTTCATCGCCGTGATCCGCAGGGCTTTGAAATCTGTGCCCGCCTTCCACTGCTGGAAGATCCGGATCAGGCGCGGCACATGCTCTGCCTTGATGGTCTTCAGCGCTTCCTCGCCGGGCACCGCTTTGAAATCCGCTGTGGCTTCACCCTCCCGGAACTGTGCCCAGCACTCCAGTGGGAGCGGGTTCCGCATGAAGTCCAGCATCGCTTCCGCTGTGCCGCAGTCGTCGCACACGTAGATGCCGTCGGCATGTCGGCTCAGCGCGTTGGTGTGCAGATCCGGCTTCATGGTGTCCCGTCCGCATCGCGGGCAGGGCATCTTTTCTCCGGCTTCCTGCCGGGCTTTCAAATCCAGCAGGGCTTCCTGAATGTTTTTACTCATTGGTGTTCGCCTCCTCAACCCTGACCTCCAGCACCGCTGCTTCCTGTTCAGCCAGCCTGCGCTCCCGGCGCAGGGCGGTGTACTTTTCCTTGTGGGCTTGCATCTTGTCGCCGCTTCCGAAGGCACAGTAGCCTTTCAGGTGGCCCAGCAGGATTTTCCGTTCGGCTTTGAAATCCGCACCGTGGTATCCCAGCCGCTGGAGCCAGACGTGCGCGAGGTACTTCTCGTTCTGGTCGTCCGGCTCCACCCGCTCCGGGAAAACCCGCGTGGCCTTCATCGCCGCGTCGCAAATCCGATTCAGCAGGTTGGCGTAGGTTGTCCAGCGCTCCGGCTGTGTCTCGTCAAATGGAAACGTCATGCTGACCTTTCCGTCCCGGAAATCGAATCCGATCAGTTCGGCCACCGCGCTGGAATCGTCCAGCAGGCTGGTGAGATCCTCCGGGGTTTCCGGTGTGCTTTCCTGCAGCCTGTCGATCAGGATGTCTGGAATGTTCAGGCAGTCGCTGTCGGTCATGCGGTTGATCAGGGTCTGGCGGCTGTGCAGCATGAAGATCAGGTTCTTCAGCTGTGTCACCGTAGCGTTCCGCGCCGGAATCGAAATGTCCATCTGGGTGATGGGTTCCGCTTCTGAATCGGCAGGCGATTCCGCGTCCGGCTGTGCTTCGGTGACGGCTTCCTGATCGGCGGCGGGCTCGTCGTTGACGTACCCGTTCCTCCGCAGAAAATCCTGCAGGGCTCCGAAATCCTCTCCGATGATGTTTCCGTCGTGATCAACGGTGAAGTCGCCAATCTGGTAGCCGTAGGAAGGCAGGCCCAGGTAGCGGGCAGTCGTGCCCAGTTCCTCGGCGATGGCCTTGGCCAACGCCTTGCGGTCGGTCGTGTTCGTCGTAATGGTCATGAGAAAAACCTCCTTTGCGTTTTTTGCATGCCATTACTCACTCTGAATGCCCGTAAAGTCAACGGGCTGTGGGCACACAATGCAAATAATCATTCTTCCCACGGCATCCACTGGTGCCAGAAGTGCCCCAGGGTCGCTGTGTTGTTGTAGTTCACATCCCGCAGGCCCATGGAAGAAATGATTCCGGCAGGCGTCAGGTCATAGTGCTTTCGAATCCAGCCGACCAGATACGCGGCAGGCACCTTCCCCGTATGGAAGGTGTTCACATACACGCTGACCGGCTCCTCAATGCCGATGGCATATGCAAGCTGTACCTCACAGCGCCGGGCAAAACCGTGCCGCAGGATGTCCTTGGCAATCTTCCGAGCCATGTACGCGCCGCTCCGGTCAACCTTTGTCGGGTCTTTCCCGGAGAAAGCGCCGCCGCCGTGCCTGCAGGCACCGCCATAGGTGTCGCACATGATCTTCCGTCCGGTGACGCCTGTGTCGGCAAAGCTGCCTCCGGTCACAAATCGTCCGGTGGGATTCACCAGCGCTTTGAAATCCTTATTCAGGTGATAGCTTTCAGCCACACCGTCCATAATCCGTTTGCACTGGTGGTACACATCCTGGGGATCGACATCTTCCTTATGCTGTGTGCTGATCAGGAAGGTATCGATCCGGCGCTTCCGGTAATCGTATGTTACTTGTGCTTTTGCGTCCGGAAGCAGCGCCGGGTGTGAACCAACGTACAGATCGTAAATCGCCTGTGTCGCCAGCACGAAAGGAAGCGGAAGCATCCTGCTGGTTTCTTTTGTGGCATAGCCGAACATCATGCCCTGATCGCCAGCGCCTTTCTTATCCACGCCCAGGGCGATGTCTCCGGACTGCTTTGAAATGTTGGTGACCAGATCAAAGTCGTGTCTGATAGAGGGTTCGCAGCGGTACAGCACTCCGTATACCAATGCTTTGATATTCGGTTCATGCTTGGAAGTAATTTCCCCAGCGACAGACACATGATTGTCTTTAATCATAGTTTCCACCGCCGCCCTGCTGTTCCGGTCATGCCGCAGGCAGTCGGTCAAGATAGCATCGCTGATCTGGTCGCAAATCTTGTCCGGGTGCCCGGCAGACACCTGCTCACTGGTGAAAAGCATGCGCTTCAACTCCTTTTCCGGATACAAGAAAAGCCCCGCCGGGTGCGTCCCCGCGAGGCCCTCTCGATCCTGTTCTGCTGAGTCTATCATATCATAAGGGGCCTACTGGAAAACAGTGGAATTCACTGTAATTTGCTATCCAATTTCGGCACCCGCACTGCCTGCAGGGCTCTGGAATGCACCTTGTACACGTTGCTTTCAGAACAGTGCATCTCGCAGGCGATGTCCGGCCAGTCCTTGAAGCACAGGTACCGCAGTTCCAGCAGAGTCTGAAGCTCCGGGTCATCCACGGCCTTGACCACTTCCATGATGTCCCTTTTCAGATCCACCAGACGGTCAATCTCCGCGTTCACCTCGGCCTTCATGTCCACGATCTTGGCAATCACATCTTCCATCGCATGCACATTCCGGGTGCGGCTCACCACGTCGTCGCTCATGACCGATGTGCTCCGGGTCGCGATATCGTTCAGGGAAGACAGCTGTTCCAGCTTGCTGTTGATTCTGCGGTCGAGCCAGTAAGCCTGGCTCAGATATTCTTTTGCGGTCATTTCGCCGCCTCCTTCCTCAGTCTTTCAATCAGGTAATCAGGGTCTATCTGTGTCAGCTGGCTGTACCACTGTGAGTGGAAGAAGCGTTCCACCTTCATGGCCGTCGCCATTGCCGCTTTGGAATCCGGGTGCCGCCGCAGGGTTTTCAGCGCCGCCCGGTAATCCTTCACGGCCTGTTCGATGATGCCGTTGGCCAGCGCCTGATATCCGGTCATCGCTTCACCTCGGCTTTCACCGCCGCGATCAGGGCTTCCTGAATCCTGTCTTTTTCTTCCAGCACCTTCAGCACACGGGAATCCACCGTGCCCTTGGTCACGATGTGCGTGACCACAACGGTGCTGACCTTCTGTCCCTGCCGGAACAGGCGGGCGTTCGTCTGCTGGTACAGTTCAAGCGACCAGATTGGAGAGAACCAGCAGATGGTGTTCCCGCCATCCTGAAGGTTCAGGCCGTGCCCGGTGGATGCCGGGTGCGCCAGTCCGACCTGTATCTGTCCCGCGTTCCACCTTTTGATGGAGGCTTCCGAATCCAGCCGCTCAAAGGGCACACCGATCTGTGTCAGGCGCTCCGTAATCCGCTGCAGATCATGCTTGAACCAGTAGGCCAGCAACAGGGGCCTGCCGTTCATGCCTTCGATGATGTCTTCCAGGGCATCCAGCTTCCGGTCATGGATCTGGATGGTGTTCCCCTCATCCGTATAGATTGCGCCGTTGGACATCTGCAGGAGCTTTCCTGTCAGCACAGCAGCATTGGCGGCGGTCACCTCACCGTCCGGCAGGGAGAGCACCAGCTCCTGCTTCATGGCATCATATTGTTCCTGTTCGTCAGGAGACATTTCCACCTCGTAGGTCGTGGAGATCAGTTCCGGCATCTTCAGGTGTCCGCAGGCTTTCATGCTGATCGTAATGTCTCCGATCCGGCGGTAGATTTCTTCCTCCGCGCCGGGCAGCGGTTTATAGCTGTACACGATGGGGCCGTTCATCCTGTCGGGCTTGAAAAACGCATTCCGGTACTGCCCGATGAAGCGGCCCAGCCGCTGACCCATATCCAGCACACGGAATTCCGCAAACAGATCCATGAGACCGTTGCTGCTGGGTGTGCCCGTCAAGCCGACGATGCGGCGGACAAAGGGGCGAACCTTCATCAGGCTTCTGAATCGTTTGGACTGCCAGCTTTTGAAGGAAGACAGTTCGTCGATCACCACCATGTCGTAGTCAAAGGGCATCCCGCTTTTCTCGATCAGCCATTGTGTGTTTTCGCGATTGATCAGGTAGATGTCAGCCTCTCTGCGCAGCGCCGCCATGCGTTCCTGCTGTGTCCCGATGATCACAGACCAGGTCAGGCCGTTCAGGTGATCCCACTTCTGGATCTCGGCAGGCCAGGTGTTTTTCGCCACCCGCAGTGGTGCGATGATCAGCACCTTCCTCACCTCGAATTCCTGATACATCAGCCGCTCAATCGCCGTCAGGGTAATGGAGCTCTTGCCCATGCCCATGTCCAGGAAGATGGCGGCGGTCGGGTGTGTCACGATGAAATCCGTGGCGAACCGCTGATACTCATGGGGCACATACTTCATCGCAGCTCCCTCCCTGTGATCACACCGATCTGTCCGGCTTCATGGGAGATGGCCGTCCGGTTCAGTTCCTTTTCCCGGATCAGTCCGGCCAGCTTCTCAGCGTGTGCGCGGAGCTCCCGAATCACCTGGTGGTAATGCTCGATCCGCTTTTCATAGTAGGTTTCCATCGCGGCCACATCCGCAGTCTGGCTGTCAGCCCCGGCGAGATAGTCCTCAAACCACATGCGGGTGTCTGTGCCCATGTACTCGTCGACCAGTTCCAGCATGTGCCGAGGCTCCAGAATCGTTGCGACCTTTTTATCCGTTAGAAGGATTGTCATGCTTGCCTCCGATCTCATCCAGCATGCGCGGGATGGCGGTTAAATCGTCCAGGGTGAAGACCTGAAGGCCCAGGCTCCTCAGGAGATTGTGCCGGGATACCTGCAGCGGTCTGGGTTTCTCGCCGGGAGCCTTCACCTCCACAAAGCCAACCTTCCCATCCGGCAATAAGGCCAGGCGGTCGGGCATTCCATCAAATCCTGGACACACCAGTTTTGGACAGATGCCGCCCCGGTTTTTCACGGCCTTCACCAGTTTCTGTTCCACAGTCTTTTCTCTCATCAAATCGTACCTTTCCGGGCCAGGGTGACGGTCGATGCTGGTCATTTTCAAAAACCCCCTATATAAGATTTTTTCTGAAAATTCCCTATAGAGACTTTTTTAGATATGACCGTCATCGACTGACACCAACTACAGTCATTCTGAAAAAAGTTTCTGATTTGCCCGTCATCGACCGTCGCCACTGCCGTGTCCTTATGCGAAATCCTGTCCGGCTTTCAGCTTCAACCCCAAAACCATCCGGCCCTCCTTCAGGCGCTTCCGTTCAAAGCCTGCGCCTTCCAGCGCGGAATAGAAATCCGTCGTGCTGCGCACGTATTCACCGTTTTCGGTACTGAAGGCCCGATACTGCTGGTACAGCGATCCGGATTTTTCCTTCAGCGCCGCGCCAACATCACAGCATTCCTCAAGGAAATGGCCCAGCCAGTCATTGCCCTCGCGGATTTGGAAATGTGCGACCAACTGAAAGCGCTTCCAGAAATCGAAATAAAGAAAACATGCTTCGGACTTTTCACTCAGGCTGTCTATAAACCTTCACAGAGTGTCATCAAAGTTAACCAGAATGAATACTCGGTAGAAGTAGGCGGACAATTAGAAAAACTGCTCAATGGCGGCAACAACCCCATTATGGAACAGCGCAACAAGGGCAAGAAGTACAGCAAGAGCGATATGGGCAACATGCGATTGGACACCTGCATCTCTAAAGACCGTCAGTTTGTAGGAGCCCAGCTGCTTCGCTTTGTCGACTTCAGCTACAAACCTGTTACCGACATGGTGGTTTACGAAGGAAAGACGGCAGAAGCCTTTGCCGAACTTTTCGATTAAGTCTGAGTAAAGAGCAAAGACCTCACAATGGGTAAGCTGCAAAAGCACCCAAAGTACAACGATAAACCCAGGGCTTTCCGCCCTGGGTTATTTCTTTTACTCAACTTTCGCAAAATATCAGAATAATGCAATAGGCTTCAACTGCTTACGAAGCCGCTTTCATTGTTCTACGCAATAGGCTTTAT
>OLNF01000763.1_pt1 | contig 28714 bp, 20 predicted proteins | sample 1673061 | NCBI WGS metagenome assembly OLNF01 (sample SAMEA3136751, study PRJEB25190) | human gut metagenome
TTTCAGTTGAAAAATCAACTGTTTATGCCAGCTTTACTGGTGGGAAAGTTGAGTATTTAATTTAATGAATTACAGGTTTTCCTGCATAAATTTACTTACTGCTTCGTATGCTGCTTCTTCATCAGCGCCTTCGATTGTGAATGTTACTTCGTGACCTTTCTTAACGCCAAGTCCCATCAGTGCAAGAAGTTTTCTGCAGTCTACTTTCTTTCCTTCTTTTTCGATTGAGATAGTGGACTCAAAACCTTTTACCAGTTTTACAAGCTCTCCTGCAGGACGTGCGTGGATTCCTTCGTTGTCTGTGATTACATACTTAAATTCTTTCATTTTGATATCCTCCATGTTCTTTATTTTGTTTTTCATTATTACTTTTTCTTAGTTTTACTTAATATCCGCCGATTCTATTTGCCGGTAGTGATCAGACAGATATTTTTCACTGCTTATGCTACTTTCTTCTTTAACAGGCCAAGCAGAACTGCGGAGATTACTGTTCCCACAACCAGTGCCACCAGATACATAACTGCATTTCCAACTACAGGGAATACGAAAATTCCACCGTGCGGTGCCATCAGTGTACAGTTGAATGCCATGGAAATTGCTCCCGCTACTGCAGAACCAATGATACAGGACGGAAGTACACGAAGCGGATCAGATGCTGCAAACGGAATTGCACCTTCTGTAATGAACGCAAGACCCATGATAAAGTTGGTAGGACCTGCATCTCTCTCTTCTTTTGTGAACTTATCCTTAAACAGCAGTGTTGCAAGTGCGATCGCACAAGGAGGTGTCATACCACCGATCATAACTGCTGCCATAATATCATAGTTGCCTGCTGCAATTGCAGCTGTTCCAAATACATATGCTGCTTTGTTGAACGGGCCGCCCATATCAATTGCCATCATTCCGCCAAGCACCATACCAAGTATTACTTTACTAGAACTTCCCATTCCTGTCAAGGCATTGTTCAGGCCCGTATTGATACCACCCATGATAGGTTCTACAATAAATATCATTAAGAGTCCCATAACAAGGATTCCCACTACAGGATAGATCAGAACAGGTGCTATTTTCTCTAAAGCTTCCGGAAGTTTGTCGCATACTTTACGAAGTCCAAGGATAATATATCCTGCTGCAAAACCTGCAAGCAAAGCACCAAGGAAACCAGATTTACCGTTTGCTGCCATCATTCCACCCACAAGGCCAAGTGCAAGTGCAGGTCTGTCACCGATTGCCATTGCAATAAATCCTGCAAGGATTGGAAGCATAAAACCGAATGCTGTATCACCGATATTCTTAAACAGTGCTGCTGCTGGAGTAATGGTACCAAAGTTTGCTCTCTGATCTGCCGGAAGTGCACTCAAATCTACACTTAATCCATCGATCAGGAACGCGATCGCGATCAGGATGCCACCACCTACAACTAATGGAAGCATATGGGATACACCGTTCATGAGCTGTGTATAGATTTTATGACCTACGCTTCCGCCGGATCTGGTACTGGAGGTAGATGACTGAGAACCGGCTGCTGCGTGGTAGACCGGTGCATCCCCGTTAATTGCTCTCTCGATCAGCTGATCTGCTTTACTGATTCCATCTGATACCTGACATTCAATCACTTTTTTGCCATCAAAACGTTCCATTGGAACTTTCGCATCTGCTGCGACGATAATACAGTCAGCATCAGCAATCTCCTGGTCTGTCAGCACATTCTTCGCACCGCCGGATCCTCTGGTTTCGATCTTGACAAAACAGTTTTTTGCTTTTGCAGCTTTCTCAATTCCTTCCGCCGCCATGTAAGTATGTGCGATACCGGTCGGACAAGAAGTAACAGCAAGAATCTTTGCCTGTGTTCCCTCTGCAGATCCGGTATCTGCGAGTCTTTCATCAATATCTTTCTTTTCACTGTCTGCTCTGTCAATGATGTCCATAAATTCATCTACGGAAGATGCATTGCGAAGAGATTCTGTAAACTCTTCATCCATCAGCATCACGGAGAGCTTGCTGAGTACATCCAGGTGAATGTTGTCCTCTGTATTCGGTGCTGCGATCAGGAATAATAAGGTTACAGGTTCATCATCCAGTGCTTCGAATTCTACACCGTTTTTGATGACCATTGCTGCAAGTCCCGGTTTTTTAACTGCATCACATTTACCATGAGGAATAGCGATTCCCTCGCCAATACCTGTTGTGCTCTCTTCTTCTCTTAAATACACCTGTTTGCGATAAGCTTCACGGTCGCTGATCTTTTCACTCTTTACCATCAGATCAACTGCCATATCCAGAGTTTCTGACTTTGTTTTTGGAGCAGCTGTCAGCGATACGCTCCGTCTGTCAAGCAGATCTGTTATTCTCATCTCTTCTTCCCCCTTTATTATTTTTCGGTTACCTGGCGATAAACCGCTTCAATTTCTTCCTTTGTTGCAAGATTCTCAGAAAATGCACTTGCACTTCCTGCTGCAATTCCCATATGGAATGCATGCTCATAATCTTTTTTCTCCATCCATCCGGCTACAAAACCGGCTACCATGGAATCTCCGGCGCCTACACCGTTTACCAGTTTGCCTTTTGGTGCGGGTTCTTCAAATACCTGTCCGTCCTCTGCTACCAGAACTGCACCTTCGCTTGCCATGGAGATCAGCACATTTCTTGCACCTTTTTCCTGGAGTTTCTTTCCGTACGGGATCACATCTTCTCTTGTCTTTAATTCCACACCGAAGATCTCACCCAGCTCATGATTATTGGGCTTTACAAGGAATGGATGATATTTCAGGACATTGACCAGAAGATCCTTTGTCGCATCCACCACGATCATCACACCTTTTCCATCCAGTCTTGCCATGATCTGTTCATACATATCGTCCGGCATGGAAGATGGAATACTGCCTGCCAGGAAAAGTACATCACCTTCACCAAGTCCGTCCAGCTTCTTCATCAGTTCCTCTACTTTATCCTTGCTGATCACCGGTCCTGCACCATTGATCTCAGTTCCGTCGATAGATTTCAGTTTAAGATTGATCCTTGAAACTCCTTCGCTGATCTGAATGAACTCAGATCTCACTCCCATTTCCTGTAATCTGCGGATAATCTCTTCTCCCACAAATCCAGCTGTAAATCCAAGTGCTGTGTTCTCAATCCCCAGATTCATAAGAACTGTAGAAACATTGATTCCCTTTCCGCCCGGAAGCATCAGCTCTGAACTTGTTCTGTTTGTCAGTCCCAGTTTAAAATCATCTACTGAAACGATGTAGTCCAGAGACGGATTAAAAGTTACTGTGTAGATCATCTCTTCTTTCCCTCCCGTTTATATTATCATGTCTTTCTTGCATGTTCGTGACTGCCTTTTGTTTATGACCTTAGTATACCGTCATATTCGTTCAAAGTCAATCAAACTAATTCATAAAAATGATGACTGATTTTGGTTCACTTTGCACAAAACCAGTGATATATTCTACTACTTTCGTTCAAACTCCGTCATATATTCCTTTTTTATTCACACCTTTTCAATTTCAATCAAACCAGCACATTATTTCTGAGGATTACTACAACCAGCTCAGGCAATATTTATATTCCCTTTCTCTGTTGGTTTCCTGCCCAGTAATTTCCCATAACAACATAGAAAAATCCTCTGACCGGAAGTTAAACTCCACAATCAGAGGATTCTCTGTTTTCTGTTATTTTATTACATTTTATGTTTCTTTACATTTGGTGTTTCTTTGCATCAAAGAATGCTTTTGTTTCTTTTACAACTACACCGCTCAGTGCAAACAATGCGATCATATTCGGAATTGCCATCAGTCCGTTGAAGATATCGGCAATGGTCCATACAGCACTTACTGTCATGTACGGTCCGATAAATACTGCCAGGATGTAGAGCCAGCGGTATGTAAGGATTGTTTTCTTATGTCCATGTGTCAGATATTCCAGACATCTTTCACTGTAGTAATCCCATCCAAGGATTGTTGTAAATGCGAAGAATACCAGACAGATCATTAATACAAATGCAGAAACCTGTCCAGGGATCGGAAGTCCGTGCTGGAATGCATAAGTAGTTACCTGCACGCCTTCGAGACCTTCTACCTGCCATGCACCTGTCAGTACGATGGAAAGACCTGTCATTGTACAGATTACGATAGTATCAATGAATGTACCTGTCATACTTACAAGACCCTGACGTACAGGCTCTTTTGTCTGAGCTGCTGCAGCTGCGATCGGTGCACTACCAAGACCGGCTTCGTTTGAGAAAATACCACGGGCAACACCCTTCTGCATAGCAACGATCATAGTTCCTACCAGACCACCTGTTACAGCAGATGGATTAAACGCTCCTTTAACAACTGTTACGATTGCTGCAGGAATTTCTGTAATATTTAAAAGAATCAATGCAACACTGAAGATCAGATAAATAACTGCCATAAACGGTACAATGATCTGACTGACTGTTGCAATTCGTTTCAGACCGCCGATCAGGATCGCTGCAACACATGCTGCAAGGATCAGAGAGGAAATTACAACTGCCCAAGAATATTCTCCAAGGAACGGGATATTTACACAGTTTGATTTGTTCGGGTCAAAGAAGTTCTGAACTGCACTGGAAATACCATTTACCTGGCTGAATGTACCGATTCCGAAAAGACCTACGCATACACCAAAGAATGCGAAAATCTTTGCAAGCCATTTCCATTTCGGTCCCATACCTTTCTCAATATAATAGAAAGGACCGCCAAGGCTGTGACCATCTTCTGCTACCACACGGTACTTAACTGCCAGAAGACCTTCGGAAAATTTTGTTGCCATTCCAAAGAATGCCGCAACGATCATCCAGAATAAAGCACCAGGACCGCCTGCACAGACAGCAGTTGCAACACCAACGATATTACCGGTACCGATGGTAGCACTCAGTGCTGTACATAACGCTGCGAAACTGGAAATCTCACCGTCGCCTTCTTCTTCGTTCTTAAACATCCATTTCAGTGCAAGGGGGAGTCTTCTCATCTGAAGAAGTCCAAGTCTGGCAGTTAACATGATACCACCTGCCATGATCAGGACCATAAGGGGCACGCCCCAGACGAGATTGTCTACAGTAGATAAAAATGAATTGATCGCTTCCCACATAATAATAAATCTCCTTTTTCTCTAAAAAGTGTAATATATTGTACAGCTGGGAAACAAAGTAATAACAGACCGTTTCAGAAATTTAGAAAGTTCAGAAAATACTGTTCATATATTTCATATGAATCAGCGGGGATGATAAAGCATCCTCTGTCCTTTTGCCTGAGAGATTCAAGACACGGGTCAGATAACCATTTGTCGGCAGTTATTGATAATCCGTGTTATTTGCACCTTCGGCCCCCGATCTAACGGGTGTCTCCAGAGAAACGATCCATTTGCAGTTCTTCCCTGCGTCCAGGGAACCTGAGAGTTTTACTCCTTCGGCGGGTATAGCCTTTTGTGCGGCTTCCTCTTTCCTGCAAACTTCACCTCGTTAATTTGCTGTTACTGTGATATACTATATCTCTTAATTTTGAACTCGTCAATAGAAAATTAAACTTTTATAAAAAAAGTATAAAATATGGAAATTTTTTTCATTCCATTTATGAATACTTTATAGTCAAGCGGATATCATCTTATCTTTCTAACCCGTGCCGGTAAATATCAGACTAAATTAAAATTATTTACGCATTTACCATATCAGCTGCAAACAGCGCAGCACCAAGTGCACCGCAAAGCTGCGCTTTATCACTGATCACCAGTTTTGTGCCAAGTTTTTCTTCCAGTGTCTTTACCAGCCCCTTGTTCTTGGAAACACCGCCGGTCATCATAAACTTTTCTTCTCCGCCTACACGTCTGGTAAGAGCTGCAGTCTTTACAGCAACCGCTTTATTCAATCCATGAACAATGTCATCTGTCGCTTTGTTCTGTGCGATCAGGGATACAACCTCTGATTCCGCAAATACCGTACACATACTGGAAATTGTAATATCTTCTTTAAATTCCAGACCACACTCACTCATCTGATCCAGGCTCATTTCCATTGTACGTGCCATCATTTCCAGGAAACGTCCGGTACCTGCCGCACATTTATCATTCATAACAAAGTTTGCAACTGCACCATTCTCATCCAAGCGGATCACCTTACTGTCCTGACCGCCGATATCAATAACTGTCCGCACTTCCGGATTCAGGAAATGAGCACCTCTGGCATGACAGGTGATCTCTGTGATACTCTTATCACCATTCTTAATAGCAGTACGTCCATATCCGGTGGTAACCAGCGCATCAATGTCTTCTCTCTGCAGATTGGCCTGTTTCAGCGCCTCTGCCAGCGCACGGTCTGCACCAATAGCAGCACCAGCACCTGTAGGCAGGATAATGCTGGTAACAATTTCCTGTTCTTTATTCAGAATTACCACATCTGTACTTGTAGAACCACTGTCAATTCCTGCAAAATAACCTTTTCCCATTTTTCTCTCTCCTTTTGTGTCGACCTCTATGGTCTGCTCCAGTTTCTCAGGCTGAATACTCTCTGCAAAAGCCTCCAACCTGGTAAGAAGCTGTCCGCTGCTCTGAATGGTATAATCTGATTCGATTTTTAAAAGCGGTACATCTGTATGATTCTTAATATCCGCATATTCAAAACTATAGAAATCGCAGAACTTCACTGTATGATAAATAATTCCCGCAACAGACGGATCATTATAAAGTTTCTTACGGCCTGTCGGGTCCATCATACGCATACATGGAATCTGTCCCAGAATTTCCCCTGCATACCAATCCATCAGTTCATCAAAGGAAGCATTCTCCGGTGGAAGCACATTTCCTACAGAGCGGTTATGTACACAGGTATCATTCTCTACAGGAAGAGGCATAGCCTTACTGGTCATTTCAAATAATTCCTGTCCCATTCTCGCTCCGAGCACTGCAATATGAGGCTTTGTAATTTTCTCAGGGACATGAAAGGCAGCTCTGAATTTATCTGTATTAAATTCTGTACCTTTATACTTCGCATAAGCTTTTGCCAGCCCTTTCAACTGTACTGCCATTCGCTCCCTGCTGCAGGCACTGTCACAGTGAAGCACATCCAGAATATACAGGAAATCCAGCTTACCGCTCTCCAGAAGAATATCATATACACTTCGGATCGTATCGCAGCAGCTTACCAGAACAAGCTCCCTGATCTTTCCCTCCATAACTCCTTCCAGAAGCGTTTTTCCAAAGCCACAGATATTCGGATGAGAAACCTGATCTGCAAGGTCAAAGCCATCCGGCATATGGTTAAAATTCTCACATTCCCCGCCAAGAGATTCCAGAAGCTCGACCGGGGTATATTTACAGACATAGTATGTTTTATTCATTTTCCGCACCTCCCAGCATTTCCAGAAAAGCTCCCAGTCTGGTGGATGTCTGTCCCTCTCCTCCGTGGCTTCTGTCACAGCCGTCACCATCCAGGATCAGAAGCGGTAAGCCTGCCTCCTCAAATTTCTTCTTCGCAAGCTGTGCAGCACCAAGCGTATGTTTACATCCCCAGTGACCAAACCACACTGCTCCGTCTGCTCCCGCCTGTTTCGCATGGCGGATCCCTGCTTCGATTCTTCTCAGTGCACTTCCGTTCAGTGAATGATATACCATTCTTCTGGCCATAGCTTCAAATGGTTTCTCCGGATCAAAATCCGGCTCACAGGTTTCTGCCAGCTCACATCCCACAATCTGGGCTTTCTCGCTGAAGCAGAGTTCCTGACGAACTGCATCAGACCAGAATGGAATCGTATGCATCCAGTAAATATGTTTGCCTTTCGCTGCAGGTGCTTTCTTAATATCCTCAAGAAGCATTTGTGTATATTTCTCCTCTTCTGCTGTTCCAAGCAGGATATTATTTGTCATTCCTGCATACAGCGGAGTAACCAGATCAGACGGCACATATCTGTCCGCACGCATCTGCTGATATTTTTTATAATTCTCCAGAGTCCGCCTGCTGCATGCAAGACGACTCTTCAGTGCTTCTTCTGAGACTGTTTTACCTGTATTTTTTTCCAGAAATGCTTTTAACTCTTTTAACTGATCTGCCACATATTGCACATTCTCCTCATTCTGCTGCCACGGCACATCAATGGCAAATGCTGGCACCTGGTAAAAATCGGCCAGCGTACGGAATGTCAGCAGGTTAGCATCGCAGGTTAAATTCGTATAAACAATACATTTGGGCTTCGGCAACAGCCCTTTCTGTGCCGCGCCAAGAAATGTCTTATGATAACTGCACAGTGTCTCGGCAATTCCCTGGTTTTCCGCCTGCTGCAAAAATGCTCTCTCTGCCTTACTTGCAGAAAGATAGCAGGAAAATCCTTCTACATTATAAGGATGTAATCCCACTTCCTGCATCATTTCACAGGGTGTAAAAATACTTACAACAACTGAATCTTCCGGTTTCTGAAGCGGACGCAGCATAGTGTTCATCATCAGATTTGCAAGATGTCTGTCTGCAGGCATCAGTCTCTTATCCTGCATATAACGGAACTTCAGATTCTGTGCCTCCCAGCCCGTTTTTAACAGCCAGCGGGCATTCTCCGGCTTTGTGTTAGTCAAATTTTCCACATAATGACCAAATGTCTCGATAATCTGCATAATTTTCTTCCTCATTATGGTAATGATAATTTATCAGTTTTTGGCGCATAATTTTCAATACAAAGAAATAATGTAACTGTTCAGTACCTTCACAGTTACGAAATAATTCTTATTATAATATTTGATATTCAAAATAAAACAGCGCTACGAAATATTTTAGTAATATCTTTTTTCGAAGTCAAGTTAAATTTTCTCCAGATTTTACCTCTTTCCATACATTCTTCTTGACAAAAAAGTCTCAAATGGTACACTTTTGATTGTATTATTTTTCACGAAAAGGACGATTAATAATATAAGATATCAGGGTCAAAAGGTCAGAAAGTCGTTCATGCTTGCATGATAAGACTTTTGAACTTGGGACCCGCCAAACATGAGGAAGTAGCAATTTACGAAGTAAATCAGCAGATTCCGAATGTTTGTAGAATCGTGAGAGCTGCTTTCGCAGCGGAACAATTCGTAGATATCAGTAAAATAAGGAAAGGAAGGAATTTTATAAAATGCGTTCATTAGCAGTTTATTTAAAAAACTACAAAAAAGAAAGCATTCTGGCGCCATTTTTCAAATTTCTGGAAGTTGTATTCGATCTGATCGTGCCGATCATCATCGCACAGATCATTGATGTCGGTATCGCACACCACGACAACGGATACATTGTCCAGAGATTTTTTATTCTTATTCTAATGGCAGCCTTCGGACTTACCTGCAGCATTACGGCTCAGTTCTTCGCAGCAAAAGCCAGCGTAGGTTTTGCCACTAAACTAAGACAGGCAGTTTATGATCATGTTCAGCGTCTGTCTTTCACAGAACTGGACACTCTTGGAACAGATACTCTGATCACCAGACTTACGGATGATATCAACCAGGTTCAGAATGGTCTGAATATGGGTCTTCGTCTTCTTCTTCGAAGCCCGTTCATCGTACTGGGATCCATGGTCATGGCATTTACCATTGATTTCAAATGCGCACTGGTCTTTGCTGTTGCCATCCCGTTTCTGTTTCTGGTTGTCTTTGTCATCATGTTTCTCAGTATCCCTCTGTTCAAGAAAGTACAGGGGAAACTGGATACCGTTACAGGACTGACAAGACAGAACCTGACAGGTGTACGTGTGATCCGTGCATTCTGCCGTGAGAAAGAAGCAGTTCAGGAATTTGACACCCGCAATGATGAACTGACAAAGTTAAACCTCTTTGTCGGAAGACTCTCTGCTTTATTAAATCCTATTACTTATGTACTGATCAACATCGCAACTGTTATCCTGATCCAGAAAGCAGGCGTTGAAGTAAACTTAGGTGGCATGCAGCAGGGACAGGTCGTTGCGCTGTATAATTACATGGCTCAGATGATCGTAGAACTGATCAAGCTTGCGTCCCTGATCATTACTTTAAACAAATCCGCAGCATGTGCAGGTCGTGTAGCAGATATCCTGAAAGTAAAATCCTCTATGGATTATCCGACAGCTACTGCTTCTTCCGCCACATCTGATGATGCAGTCGTATTTGATGACGTTACATTCGAATACAGCGGAGCAGGCGCACCAAGCCTTTCACATATCAGCTTCTCTGTTAAGAAAGGCCAGACAGTTGGTATCATCGGCGGTACAGGAAGCGGTAAAACCACTCTGGTCAATCTGATCTCCAGATTTTATGATGCGACCAAAGGAACTGTACTTCTGGATGGTCAGAATATTGAAAATTACGAAAGAAACGACCTCCACTCCAAAATCGGTGTTGTTCCGCAGAAAGCTGCTCTCTTCAAAGGCTCTATCCGCGACAACATGAAATGGGGACGCGAAGATGCCACTGATGGGGATCTCTGGCAGGCACTTACCACAGCTCAGGGAAAAGATGTTGTAGAAGGCAAACCAGGCCAGCTTGATTTTGAATTGGAACAGAACGGAAAGAATCTCTCTGGCGGTCAGAAACAGCGACTCACGATTGCCCGCGCACTGGTAAAGAAACCTGAGATTCTGATCCTGGATGACAGTGCAAGTGCACTTGACTTCGCAACAGACGCTGCACTGCGTAAAGCTCTTAACAAACTTGACTGGAATGTAACTACATTCCTGGTATCCCAGCGTTCTTCCAGTATCCAGCAGGCAGACCTGATCCTTGTTCTTGACAATGGAAATCTGGCAGGCAAAGGTACTCATGCCGAATTATTGCAGACCTGCGAAACATACCGCGAAATCTATTTCTCTCAATTTCCTGAAGAGAAAGCAAAATACACCTCTGCGCCTGCAGGTGGTATGATGACGGAGGTGACAGTATGAGCAAAGTAACATCAAAAGATACCTCAAGTGGAAAAAGTTCAGAAACCTTTTTCAAGGTGCTGCGCTTCATCGGAAGATACCGTTTTCTGCTGATCCTCAGTATTGTACTGGCAGCAGTTTCCGTAATCCTGCAGTTATATGTACCAATCCTGTTCGGTAATGCGATCGACCAGGTTGTTGCCGAACATCAGGTTAATTTCGAAATGATGTGGTATTATCTGTCCCGGATCCTGGTAATGGTCATTCTTTCTTCTGTTGCCACCTGGCTGATGAATGCCATCAACAACCGTATGACCTACCAGACAGTAAAAGATATCCGTGCAAAAGCAATCCGCCATATTCAGAAGCTTCCGCTCTCTTACCTTGACGGACACAGCACCGGTGATATCATCAGCCGTGTGATCGCAGATGCAGATATCCTGTCAGATGGTCTGCTGCTCGGATTTACCCAGCTGTTCTCAGGAATTGTAACGATCATTGGAACACTGATCTTTATGTTCTCTAAGAACTTCTGGATCACATTGATGGTCATTGTCCTGACACCGTTAAGCTTCCTGGTAGCAAAGTTTATTTCCTCTCATACTTTCCAGATGTTCAGGAAACAGAGTGAAGCCCGCGGACGTCAGACCGCTCTCATCGAAGAAATGATCGGAAATCAGAAAGTTGTTCAGGCTTTTGGATATGAAGATAAATCTTCCGAGCGTTTTGCAAAACTTAACAAAGAATTACAGGACTGCAGCCAGAAGGCCGTTTTCTACAGCAGTCTTACGAATCCTTGCACACGTTTCGTAAACAATATCATTTACGCATGTGTAGCACTGGTGGGTGCTTTCATTATTCCCGGAGGCAAGCTGACAGTCGGAGGACTTTCCGTACTTCTCTCCTATGCCAATCAGTATATGAAACCATTTAATGATATCAGTTCTGTTGTTACAGAGCTTCAGAACGCGCTTGCATGCGCAGGCAGGATCTTTGATCTGCTGGAGGAAGAGCCGGAAGTTGCAGAAGCTTCTGATACGCTGGAAGATGTAAAAGGTGAAGTAGATATTAAGAATGTATGCTTCCACTATGATGAATCAAAGAAACTGATCGAAGATTTTAATCTTCATGTAAAACCAGGTATGCGTGTTGCCATCGTAGGACCTACCGGATGTGGTAAATCGACATTTATCAATCTCCTGATGAGATTCTATGATGTTAACGCCGGATCTATTTCCGTTGATGGCAAGCCTGTCAAAGACATTACCCGTCATTCTCTCAGAAGTAGTTACGGTATGGTACTGCAGGAGACATGGATCAAGAATGGTACTGTCCGCGATAATATTTCTATTGGAAAACCGGAAGCTTCTGATACTGAGATTATCGAAGCAGCCAAGCTCGCACACAGCTGGGAATTTATCCAGCGTCTTCCTAAGGGATTGGACACCCTGCTCAATGAAGACAGTTTAAGCCAGGGACAGAAGCAGCTTCTGTGTATCACACGAGTTATGCTCTGCCTGCCTCCAATGCTGATCCTGGATGAGGCAACTTCCAGTATCGATACAAGAACTGAGTTACAGATTCAGGAAGCATTTGAACGAATGATGGAAGGAAGAACAAGCTTTATCGTTGCTCACCGTCTCTCCACAATCCGTAATGCGGATCTGATCCTTGTTATGAAGGACGGAAGTATTATTGAACAGGGTACTCATGATGAACTGATCGCGAAGGGCGGTTTCTATCATACTCTGTATAACAGCCAGTTTGCTAAGGTTTCTGAATGACAGGATTCAGTAACTGCATTTAACCTGAAGTCAAACGGATAAAATCATTTAAAACAATAAAAAAGAACTGTTGCAATTCCTATTTCTATGATGTACAGAATTCATTGGAATACAACAGTTCTTTTTTTATCTCAGTATCGAATTACACTTTATATCAGAGCAATATTCATTGTCTGGATTTAATATCTCTTTCTGGTTGATCAGATTGCTCTTGTAGCTTCTTTCAACCATGTTCTCTCATCTTCATCCAGATACGGAGAAATCTTCTCATATACCTGTGCATGATAGTTATTAAGCAGTTCTCTTTCATGTGCAGTCATCTGTTCCGGTACAACAGCGTCAAGGTCAAACGGTACCATAGTCAGAAATTCGAAGCACATAAACTGTCCATATTCTGTTTTCTCAGCTTTCTTGCATACGATCATGTTCTCATGACGGATTCCAAATCCGTCTTCTACATAGTATCCAGGCTCATCAGATGTGATCATACCCTCTTCCAGAACTGCATTGTTTCCCGGAACGATTTTCCAGCGGAAGCTGTTTGGTCCCTCATGAACATTCAGCAGATAACCTACTCCATGTCCTGTTCCATGATTGAAATCCTTTCCCAGTTCCCACAGCGGACCACGTGCCAGACAATCCAGGTTTACTCCCGTGCATCCATAACGGAATTTCGCATTTCCCAGATTCAGCATGCCACGTAAAACTGCAGTAAAGTATTTCTTCTCCTCATCAGTTACAGTTCCCATTACAATGGTACGTGTAGTATCTGTTGTTCCCTCATAATAATTTCCTCCTGTATCTGCAAGCAGGAAGCTTCTTGGTTCAATCGGAATATCTGTCTCAGGCGTTGCGGAATAATGAACAATTGCAGCATGGATTCCATAGGAAATGATCGGATCAAAGCTGTTGTCAATAAAATTCTCCTGCTGTGCACGGAAACTGTATAATTTCTCCTCTGCACTCAATTCTGTCATTGGAATCTTTCCTACGTTCTTCTTCAGCCAGTAAATAAATTTTGTAAGCGCAACTCCATCTTTGATATGTGCAATACGTTCATTTTCTACTTCAACAGGATTCTTAATTGCTTTTGGAAGAAGTGTCAGGTTCTCTTCATCAAGAATCTTAACCCCATCCGGAATATTTTTTACCAGACGGCTGTTAGCTTTCTGCTTGCAGAGAAGTACGGTCATATCTTTTGCAAATGTTTTTACATATTCATAAACACTGTCATATGGAAGAAGTGTCACGCCATCCTCTGCGAGCGCACTCAGAACATCTGCAGGAAATGCTTTCTCATTGGCAAACAGTTTGATCTCTTTCTGAGTCATTACCAGGTAAGACAGTACAACCGGACAGCAATGTACATCTCCGCCGCGGATGTTCAACAGCCATGCAATGTCATCCAGAGAAGTCAGCACAAAAGCATCTGCTTCTTTTTCTTCCATTGCTTTACGGATCCTCGCAATTTTATCTGCACGGGATTCCCCTGCCCATTTTACATCCAGTTCCATCACAGGTTCGCAGGAAAGTGCCGGGCGGTCTTCCCATACTTCACCTACCAGATCATAATCCACGGAAAGAGTAGCACCTTTCTTTCCAAGCATTTCAGAAAGTTCAGCAGCTTCTTTTGTACTGATAGTTCTTCCGTCAAAACCAAGGCACATGCCTTCTCCTAATTTTTCTTCCAGAAACTGGTGTACAGTCGGAACTCCAGATTCTCCCATCTTAAAGAGATCTACCCCTGTTCCCTCTAACTGTGCCGCAGCCTGGATAAAATAACGTCCGTCTGTCCACAGACCGGCCATATCCTGCATGATCACTGCAGTTCCCGCAGAACCGGTAAATCCTGTGATATATTTTCGGCATTTAAAATATTCTCCAACATATTCAGATGCATGGAAATCATCTGTCGGGACCAAATAAGCATCAATCTTTTTCTCTTTCATGCGTTCCCGAAGCGCGGTAATTCTTTCGTTTACTGTCATTGCAATTTTCTCCTTTACAGGTCTCTATAGGCATGAAAAGGGCGGCCACATAGAAATGCAGCAGCCCTTTTCTCTATTTAACAGTGTAATGATATCTGAGATATTTGTCAACTGGTTTGTCGCCGTAACTAAAGAGTCTTTTTGTCGTTTTTGTCAAGTGTCTCGTTCATGCTGCCCATACGATATCCAAGGATATCCATGGTCACATAGGTGAATCCATACTCCTTAAATTTCTTCGCAATATCTTCTCGGACATTCTTCTCCAGAAGTTTCGGAAATTCCTCCGGCATGATCTCGATTCTTGCAAGTAATCCATGAATCCGGACACGAACCTGATGGAATCCATAGTCAAGTAAAAGCTGCTCTGCTTTCTCAACCATCCCAAGTTTCTCCTCGCTGATCGTCTCACCGTATACAAATCTGGAAGACAGACAGGCAAATGACTGCTTATCCCAGGTTGGAAGTCCCAACTCTTTTGAGTACTCTCTGATCTCTGCTTTTGTCAGCTTTGCCTCTCTTAACGGACTCTTAACTCCAAGTTCCTTTACTGCGATCAGTCCTGGTCTGTAATCACCGTTGTCATCCATATTGGAACCCTCTACAATGTATTCAATTCCATTTTCTTTTGCGATATCACCGATCTTCTCAAACAGTTCTTTCTTACATAAATAGCATCTGTTCGGTGGGTTCTGGGAAAAGCCCTCAATCTCCAGTTCCTCAGACTGGCAGATTACATGTTTAATACCTTCTTTCTCGCAGAATGCTTTCGCTTCATTCAGCTCTCTTTTCGGGAAAGAGCAGGACTGTGCTGTGATCGCAATTGCCTTATCTCCCAGCACATCATGAGCTACTTTTAATAAAAATGTAGAGTCCACCCCGCTTGAGAAAGCAACTGCTACGCTGCCAAGCTCTTTGAGGTATTCTTTTAAATGTTCCAGTTTATTCTCCATGGTTCTTAGTCTCCTGTCTTTTGTTATCAAGAATTTTTATGATCTTGATTAATCATATCATTAAAGTAGGGTTTAATGTCAAGAATATTTTTATTTTAGCTTTTGCCTAAACTGTATTGACTTTAGCACATAATCTGATACATTACAAGTGCTCGTTTGGAGGGCGATCATGGCATACTATTTCAGAACAGAAAACAAAACTGCCTTAACTTTATCTATATCAATCGGTTTTGCTATATGTTCGTTCATTCCCTTATCTAATGCTTTCTTTCGATCTTCCTCAAAGGCATTTGCAGTCATGGCAACAATCGGAATACAGGCTTTATTATGATCCGCCAGATGTCGGATGGTCTGCGTTGCCTTATATCCATCCATGTTCGGCATCTGAATGTCCATTAATATTAGATCAAAACTGCCTGATGGTTCCTGTTCTATTCTGGCGACACATTTAATTCCATCTTCAACACGTTCAACTGCAAGTCCCATATCTTCTAAAATAGTTATTGCAATTTCTGCATTTAAATCATTGTCTTCCGCTAATAAAATACGTTTACCTCTGATATTTGCCCCACCTGTAACATCAGCACATTTATCTGTTATCTGCTGCTCATAATATACCCTATCAGCTATTTTAAATTGAAGAATGACCGTAAATTTTGTTCCCTTTCCCAGTTCACTTTCTACATCAATTGTACCGCCCATCAGATCAATATATTTTTTTACAATAGGCATCCCAAGTCCAGTTCCTGCAATCTTTCCCATAGTTGTATTTCGTTCGCGTGCAAAGGCGACAAATAACAATGGAAGGAAATCTTTGCTCATTCCTATACCAGTATCCATAATCTCGGTTCTGATGCCCATAAATTCCTCTTTATTACTTGGTATCTCCCTCAATCTTACAGTCACCTTTCCACCATGAGGCGTATATTTTACTGCATTACTGATAAGGTTTACAAGGATCTCCTGTACTTTAGTAATATCGCACATAATATGCTGGTGTTTGATCTGTACATCATGAATATAATGAATATCTTTTTTCTTTGCCTCCATTTCGAACACGCCGTTTATTTTCTCCAGAATGTCAGAAACCATTGCATAACTTTCATCCAGTTCCAGCTTTCCGCTCTCAATACGTGCCATATCAAGTACATTATTAATAATCGATAACAGAAGATTTCCTGACTGCTCTATCTTTTCCTGATAATCCAGTAATTTCGAATCTGTCAGTTCTCTTTTCATCAGTTCATTGTAACCCAAAAGTGCATTCATTGGTGTACGAATATCATGAGACATGTTAAACAGAAAGTTAGTTTTAGCCGCATTTGCAATTTCTGCCTGGAGCAAAGCTCTCTTTGCTTTTTTCAATAATTTAAGAATTACCAGTAAAATGATCAGAAATGTTGCACTAAATGCGACTGAAACTATCATCAGATTATCTTTTACGAAATCTGTTAACGTAACTTTTTTCGGTACATTTTCATACATGGAAAATGCACCTGAAAGTTTTGAAGATGACAAAGCCTTCAAAGTTTTGTTTAAGATAGACAACATTATAGTATCTTTTCTGTTTACTGCAAAAGATGAATAACTCAACTTAGTTAAAAATACACTATGAATTTTATTATCTTCCAGACTTTTTGACGACTGTCCTGCTTTTACAATGAAACAATCAGCTTTACCATTCCGAACTGCTTTTTCCACATCCGCTGCTGAATCATATTCATATATTTTCCACTGAGGATAATTATAAGAAATATACCATTTAGACAGAAGATTCCCCTTACTTACCGCGACAGTATTTTCTGCATTTTCATCAAAATAATCCCTTGAAGACAAAGCTGCTACATTTACTTCAAAAACATTATTGGATAAAGCAATTCCATTCCTTTCAGCTTCATAAGGATTTTGATTAACATGAAAAATCATGTCTATTTCCTTATCTTTCAAAGCCTGCAGCTGTTCCTCCTGGGAATCAAATCCTGCCAGTTTAAATTCTATTGTCTGATTGCCTAAACACTCATATGCATAATCAATATAATCATTAATAATTCCAACCGGTTCGCTGCCCTCTGTATTAAGCAGACTGACGCCGACGTCTGTTTTCAGATATCCGACCAGAATTTCGTCATGTTGTTTAAGCCATTCCTGTTCATTATCAGTAAGAGTTTCAAGAGTTTTTGCAGAAAGATATCGTTTATACAGATCATCTGTATAAAAAGGTTTATCCTGTTCTATCCGTCTCATTGCACTATCCAGGTCTTCTTTCAGATCCGGACGCTTTTTATTGATCACGAAATAGTTGTCCGAATCACCGATCATAGCAATAGCTGAAAGACTTTCTTTCTCCCACTGAGGAGATTCATTTAAAACAAAACCATCTATTTTATTATCTGCGAGTTTTTCGTGGACATCTTTGGTACTGGTGATAACTACATGTTGGGTACGCAGGCCGTGTTTTTCTTCCCAGGCACAGTACTGAGCAGTAGCAAAACTTTCTTCCAGCATCCCAATTCGTTTTCCATTTAAAGTTGTGAGATCAGAAGTGGACAGATCCGTATTCGAAAGGTCCGCATACAGATAATATTTTTCTTTTCCCATAGGCAGTTCCGAAAACAGCATAGTATCCGTACGTTCCTCTGTATAGGATACCCCGCCCATCAGATCAATTTTTCCGTCCTGCAGCATTTTCAGAAGCTCCGACCAGTCAGCTGTTACATATTCGTAAGTCCATCCCGTGTAAGCTGCCACGGTCTGCTGATATTCATAACTGTAGCCACTTCGCTGCCCATTTGGGTCAGTCATATTATAAGTACCTTCATACCATCCCACCCGTACAACTTTTGACTGATTTTCTTCTGCTGATGCCGAAACTGACAATATAATAATAAACAAAACAGAGAATAATAAAACACAGCCACATCTTTGCACGTTTATTTTAAACTTTTTCATACTACCTCCATAATTTTGCAGTATTACTAAAGCCCTTTTCATTTTCATTTGAAAGGCTCTGCGGTCTTATTATTAGCCTGATTATTTTATACGACATCATTTAGAATTGCAACCATTTTATCCAGGAATTTTAATATTCTTTCCGCTCTTTTTCGACTATCTTCAGAAACAGAACTGTCCTCAGATTCAAAGATCAATCAATGTGTAGACTTCGCTTTTGGATAAATCTGTTTCATTCTTGCATCATTGAAATGTATATCCACCCATTTTTCTATCTGATTTTGTGCCTTAGCTCCCTGCGCACGTTGATCATAACGTATCAGCGCCATAGAAGAAACCACAATGTTGCAGCACATAAATACTGTCAAAAACCAGGTAAGCACCTTGCCTGGTTTTACAGAAATTTTCTCAATCAGACCTGAAAGAAGCGGATAGACTTTCTTAAACCATACAACCGCTGCGATCCCCCAGAAAAAACAATACAGCAGATTAATCCTTCCTCCCAGATTAAACGGCAGCTTACTGTAATCCCAGAATACTTTGCCAAAGAAAATCTCCGTAAATACACTGCACAAATACTCATAAGCACCACCAAGAAAAGTACCTGTCAGAAAGAGAAAACTCTCGCTGCGATCTTTATATTTATACAGAAGACAGGTAACAAGTGCCAGAGCCAGTCCCCACACAATACTGAACGGTCCCCATACCAGACTGCTTCTGCTCATCCAGTAACCCATTGTGATACGACAAAAGACAGTCTCAACAATATCACCCAAAAACGCCCCAATAGTAAACAGCAGCATCACCTTATAAAAGCCACACCCCTGGGCAAAAACGTTCTCTGCTCCAGCATTCTCTGCTGTCTGCATTTTCTTTACTTTTGGATACGCTTTGTGGATTCTTCGTTCAATCCAGTCTGTGATCCACAAAGTAAGACGTCCGCTTACTTTATCAAGCTGTTCATTTGCAGCCGCACACTGTTTCAAATATGGCCCTTTCTTTATCAGCAAAAGATAAGACGCCATAATATCCACAAATAACAGCCCAACTAAAACCAACAGTATAATATGTGATAACACAGATGGAAAAACAGATAACAGCTTCCATGTCAGTCCATTTCCCCATCTGACTACTATGTATCCAAAAACTCCCCACAGGACGGATGCAGGCAGACATATATATCCATCCAGATTCCATTTAACTTCGGAATAATCCCACCATCTCTCTTTAAATGCTTTCTCAATCAGATGACCTCCGACCCACTCAATCACCGTAGCATAGATCATCGAATACCAGAACAGCCAGAATCCTGTCAGCTCCTGCAGACCAACAGAAATTATTACTGCTGTAATTCCATACATTACACAAAACGGTCCGTTTACAAGACCTCTGTTAGAAAACTTACGCTGTTTCAACGTAGCTGTAGCCGTCTCCAGCACCCATCCCAGAAACGAATAAACAAAAAACAGCCATAACAGCTCATAGCCTGAAAAAATGTTCATTTGTAAAATAACTCCTTTTTCAACATATTCAAATTAATTCCAAGCATTGCTATTCTTTATTATAATGGCAGTTTCAAATTTCAGCAATTTAATTTTTCCCATTGAACAGATTTTAAAATTTTTTGATCATGTCTTAGAGCGTGTTTGAAAAAGGCTTTCTGCAAGATGTGCGTCACAATTTGTGGAAGATTTTGTTCGGATGAGGGCGTCGTAGCGGGCTACGACAACCAAATTCGAGCAAAATATACCGCAAAGTGGGGCGTGCAGATTGCGGGAATGATTTTTCAAACACACTCTAGGTGTTAGATAATGTTTACGCTTCTTTGCAGATATAAAAAATTCAGAAAATAGAATTGTATTCCTGTCCTGGAGAGATTAAAATATATATCAAACTGATATATTGGAGGACAACTGTATGAGCATAAATTACAGAGCTGAACTTGTAGGTGTCTTTGGAGATCCGGTGGAGGACAATCCGACTGGTGTGATGGAGGAAGCGGCATTTGCTGCCTGTGGACTGAATTATCGATATTTGACCCTGAAAGTAACAGATAAAGATCTGGATATAGCAATGAAATCTATTCGTGCACTGCATATGAAAGGCATGAATCTTACCATGCCGCATAAAATCCGGGCGATTCCATATCTTGATGAATTATCGGAAGCAGCCAGAATCATCGGAGCTGTCAATACGATTGTCGTAAAAGACGGGAAACTGTTTGGTGAAAACACAGACGGAAAAGGATTTGTACAGGCTCTTTCTAATAAGGGAATTTCTCTTGATGGGAAAAATATAGTAATCCTCGGGGCAGGCGGAGCTGCCAAGGCAATTGCTGTTGAATGTGCTCTGGCTGGTGCTTCACAGGTTTACATTTTTAACCGTACACAGTCAAAAGTTGAAGAATTAGCCAGAATTATCCGTGAAAATACAAAGGCAGATGCAGCTGGCTATGCATGGAAGAAAGAGTTGAAAATTCCAGAAAATACTGATATCCTGATCAATGCCACATCCATCGGATTTTCACCGGATATCACTGCAAAACCGGATATTGATTACGGTACCGTAACCGACCAGATGACTGTATGTGACGTAGTCTTTCATCCCGCAGAAACAGAATTTTTAAAAAGCTGTGCCGCCCAGGGCGCAAAAAACGTAAACGGTCTTGGTATGCTCGCATGCCAGGGAGCACTTAATTTCACGTTATGGACTGGCATGGAAGCGCCACTTGCAGTGATGGAAGAAAAACTGAGAACAGAATTAGAAAAACAATAAAACTTTGTGGGACCGTCTACGGACAGTCCCTTTCATACTGTTCATATTAAATTGTAATCCCATTACTCAAACAATCAGATTATGATGCTACTAACTCATTTTTCATTTTGAAAATTTATTTTTGTTTTCTTCTTGTCCATCCTGTATTCTGACAGGAACAACCCTATCAAAGTAAGTACTGTCCCTGTTCCTGCCAGTAAAGTCAGCTTTTCGTGTAAGATCAGCACAGAGGTAATGACCGTTATCACTGGAATCATATAAATATAAACACTTGTTTTTACCGCGCCCAACTCTTTCACCGCAAAGTTCCATGTCACAAAACAAAGTGCAGAAGCCCCTAATCCCAGATACAAAATATTGAACAAGTATGTTATATTTCCAAAACGAGATATATCTGATTGAAAGTCAGCCAAAAATAGCGCTGGTATCATAAATAGAATTCCATAGAAAAAAGTTCGACGGGTAGAAAGAATGACCGGATAGCCAAAGTTACTGATTTTCTTTGTCAATATAGAATAGAATGCCCATACAAGGGCTGCGATAATCGCAAGCAGATCTCCAAGAGGATTTAACTCTAAGTTCTGCCCATTGAAGCTGATCAGAACAATTCCTGTCATCGCAACGATAAATCCACCAGTAAAATTTTTGTGGAAATAAATGTCGTTCCCCATATCATAATTGTAAGTAATGCTGCTAAATGACCAATTCTTTTATTCCTCATACGGTTTTCCTTCCTTGTTTTTTTCTGAAAATATCTCACGATAAACACCAGGAGCAAGTCCCATGAAGCTGCTGAAATAATTTGTGAAATGACTCTGATCGGAAAATCCGGTCTGTATAGCCGCATCTATAGGCAGAACGCCTTTTTCCAATAGCTGCTTTGCTTTATTGATACGGATTGTTTCCAAATATCGGTACGGGGTAATACCTTTTGATTTTGTAAATGCCCTGAGCAATGTGGATTTACTTAATCCTGAATACCTGCATATCTGATCCAAATAGATCCGTTCGCTAAAATGCTGCTGTATAAATTCACTGGCTCTTTCAATTTCCTGCGGACACTCCGGCACACAATTTTCGAATGGTTGTCCATATTTCTGTATCAGAACAGAAATCAGAAACAGCAGGTTCTCTTCCTTCCCAAAATCAGATGTGCCACTCATCACCATCTCATGCAGTGGGCGTAGATAACAGGTAACTTCATCATCATAGAGAACATTCTTTGAAAATCCGGGAAGCTCCCGTCTTCCTGTCACTTCCTCTGCCAGATCAAGCATAATACTCTTGGAAATACTAAATCCCCGGTAATCAAAAGTTCCATCATCACTTTGAACGCATGCATGGTTATCTCCAGGATTAAAAAGAACTACATTCCCACACTCTATGCTGTAATCTTTATTACGACAGGATAAAGTCCGCTGTCCTTTTTCAACAAACCCTATCACATAATGCTCATGAAAATGATTTGGGAAAGCCTTTGCAATCCCCTCAAAACGGTATGCTTCAAGCCGAAGTTCTTCATCATAAACTACTGTCCGTATTTCTTTTTTCATATTGCTTTCTCTCCTCCTTTCCGTGTCTTATTTTATCTCTAAGGCATTAGAAAGTCTTGTAAAATATCTTCAGATTGTTCAGAATATTTCGCCATTTTATTTTTCCATAGAAAACGGCTCCGAAACTTTCATAACAACTAGAAAATATAGTGATTATAAAATTTCGAAGCCTCCACATATTCTGTATATAACAAACATTCCTATTTTTTAGCGTGTGTCAGGAAGTTTCTGTTCTTTTACATCGTTTCCTCTCACATAGTAAAATAGGCAGCTATTTCTTCTTAGCTGCCTACCCGCCAATGGAATATTTGGATTTAGGCATTACCCACGCCTTCCTACGGTCTGTAATTAGATTAGCACATAAGAAGTAAATCATCAACTACTTTTTTCAAAAAATTAGTTGCTCAGACGTTGCAGATTATATCGAAGAAGAACTCGGTCAGCAACATGCTGACTGTTTTCAATCTGATCTAAAAGATTCCCTTTTAATTCCTTCCCATCGTCAATTAAATCATAATTCTTATTCAGAAAAACCAGAATTTTAGCCTCATCGGCAGAAGCATCCAGAAAATCGTAATACACTTTTACATTAGTACAAAAAGAGTGTGACATGTTATATGTCACACTCCCATTATAAACATTATGCAAGCATCATTTGAAGAATTAGCCCTGCATCTGCTTTGCAACTTCTTCTGCAAAGTTTTCTTCTTTCTTTTCGATACCATCGCCTGTCTCGTAACGTACGAAACCTTTGATTGTGATCTTAGCGCCGTTTTCTTTAGCAACCTGCTCTACGTATTTAGCTACAGACTGTTTTCCGTCTTCAGCTTTAACGTATGTCTGGTCAAGAAGGCAGATTTCTTTAAGCTCTTTCTTGATACGTCCTGTGATCATTCCTTCGATAACCTTAGCTGGTTTCTGGGATTCTTTCGGGTCGTTCTGGATCTGAGCCATAAGAATTTCTTTTTCATGTGCGATGTAATCAGCGCTTACTTCGCTATCGCTTGTGTACTGTGGTTTCAGAGCTGCAATCTGCATTGCTACGTTCTTAGCCATTTCTTTAACAGCGTCGTTAACTACGTCTGTTTCAACGTCTACAAGAACACCGATCTTACCGCCCATATGTGTATAGGAAGCAACGAAACCGTTCGCTTCTGTAACCTGAGCAAATCTTCTGATGTTCATGTTCTCGCCGATAACTGCGATCTGCGCTGCAAGAGCTTCTTTAACAGTCTTAGTTGTATCAAGTGCCCATGCTTCTGCAAGGAAAGCATCAATGTCTGCTGCTGTTGTGTTCATAGCCTGAGCTGCTACATCTGCAACGTAGTTCTGGAATTTTTCATTCTTAGCTACGAAGTCTGTCTCAGCGTTAACTTCTACAACAACTGCTTTCTTTCCATCTTCGGAAACTAAAGTTTTGCAAAGACCTTCTGCTGCTACACGGCTTGCTTTCTTCTGTGCTGTAGCAAGACCTTTCTCGCGAAGGAATTCTACTGCTTTATCCATATCGCCTTCTGTAGCTGTAAGAGCTTTCTTACAATCCATCATTCCGGCGCCGGTCATTTCTCTTAATTCTTTTACCTGTGCTGCTGTGATAGCCATTTCATTTTCCTCCTGAATAATATTCGTAAATCGCCCGGAGGGCTTTTCCTTTTTCAATGACAGGAAAGCCTGTCGGCTTTCCTGCTCTGGTTCAAAAAATTATTCTTCTGTAGCTGCGAACTCTTCAGATTCAGCTTCGATTTCGCCGTCTGCATCTGCAGTACCCTGTTTTGCTTCGATAACAGCGTCTGCCATTTTGGAAACGATTAATTTTACTGCACGGATTGCATCATCGTTACCCGGGATTACATAATCCAGTTCTTCTGGATCACAGTTTGTATCGCAGATACCGATAAGCGGAATTCCTAATGTATGAGCTTCCTGTACGCAGATTCTTTCTTTCTTAGGATCTACGATGAAGATTGCATCTGGAAGTCTCTTCATTTCTTTGATACCGCCTAAGTTCTTCTGTAACTTAACGAGTTCTTTTTTCAGTTCGATAACTTCTTTTTTAGGAAGAACGTCAAATGTTCCATCAGCTTCCATAGCTTCGATTTCTTTCAGTCTTGCAATACGGCTCTGGATAGTTTTAAAGTTTGTAAGCATACCGCCTAACCATCTCTCGTTTACATAGAACTGTCCGCAACGCTCTGCTTCTGTTTTGATAGCATCCTGAGCCTGTTTCTTTGTTCCTACGAATAAGATGTTTCCACCGTCTGCTACGATATCAGCGATTGCATTGTATGCATCGTCAACCATGCCTACAGACTGCTGTAAGTCGATGATGTAGATACCGTTTCTTTCTGTGTAGATATATGGAGCCATTTTAGGGTTCCATCTTCTTGTCTGATGTCCGAAATGTACGCCTGCTTCTAAAAGCTGTTTCATTGAAATAACGCTCATGTTTGTTCTCCTTTTTGGTTAATTTCTTCCGCCCGGTTCTCTTTCCTGGGGACCCAGCCTCACACCGCAGGGCACCATCCACGGGAATCTCCGAACGTGTATATTTTTGCATACGCAATAGATGCGCATGACTCGCAACTTCTGTAGTATAGCATACAAAAACCCTCCATGTAAAGAGGGTTTTTTGCAAATTTTTTATTATTTTTACAGGTTCTGCTGTGATCCTGAAGCACTCGTTTTCCTGCGCTTCATCACCGCCTGTCATAATAGCAGTTATATCCGTCGAGAATTAACAATATATTCCTGATACTTCACTTATTTGTAACAACACTGTTTTTCAGCTTTTTCTCTTCTTCGACAGTCAGCTGACGGCATTCGCCTTTTTTCAGATCGTCCGGCAGCTTTAATACTCCCATGGAAATTCGTTTCAGATAGACAACTTTCTTTCCTACTGCTTCTGTCATTCGCTTAACCTGATGGAATTTTCCCTCTTTGATCGTAAGCTGAATTTCCGATGACCATCCTGACGGGTACTGTTCCAGTTCTGTCTCTTTGACTTCTCTCGTACCGAGAATTTCCAGTTTCGCAGGCATGGTCAGATTTTTTTCTCCGATTTCCAGACCTTCAGCAAATCTCTGTACATCCTCTCCGGTCATACATCCGTCTGTGACAGCATAGTATGTTTTGTCTACATGTTTCTTAGGGGAAAGAAGTTCATGTGCAAGTGCTCCATCATCTGTGATCAGAAGCAGGCCCTCCGTATCTTTGTCCAGTCTTCCTACCGGAAACAGGCCTTTTCTGTCTGACGGTACAAGTTCCATCACTGTTTTGTCCCGCTTATCCTCTGTGGCACTGACATAGCCTGCCGGTTTGTGCAGAAGATAATAGACAAATTCCGGTGCCTGGGAAATTCTATTTCCATCCAGAACTACTTCATCTTCTTCACTGACCTTGATCTCCGGCTTCTTTGCAGGTACACCATTGACCTGGACTTTTCCTTTTTGAATATATTTCTTTACCTCACTTCTGGTCCCTGCTCCTGCATCTGCCAGGAACTTATCCAGACGAACTGCTTTCTTCATTCTTTTTCCTCGCCAGTTTCTACTATTTTCTTTATAAATTCCGGTTCTTTCACTTTCAGTACAGATAATTCTGCTCCATTCAGTGATTCTCCGGCAGACTCTGTACTGTTCAGAACCGGTTTCACATTCACACCCGCCTCCGTCTCCAGCCATGCCGGACACTCAAATTCATAGATCAGGCTCTGTGACAATTCTTCTTTCTGTTCAGGATCTGCGACAACCGTTTCTTCTGTATTATATGTCACTGAATAATTGTACTGTTTCAGATTTTCTTTTTCCACAGCAAAAGCATAACCTTTTTCTTTCAGGAAAGCAAGCGTCCTCTTAAATGTCGGGAAAATATATCTGCTTACTCCTGCATAGGATTCCTCATCCATCTCTGCATAAGAAGTAGTGTAAAGTTCCAGTCGTCCGCAAGGAATCCCTATAAGATCCTGCGGTGAAGCTTCTGCTATATCCTGTTTCAGCAGATCCAGAAGTTTCTGGCTGTCAGCTTTTTCCAGTGTTACAGAATACTGATCATCTAATTCATTCAACGGGGTTACCGATATAAATGTAACTTTCTGTCTGTACTCTTCCAGAACATTATATTTATTATCTTTTAATGTTCCCTGCTCATAGCACGCTTCCAGGAGTCTGCCAAGCTGCTTCGCTGTCACTATATATTGTCTGGTAATATCAAAACCGCTCTTCTTTTTGAACTGAACTCCTATTTCTGTTCCGCTGCGTTCCTCACTGTTCTGATAAGCCACAATTTCTTTTAACACTTCATAGATTTTATCTGACATTCCTGCCTCTGTCCATCTGCCATAATTTCCACCCATGAAATAAAAGAGTCTGTCCAGTTTATATGAACCAGAACTCACTTCCATCTGCGATTCATTCACACTTTCAGTTCCTATCCACTCCAGATTCAGACTGATTCCCTCAGTTTTTGCCATTGCCGGAATTCTTGTATCATATCCGATGGCATCTGTGTGTAATATCCAGGCACTGACAGCTACACATATTCCCAAAATCAGAAGCTGCAGCTTATGTGCTGCCACTTTGCGGAAATCCATTGCAAAAATAACCTGCAAAATTCCATAAAATACAACTGTCCCCAGCACAAGCCCGAATATCCACCATCCTGTCCTGTTTTCTTCCGGTCCGATCAGTCCAAACATCGTCCCAATTGCCAGAGCTGCAGGGATTACGACCATAAACAAAAGGATTGGTTCCAGAAATCCGTAAACAAAAGATTTTCCTGTTTTCTCAGCTGGACGCTTTGTATATGCAAGATATGCACATACTGCCAGAGTGATCAGAAGCAGTATCCCGCCCACTATAATGATCCAGAAATTCTTTTGTCCTGAATAAGTCCGCAATGCCACGGAAATAGATACAGGTGAAAGAAAAACAGATATCTTTTCTGCCATTCCTTCTTTAAGTCCCATATTCGTTCTGAAATACATCATTTCCAGCACCCATAAAAGAATGCCCAGTACAGGTCCGTAAAGGTAAACGCAGCATAGTGACAGAATACCTGCCAGAATATTTCCTGCAATTACCAGTGCCAGCACTGCTCCGAAATAAAGCAGCAGATACATAAACAGATGCTCCAGAAACATTTTCCCTGCTGCCGGGATCAGATGACTGCCATATCCTTTGCTGACCGCGATTGCCATTGTGATCAGTTCCATGATCATATATGGAACCAGATACAGCACCAGACCTCTGATTGCTTTTTCCCAAAAGAACCTGCTTCTTGTTACCGGAAGACTGTGATAAAAATCAATCTTATCTCTGGAAAAAAGATACCAGAATTCATTCAGGGCATTTACAACGGCCGCAAGCATTGTAACCAGAAAGCCCGGAATTACCAGATAGGAACAGATCATAGCAAAAGTCATCCTGTGGATTTCATCCGTCTGATTTCCGATCAGCATCAGTTCTGCTACCGGAAATACAACCATAAATCCCAGTAACAACAGCACTAGAATCCAGGTACTGCCCTTTAAGCTGCTTCTTAATGATCTACCAGAAAATGTTTTTGACTTCATAGCCTGCCACCTCCGTTTCGCTGATAAATATCTCCTCCAGTGTCAATGGAATTACTTCGCAGAATATTGGATTCTGTGTCTGTACTTTTCGAAATATTTCTTCTCTGGTTCCTCTCGCCGTAAGTATCAGAAGTGAACCCTGATGTTCTTTCTTCAAAACGTCCAGTTCTTTCAGCAGTGCTTCTTCTTTCGTCTGATCCGGCAGTACACATTGAATCTTATGGATATGGAATTTCATGTCTTCCAGTTCTCTGGACAGAAGAATTCCGCCTTTGTGCAAG
>OLNF01000770.1_pt1 | contig 28545 bp, 23 predicted proteins | sample 1673061 | NCBI WGS metagenome assembly OLNF01 (sample SAMEA3136751, study PRJEB25190) | human gut metagenome
CAATTCTTCTGACTTTATCTCTTCGATAAAAATACAATGCCGGGATCATAGCCAGAATTCCTGTTAAGCCGGTAAGAAAAATCGTGTAATTATAGTATGTCTCAGCTGAGTTTGCCGCAGTTCTTGCAAATATTGCCAGCGCGGTTCCTGCAACGATCTGCGAGATTATGAAGTGGATTCCTACCGGGTATCCTGCCCTCCAGATTTTAGAAACAATGGTTTGTTTTCTCAGAGGGCTCAGGCGAAAAAATCTACGATTTCTTCTGCGGAATCAACAATTTTCAAAGGCTTTGCCTGTTTGAGTTCTTCTTCTGTTCCATATCCAAAAGAAACAGCGATGCATTCCAGCCCTGATTTGCGCGCTCCGTATACATCATGCTCTTTATCACCTATCATAATGACCTGATCTCTGTGTTTATCCATGTTCAGTCGCTTCAGAACATCTTCGATCACTTCTGTCTTATTGGTTCTGCGGCCATCCATTTCACTTCCACCAATTTCTGTGAAGTACTTGGTAAGTCCGAAATGATCCAGGATCTGTCTTACATATACTTCCGGTTTGGAGGAAGCAACTGCAAGAATGTATCCTTTCTTTTTTAACTGCGCCAGCATTTCTTCAATTCCCGGATATACGGCATTCTCAAAGATTCCGGTTACAGAATAGCGTTCTCTGTAGATTTCCACTGCCCGTTTTGCAGTTTCTTCATCAATCTGCGCGTATTTCATAAACATTTCCATAAGTGGCGGTCCTACAAAAACTTTCAGTTTCTCAAGATCCTCCTCAGGCTTGCCAATTCTTTCCAGAGCATACTGAACAGACTTTGTGATACCCTCTCCAGATTCTGTTAATGTTCCATCTAAGTCAAACAAAATTGCTTTGTACATAAGATTCCTCCTGTTTCAGAAAAATTGATATAATATGATAGATTATAGCATTGTTTTTCTGAAGCGTCTATGTACTTTTTCTTTTCTATGCTATGTCGAAATTTGTCAAAATATTATGATTGTATTACTCTTCGCTTCATGACAAACTATGAACAGATACTTCTAACAGTCATAATATTATAATCGTAGGAATGGAGTGATTATATGAAATTATCAAAAGAAATCCCTACACCCGATAAAAGCCAGGCAGATCTTGCTCTTCTCCATATGTTAGACAGAGGAGTTGATGATATGGAGTCTGGTCCTAAAGAAATTCATATTCTCAGAGTATTACGTCACGAAAGAAATTGGGCTGATATTTTATTGCAAAAAGCAAAATACACCTACCCTAGATAAAAAAGGAGCCAATCAGATTTATTTCTGAAAGGCTTCTTTTTTCTTAATCAAATGTAAATTTTATCAGTTTTCCACCTTGAGAAATAGCCAATAATTCTATTTCTTCCACCTTGTTATCTTCCATATCTGGTATGATGCAATCTTCTTCCCAGTGCCAGGGACATTCTGTTCCGTTAAGGCGAAAGGATAAGATCTGAACAGAGCCTTGAGATATTGTCTTAATTTGTAAAATATAGGGATTCTCTGGACCTTGTATGTATTGAAATACTACAGACTCATCTTTTATACGTGTATATTTAACAATATCCCCTTGATTTTCTTCATTTTGAAACTCTTGGGAATTAACTGTACTTTTGTTTTCTTTCTCTGTTTTATTCTGTTTCTTCTTATTTTTCTTTTTTGCTGGCTTGGGTGTTGGTACCGGGGTTGATGTTGGTGAGGTTTCTTCTGGGATTTTAACAGTGAATTTATCTGTCTGGGGTGTAGTCTGCATGTTATTATCTATTTGAGATTGGTTATTCCATGCAGAATTATTATTGCTCTGGGTGTTATTATTCTGAGTATCGTTATTACTCTGGGAATTATTATACCATTGTGAATTGTTGTTCCACTGACTGCCGTTATTCCAGTCAGTGCCGCTCTGCTGTATATCATTCCATTGCTGCGTATTATCCTGTGTTCCGTTTCCTATATCAGAATTATATGGATATTCATTGTCCTTTGTCTGATTGTTCTGTGCAGGAGTTTCTGATGTGTTGTCACCAGTCTGCCAGCTGTTTTCCCATGTATTCTCCCAGCTGCTCTGATTCCACTGCTGTTCTTCCTGCCATTGCCAGCTACTGTTCTCTCCATTTCCCACATCAATATCAAAGCCGCCCATCTGCATAGCAGAGATAGTTGAAGTCAGATACAGGCATAAACATACGGATATTATAATTAAAAGTCTGTTACGATTTTTCTTCAATCTTACTCATCTCCTTTTCCCATAATCTCAGATTTCTGCTGACTGTATCATCTAACATCGTTTCTTTCGACTTATATTCCGTCCATAGTGTCTGACTGGTTTCCTGTTGTCCGGTGCGGAGCAGAAACATTCCATATTCACCGTATCCGGCTCTGTAGGTTTCATCATAGAGAAGCATCTGTTCAAAGTAGAGCCCGGCATTTTCGTAATTCTCCTGATATTCGCTGTTTACTGCCAGAAGCTGCAGAATCTTTCGGGATTCTTCTTTTTCTGTACATTGCTTTTGTAATTCCCGCAGTCTGATATCTGCATGCTCACAAATTTTCTCCTGATCCGCTTTACTGCCGTTTTGAAATTCTTCCTGATAATAGAGGTCTGTAATAGCAGTCAGTTCTTCATAGAAATTAAATGGTCTGGAACCGGATACCAGATTAGAACTGAATAGAAGAAAGACAGCTATTACTGCAAAAACAATGCTGCTCCCTGACAAAACCAGCATGTTTTTAATTTTACTCTGACTTTGTCTCTTTTGGATCCTGCTTAGTTTTTTCTGTACAGTCTGCATGTTCTGATAACGCATTTCCGGCTTCTTCATGCAGCATCTGAAAATAAGCCAGAACAATTGCATATTCCGAATAAATAACAGATAGTCAGTCTTTCCACATAAAGCAGATAATGTTTTTCCAAATGTATAAATATCTGTTGCTGCGTTTATCTTACCTTCATATTGTTCCGGTGCTGCAAAGCCGGTTGTGCCTGTACATACTTTATGCTGATATTTATATCCATTTACAGCACCACCCAGATCGATCAGATATAATCTGCCATTCTCGCCCAGCATTAGATTGTCTGGTTTAAGATCTCCATAATAAACTGGCGGTTTCCTGTTATGAAAATAGGAGAATACATCAACAATCTCCATTCCATATTTAACGATTTCATTTGCAGAAAAACATTTTCCGTCTCTTAAATACTCACCCAGGGATTTTCCCCTGACATATTCCATAACAAGATAGCATTTCTGATCATCTTCTATGTAATCTATCATCTTTGGCAGAGATGGATGAGAAAGTTTCAGAAGCATCCGAGCTTCACTTTTGCCGGATGCCTGTATTTCTTTTACTGCCCATAAAACGCCCAATTCCAGGTCTCTGGCAAGATAGACTTTCCCTCCGCCACCTTTTCCAACAGGCTCCAAAATACAGTAGCGCCCTTTTAATACAGTTCCAGATAAATTCACTGGCGCACCTCCTCATATAATCAAATGTTTTTTATTGAAAATTCAGGGCTGTCAAGTCTCTCCTATTCAATTGTCAAACGGATATTTACAATCCGCTTCGCTACTTGCTCATAAGCCAATAACTGTTCCACAATTTATTTAATTAAACTATAAAATGGAAAATATGATGAAAGAATTTCATCACTCATAGACTAGATATGTATATGATAGCACATTTCGTTCTTTTTGAAAAGCCCCATTTACAATATATGTAAACAGGGCTTGAATTTATTGTCGAATTTCATTTCTTTTTCTTTAATTTATACATAACTCCTGTCATGATGCAGGAAGCAAAAACATATATCCATACCAGTTTCGAGATAATCTGTTCTGCTTTTTCATTGCCATTATATCTGTATACCAGCGTCAGAAGAACAACAGCTATTATAAGCCATATTGCCAATATACATCTGCGGATTTTCTTGTTTTTCATAAGCAATTCCTCCTTGCAGATCCATAGTAACCGTATAAATTAATTTATTGTTTTTACATTCTGTCCGGTGCAGAGAATCCGAGAAGGTCGATGCATGTCTCCAGAACTTTCTTTGTAAGTTTCAGCAGCTGGATGAAGGAAGCTTTCTGTGCTTCGTTCTCTTCACTGAGGATCTTTGTTTCATGATAAAAGCTGTTGAATGCATTGGATACTTCGTAAATATATGCACAGATCTTATGCGGTGCTTTTTCTTCGAAAGCGTTCTCTACAGTTGCGCCGAAGCCTGTCAGCTGGAGCATCAGATTCTTCTGGCTGTCGTTTACAGGATCAAGGATCGCACCTGCTTCAAGATTACCACCCTCTTCTACAAAACGGTTCAGGATGGATTTGATACGAACGATCGTATAAAGGATATACGGGCCTGTATTTCCTTCAAATGATGTAAATCTGTCAATATCAAAGATGTAATCCTTGGTAGCCTGGTTAGAAAGATCACCATATTTGATTGCGGAAAGTCCTACGATCTCAGCTGTTTCTTTTGCATCTTTATCTTTTACGCTGCGGTTCTCAACAATCTTGGTAAACATCTCTTCGTTGATATCTTTGATGAGAGTTTCCAGACGCATAACGCCGCCTTCTCTTGTCTTGAACGGTTTGCCGTCCTTTCCGTTCATAGTTCCGAATCCAAGGAAAGAAAGCTTTGTATCATCTTTTACAAGCCCTGTCTTTCTTGCACAGCGGAATACCTGGATAAAGTGAAGTTCCTGACGTTTGTCAACGACATACAGGATTTCATCCGGGTTAAATAATTTCATACGCTCTACGATTGTTGCAAGGTCTGTAGTTGTGTAGAGAGAAGCTCCGTCTGATTTCAGAAGCATACATGGAGGGATTTCCTTTGTATCATTTTCTTCTTTTACATCTACTACAAGTGCCCCCTGATCTACATAGGCAAATCCTTTCTCTTTCATATCCTCAACCATACCCGGAATGTATGGCTGTGCATCAGATTCCTTTTTCCAGAGATCGAAAGATACGTTTAATTTGTCATAGTTGCGTTTCAGGTCTGTAACAGACACATTCATGATGTGGTTCCAGAGAGCCATATATCCCGGTTTGCCCTGCTGAAGAAGATGTGTTGCTTCCAGAGCTTCGTTTCTGTATGCTTCATCCTCTTTGGACTTTCCGCTTGCACATGGATAAATCTCTTCCAGTTCGCTGATCGTAAATGGTGCTTCCTCCGGATATTCTCCTGTGTAGGAATCATCAAAATAAACCAGCTCCGGTTTTCTGTGTTTCAGTTCTGTAATAATCAGACCCATCTGCAGTCCCCAGTCTCCCAGATGTACGTCACCGATCACTTTATGTCCAACGAAACGACCAATTCTCTTAATGCTCTCTCCAATGATTGCCGAACGAAGATGTCCTACATGAAGAGGTTTTGCAACGTTTGGTCCGCCATAGTCAATGATAATTGTTTTCGGCTCTTTTGCGGCAGATACGGAAAGTTTCTCGTCTGCTGCCATTGCTTTTAAATAATCTGCAAGAAACTCACCTTTTACTTTCAGGTTGATAAATCCCGGCTTTACAACTTCTGCCATGGAGAAAACCTGGCTGTCTTTTAAGTATGCCACTACGTCATCAGCGATCATAAACGGTGCTTTCTTATATGCTTTGGCTCCTGCCATGGCACCGTTACACTGAAATTCGCAAAGGTCCGGTCTGTTGGATACGGTTACCTTTCCGTAGGATGGGTCATATCCGGCTTTTTCAAATGCTGCGGAAAGTTCTTCCGCCATCTGTTCCATCAGTTTTTTCATTCTTTCCTAACTCCTCAAATCGTTCTATTTTATAGTCAGACAGACAAAAATGTCCGCCTCATTATCTGATTCAACTAAATCAGTCCACTACCACTCTTCTTGAACATGCAACAGCAATGGCACCATGCCCGATATGGCATGCAACACTTAATGACAGTGGATTCTGTACAATCTCAATTCCAGGGAATGACTCTTCGATCTCTTTCTTAAATTCCAGAGCTTCCTCCTCATTTCCTGTATATGCAGACTGCAGGCACATTTCGCCGCGTTTTACATATTCTGCGAAGCGGTTCTCCCAGTCATTCTGCATGGCTTTAAGCATGACACGTTTTGCCTGCTTCTTGCCTCTTGTCTTAGAATATGCATCCAGTTTCTCACCCTGAATCTGAAGTACAGGTTTTAAATTCAGAACAGTCCCGATGGCTGCTGCCGCAGGAGTGATTCTGCCGCCCTTCTTAAGATACTTCAGAGTTTCCAGTGTAATATAAATACTGGAATCCAGTTTCTGCTCCTCAAGAACCTGTTTGATCTGTGCTGCGTTTCTGCCTGCTTCTCTTAAAGTAAGAGCATCCAGCACAGATTGTCTCTGTGTAACAGAAATTCTCTGGTTGTCTACCACATGTACCCTTCCATCATATTCCTGAGCCAGTCCCATTGCTGTATCGCAGGATGCACTCAGTCCGCTTGACATCGGAATGTGTACCACTTCATCATATTCTTCAAGAAGTGTATTCCAGAGTCCGCATACATCCGCCGGTCCCGGCTGGGAAGTAGAAATGGTTTCATCATTCTTAAGTCTCTCATAAAACTCTTCCTGTGAAAGAGTGATCCCCTCAAGATAAAGCTTCTCATTAATATAAAAAGGCATTGGAATTACGCTGACTCCAAGTTCTCTTGCCTGGTCCTGTGTTATGCCGCTGTTACTGTCTGTGACAATGGCAATCTTTCCCATGTTCATGTCTCCTTTTCCTGTGGTTTCCTGATAAATCTCTGTTCCGGAAAAGTCTGGTTATATACTGCAAAACATCAGTTCCGGAAAACGGATAATTATACTCAAAATGTTCATTCCATTCTTATGTAACTGCATTTGTGTATTCATTACATAAAAATCCATGCTGTGCTTAGTGTACCATATTTTCCCCTGTATCTCAATCCAGAATATAAATTTTTTCTGTTTCACCTCATCATCCCACTGTCTATTTGAAATATTCCAGTGTAATCTTCTGATCACGAAATCCTTTCTCTACAGTCATCAGACATATCTGAAACGAGATAGAATCGCAGTCATACACAAAAGGTTCTTCTTTATAAACCACAGAATATGATCCGGATTTTCCCGAACTTTCAATTTTTTCTTTCTTTTTCCAGGCTTCTTTCATCAGATTCTGCAGATATGTATTCTGTTCACAGCCAAAATCTCTTGCAGGATATTTTTCCGCTGCCTGTCTGATCTTCTCAGAAAGCAGATGTACTGTTTCTATATGACTGCTTCTTCGCAACATTACTGCGATTTTCTTCGCCATCGATGCCCTTCCGGTTTTCCGGTACTCCTGCAAAGCTTTCAGCAATTTCCTGTCACCTGCTTCTTTTGCAATCTTATTCATTACCTCCAGGGCCTCTTCGGAAACTTCCCACGGATTGTCCACAGGAACAATATATTTCTCCGGCACAGACGGATAGAAGAGATAACTCAGCGGCGGAAATTCTCTCAACATCGCAAGTTCTCTCTCCTGTTCATTACAGAATTCTTCTCCAAGATAATCATACTTATCACGCAGGATCGCTATCTGATATTCCATTACTCTGAGATTCTCGTATTTCTTCATCCAGAAATGACCGATATTTCCATAATCATATAACTGATATTCAAACAACACATCATCAAAAAACACTGTAAATAAAGTATCTCCCTGATGTACCACCAGCACATAGTCTTCTCCCTGCCTCTCTACAGATGCTTCAAGAGAACCTTCATAACCGCTTTTATAGCTGCCTGTCATTCTGGCATTCTCAAGTACCAGAAAACTTTCCACGCAGTCATTCATCAGATAGATCAGACGCAGTTTTTTATCCTGTGTCTGCCCTGTAAATCCATCCGGAATACCTGTAAACTCACACTGTTCCTGCTCCAGAAGCTGGTTTAATTTCTCAAAATTATCTCTCATACAATATCCTGCAATTCCTTTTTTACATAAATAAATATACTCTCCCCAGGAAAACAGAAGATTGTCTGCTCTGTTTTCCTGAAAGAGAGTATCCTTTCATCTTACATCAGATATAGCTAAACGGAAAATTATTCCATTTCTCTTACGATCTTACGAACCGGAAGAACAAATGTCGGAGATACAGACAGTTCGTCAATACCCATCTGTACGAAACGCTCTGTCATGGTTGTATCTGCACCAAGCTCACCGCAGATACCTGCCCAGATACCTTCTTTATGAGCATTATCGATTACCATCTGGATCATGCGGAGCACTGCTTCATGATGAGAATCATAAATATTGTCCAGTTTCGCATTCTGACGGTCAATTGCCAGTGTATACTGTGTCAAATCATTTGTACCAATACTGAAGAAATCAACTTCTTTTGCAAGAAGATCGCTGATCATAACTGCTGCAGGTGTCTCGATCATTACACCCTGCTCTACGTCATCCTTAAACGGAACACCCTGCTCTGTCAGTTCTTTCTTAACTTCTGCAACGATCGCTTTGATCTGTTTTACTTCTGTTACAGAGATGATCATCGGATACATGATGGAAATATTTCCATACATGCTTGCTCTGAACAGTGCACGAAGCTGTGTCTTAAATACTTCCGGTCTGTCCAGGCAGATACGGATCGCACGATAACCCATTGCCGGGTTCTCTTCATGTGCCATGTCAAAGTAATCGATCTGCTTGTCTGCACCAATATCCAGTGTACGGATGATTACTTTCTTTCCTGCCATATTCTGTGCTACTGCTTTATAAATCTGGAACTGCTCTTCTTCTGTCGGATAGTTGTCTTTCTCCAGATAAATGAACTCACTTCTGAAAAGGCCAATACCTTCTGCATCGTTAGCCAGTACGCTTGCTACATCTCCTGTGCTTCCGATATTTGCATAAAGATGAATCTTATGTCCGCTCTTTGTCTCAGTTGTCTTGCCTTTTAATTCTTTGAGCATTGCTCTCTGACGTAATTCTTCGTCTTTCTGATCCTGGTATTTTTTCAGAGTATCTGCATCCGGGTCTACGATAAGTGAACCATTTTTACCGTCTACAACTGCCATCTTTCCATCCATGCTCTCATCATATTCAATATTGATCAGAGCCGGGATATTCATTGTTCTTGCCAGGATTGCTGTATGGGAATTGGAAGAACCTTTTCTTGTAACAAATGCAAGAACTTTGCTCTTATCCATCTGTACGGTCTCACTTGGAGCCAGATCCTCAGCAACAATGATAGATGGCTCTGCTGCATCCATATCTCCGTCATCATGGCCGGATAATACACGTACCAGACGGTCTGAAATATCTTTTACATCTGCAGCTCTTGCTTTCATGTAGTCATCGTCCATCTGTGCAAACATATCTGCGAAGTTGTCACCTGTTGTTGCTACGGCATACTCTGCGTTTACATTCTCTGTACGGATAATGTTGTCAATAGAATCCAGATAGTCCTCATCATCCAGCATCATCTGATGTACTTCAAAAATAGCTGCGCCTGACTCTCCTACCTCCTGGAGTGCCTTGTCATACAGCTTCTGAAGCTGTGCAACTGCTTTGTCTTTTGCTTCCTGTATACGTGCGATCTCTGCTTCCGGATCTTCTACTTTTGTACGCTTTACGCTTGTATCTGCTTTCTGCAGAATAGAAATCTTACCAATTGCGATTCCGGAAAATACGGACTTACCTTCTAATACTCTCATTACTCCAACTCTCCTTGATTAAAGATTATGTTCCAAAAAGTTTTTCATCACTTCGGCATCTGCCGCTTCATTCTCGCCTTCCACCTGCACTGTGATCTGGTCGCCCTGCTTTACAGCAAGGTTCATGACACAGAACATCCTCTTCGCATCACCATTCTTCGCGCCCTTAACTATGGTGATATCACTCGTAAGTTTGCCGGCTTCCTGCACAAGAAGCAATCCAGGCCTTGCATGTATTCCAAGTTTATCTTTGATAACATAAGTAAATGATACCATCCACAAACCTCCTCCTGTATACATACTTCTTTTTGAGATAACTCATTATAGCACAACCTCTGTAAGGACTTCCATATTTTTTTACCTTTTGCATAAAATTTAAGCACTTTTCTTGACATATTTACGGTTTTAATCTTTTTTCTGTTAAAAATCCACAGGATTTTTGTCGTTCGATCTACCTCCATATACTTTCATCAGCAAATATATAAAACATGAAAGTACTCCACAGCAAATCGTTTTTCCTCCAAGGAGCAACTGCCTGGTCTGAACCGCCGATTTCGGAAGCGCCAGATATAGCCTGAAGTCTGAAGAAAATGAAGTAATCTTTTTCTGCCAGAATGTAAAATCCGACCACTGCGGCGGAATCCAGTCTTCCGGCCAGGAAGCACGCGTGACAAATAACCAGATTACAAAACCCGCCATTGCAAAATACAGGATATTCCAGATCCAGTACCCAGCTTCTTTTATTGTATATTTTCTTTTTTCCCTGCAGACTTCTCTCCATAAACAGCAGAAAACAAGTCCAGGAAACAATAATAATGCAGTAAATCCGGCTATGCGCGGAAGATTTGAGGACACGATCGTTCCCTGCAGGTTATATTTTGTCAGAAAACCAGAAACCATATTCTGTACAGTTTTATTGTTTCTTTTTCTGATAAAGATACGGCTATAAGACAATTCTTTTTCTCCTTTTTGAGCAGCGCCAAGGAGCAATATCTTCTGCCCCCAGTCTGCTACTTTTCTCACTGTATAAATGTGATCCTGCACCAGAATCTGACCTCCTGCTGCTTCATTTCCAAAAAGTTCCCATGCTGCTGTTCTGTCTATAATGCAGCCATCAGGATCCTCTTTCGTCATGCCCCCTGCCTGCCAGTCATATACTGCTGAATTTCCTTTAATATATCCCACCAGGACCTCTGTCTGCCTGTTTCCATCTTTCTGTGAAATTTCCTGAAGTCCTCCATCTGCATAAAAGCATACATCCTCAGGCAGGTCACTTTTCTCTTCCTGTTTCAGAATCTCCTGAACTTCTTTTTCCTGTGGGTAAACAGAAGACAAAAAAACAGAAATTCCCGGTTCATTTCTCATCTGTATATATTCACGTACTCCTGCAAAATACACGCACAGGATCAGAAGCCACACCGCCAGAAAGCCTGCTCTGTGTATAAAGTCTTTCTGGCTATTGCCGCTCATTCTTCCAGCAGTCTGATACGACTGCCGTTACTGATCTCTCTGTCAGTGGAGATCACGATTTTCTGATCACTTGACAGACTTCCGTCATCCAGTGCAGCTGTAGACGTGTTTTTGTCTTTTACATTTACATATGTTTTTCGAGCGATCATCACATCACCGAGAACTGTATTTTGTGTATCTGTCACATAAACATAATATCTGCCATTTTCCTCATATAATGCACTTAACGGTACACATGCATTAAATGGACCTGCATCCTGGGAAATTGTAAATTCTGCTGTATCTCCTATGGAAAGTGTTCCTTTTGGAACTGTTATGGAAAGAATATACTGATCTTCGTTATTGCTATCCTCTTTTACGGACTCTATCTCTGCATTCTCGATTTCATTATCATCTGCACCTTTTAGTGTTGCCGTCTGACCTGTCTTTATGTATTTCAGGTCATCCTTGCTTACATCTGTCTGAAAGCGAAATGTTCCTTTTGTTTCATAAAGAACGATCGCCGCCTCTGCTCCTGTCTGACTTCCTGTTACTGCATTTAAACTCTTTATCACACCATCACAGGGCGCTTTGACTTTTCCTTTTCGTGCAAGAACTTTCTGCAAAATTTCCAGTTCTTTCTGCGCAGTCTCCAACTCTGTCTGCGTGTTTTCCAGAGTAGAATCTGAAGCATCTCCAATCTGTGCATCCCTGACCGCCTGTCCGGCAGACTGGACATCTTTGCTCCGGCTGATCATGGCATCATTTACTGCCTGTTCTTTGGCGCGGACATCATCGATCAGAGTCTGTTCCTGAGAATTATCCTGACCGTCTGAATTATTTGTGTTATCCGATGTATTATTTCCCGGATCAGCCGCATTTCCTGTATTATCTGTATTTACCGGATCATCAAATTCACTGGAATCGCTGAACTTATCCTCATCCGGCACGTTATCCTTCTGAGCATCACGCTGCGCGTAATAATCCAGCAGACGCTGTCTGGCTATTGCCGCCTCATTCTGAGCTGTCTTAACACTGTAATTTCCGCTGGAAACAGCACTGTTATAATTTTCCTGTGCGCTGGAAAGATCGTTATTTTTTTTCTGTTGATTTACAGACTGTGCACTGATCAGGTCATCGATCTTTCCCTGCAGAACCTTAATGGAATCCTGTTTTTCTTTTATCGTCTTTTCCAGATATTTCTCTGAAAATTTCAGAAGTATATCGCCTTTCTTTACAGTCTGTCCTTCCTGCACATAGACCTGCTGCACTTTCTGTCCCTCCTGAGTAAAAACTGCACGCTCTCTAGTTCCCAGCACTTTCCCTGTACCTGTCACCTCATGAGTGATCACCTGATTCTGAACCGTCTTTATCTCTACCTGCGCCACATTCACTGAGTCTGCTGCCCTGGACAGAAATGTAAATAAAAGCATTAGAGCAAAAAATCCTGCCAGTATTCTTATCAGTTTTGCTTTCTTCATATTTCCTACTCCTTTATTGCTGTGGATATGATTCCCTGTTCCAGATAATCCTGACCTGCCAGAAAGACAATTATCGCAGGGATCAATACAAGAACCGATACTGCAAAAGCCTTTCCGGTCTGAGCCATATCAATCTGTGGAAGATATAGGGACAAAGGCCACAGACTCTTTGTTTTAAGAAATGCCATGGGCTGTTCAATCAGATTCCAGTATTCCAGAAATCCCAACACCAATGCTGAAATAATCCCCGGTGAACCCAATGGAATTCCTATTTTAATAAAAATAAGCAGCTCTCCTGCTCCATCAAGTCTGGCAGATTCCATCAATGCCTCCGGAATGCTTTCAAAGAAACGATACATAATAAAAACCGGAAAAGTTGAGAATACTGCAGGCAGAATAATTCCCCACAGATTATCAAGAAGTGCCATCTGGTCCAGAACCAGATAGTTACTGAGCATCATTACCTGAAATGGCATCATCATCAGTGCTACATAGACCATAAATAACAGATTTTTTCCCGGAAAACGGTATCTGGCAAAGCCCCAGGCTGCCGGTACTCCAACCAGGATCTGTCCTGCCAGAACTCCGACAGAAATTTTCACAGAATTCCAGAACATTACAAAAAATTCCGGGGAATCAAGCAGAACTTTTATGTAAGATTTTAATGTCGGATAAACTGGCAGTACTCTCCAGGATACATAATTTACTGTCTGCCCGGAAGCAGAACCACTGTCTGACGTCAGCACAGCTCCCAGAAGATCATTTAATTCATTCTGTCCCATCAATGATCCTGTAATCGAAAAAAGTACAGGGAGTACTGCCACCAGTGCGAGAACTGCAAGAAGAAGTGTTCCTATATTTCTGACACGAAATATTTTTAGTCCCGATTGCTTTCTTGTCCATATCAACTTTCTGATTTTTACCGAATCTTTCATTAGTGCTTTTTCTCCCACTTACATCTATTTATCTGATCAACTCAAACAGACATTCTGTTCAATCCTCCCAAATAGTAACAGTCAATCAGATATTTACAGAAATTTTCTTATTCTGTCCTGTCTTGTCCCCAGGCTTTCCACAGTCCCAGGATCAGCAAAAAGATCACCATTCCTGTCACTACCGCTGCCGCTGACATCTTATCCAACGACAGATCTCTGTACCAGTTATTAAAGAGGTGCTGAAGCAGGTACATATTTTCCTGCGGATAGTCGCCTGCAACCAGATATGCTTCACGAAATACCTTAAATGCATTCAACACAGAAAGTACTACGATCGTAAAAAGAGACGGCAGCAGATTCGGAAGTGTGATCTTCGTAAAGCATTTCCACTCCCCTGCCCCGTCCACTTTTGCTGCTTCATAAAGTGCTGCCGGAATGGCAGACAGTCCTGCCATCCAGAGCACTACATCATATCCAAGATTTCTCCATATATAACTGATCACCAGTACATAAAAGGAAGCACCTGTATTCATCCAGTCTGTAGTCTGAACAGATAAAATGTGAAGCAGATGATTCCATAATCCCTGATTATCAAACAGCAGTCTCCACAAAAGGACCACTGATGCTACAGGAATCGCCATAGGCAGAAGAAAGAAACTCTTCAGCACCTGTGCAAATCTTTTCTGTCCCGTAAGCAGTACTGCTACGATCAGAGAGAGCACTACCAGCAGTGGCACACACACTCCGAAAAAACGAAGTGTGTTGCCTGCTGCCAGGCGGAATGCTTTATTTTCAAATATTGTCCTGTAGTTCTCAAGTCCTACAAATTCTCCATTTACCGCCTCACTGAAAGATCTGCGGATCACATCCACATACGGGATCAGCCAGAAAATGCAGACACCTGCGAAACTTGGAAAAATAAATGCAAGTCCTTTTCCTGCATTTCTGAAAGTTGCAGAGTCATCGTATTTTTTCTTCAGACTGGATTTACGTCTTAATCTAAAACCAGATTTTCCCATTAAAAATACATTTCATCCCCTTCTCTGTCTAATTTACGTCAATCGGATATTCTCGATCCACATTCGCTGTCTGTATCTAATCCAATAACTGCTCTGTACTTTATTCAGATAAATACAGGTTTACTTCCTGCATGATCGCTTTCACTGCATCATCCGTACTTTTCTCTCCATTCAGATATTTCTCACCGGAATCTGCTACTGCATTTCTGATGATCTGATTACTCTTTGCAGGTACGGTAAGTGTTTTTCCCAGGTCAATGATATTCTGTATCGCTTCATCTTCCGGAATGATCTCATCCATCTCAATCTGTTTGATATTACCGTCTCCCGTATCATAAGAAGTCCCGATCGAGCCAATGGTATCTCCGCTGGATTTTCCCATTTTCCAGTAAGCCATATCCTCATAAACTTTACTATTTACAGCTAACCCTTCCGTATTACTTGCTCTCTGGGATTCCTCTTCAAACAGAAACTTGACAAACTTCTCTGCCGCTTCTTTTTCGGATGCCTTTGCACTGACCCCGACAACACTCCTTGGATAGAAACAGTTCTTGCTTTGTCCGTTCAGAAGTTTATAATCCAGATCCGGATCTACTTTTCTTGCAGAATCCAAATATACCAGACCTTCCGGTGAGAGCAGGCCACCTGCTGCTACTGTATCAACTTTTACAAGCAGACTGGTTACGGATCCTGAAATGGCCGTATATCCTGAACAATCTGAATCTGCCCAGTCATCACCCATCTGATAAGCTTTCTTTGTTTCTTCTATCGCATTTTTCTGAGTCTGCCAGATCCTGTTTACCTGTTCCAGATATTCTTTCAGAGCATCTTCATTCAGAGTTCCGTCTTCGTTCATCCATGCAGGTATACTATTATCTATGGTTCCCTGTATCAGATAGGATGGTGCTATAGAAAAATCGCTGAAGAATTGTAGTTTTCCATAGCTATCTTTCTGCGACTCCGCTGCATCAGCTTCTGTTGTCAGATCCGTAATTCCGGCTATGATATCCTTATTTCCCTCTATCATCGGAATGCCGAACTTGACAGGCATGGTATAAATGCTTCCGTCCTCTTTTGTATATGCGTCCTTGATATTGGACAGTATATCTGTATCTTTTAATACCCCGCTTAAATCCTCCAACATTCCTTTTTCTATATAGGTATCCTCTGAAATTCCATCCAGAAGCAGGACATCCGGCCCTGTTCCTGCCATGATCTCTGTATTGAGAACTTTCAGCGCATCTGTATCTGTAACAGAATCATCTCCTGACATTCCCGTCTCAATATTTACATAAACATCCGGATATTTCTTCTGGAAAAGCACTGCTGCCTGTTTTATGAAATCATTATCTTTCAGGGAATAAACAGTCAGCTCTGTATCCGGCATGGTTGGGGTATCTTTAGAATAGACATAAGAATAAATTTTTATATCTTCTCCTGCATTGCAGCCCACATAGAAGTTTCCATCGCTGTCCTGCCCCCATGCTACAGTTCCTGTATCCGGTGAACTGAGCGAATTTAAGGAGCCATCAATCACCTGCTCCACTGTGCTGCCTCCCAGAACATATCTGTAAACACCAGTATGATCAATATAAAAAAGACTGTTATCTTCATCTCCCTTTAAGAACATAAGCGGGAAACTGCTGGTTGTTGTCCAGTTGACATCCTGTTCATCAGATTGTATCTGATCAGTAAGTGCGCTGATGTTATCCAGAGGTTTTCCTGTATCCAGATCATATCCGTGAAGTGTCTGATCCTGAATTGTGAACAACATTTTCCCTGCTGTTCCGATAAAATCAACCCGGTTTCCTTCTTCATATCTTCTCACCAGACTTCCGTCTGAAAGATTGATTTCTGCTGCGCCATTGCCAGGATCTACGATAAGAACTGTTCCATTCTCTGTTAAACAGGACTGAAATGTATAGGAAGACTGAATGATATCTCCGGTATCAATTTTCTGTACATTTCCATCAGATGAAATATAGAAAAATTCCATTTTCAGATTGTCATACATAGAGTCCTCGTCACCACTGTCAGCTGTTGTCTGAGCATTCTCATTATCCCTGTCAGGAGACAGGTCTGCTCCGACAAATATACTCCCATCCGCTGCAGCAGATACAACACTGATATATTCTCCCTGATCCTCCTTAAGTCCCAACAGTTCTTCCAGACTCTTTTCATTTGTCCAGGTTTTTCCATTATCTGTAGAATCTGATGCATAATAACAACTGTCTGCTGTACTGTAATAAATCATACGTAATGCACCGGAATCAAGAACTTTGACATCTCTAAGAAATTGGCTGTTCTCAGGTACAGCAATATCATTTTCCAGGAAACGTCCCATTGCTTTTGTATTTTCTGTTTTCTCACTGCTGTCGGAACTTTTCCTTCCAGTGCCGCCGCATCCGGTAAGGAGACTGCCGGAAAGTGCGATCACTCCCGCAATGGCAATTCCCTGTTTCCATCTTTTTATTTTTCTCATATCAGGATATACCTCCATATTTTCTCATCTTTTCCTCTTTCAGGATAAATGAATCATATCAGGTGAATCTCTAAACTTTCTCTAACCGATACCCTATTCCGCGGACTGTTTTCAGATTCAGTGTACTTTTGACACTTTTTAATCTTCGTCTCAGGAAGTGAATGTAATTATCCAGATTTCCATCTTCTACATCACTGTCTGCTCCCCAGACACGGTTCAGGATCACTTCTCTTGGAAGTGTCTGGCCTGCATTTCGCAGCATCAGCTCCAGAAGTGTTCCCTCTCTTTTGGAAAGAGTACATTCTTTTCCATTGCCTTCCAGTCTTCCACTTTCCGGATCATAGGTGATATCTCCTAATGACAATTCAGTTGTATTTTCCCATCTGCCGGGTCTGCGGACCATACATTCAATCCTTGCCAGAAGTTCCTCAAATGCAAAGGGTTTCACCATATAGTCATCTGCTCCGCCTTTCAATCCGGATAGTTTATCATGTAATTCCCCCAGTGCAGTCAGCATGATCACAGGTGTGGATACATGATTCTTTCTGGCTACCTGCAGTACTGTGATTCCATCCATAGACGGAAGCATCCGGTCCAGGATCACCAGATCGTGACTTCGTTCTTTCATATAATAAAGACCTTCTTCGCCATCATAACAGGTATCTGTTTCATATCCTTCTTTCTCAAGCTGAAACTTTATGCTGGCAGCCAGGTTTTCGTCATCTTCTATCAGTAAAATTTTCATCTTCTCTTTCCTCCTGACTTTTCATTATACATGAGTTTTCTCTAAATTGTCTCTATAACATTTTCAGAGATATTATTGTTCATTCCATATCTGAGCAGTACTTTTCGCGAAAAACAGAAATTTAGAGATTCCTTATAGATTTTCGTGATATAATATCAGAAATTGTTTTGATAAAGGAGAACCTTTTATGTTTCGCAGACTTCATATTCAAATGACCTTTTTCTCTGCTCTGATCATCGGTGCAGTCATTCTTATCATGACCATGTTCTGCAATTTCATAGCTGTGAGAAGTACACAGGAAAATATCTGGACAACCTTTCAGAATAATGCCATGTCCTGTATTTCCCATATAGAATCCCAGTCCGTGATCACTAATCAATGGATCCTGCAGGCAGAACAGAATTATGGTATTTCCATAGATATCAAAGATAACGGAAACTCCCTTTATCTCAAAAAACTGCAGGGAACATCTGCCGAAGAAAATATTTTTCAGAAAGCTGCTTCAGTTTCTGCTGATTCTCACGGACTTGATCTCTCCAATCCGGGAGTTGTCAATAAGCTGACTAAGAATGTCTTTTTTCAGATAAAAGATTTCTATGTATCCACAGCATTGATCCCAAAAGACCAGGGAATTGTCAGTATGATCATTTTGTATCCTTTAAATTCTATGAAACATGAAATTCTTCTGCAGCGGCTCGCTTTCTTTGGTACAGCCTTTCTTGCTATCCTGGCGCTGAGCATTTTTTCCTGGTTTTTCACCGGGAAAATGATCGCACCGCTGGAAGAAAACAGACAGGCACAGACAGAATTTATTGCTGCAGCCTCCCATGAATTGCGCTCCCCTCTGGCTGTGATCCTGTCAGGCATTTCTGCCATGAAGAAAGCTGAACCTGCTGAACAGGCACATTTCTTATCTGTAATAGAAAAAGAAGGGACACGAATGTCCCTTCTGGTAAACGATATGCTCTCTCTGTCAAATGCAGATAATCATTCCTGGAAGATGCATCCCGTTCCCTGCGAACTGGATACTCTGGTTCTGGATACCTATGAAAAATATGAACCACTGATGCAGGAACATCATATGAACTTCTCTGTTAAACTGCCGGAAGAAGAGCTTCCACTCTGCAGCTGTGATCCGGAGCGAATCAGCCAGGTTCTGGGAATTCTTCTGGACAATGCAATCAGTTATGTACCTGAACATGGAAAAATCCGGATCACTCTGACACAGAATGCCAAGGGCTTCTGTCTTTCAGTCATTGATAATGGGCCCGGAATTCCGGACTCTGCCAAGACTTCTGTCTTTCGGCGTTTCTACAGAGCAGACTCTGCCAGAAATAACAAACAACATTTTGGACTTGGACTGTGCATTGCCTATGAGATCATTACCCTGCACCAGGGTACAATTACCGTACAGGATACTCCGGGCGGAGGTTCTACTTTCCTGATCTCCCTTTACACACCTGCGTCATAATAATATGATTACTCTAATCTCCCTGCTTCAATTGCAAATATCCGTGTGACTGTAAACTACATTTTTCTGACATGCAAAACGGACTCAATATACCACCCTCTATTGTATATTGAGTCCATTTCTATTTTCTTATTATTTTTTTCTTTTTATTCACTTCTCAGCGCATCAATTGGATTCAGATTAGCTGCCTTCACAGACGGAAGCAGTCCAAACACTACCCCGATCACAGTAGAAAACAATACTGCGATCACGATTGATGGTATGCTGATCGCCGTAGGAGAACCTGTTACCTTTCCTACCACTTTCGACAATCCGATTCCTGTCACCACTCCGATAATTCCTCCAATACTGGTAAGTACGGAAGCTTCTGTCAGAAACTGTCCAAGAATAGTTTTCTTACGGGCTCCGATGGCTTTCTTAAGACCGATCTCCTTGGTACGCTCTGTAACGGAAACCAACATAATATTCATAACACCAATACCGCCTACAAGAAGAGAAATACTTGCGATCCAGATCAGCTGATTGTTGGTACTCTCGCTGAGTTTCTGCATATTTTTAACCTGTTTCATGATATCCTCGGCCTGATACTTCATCGTTGTCTGTCCGCTGGTATTTAATGATGCAATGGAATTATTTAATGCATCTGCCACAGAATTTCCTACAGAACTCATGGTATCTGTGCTGTCAGCCTTTACGATCACATTCTGGGGAACATCAAACTTGAACGAAATCGGCCAGCAGGTATCCGGAATCATCACACTTCCAACAATTGCCTGATAATATTGGTAATACTCATCAATACTGTTAATCGTTGGCTGGTAATTTTCATCCTGACGGATCACACCTACAATCGTATACGGTTCCTGATTAATCTCCACTGTCTGTCCTACAGGATTCTGAGACGGAAACAAATTCTGAGCTGCATTTTCATCGATCAACGCAACCTTGTTATAATTTTTGTAATCATCTTGTACGAAACCTCTGCCTGACTGAATCACATATCCACAGGTATTCAGATAATTTACATCAATTCCGTAAACACTTCCTCCATCCAGGCTGTTGTTATTATTATAAATAGAAGCACTTGTACTGTTATAATAAAAAGTTGCATTCTCTACATGATCAAGATCCATAACTTCTTCTTTGACATCATCGGACAGAACTGGTGCATTTGCAGAATTTCCGTATTCTGCATCATACTGGTTATCTCCTTCATACAGATAAACATTTACTGTATTGGTTCCTGCGCCGATCAGATCCTCTTTAATCTGTTCACTGGTCCCCTTGATCGTAGAAACAATTGCAATAATAGATGCAATACCAATGATAATACCCAGCATTGTCAGGAAGGACCGCATCATATGTGACCATATTCCCTGAAAAGCCAGGCGTATATTTTCAAGCATAAAATGTCTCCTTTCTTATCAATATCCATACATATCATCCAGGGTAACTTCTTTGGTTTTTGCCCCTTCTTTGACATCTTTTCCATAAGGAAAAGCAATCAGATCGTCTGCGCTGATTCCGCCCTTGACAATTACATCGTAACCGCTGTCTACAGTTGCCCCGACAGAAATTTCCTGTTTCTTCAGCACTCCGTTATCATCTTTATACACATAATTACTGCCATTATCGCTTCTGACAAAAGCTTTCTGAATTACCATACTTCCCTCTGAAGTTGAAGCTTCATAATTGATAGTAACCCAGTCCTGATCCTCCAGCTGAAGACTTTTGTCCGTCACTACTGCAGTAAATGCATAATATGAAACATTTGGATTACTGCTTCCATAGAAGCTGTTTCCTGTTACAGGATATTCTGAGACATCCATAACTTCTGCTTCAAACGAGCCGCTGGTATAGCTTGTACAGTTAAGCTTTGTTCCTTCTTTAATATCATCCAGCATCAGTTCACTTACAGAACCCACTACATAGAATCCATCGCTGCTCTTTACTTTGATAAGAGCTTTTCCGTCCGTAGTTTCACCACTGGCTCCATTTACATACGTAACTGTACCGTCAAGTTTACTGCTGATAAGTTTCTTGTCTGCTTTCTTCTCCAACTGGGATATTTTGATGTCACTTTCCTGCAGATCCAGTTTCAGACTTGCAATCTTACTCTTCTGATATTTGATCGCATCTTCTCTGGAAACAGGTGTCCCTGTGGGCTCCCCATCGTCCCCATCACCCGGGTTATCATCATCGTTATCATCAGGAACCTCGTCATATTTCGATGCATCAGCCAGAGTAAACTCTACTTCTGCAAATTCATATACCGGTTTCTCCAGAAGACTTCCGTTTACCAGATAGTAACCTGTACAGGATGACTTTCTGTTTTCATAATCCGAGATCGTATCACTCTGATGAAACTCCAGCAGATACCAGTAACCGCCCTGATGTACGATTCTTGTTCCATCCTCACTATATCCTGCAAGCTTGTTAAAGAAAGAACCCATTACTGTTACTTTCTCTTTTGCACTGCTGCACAGATATACATACGGATCATCTTCTGTACCGGATCCTGTAAATGGGACAGATTTTCCATCCAGTTTCTGATAAAATGTTTCATTACCGTCTGTTATTGTATCCTCTATCCTTGGTGTAGGTGTCGGGGATAACACTGATACATCATCGTCTGCGGATCCTGTGCCAAAAGAATCATTGCCATCGCTGAATCCGCCCGCTGAAGGATCTGCATATACAGGAGAGTCATTTATATTATCTGTACTTTCTGAGGAATTCTCATCTGCCGGCTGACTGCTGCCATCTGCAGATGAACTGCTGTTAGCTGACGAAGCACTGTCCGAACCTATCTCGTCTGTAAATGCAGATAACAGAAAAGGATGGATCGCGGCTGCCAGATAATTTCCTGACATATCGGCTGCAGATGACATAGTATTATCAGGTGTCATCTCATCATCACCTATACTGTCATCTGCGCTGTTTCCTGACGTGGAACTCAGATCATCAGCGTTTGTACCTGCATCTGTCTCCTCCACAGGACCACCATTCTGAAGGCTTGTCAGCCTGTTAACAGCTTTGTCCAGATCCTGCTGCACCTTCTGCTTCTTCAGCTTTGCAATATTCAGTTCCATTTCCACAAGAGTGGTATCAAATGAGACCAGCGGATCTCCTTTGCTCACAGAGTCTCCCTTATTCGCATAAACCTGATCTATGATCAGATCCTTATCTCCGTTTACAGTCTGTGTTGCACTGGATGTTACTGTTCCGTCAATTGTTGTTGTGGGTGTGTAATATTCCTGCAGTAATCCGCTTACCGGTGTAACATCTACTGTTTTCTGACTGTTCTTCTTCAGCTGCATCAGTCCGGCTGTAATTCCGCATCCGGCGATCACCACTGCAAGCACACCCGCAAGGATTTTCTTTGCTCTGCCCATAGGATCACCTCTTTTCCTGAAGAATACCATCTTTAATCGTAACTACTCTCTTCGCATGTGCCGCAATATCAGCATCATGAGTGATCATCAAAACTGATACACCTTCATCATTAAGCCGCTGAAAAAGTTCCATAACCTGTGCACCTGATTTACTGTCAAGTGCACCTGTAGGCTCATCAGCCAGTAAAAGCTTTGGATTATTAACAATTGCCCTTGCAATGGCAACTCTCTGCATCTGACCACCGGATAACTGATTTGGCTTAAAATCAACCCTATCAGCCAACCCGACTCTGTCAAGTGCCTTCAGCGCGCGTTCTCTTCTCTCTTTCTTAGGCACTTTTGCATAATTTAACGGCATTTCCACATTTGCCAGCGCACTCTGTTTCGGAAGAAGATGAAAGCTCTGAAATACAAAGCCTATCTTATTTAGTCTGATATCTGACATTGCATTCTCTGAACATGCCTTGATATCTACTCCATCAAGAAAAAATGTTCCCTGTGTCTGCTTATCCAGACACCCTATGATATTCATAAGTGTTGTCTTTCCCGATCCGGAAGGGCCCATAATCGCAACATATTCGCCCTCTTCCATGGAAAAATTTACATCTTTTAATACCGGAACTGTCATTTTTCCCTGCTGATATTCTTTATAAATACCCTTTAATTCCAGTATCATTCGATTCCCTCCATATCTTCATCCGCACCGACTCCCGGAGCCTCATCAATCGGTACGAGGTCCTCATTCGGGTCAAGTGCATCATCAGAACCGTCTCCTTCTGTATCATCAGTATTCTCATCCACAGCAGGCTCACTGAAATCCTCTGTATATGAATCCATATTTGCAGAATCATCCTGGTACTCATCTGTATTGTCAAAGTTCATATCTGTAATGCCATCAGCGCCGCCGCTCATTGTCTGAGCCAGATCACCGACCTCTGTCTTCTCTCCTTCTTCCAGAGATCCTGTTGGAAATGCAATGGCATCCTTCTTCGTAAGTCCGTCAACAATCTCATACTCACCCAGTTCATCATCATGCTTTCCAAGTGTCACATAACGTTTCTCCAGTCTGTTCTTATCATTGGCAGCCCATACATACGGCTCATTGGTATCTGTGTCAAGAATATAATAATCACTGAGCCACAGACCATCCTTCTGCTCATCCTGTCCCAGATCCCGTTCTATGTACACATGCTGTCCAAGCATCAGATCTTCTGAAGAATCCAGTTCAACATAAAACGGGTAGGAAGTAGATGATGTCTGATCATCTGAACCTGTACTGGACATTCCAAAGTACATATCATTACTGTCATCCTCAGATGTTCCATTATTAACATCAATGGATCCCATTGTGCCCTTCCAGGTTTTGCTGCTGTCCACTCTGGACCTGATGATCACTGCTTCCCCCGGTATTATAGAATCTCTGTTCTGCTCATTTACTTTTCCCTTTACTCGGTATGCTCCGGTACTCAGTATTGTGATAAAAGCAGAATTGTCAGTGCTGCTGTCAGATGAAGACATACCGTCCATTGTACTGCTGTCATCTACTGAATCTCCATCATCACTGCTCATCTTTGATGTGTCGATTTTCTGGATCACACCGTCAATTTCACTGCGCACTTCTGTATTCTGCGTCGCATTCTGAAGCTTGTCGATCTCAGACTGTTTACTCTTCTGACTGTATTCATTTTTCTTAAGATTCATTTTGTTCGTTTCAATCTCAATCGTATAGGAAAGCTGGTCCTCCGCCTTTGCTTTCTTTTTTTCTGCCTCCAGAGTGGAAATCTGTTCTGTCAGACTGATCTGTTCATTCTTTAATCTGTCCAGATCCAGCTGAGCCTGCTTCAGATCATCCTGAATACTGCTGAGATCATATTCAAAAAGCAGCTGACCGGCCTTTACCTCTTCTCCGGTCTTTACTTCTACTTCTTTTACTTTACGTCCGCTGTCTATATTTACGTTTACGGTCTTCTGCGGCTCCACTACACCGGCAAAACGATTGGTTGCCGCTGTCTCAGCCCCGGTGATCACGCTTACCTTGGATACATATACCACGGTATCAGCTGATCCGCCCTGACCACTTCTGTTGAAATGGTACCAGACTCCACTGCCAATACCACCCGCAGCGATCAGAATTCCCAAAACGATAAAAATACGTTTCTTCATAATTGCCTCCTTGATGTAATTACCTTTACTGCTGCTGATATCTATTATACATTACTGTTTTTCTGTATCGTAATTATTCAGTTACTGTTCACTCCATGCCCAGCAACGCGCCTCGTGGGATATTACCAGTGAACAATAACCTCGAAACGCCTTAACGAAATCAAGTAATCTACTTACCTCAATTCTATCCTATCATATCAGATTCCGTGTTAAAAAAAAAGCTTTCCCTCTAAATGGTGTCAACTTTCACAATTTTTTCACACTTTTTTTATGAATTTCGTTCATATTTTTCACTTTTTTGACAGTCACCACAAAATCTGGTAAAATAAGCAGGAAATACTTTGAAAGGAAAGAACGTGTATGAATATAAGTAAACGTCTAGTTCCCATATTCTGCATCCTGCTTGTTCTGTTCGCTGTATCTATAGCCAACGGCTGTTCCCGAAAGAATGAGTCAAATGTGAAAGATGTAGTAAAGAATGAACTGGATCAGTTAAAAAATCTTAATTCAGAAACAACCCAGAAATACATACCGTATAAAGAATTGTTTCCGGGCGCTACAGAGAATACCGGTTTATCAGATGAAATTAATGAAGCATTTTCTCTTTTTTTCCAGAAATTCGATTACAAAATTCTGGATATCAGCGTTGACCCGGCAGACAACTCGGCCACTGCTTCCGTTAAATTGACTACTATTAATTCTCAGGCTCTTGCCAGAGATTTTGCAGCGGAGCTTCTCCGAACCAGAATCACAGAAGCAGCACAGGCACAGACAGGAAATACCAAAGATTCTTCCAAATCACTTGAAGCACATTATCTGATATTAAATCAGCTTCTGAATAATAACGAATACGACTCAGCAGAAACAAACTGTACCATACAGCTTGTAAACACTGGCAGCAGCAAAAACGAAAAATGGGAGATTCAACGTACAAGTTCCCTGGAGAATGACCTGGTCGGCGGTCTAATAACAGATCTGGCTGATCCGGATATCCTTTCACCTGAGGATACCCTGACTGTCTATCTCGACACCCTTGAAAAACTGGACTTGAAGGAAATGAGTTCCTATCTGGGTGTGGTAAATATCATGAATACATCCGATTCTGCAAAGAACTCTATTGCAGAAGCACTTGTAGAACAGATTCATAACAATTTCAGTTATGTTATTAAATCCAGCAGCGAAAACGGATATAACGCAACTGTCACAACTGAGATCACGACCTTTGACAGTGATGCTATCCTGTCCGATTATCAGTCAAAGCTTGAGGAATATCTTGCTTCTGCAAATGCGGTCATTGACGGTTCTCAGAAACGATATGAAAAATCCCTGGAAATTCTTCTGGACAGTATCAGTAACAATACTGCTACCACTGTTAATGATGTAGATTTTGTACTTATCAATGATGGGGTTTCCTGGAAACTTCAGGATGAGGGAAATACACTGGGAGATGCGATTTTCGGCACTCTTACAGATTCTCCGCTTGATGATTCTACCTCTCAGGACAGTGATAATTCTGCAGATTCTGACAGCGACTCCGACAACAACGACTCTGACGACCATAGTTCAGACACTAGTGATTCAGGCACTAATGATTCAACCACTAATAAAGATGATTATCACAAAGATTCTCTTAATCTAGTATAATTATCTGTCCACACAATGATAATACATTTTTATAAAATAAAAAGACCACTCTGTACTGATACACAAAAATGGTCTTTTTATTTTATAATTGTTTTCAATTCTTATTTACATACCCGTTATGATTTTAATAAACAATAATACCAGCACAATCAGAATAATCGGTCTGACGATCCTGTTTCCGTTTTTCATTACCATTCCAGATCCCACATAATGACCTACAATAGAAAAAACAGAGGCCGCAAGCCCCAGAATTACAATAATCTTTCCACTGAACAGAAATACGAATAATGCCATAATATTTGAAGAAAGGTTTGCAAGCTTCATAGTTCCGGAAGCTTTTGCAACAGGAAGCTTTGCAACTCCTGTATACAAAATCAGAAGAAATGTCCCTGTTCCGGGTCCATAAAATCCATCATAGCAGCCAACTGCCAGAGAACATACCGCACAGAGCAGCCATTGTTTCTTTCTGGAAATTTCTACACCACTGTTATCATCCAGATTTTTCTTTTTTAATACATAAAAGGCCACGACCGGAAGTACCGGAATCAACATTCCCTTCAATATTTTGTCACTGGCAAGAAGTGCAAGATGTGCACCTATAAAAGAGCCCACAAGAGCCATGGAAACGCACGGCAATGCCAGTCCCCAGTCAACAAACTTATTCTTACACAGGCGCGCTGTGGAAATTGCTGTTCCTGTGGCAGAAGACAGCTTATTGGTCGCAATGGCATTATGCATAGGAACCCCTGCAAGCAAATATGCAGGCAGGGAGATCAGACCTCCACCGCCTGCGATAGAATCAACAAGTCCTGCAAGGAACACTAACGGGCACACAATCAGAAATGTCTGAATTGTAAGCTCCATCTTTATTCAGTTACTTCCTCCGGTCTTACTTCCAGTTCCAGTTCTTTTAACTGATCCTCACTTACACGGCTCGGAGACTGAGTCATCAGACAGGAAGCATCTTTAACCTTAGGGAATGCGATTACGTCACGGATACTGTCAACTTTAGCCATAAGCATTACCAGACGGTCAAGTCCGTATGCCAGTCCAGCGTGAGGCGGAACTCCGTATTTGAATGCATCCAGAAGGAAACCAAACTGCTCATGGGCAGCTTCTTTTGTAAAGCCAAGTGCTTCAAACATTCTTTCCTGAATATCATCCTGATGGATTCTGACGCTTCCTCCACCGATTTCATTACCGTTTAATACGATATCGTATGCTTTTGCACGAACTTTTCCAGGATCTGTATCCAGAAGTGGAAGATCCTCTTCCATAAGCATTGTGAATGGATGGTGCATTGCTGTGAAACGGTTTTCTTCTTCACTCCACTCAAGAAGCGGGAATTCTGTTACCCATACAAAACGATATTCATTCTTGTCAAGCAGATCCATCTGTTTTGCAAGTTCCAGACGAAGTGCACCAAGTACATCATAAACCAGTTTCTTCTTGTCTGCTGCAAACAGAAGCAGGTCTCCTGCCTTACCATCCATAGCAGCTACAAGAGCATCCATCTCTTCATCTGTCATGAATTTAGCAAAAGAAGATTTTCTTGTTCCGTCTTCAGCAATTGCAATGTATGCAAGACCTTTTGCGCCGTATCCTTTGGCAAACTCAACCAGTTTGTCAATTTTCTTACGCGGCATAGCGCCCTGTCCTTCTGCATTAATACCGCGAACGCTTCCGCCGTTCTCCAGTGCAGAAGTAAATACACCGAATCCACAGTCCTTCACTACATCACTTACGTCATGAAGTTCCATTCCGAAACGCATATCCGGTTTATCAGAACCGAATCTGTCCATAGCTTCCTGCCATGTAATACGCTGGATCGGAAGTTTCACATCAATATCAAGTACTTCTTTGAACAGATATGCAAGGAATCTCTCGTTTACATCAATAACATCATCAACATCTACGAAAGAAAGCTCCATATCGATCTGTGTGAACTCCGGCTGTCTGTCTGCACGAAGGTCCTCGTCACGGAAACATCTTGCGATCTGGATATAACGGTCATAACCTGAACACATCAGAAGCTGTTTGTACAGCTGCGGTGACTGTGGCAGACCATAGAAAT
>OLNF01000774.1_pt1 | contig 28487 bp, 22 predicted proteins | sample 1673061 | NCBI WGS metagenome assembly OLNF01 (sample SAMEA3136751, study PRJEB25190) | human gut metagenome
GGCTGCCGAGGAATCTTTGGTACTCCTGAAGAATACAGACGGTATATTGCCGCTGTCAAACTTGTACCAATCTGGGAATGATTGTATTCTCGCTCCTTCGCGTGGAGTTAATGCACGATTTTGGCTATAATGAATACATCTCAAACTAGAAACAGTTGTCAAATTGTTGGTTATCGTAGGTGATGGTTGATCCGCTATTAAACGTCCATAAGTATTCGCATAGCCAGATGTTAGCCTATAAGATTTATCGATTTTACCAGAATCAACCAATGCATTAAATTCATTTTTTCCTTCGCCCTGCTTCACATGTTGTATAACAGCTCTGATTTTTTCACTATAACACCCACAGAAGTGTTGCGTTAGTTCATTTGACCCATGTCGCATGAGTTCTTGATACTTATTCTGTGGTAGCTGCTGATAAGAACTTATGCTTTGTCCTTCTAAAACTTCTGGAAGATCGGATATTGCATCCTTTATAGTAAGGTGCGCAGACTTTTCTTTTGGAGGACAGTTCCATTTTAAATTCAAGTCGTTTCGGATGCCTACAATGAAGACCCTTTCTCTATTTTCAGGAACTCCATAGTCCATAGCATTCAATCGTTCCGTCCAAATGTTATAGCCCAAACCATTTCCAAGATTTGAAAACTGATCATTTAAAATCTCCATAACAGATTTACCATAATGATCTATAACAGGCTTTTTTCGCGGCGTTAACGACTCTCTGCCCTCAACATCTTTTAATTCATACAAGATATTTCCAGCTGCATCTCTTTTATAGAATATTTCTCTCATCGATAAAATGCCTCGGACATTTTCAAACAAGAACATTTTTGGACGAGCAATTTTTAACACTCTCAAATATTCCGTATACAGTTGTGCTTTTTCGTCGTAATTTCGTTGTCCAACGGTACTAAAAGACTGGCATGGTGGTCCACCAATTATCAAATCAACTGGTTCCGATCCAATCCATTTTCTTATGTCACTTTCTTTCAAGGACTTTATATCGCAGTTTTTCATAGGAATATCAGGATAATTTTCAGAGTATGCTTTAGCTGCAAACGGATTGTATTCATTTGCAAAAACGAATTGATTTTTTCGATTCCTGACAAAATGGTCTTTGTATTTTCTATAATAAAATCCAAATGTTAGTCCTCCAACTCCAGAGAACAGGTCAATTATTCTCATTTTCAAAAATATCCTTTGCAATAATTTCAAAAAGTGAACATTTAAGATTTCTCTAAAAGTTGGGCAAAAGAATAATATACACTCTTTCCGCCAATGCCATTATATCGTCAAAAACCAATTTAGCATTACTTTTACTATGATAATCTCAAAAAACTGTTCTTGTATACCTATATTTTCAATCTTAAAGCTTGTGACGCTATAAAATCGTTTTTTATCACAACGCCCTCAACAGCGTCAAAAACTCATCAAAGCGATATGCACCCTCCATCTGCAAGTCTTTGTTCTGGAACACCATATAATAGCGGTATGCCTGCTTGCCAGCGGCATCCTGCCATGCACGTCCCAGACGAATTTTTTCTCTGGACTCTGCATTTTCCAGCTGGTCGCCTTTGGTTTCAATCAGAATAATCTTTCCACTGGTCGTGCGGACGATAAAATCCGGGTAATGGTTGCGGAATCCGTTCAAACAGAACGAAAACTTGTTACGCTCCGGGTTGCGATGCCACCAGCGGATATTGTCCATGTTGGTCATTGCCAGAGCCATTTTGTATTCCAGACCATCCATCTTGCCCTCGGTCTGGTACAGGCTCTTGCTCATTGAAGAAGTGCTATCCGGGAGGGTGATATACTCCGTCAACTGAAAGCGGGGTTCACATACGATTTTCTCCGTTTCCAGCCACTTGTAGAAGTTTTCTCGTGCAGTTTCCTCTTGAAGCTGCATGACGTATGCACGAATTTTTGCTGCAAAGTTAACAGGCATCCGTTCCAGCGCGTCCAGCTCTTCGCGGTTCATATTATCCACGATACCATCGACATAACGTCGCAGTTCATTATCATCCACCGCGTTCATCTTGCAAAGGCTCTTGTGGATAATATCCTTGCAGATACGCAGTTTATCCTCGCCCGGAAGCAGTGGAAACTGCCTGTTCATGTACTGCTGATAATCATCTTTCAGCTTGGAGATACGCGGTGTCGTGGTATCGCGGTCTTCCAAATCGACCTGCGCCAAATCGTCGTCCAGATGGCCGAAGTCGATTGCGCTGGGTTTTCCCTTCAACGTAAAGTTGCTGAGCAGGTTTTCCTTTGAGAGTTCTTCGCTGTCGTACAGCGAGAAAAGCGATGGCTGTACTTTTAGGCAGAATTTCGGAAGTTTGAGGGTGTGAACATCCTCCAAAAACTCCGGATTTACATGAGAGGTATCCACTTTATCCTGCACCTCCAGCGGCAAATCGCTCAACGGGTCATTCTGGTGCTGCTGCATAGCAACATCAAAATCGTTCTGTTCCTTTTCAGAGCGGTCAAAAATATTCTGCACCGAGGGAGAAACACTTGCCTTTGCCAAGGTGCTGCCCAACAGTGTCGGGTCGAAATCAAAAAACTCTTCCTCTTCCGCCGATGCCGCGGGCATTCCTTCGTTTGTCGGCTGTGCCGGGAAGATGGTCTGCTCCACTTTGGGCAGCGGCTCGACCGGGGCAGCTTCTTCCTGCACACGGTAATCGTGGTCCGTGAAGCCTGCGTTATTCAAGCCCTTGACGATGCCGTCCAGCGTACGCTTGAAGTCCGCAGACGAGGTCAGAACATACGAAGTATTCAGGATCGGAGAAGAATGTTTCCGGGTATAGGGCAGGCGCAGAATACGCCCCACGATTTGCTCCACATCCACCTGACTGGTGCGGTTCGCCAGCGAAGCAAGGATATACGCAAAGGGGCAGTCCCAACCCTCTTTCAAGGCATTGACTGTAATGATAAAGCGAATCGAACACTTTTCCGACAGCAAGTCCACATTTTTCAACTCGTTGATCTCCGCCGACTTGATGGCAATTTGCTCTGCTGGAATGTTGGCTGCAATCAGGCGTTGGCGCAGTTTTTCAAAGGTCGTTGCATTTTCTGTGCTCTTGGGTTGCGCCTGAAACAGCACGATGGGGCGAATGTAGCTGCCGCCCTTTTCGTAGGCATCTTTTGCGTGAATTTCCAGTGTCCGCTGCATCTCGATGGCATCATGCAGCACATCCTGCTGGCTGTTGCGGTTCATCACGATGACAGGCAACTTGACCATGTTCTCGCGTTTCAAGTGAATCGCATCCACAATGGAGATGATATTGCTTTCCTTAGTGGGCGTTGCCGTCAGATCCAGCACAAAGCAGGGATTGAAGTTCTGCAGCATCTGCTTGCTCGGGTTACTGCGCGCATGGTGGCTTTCGTCCACGATAACCAACGGATGCAGCTGATTAATAACCTGCATCAAGGCGGTCGGGTCGGTATCTTCCAGCGGCATATCGGGTTCGCCCAGTGCATTTGCCAGCGCAACAAGGCTGCTGTTCTCCTGCTTGGCCTTGAGCCGCTCCTTCTTGCCACGGAACGAATCGTAAGACAGCACCATGATGGAAAGCTGCTCGTTGACCGCAGAGATATTGAAGTGCTGCCCCATCAAAAGCTGTTCTTTGGTATACACTTCTACACGGCTGCCAAAGGCAACATCAATTTTCTGGCGGTAAGGATGTGCAGGGTCACGCAATGCAGCCAAGGTTTGGGTCAGGATAGCATCTGACGGAACCAGCCAAACCACTGCACGGCGTTTTACCACCCCCAGTGCGGAGAAAATCGGCTCGATGGCATTTGCAGCCAAAAATGTTTTGCCGCCGCCCGTAGGAACTTTCAGGCAGACATTCGGCACACCGGGCAGAAGATTCTGATACTTGGGCATTCCGCCAAATCCGACTTTTACATCTTTCTCCTGCCAGAGCCGAGTATAGGCCGTTTCGATGTTCTTCGTCTGCATCAGGATTTCCAGATAGCGTTCCAAATCCCGAATGACGGCTTTCTGATAATTTTTCAATTCCATAAGAGCCGTCCTCCTTACACCCGCGCAATATCGCGCGGAATTTTCTTAAACGTAATACCAAACCGCAGCAAGTCACTCTCACTCAATGCACAGCGGTCAGCATAAATCAGATAGTTTTCCGCTTTTTCCGGGATGGTAGACAAAAAAGCATAGTCCAACACGCACATCTGGTCTGGCTCATAGTAGAAATAGTAAGCGGTGTGGTTGTTCTCGCCAAGGAAATATGGGTTTCCGTTCTGTTGATTCACCGCAGGTTTCTTCGTTTCCGTATACCAGATGTAGTCACGAATTTTGTCCGTGCCGATGCTTTCATTCAGGTTGCCATCCGCCAGAAGCAGCCGCTCGCCCAGTTCGTAGTAACTGAAATTGCCACCAGTGCCTTCTACGGCGTTCTTGCCTTTGCCATAGCCGTTGATCACACGCTTCACACGTTCAGCAGTCGTAGTATCGGCGTAGTCGCCCATCTCCACCAGAATAAACTTGCGGTGTCCTCCATCCGCTTTGTTCATATTCAGCACCGCATGGGCAGTTGTGCCAGATCCGGCAAAGGAATCAAGAATCAGCGCATCCTCAGAACCTGCAATCCTCAGCACAAATTCAATAAGGCGGCGAGGCTTAGGCGTGTCAAACTGTGCCTTCCCGTCAAAAATCGTCAACATTTCTTTTTTTGCTTCATCTGTATGACCAGTTTCAGAAAACGGCCAGAAGTTTGTAGGAACGCGACCTCCGACATTATCAAGATATGTTTTGAAGGCTGGAGAAATCCAGCTTTCTTTATGGTGGTATAGTGGAAACTGTCTGGGTAAATATGTACAGAATCTTTACCCAGACAGTACCTTTACGTTTGAAATTACTAGACTCCCAGTTCCTGCTTGATATATTCAAGACTTCTTGGCGTTGCTCGCTGTTCTGAAAAGCCTGCTATGACCGCTTGCATCGTTTCTGAACTCCAATATAATTTCAAAATCTTCTTTGCACGGGTGATTGCTGTATAAAAAATCCCGTGCGTTATTTTTTCTGCATTGCTGCTAGGAATAATTATCTTTACAGCATCATATTCCAAACCTTGCGCCTTGTGGATAGAAATGGCATAGGCAAGCTGAAACGGTACCACCGTCTTTTTGCGCAGTTCTTCGTTGTCCTCCGTTTTGCTATCCTCGTAGGCATAAACAGAAAAACGTATCCGTGTGCCTGTTGGAGTGCTTTGAACAAACTCGATTTCTTCATTCCGGCAGTCGTTTTCGGTCAGAAAGCACTCTACGTCCATTGTAAAGAGAATCCGGTCAGCCTCTTTCTGGATTGCAGCGATGCGGCCTTTCAGGTTGTTGTACAGAGACGGGAACCGTCGGGTCTCATTGAACAGCACCGGATCGCCAACCTTATAGCGCCATTCCTGCCAGATATAGGCAGGGTTGTTGGGATTGGCACTCTGGAAATAATTGTTCATATTATTCAGACCAAATTTTCCATCATAGTTCAAGCAGAGGACTACTTCGTCCTCCGCCAGCTGTGTGAAAACATTCTCGCCAAGGTCCTCCGAGAACGGGCCGTTAATCACAAGTTTTTCGGTAATGAATGTTCTCCGGTTCCGCACCTCGCTCCAGAGATCCTTGAGGGTTGTGTCTTTTGTGCGCCAAGTATCCAGAAGTTCAACCATTGCACCATCGGTCTGGATGATGTCCTTCGCATAAAAAAACCAGTTTCCAAACTCGATTGCTTCGATCTGATAAATATCTCCTGCCAGCACCAGAAACGTATCTGGCTTTATTTTTTGAAGAAACAGCTCCATTGTACGGTTATCGATGGTGCTGCATTCATCCACAAAAATGATGTCATAGTCCGGCTGCTCTCTCTGCCGCGCAAAGCGGTCAATGCTGCTGAACACCGCTCCTGCGCCCGGATTGTTGATCCTTCGTTTCAGGTTTTGCAGCGCTGTATGCGTTTTGGCCAGAAATAGTTTATTCTTTGTGCTCATCAGATCCGAAAGGTAATTCATCAGGGTGGTTTTTCCGGTTCCTGCCGCACCATAGATTAGCAACAGCCGCGACTGCACAAAGGCATTCTTCACTGCTTTTACCTTGAGTGGATCGGTAAAAGAGGCTTCATTCTCGCGCAGAAAGTGTGCATTGAACGCTTCCTGACCATTGTTCTTGCACTGCGATACGGATAAAAGTCTTTTAAGAATACTGAGCGTTGATTTTTCATAGGCGTCGATATAATACAGTCCGTCCTTGTTTTTTCGAATCTCGTATCCCTGATTTTGCTCCCATTCATCTAGACTTTCATTATATTCCGCCACTCTCTGCGGAAAGGCCTCAGTTCCCGCCGGGAAATACAGCTCCCCGGTGCGTACAATCTGCTGTTTCAGGTATAGATAAGGCCACGCTTTGTGGCAGCGTTCCCTTCCGACGGCACGGGTCAGTACGCTGGTAAGGCCTGGTGCGTTTGTTTTACTGCCCACCAAATTAGATATAAATGGGTTCTTGTCAAACGGTGCGCACTTTTTGGAGAGCAGAAGTTCCGGACAGGCTTCCCAGGTATTGTTATGGTAAACAGGGTAGACTGCCTCCAATGTTTCCTCCCGCAGATGCAGCAGGAGATAGCGAATCACATTTCCGCCCGGTTTCGCGGTTTCCCGCCGATAGTCATCGTGTAGGCTGGTAATGATTTCCCGGAATATATGGGTATTAGTTTTTTCATAAACCTTGTCCAGCAGTTCAGAAAAATTAATCTCCTTCAGGTCAATCAGATCCAGCAGGCTAAGACCAGTTTTCGTCAGAAAATCCATTAGTTCGCGGTATTCACCATAGTTTGAACTCAGCTTTGCCGGCATTTTCAGAATCGCCGCTAGCCGGTTCAGGCAGCGCGGATCGATGGATACTTTCCATTGGGTGACTACCTTGATGGGCGATGTCACATCCCACAGGGTGAGAAAAGTATTGATGTACTTGATCTGTACGGAATAATACGTTGTGATGCGCTCTCTGGTATAAACTGTAACACGATTGTATTTGGTTGCATAGATACCGGTCAATTGCAGCGTCACCTCATAGTAACGCTTTCCTTCCACATAAAACGGTTCCTGCTTTTGCACATAGTACCGCACATTGCTCCACGAACTCTTGGCATCATCGCTCTGCTGAACCGTAGCGGCGGCCATGGCATAATATTCTTGATCTAGCGTGTTGATTCGCAGCGGAAATTTTTCCAATTCCTTCAGAACGGAAAGGTCGTAATCTCTTTGCAAAAACTCCCGAATGCTCCACAGAAAATCATAGTATTTGAGCATTAGCCGTTCTGACTGGCCTTCTTCTGGGATATGCAGATTCACCAATTGCATTCCCTGATAAAAATCGCTCAGATATTTTGTGTTCCGGTCCAGAAGTGCTTGTTCCCACGCCAGACGGATGCTTGTTGCGCCCGCTGTCTGTTTCAGGCTGTTCAGCAGCAATGCCGCCGCGCTCAAATCATTCATGCGTGTAAGAAGCCTCATGGACAGTTTGTCCCGCGTCTGCTTCTGGAGGGAAAAATTTATGAGATACTCTTCAATCTGTTCATCGCAGTCTTTTATCAGTCGGATGACATTCTCGACGGTATAATCATCCGTCCGCAGCGTGTTGATATATGCATGATGATCCGCAATGTGGTCCAAAGCTCGGCAAAACGCATTGACGCTTTCATCGGTGTCCAGAATTTCACTCTCAGGGGAAAATGTTATCGTACAGCTGCTCTTTGAAAAATCGATGGAATTAAGGAACTGAACGGACATATAGCGCCAGAACACCCGTCTTTTTCCTCGTTCCTTCGGATTTAATACCACAAAAAGAAGGCCGGGGTCACGTGTTACCTCGTTGCAGATAAATGCGGGAAAGGCCAGATCCGGAAGCAGATATTTTATAGCACCGTCCTTTGGGGTATAGTTTTTTGTTCCTTTTATCTGCACATAGAAGCATTGCTTCGGACGGCGATCCAGATCGGGGTCCGGCACAAATTCAAGCGTACCGTCATGGTTCGGCCACTTATCGTTGGATGAAAAGTCTGTATTGATTTTTCCTTCCGCGTACAAAAAACTGTTGAGCGTATTAACCGCCGCTACATCTTCTTCTGAACGCTCCGTATGGGTTTTGATGTGCTGTTGAACCAGTTCCCTTTTCTGCTCCAGCATTTTTACCTCCCTGTACAGCGATGGTTGAAAGCAACCGTGTCTGTACACTCTGACTCACTTGATGCTACTGATAGCGAAAAATTTGCCGAAAATATTTTGTGGAAGATTTTAACAGATAAGTAGCAAAGCGTCTCCACCTAATTCTATTTCCTCGTACCCTATTATACAGAAAAAGGATTACCAGTGGTAGTCTTACACAGTGAAAAATTGGCAGCGGGACGAAAAACGCATTAAAAATGTTTTGAGGAGGCAGTGCTTAATACACTTCTCTCATCTTACTGAAAGCTCGGTGGATAATTCAAAAATCTCAACACAGTTAGGCAGCATTTGCGCACGATTGTTAAATGAATCTGATTTTTGGCTTATAAGGCAATAGAATCCATATATCTATTTGTGACTTTTTTGTTAACTTTCGAAATTATGGGTGACTTTTGGCCTTTTTCGTCGGCTACCAAGTGGGAACATCTTTTTTCAAGAGTGCTTCGACTTTGGACACGCTCACTGTTGCAAATTGTCTACCTCAGTTGGCTGCTCGACAAACCGACGATATTTTAACTCGGCGGTTGTTTCAACTATATTTTCCAAGAACTTTTCAACAAATTTCTTTTTCTGGTAACAAAAAGCCCTTTTTCATCGGCTACCAATTAGAGGGACAATTTTTCGGAAGCCTTAAATTCCGAAGATTTTCTATAAAACTCTGTTCTTTGAAAACAGAATAGTTCAATCGTCCGGTACTTCACAAAAGGTACTTCTGTAACTCGCAGCCCGGTCATAACGAAGACGGGGTGGCTGAAATGCCAATGGTGCGGTGCAAGCCCGCCGCCGGACGATTCCCCACTCCTAGGGTGCCGAGGGCGAATATGGGAGACCTATATCATATTGACGCAGATGGGCTGCAAGCCCATCTGCGATGCGAGAGCTGGAATTGCTGCCAGTTCTCTTTACATTGTCACCTGACCGCAGCCTTGCTGCAAAGGATATAACCGCAGGTGACGCACTTTTCGACCTTAAACTACTTATGCTGAAGGAGTGCCTATGAAGTTTAACAATGCCTATTCCCAGATGTTTCCCGGCTACCCCGATGCCGTCAGCCTTCAGCAGGCTGCGGAGATGCTTGGTCTGAACCGCCATACAGTTGGGGAATTGATCCGTTCCCGCCGCCTGTTTGCGCTTAAAATCGGCCGCACCTACCGTATCCCGAAGCTGAGCGTGATCGAGTTCCTGCTCACCGGACAGAGCACCTTCCCGGCTGGAAATCCGCCGCTGGATGTGGTATGCTGTGGGTGCAGCAACGGACAGCACGCCTGTTGACCCAAAGGAGGTTTATGATGAAAACTACAGGGTCTGTCCAAGAGAAAAATGGACGTTTCTATTTCGTGATCAATCTTTATGATGCCAACGGCAAGCGGAAGATCAAGTGGATCTCCACAGGTCTGACCGTCCGGGGCAACAAGCGCAAGGCAGAATCCATGCTCCGGGAAGTATTGCTCCACTATGATGAGACCGGGGAGCTGCCCACAGGGCGGGGCGGAGCCTACGAAAAAGTAGATGCTAAAACCGCCAAGCCCCTGCCGCTGCCCCTCCAGCCCGTCAGCAAGTCGGAGATGCTGTTTCTGGACTATCTCAACGAGTGGGTGCAAGTCCACAAGGCATCCATCCAGCCTGCAACTTTTATCAGCTACAATCGGATGATCACCGGGCGCATCACGCAGTATTTTGAGCCGCTGGGCTTGAAGCTGTGCGAGGTCACGCCGCAGGTGCTGGATGAGTTTCAGGAGAAGATCTTGCTGGAGGGCTACACCACCAACACGGTCATTCACTACCACGCCATCTTCGGTAAAGCGTTCAAGGATGCCGTCCGCAAGGACTATCTGGAAACCAACCCGATGCTGAAAGTTGACCGCCCGAAGAAGAACAGCTTCCGTCCCAACTTCTACTCCAGGGATGAAGTCCAGCAGCTGCTGGAAGTATCACAGGATGACCCCCTGCACCTGTGCATCCTCATTACGGCCTACTATGGCCTGCGCCGCAGCGAGGTGCTTGGGCTGAAGTGGTCGTCTATCGACTTTGAGCGCAAGTCCATCACCATCAATCACAAGGTGACGGAACAGTTGGTGAACGGCAAGTACGTTCCTGTGGTCAGCGATGTGATGAAGAACAAGACCAGCTGCCGTACCCTGCCGCTGATCCCGGCTGTGGAAGAAGAACTTCTGAAGCAGAAGGAAAAACAGCAGCTTTACCGTAAGCTGTTCAAGAAGAGTTACAGCACCGAGTATCTGGATTTCGTCTGCACCGATCAGGAAGGCAAGCTGATCCGCCCGAACTTCGTGACGGAGCACTTCGACTGGCTGCTTCGGAAGTATAGCTTGCCCCGCATCCGTTTCCACGATCTGCGCCACAGCTGCGCCAGCCTGATGGTGATGAACGGCGTATCTATGAAGCAGGTTCAGGAATGGCTGGGGCACAGTACCTTTTCTACCACCGCTGACATCTACGCACATCTCGATTACAAAAGCAAACAGGGGTCTGCTGGGGTCATTGCGAACCTTTTGGGAGAATCCAAACTCCCCAAATAATTATGGATTTATCGTTCATGCATAAAGCATACTGTGATGAGGAAAAAGCGGTCTTTCTCTGCTTGACGCAAAAGAAAAAGTCGCAGATTCGTTTGAATCTGCGACTTCTGGCGGAGATGGTGGGATTCGAACCCACGTGCCCGATTAAGGACAAAACGATTTCGAGTTTTTCCTGCTTCACGGTACTTGGTGGAAGATAGAGGTAATTAGCCCACTTTGCCAGAAGATACGAACCATCGAATTTACGCTCAAAATTTCATCAAAATCCAAAATCACTAGGCTCTGTGCGGATTTGAACCCACTTTCCAAAACGCAGAAAAATCCGCCTTTTGGAGAGAATTGGAAGAGATTTTACGCCCTTTGGAGAGAACGGGCGAGAGAGATTCCGGGAGCCAAAATCCATCCACACAATATGTTGCTTCTGACGCTGACAAAATCAAAGCAGCAAAGGATGGATGAACATGAGAACGCTGTTAGAGTGCTATAAAATTCTCGAAGAATACCCCAACGGAATGACGAAAGACCAGTTCTACCGTGTTGCCCGCATCAACAAGCAACACGCAAAATACCTTCTGGATTCCGGTCTCGTTCCGTGTATCAATACAGGAAAGAAAACACGCAAATACCATATTGCGACCCACGATGTGATCACCTACTTGTGTGACCGTGAAGATAACCCCGAAAAGTATAAAGTGCCAGCGGGCTTTTATATCGGAAAGAACGGCTGCTCCAAGCGGCACCCGGACAAGCCTGCTGCAGTGATCATCCGCTTCAATTTTACAGAGCCGGAAAAAACAGGGCTGTATACCATGTGGGAAAAGCTCACCGCTGGATATGATGATCTGCTGACCACCCCGGTAGTTTCAGAACTGACGGGCTACTCTGCACAAAGCATCCAGCGATGGTGCAATCAGAAGATCCTTGTGGGCTTCAAAATCCGTGGCACACTGACGATTCCACGGCTTGCGGTCGTTGAGTTTATGTCCGGCGACCGTGCAACGGCTATCGTCCGAAAATCCTCAAAGCACCTCGATCTGCTCCGCACCTATGCACAGGACTGCCATGAAGGTGCAATGACAATTACATATTAAACGAACAGGACTGCTCCACAGCGCAATGTATGTGAGGCAGTCCTGTTTGCTTAGTAGGGATTTATATGTCTTTCTTGTCGAGCTGGATACGGGACATCTCCGAAAGAACAGCTTTCTTTTCGTGTTCCTGCAAGTACACCGGATTTAGTTTTGACTTCGTATATTTCAGATAGCTGTCAGCGGTCTTTTGCATCAGCACAGCCGTAAAATAGCGCTCCCAACTGAAATACTGCTGGCTTTCCACATAATTTTCCGGCGATTTCAGAATTTCATCGACCTCCGCATCTTCGAGCAATCCAGAACGAAGAATCAACCATTCAAACGATTCTGGCAGGTAAATATGAGAATCCGGCTGGAGGGCAAGTAGTTGCATAATGCGCTCCATCTGCGAACCAAATGCCGCACCGTCTGCAACCACCAGAACATTCTCCCCTGCACGGTCGGACAGCATTTTGAAAATGTTGGACTTTCCACCAGCAGATTCGCAGAAAATTCCGTTTTCGGCGCAAACAGCCTGAAAAAACTGGAACCCCGAATTGGAATCCTCTGTAATGATTGCCGTTGGTTTTAGTTTCTCCAGTCCCATCGGCTTTCCGTAAATTCGGAAAAACTCATTGTAGGTCTGTTTCAAGTCTCCGAAGTGTTTGGATGTCCGGATGCCGTAAATTTCCGTTACGCTGTACGGTAATGTTTCAAGTCCTTCCCGCGTGACGAGCACATAGTAGTTGTCTGTTTTCTGAATCGCTGCGGCAAATTCCTTTGAAGCAGTAAAAGCATTCCCTTCATCAATAAAAACAATACTCTGCGAAAGGTCGGCAAGCTGTTTTTTCCACTGCCGCCCGGAAAGAACAACGCAATCCTTCTCGCATTGCAGTTCTATTCCACTGTCCGGGCCTAGTTCCTCGTATTCCCGAATCATCTCCACGAGCGTTGTTTTTCCTGTGGCGCTATCTCCACGCAAGATCGTGATGTTCCGGCGTATTTCAAAATCAAACTTGATTTTCTTGTTCTGTATAACGACTCGATATGCTCCTACCATAAAGCATCCTCACACATAAAGTCCGGCAATCGGAATAAGCTCTTTCATCGAGTGAACGATCTGATTCGTATTCAAGATATGAATCGTAAATGGTTCATTTCCAAAATTCATAAGATGGCGGAGGTTGATGGTAACATCTTTTTCTTCTGCAATTTTTAAGAGCCACTTCGCGCAGTTATCTCCGCAAGTCGAGGCATTGAACACCTTATCCGGCTCATTGGCGACCAGAATCAGCGTTTTGACACCGCCAGACAACTGCACCGGAGGGATTTTCCCCAATACGGGGCTGTCGATCACACCACCGTCCAGCACGGTGGAATGATCTACGTCCTGTATCATCTCACGGGAAAGCGGTTCGGTGATCCACGCATCTTCATAAGTGTTCTTGAAATAGACTGCTGTATTGTAAATCACATTCGGCATATCACCGTAAAAAACATTGAGCATACAAGCATCTTCTCCTGTTACATCGGTTGACACTTTGATTATCACCATTGTAAGCGTTCTTTCTTGTAAATGTCAACCTATTTTTACGTTCATTTTTGAAGGAGGGATAGTTTTCCACATGAACACACCCATACAGTTGAAAATCCGAGGCCACACCAAATGACGCTGGACTACTTTTATGGTCAGTCGGGCGAACTGTTCTCCTACTTCCGCATCCCAAAAGCACTGTTCCAAGACCACCGCTTCCGGCAGCTCTCCACCGATGCCCGGACACTGTACGGCATTCTGCTGGACCGCATGAGCCTGTCTGCAAAGAACGGCTGGCTGGACGAGCAGGGGCGAGTGTATATCATCTACACCGTCCGGGAAGTGCAGGAATCCCTCTGCTGCGCCGAACACAAAGCGGTCAAGCTGTTCCGGGAACTGGAGGACATGGACCTCATTGAGCGCAAACGCCGTGGTCTGGGCAAACCCAGCCTGATCTATGTCAAGGACTTTTCCTCTGGCTTGCCCAAAGCGCAAGTACAGAATTGCCCAAACAGCAATTCTGGTGCTGTCGAAAGCGCAATTCTGGTGCAGCCAAAACCGCAAGCAAATAAGACTGATAAGAATAATACAGAGTGGAACGATCCTGACCCTATCTATTCCGGGGGCATCCGGGAGCAGCTTGAGGATTATTTTTATCAGGCGTTAGAGGTAAACCTTTTGCTCCGGCTCTGCCCGGACGAGGAGGACACCATCTACCAGATCGTGGATTTGCTTGTGGACACCTGTTCCACCAAACGCAAGATGTTACGGATTGCCGGAGATGACAAGCCTGCCGAGGTGGTACGCAGCCGGCTGAAAAAGCTGAACGCCGACCACATCCGTTTCGTGCTGGGCTGTCTGGCAGAAAACACCGTCTCGGTGCGGAACATGAAGCAGTATCTGCTGGCGATGCTCTACAATGCGCCCACCACCATAAACCTCTACTATCAGAACAAGACGAACCACGACTTTGCGCGCGGTTCACCGAAAGCGGGGTGATGTTATCGCAAAGAAAGCTACGATTATCGCAGTCACCAATCAAAAAGGTGGTGTGGGGAAAAGCACTACCTGTGAGAATCTGGGCATCGGGCTGACAATGGAGGGCAAAAAAGTCCTGTTGGTGGACACCGACCCGCAGGGCAGCTTGACCATTAGTATGGGCTGGCAGCAGCCCGATGAACTGCCCACCACTCTTTCCACCCTAATGGCAAAAGCCATGAACGACCAGCCCATCCAGCCCGGTGAGGGCGTTCTGCACCATGCGGAGGGCGTTGACCTGATCCCTGCCAACATCGAACTGGCAGGGCTGGAAGTGGCGTTGGTGAACAGCATGAACCGGGAAAAGATGCTCAAGCAGGTGCTGGACAGTGCCAAGCGGGAGTACGATTTTATTTTGCTGGACTGTATGCCCTCGCTGGGGATGCTCACCATCAACGCATTGGCGGCGGCAGACGCTGCCCTGATTCCCGTGCAGGCGCAGTACCTGTCCGCAAAAGGTCTGGAACAGCTTTTGCAGACCGTCCAAAAGGTCCGGCGGCAGATCAACCCGAAGCTGAAAATCGAGGGGATTCTGCTGACCATGACGGACAGCCGCACCAACTACGGAAAGCAGATCAGCAATCTGATCCGGCAGGCATACGGAAAGCACCTGAAGGTGTTCGAGCAGACCATCCCACGGTCAGTCCGTGCGGCGGAAACCAGCGCGGCAGGCAAAAGCATCTTTGCCTATGACCCCAAAGGCAAGGTGTCAGAAGCCTACCAATCTCTTGCAAAGGAGGTGCTGGCGGATGCCGATCGACAGCGGAAACTTAGCTCTGAAAGGGCTAGATGACCTGTTTTCTACCGAGGAAAACCGACAGGAAGAACAGCGGGAGCAGGTACAGCAGATTCCCATTGATGCGCTGCACCCCTTCATCAACCACCCTTTCAAGGTACTGGACGATGAAGCCATGACCCGGACGGTGGAGAGTATCGCACAGTACGGTGTGCTGGCTCCGCTGATTGCCCGCCCACGCCCGGATGGTGACGGCTACGAGATCATCTCCGGGCACCGCCGTCAGTATGCGGCGAAACTTGCCGGGCTGGACACCCTGCCTGTTATCGTCCGTAATATGGATGACAATGCCGCCGTTTTGCTCATGGTAGACAGCAATCTTCAGCGTGAACACATCCTGCCAAGCGAAAGGGCTTTTGCCTACAAAATGAAGCTGGAAGCTCTAAAAAATCAAGGTGCTAGGTCAGATTTAACTTCGGGCCAAATTGGCCCGAAGTTGCGTTCCGATGAACAAGTCGCTTTAGATGCAGGAGAAAGTCGAAAGCAGGTTCAGCGTTTTATCCGCCTGACTAACCTTATCCCGGAGCTGCTGGACATGGTAGACGAAAAGAAAATCGCTTTTAATCCCGCTGTGGAATTGTCCTATCTGGACGAAAGCCAACAGCGGGATTTTTTAGAAGCCATGGAGGACACCCAAAATGCCCCATCTGTATCGCAGGCTCAGCAACTAAAGAAGATGGCGCAGTGTGGTGAGTTCACCTATGAAAAGGCATTTGACATTTTGGGGCAGGAAAAGAAGAGTGAGCAGGACACCGTAACTATCAAAAACGACATCCTGCGAAAATACTTTCCACGCAACTATACGCCTCGGCAAATGGAAGAAAAAATCATTCAGCTTTTGGATGCGTGGCAGAAAAAGCAGCAGCGCCGCAACGAACGCTGACCCGTAACGCAAGACCCTATGGGGTCTTTTTTTGTTTGCAAAAATTTGGAGACTAACTATTAAAAGTCAAGACCCAAAATGAAAAAATCCGTCTGCCGACCGCTGCCCCTGACAAACAGCATTCAAATGCCATAATCAATGCAGCGAGGGCGACGGAGAGAATAGCAAAGCAAGCCCGGCCAACCCTCGCAGAAACAGAATAGCATTTGAATGCTTCGGTTTGTCAAGGGTTCGCTGCGCCAGCTAAGTTGTTCTTGGATTTGGCTCAGGCTCTGGAGAGAATCAGGCAGCTACAAGATAGGGGTTCAAAATTTGCCCTGACCTGAAAGGGTGCTGACTTATTCCGGGTATTTCATGGCAAGATTGGAGGTATTCCTGTGAACGATAAGTATTCAACGACGGAAGGTAAAACTTCTGAGAAGCTGTCGGACGAAGCTATGTTGAGTGCCCAATGGAAAAACATTGACTGGCATAAGGCAGAGCAGGAAGTCAACAGGCTACAAATCAGGATTGTCAAGGCAACTCAGCAAAAAGACTACAACGCAGTAAAACGACTTCAGTATCTTCTGACACATTCCTTTTACGCCAAAGCACTGGCTGTTAAGCGTGTCGTTACCAACGATGGGCGCAAGACTCCCGGTGTGGATGGTGTTCTCTGGAACACCCCGGCGAAGAAAATGAAAGCGGTTCTATCGCTGACAGATAAAGGGTATCGTGCGCGTCCTCTCCGTAGAGTGTATATCGAAAAGAAGGACAAGAAGAAAAAGCGTCCATTGGGCATTCCCACGATGTATGACCGCGCAATGCAGGCTCTTTATGCTTTGGCACTGGAGCCGGTGGCGGAAACAACAGCAGATGGGAAATCCTTTGGTTTCCGAAAAGGAAGATGCGCACAGGATGCCTGCGAATATCTGTTCAATGCACTGTCGCGCAAGCACATTTCTCCGAAGTGGGTTTTGGAGGGTGACATCAAAGGTTGTTTCGACCATATCAGCCATGATTGGCTTCTGGCGAACATCCCCATGGACAAGAACATTTTGAAGCAGTTCTTAAAGGCGGGATTTATCTATCAGCGCGAACTCTTTCCTACCGAGGAAGGAACTCCGCAAGGTGGTATTATCTCCCCCATTCTGGCGAACATGACACTGGATGGTATCGAGAAGAAGCTGGTCGACCGCTTTCACACAAACGCGCTCGGCAAGGTCGATTCAAGATTTAAGAATGCCCACAAAGTAAACTTCGTCCGCTATGCAGACGATTTTGTGGTCACAGCGGCAACACCTGAACTGGCTCTTGAAGCAAAGGAGCTGATTCGAGAGTTTCTCGCTGAACGCGGATTGGAACTTTCTGATGAAAAAACCGTTGTCACCAACATTGACGATGGTTTCGACTTCCTCGGCTGGAACTTCAGAAAGTATAACGAAAAGCTGATTATCAAGCCTTCCCAAAAGGCGGTTAAGGCTATCGTTTCCAATATCTCTGACACGATTCTCCGCAGAGGAAAAGCGTGGCAGCAAGATGTTCTGATTATGAAGTTGAATGAACAAACTCGAGGTTGGACTAATTACCACCAGTCCGTATGCGCAAGTGATGCGTTCGCGCATCTGGACTATGTCCTGTACGAACTGCTGTGGCGATGGGCTAAAAGACGGCACCCAAAGAAGAACAAGTGGTGGATTTCCACGAGATACTGGCATCGTGTCGGTAATCGGAACTGGGTGTTCTCTACGGAAAACAAGGAGCTGATACGGGTGGACAGCACAGCCATTGTGAGACATACCAAGATAAAAGCTACTGCAAATCCGTTCCTCGATGAGGCGTATTTCCAAAAAAGGAAATTCGATAAAGGAATGCACCGGCTGACTGGAAAATTCAAGATGATTTGGAAAAACCAGAACGGACTGTGCTACCACTGCGGAATGCCGATGAATGTAACGGAAGAAAGAGAAATCTTCTACCTTGCACCAAAGGCAAAGGCTGGCATGGAAGATGTTCGCAATATGCGATACGTTCATTGCACCTGTCAGCGTATTTATGCTGAGAACCGCTTGAAGAAGTGATGAAATGCTTGAGCCGTATGACGGGAAACTGTCACGTACGGTTCTTAGGCGGGAAGGCGGTGGTAACACCGCTGACCCAGCCGATTACTCGCCGCTGGTGAATCGTTTGGAGGGTCAGGTCATCAAAGTCAGCCCCAACAGCACCCAGTTCATCAACCCCATGGACATCAACACCAACTATTCGGAGGAAGATAATCCGCTTTCCCTGAAAGCTGACTTTATTCTTTCTTTGTGTGAACTGGTGGTGGGCGGCAAAGAAGGGCTGCTGCCGGTGGAGAAAACCGTCATCGACCGCTGTGTGCATCTGATCTACCGCAAATATTTTGCGGACCCCTGCCCGGAGAATATGCCCATCCTTGAGGACTTGTACAATGCCCTGCTCCAACAGGACGAGAAAGAAGCCCACCATGTTGCCACGGCTCTGGAAATCTATGTGAAAGGCTCCCTGAATCTGTTCAATCACAGAACCAATGTAAACGTCAACAACCGCATCGTCTGCTATGACATCAAGGAATTGGGCAAGCAGATGAAGAAGCTCGGTATGCTCATCGTACAGGATCAGGTCTGGGGGCGTGTCACGGCAAACCGCAGCAGCGGCAAGTCTACCCGGTATTATATGGATGAGATGCACCTTTTGCTGAAAGAGGAGCAGACCGCCGCTTATTCCGTGGAAATCTGGAAGCGTTTCCGTAAGTGGGGCGGTATTCCGACTGGATTAACCCAGAACGTCAAAGACCTTCTTTCTTCTCGTGAGGTCGAGAATATTTTCGAGAACAGCGACATGATCATCATGCTGAATCAGGCGGCGGGAGACCGGCAAATTCTCGCAAAGCAGCTCAACATCTCGCCCCACCAGCTTTCCTATGTGACCCACTCCGGCGAGGGCGAGGGGCTGCTGTTTTTCGGCAATGTCATTCTTCCGTTCGTTGACCGTTTTCCCACTGATTTGGAACTCTACCGCATCATGACCACCAAGTTGGGTGAGGTCTCGGAGGGCGCACAGAAATGAGTGAACCGAAGCTGAATCTCAGAGAGGAGCCGTCTGCCAAAAAGACCCGTTCTCCCCCGAAGAAAACCAAGGTGGAGCAGTCGGTGCCCAAAAAGAAAAAGCTGAAAACCGATGCAGAAAAGACTGCCGAAAAAGCCCAGCACCTGCGGTTCGGCAAGGCCGAACTGACCCCGGACGAGTTGAGCCGGTTGAGCAAGGCACAGAAGCGAGAAATGTACGCCGCCCATGCCGCCCGGTCTGCGGTGCATCGGGAGGTTGATCAGTACGAGGATGAAAACGTCGGTGTGCAGGCTCTGAGCGAGGGCGAAAAAGCCGCCGAGACCACCCACGATATTGCCAAGAGCCGCTATGCCCGGAAGCTGAAAAAGAAAGCCAAGATGCAGGGCAAGAAGGGCACCAAAACCGCAAAATCTTCTGCACGAGAGCCGACTGCGGCACAAGATGCAGGCGCATCCGGCACCGGCGAGGGCGGCTCCAACTGGCTCTCCAGATGGCGGCAGAAACAGGATATTCAGAAAAGCTACCGTGCCGCAACCCGGTCGGGCGGCACCGCTGCACAGACCGCAGGCGGTCAGAAAGCTGCATCTGGTGGTGTTCCTGCTGCAAAGTCCGGTATGGAGCAGGTCATCGACAAAGGCAGATCGGTGGTCAGCACCGCGGTCAACGGCATTGCCAATTTTGCAAAAAGCAACGCGCACGTTCTGGTGATCGTGGGCGTTTTTCTTTTGCTCATCCTCATGGTGATGTCGGGTTTTTCATCCTGCGGCATCCTCTTTTCGGGCGGCACACAGGTGTCCGGGCAGACCATGTACTCTGCCGAGGACAGGGACATCCGGGGCGCAGAACAGGACTACAAGAAGCTGGAAAAGGAACTGGACAAGAAAATCAAGCGCACCCCCACCGACCACCCCGGCTACAACGAGTACCAGTACCATCTCGACCCCATCGAGCATGACCCATGGCAGTTGACCTCTTTTCTCACGACTCTGTATGACGATTATACCCGGTCGGAGGTGCAGGGCAAGTTGAAGGAGACCTTCAAAAAGCAGTACAAGCTGACCACATGGGTAGAGGTGCAGACCCGGTATATGACTGTGTGGGTCATGACTCCCGCAGGAATCCCAGTCCCCACGCAGGTGCCCTACGAGTACCGCATCTTCCACACCAAGCTGGTGAACCGTGGCTTGGAAGTGGTCATTCGGGAAGAACTGAATAACGACCAATGGAAACGTTACGAGATTTTCCAAGATACCTTGGGCGGTAGACCTTATCTATTCAACGGCGGATTGCCGCCCGGTGGCTCCGATGGCTCCGGCACACCGGGCATCGACTATCAGGTTCCGGCAGAAGCCCTGACAGACAGCGAGTTTGCCGCCATCTACAAGGAAGCCCAAAAGTATGTGGGCACAGCTTACGTCTGGGGCGGTTCCACCCCGGAAACAGGCTTCGATTGCAGCGGCTATGTCTGCTGGGTCTACAATCAGAACGGCTACGATGTGGGGCGCACTACGGCAAACGGTCTGTGGAACAAAAGCCAGCACATTTCCGAAGCCGAAGCAAAGCCCGGAGATCTGGTCTGTTTCAAAGGAACCTACGACACCCCCGGCATGAGCCATACCGGGATCTATCTGGGCAATGGCATGATGGTCAGTGCCGGAGACCCCATCAAGTACGCAAACATTCACTCGTCCTACTGGGAGAAGCATCTCGCCGGGTTCGGACGGCTTTCAAAATGATTGGAGGAGTTTTATGAGCGAAAAATCGGATAAGCTGCGGGCGATGCTGGAAAAAGAGAAGGAGCGCCGCATCAAACTGAACAACCGCATCGAGATTTTGGAGCGGCGCATTCAGGAGGAGGATTCCGCCGAGGTCAACGAGATGGTGCGGACTGCAAAGGTCACGCCGGAACAGCTTGCCGCCCTGCTGCGGCAGTCGGCTACCACCACCCCGAACCCGGCTGCGCTGTCTGCCGTGGGTGCAACTTTCGAGAAGGAGGTCAATACGGATGAAGATTAAGAAACTGGGTGCGCTGCTGGTATCGGCGGCACTGTGCGCCGGCATGGCGGCTCCCGCTTTTGCCTATGGCGGTGAGCCTGTGGAGGAAGTGGAACAGCCCGTCCTGACTTCTACCACCGATGAAGAAGATGTAGTCACCGTCACGGACGAAACCTCTGGTGCCCTGACCCCGGAGGGTAACCTGACGCTGGTGGACGATTACCACACCGACTATTCCGATGGCAGCGGTCAGCAGTTCATTACGCTGGTGTCGAAGTCCGGCAACACCTTCTATCTGGTCATCGACCGCAACGCCAAAGGGCAGCAGACCGTCCACTTTATGAACCTTGTGGACGAAGCCGACCTGCTGGCACTGATGGAGGAGGAAGAAGCGGACGCTTATACCGCCGAAAAGGAAGCAGCGGCGAAGGCGGAACAGGACAGGCTGAAAGCCGAGGAAGAAGCCAAGAAAGTCGCAGAGGAAGCCGCAACCGCTGAGCCGCCCAAGGAGAACAAGGTGACAAAGTACGCAGGCGCATTTCTGGGCGTAGTTGCCCTGATTGCACTGGCTGCGGGCGGTGGTTTCTATTTCTATCGCCAGCAGATGCAGAAGAAAAAGGCAGAAAAAGAAGCCCTTGACCCCGATGCAGATTACACCGAGGACAAGGGCGATTTCGATATTCCGACCGATGTGCCGGACGAGGACGAAGCCCCGGACGAGCAGGACACCGAACCCATCTGATTTCAAGGCGGCGTTTGCCGCCGTACATATTGCAATCAGAAACAGATTGGAGGGATTCTTATCGCAAAATTAGTCGTGGCAGAAAAGCCCTCGGTGGCCATGTCCTATGCCAAAGTCCTCGGCGCAACCAGCCGCAAAGACGGCTACCTTGAAGGCAACGACTATCTGGTAAGCTGGTGCGTTGGTCATCTGGTGGAGCTGGCACCGCCCAATGTCTACGATGCAAAATACGTCAAGTGGAGCATCGCAGACCTGCCCATCCTGCCGGAAAAGTGGCAGTATCTGGTGTCTGCGTCCACCAAAAAGCAGTTTGGCATCCTGCAAAAGCTGATGCACCGCCCGGATGTGGATAGTATCGTGAACAGTTGCGATTCCGGCCGGGAGGGAGAACTGATCTTCCGCCTTGTCTACCAGCAAGCGGGGTGCAAAAAGCCCTTCTCCCGCCTGTGGCTGTCCAGCATGGAGGAAAACGCTATCCGGGAGGGGTTCGCCCGCCTCAAACCATCAACTGAATACGATGCGCTGTACAACGCAGCGCTCTGCCGGGAACGTGCCGACTGGATGGTTGGCATCAATGCGTCCCGGCTTTTTTCGTGCCTGTACGGTCAACCGCTGGCGGTGGGGCGTGTTATGACCCCGGTGCTTGCCATGACGGTGGTGCGGGAAGCTGCGATAGCCGCTTTTGTTCCGCAGAAGTTCTACACCGTAGAACTGGAACTGACCAGCGGATGCACGGCATCCAGCCGCCGCATTTCTGAAAAAGATGCGGCTGAAAATCTGCTTGCGGAGTGCCGAAAGGAGATGATTTCCACGATCCAGAAAGTGACCCGCAAGGAAAAGTCCGAAAATCCACCGTTGCTCTATGACCTTACTGCATTGCAGCGGGATGCAAACCGTCTGTTGGGATTTACGGCGCAGCAGACGTTGGATTATGCCCAAAGTCTTTACGAAAAACGGCTCATCACCTACCCCCGCACGGACAGCCGATTTTTGACGGAGGATATGGCGGCATCCCTTCCGGGGCTTGTGGCAGATACGGGCGGGGCGTTTGCCGTGGAGGAACCGTTTCCCATCCATGTGCAGCAGGTCATCAATGGCAGCAAAGTCAACGACCATCATGCGCTGCTGCCCACGAAAAGCATGGCAAAAGCAGACCTTGCCGCCCTCCCTGCCGGGGAGCGGAATATCCTGCGGCTGATTGCCGCACGGCTGCTCTGCGCCGTAGGCGAACCGCACCGCTATGCAGAAACTACGCTCACCACCATCTGCGCTGAAGAGGAGTTTTCCGCAAAAGGCAAGGTGGTATTGTCCGATGGATGGAAAGCGGTGGAGCGAAAAATGCTGGGCGAGCTGCTGGGCAAGCAGAAAGAACCGGCTGTTCTGCCGGATGTGCAGGAGCAGAGCCAGTGTTGCGTTACCGGTGCCGAACTGAAGGAAGGTCAAACGTCCCCGCCGAAATCCTACACGGAAGACACCCTCCTGTCAGCTATGCAGGCAGCGGGTGCGGACAGTATGCCGCAGGGCGTGGAGCGTCAGGGCATCGGCACTCCGGCGACCAGAGCCGCCACCATCGAAAAGCTGGTGCAGAAGGGTTTTCTGGAACGCAAGGGCAGCAAGAAAACCAAGGTGTTGCTGCCCACCGACAAAGGCAAAGCCCTCATCACCGTGATGCCCGAAGAGATCCAATCCCCGGAAATGACCGCCGATTGGGAAACAAAACTGCTGCGTATTGAGCGCGGCGAAATGGAGCCGAACGAATTTATGACTGAAATCAAAGAGATGATCTCCTCGCTGGTAACGACCACCGAGGCTAGGAAAGGAGCGAATGCGCTTATGAAAAATAAAGTGATTGGTGTCTGCCCCAACTGTGGTAAGTCTGTTGTGGAGCGTGAAAAGGGTTGGTTCTGCGAGAACCGGGAGTGCCGTTTCGTGCTGTGGAAGGACAATGCGTTCTTCAAGCGTCTGGGCAAGCGGCTGGACGCTCATGCGGCGGACAAGCTGCTGCGGGATGGCCGTGTCCGCCTGAAGGGCTGCAAGAGTGCCAAGGGCAAGACCTACAACGCCACCGTACTGCTGTCCTGTGAAGCGGATGGCCGCAGCAAGTTTTCTCTGGAATTTGAGGGTGGCTGCTGATGAAGGATGATGCCGTAATAAAGGATAACGAGGCGGTCTACCTCATCAACGAGCAGACGTATCTGCATCTGCGAGAAAATCTTGCAGGGGTCGGGTATGAGGTCTTTGACAAAAACAGCCCGCTCCCGGTGGAGGAAGGACAGATTCCACGGGAAGTTCTGGGCAACAGTCAGCGGCGCATCGAGACCGCCCGCGCGTACTATCTGGCAGAGCATCAGGATGAGCCGGTGGGAAAGATCCAGAACGTTGCCGTCACCACCTTGGAAAAGTTTCGCTCCGGGGTTCGCAAACGCCGGAATCTGGCTCCACGTTCTTTGCCGGAAAATGATGTGCGTTTCATCGACCCGCAGTACAATGAGCTGTTCCGGGTGCCGGACGGCGGTGTTGTGCAGATGACCTACCCGGATGGGCATCAACGCTCCGAGAGGGTCGAATACCTCGATGATTACCACATGAAGATCGGTTCCTCGGTGCAGCACATCTGCGAATTTGCCGAGCGCATAGCACGCAGCCATGCCATCGTAGAGCCGGAGCCGCTGACACAGCAGGACTGCCGGGCGTGGAATCTGGAATACGACTATTATCTCACCGTGCAGGCAGAGGACGGCGCATGGGAGTATGCTCTTTATCAGGGTGACTGCTGCCTGCTGGAGCGCGGGAAAATTGATGCGCCCGAACTGATGATCGAAGAAGTGAGGGACGAGATCCTATACAGCCACAATCTGCGGAACAAAGACTGCATCCCGCTCACGCAAGAGGAATTTGCCCAGAAGCTCGCAGACCGAAACGAGATACAGTCATACCGGATGAAGCAATTCCAGCAGAGCGGGCACGACTGCTATCTGGTCATGCAGCTGCATCAGGATGCAGACCCTGCGCTGCGCTTTGCCGCCATGCGCTATCTGAATAAGCAGAACATCGCTCCATCCATTGAAAATTACGAGATCCTTTACCGGGGCAATCTCCCGGAAGGAAAGCGCAGCGTTCCGCAGGCGGAGCTGCTGGAACAACTGTACCAGAAATTCAACTGCGCCCGCCCGACGGATTATCATGGGCACAGCCTGTCGGTCAGCGATGTAATCATGCTGAATCAGGATGGGAAAATCTCGGCGCATTATGTGGACAGCATCGGCTTCAAGGAACTGCCGGGGTTTCTGGATAAAAAGCCGGAGCGCCTTTCTGTTCTGCAAAACCTCAAGGAGAAGTGCGACGCCCCGGAGTGCAATCCAACCGTCTGCCGGAAAGCGAGGTCTGCCCATGAACTTTGACCATGAAGAACTGATGCTGATGATGCTCTACAACACCGGCACCCGGCTGGGGCTTATCCACGAACTGCGGCTCATGCAGTGCTACCTGATGCCGGATGAGACCGCCCTGCGGGAACTGTCGGAGGGTGTTATCGAAAAGCTGAAACTGCTGACCGATGCCGAGTTTGCCGAACTGGAATTTCCCCCGGACTGATTTTTGCCGCCGATTGGCGGCGTACATAGGTTCTTTTACAATGGGGTTCGGTGTGGTATAATGAACTCGACAACTCGGAAAGTTGCAGGGGTAACAGAAATGAAAAATAGAATAATCGGTATTATATTTTTAACTGTCTTTGTGTCAATCAACCTTTGGGCCATTCTGACAAAGAACTATTCCAATTCATTTCTGGCAGGAATTGCAGGAATGTGTCTTGTGACTGCAATTCTTTATCTCCGAAAAGGAAAAAAGTAATCAAATTCCTGTTTATGAGGATCAGCCGATGGACAAAACATTTCAGAAATTATTACAGACTGACATTGATCTTTCATCCTTAGGCGTAGAACGCCGTACAGATAACGAACCGTATTTTTGCACACCAAAGGGTGCATCTGTATTTGGTTGGACCGGTGTGGATGGAATCCACTTCTGTTTTGTTCGTGGCTTTGGCGGTATGGTTTTTGCTGTCAGCCCGGCGAACACATTTCCAAACTATGTTCATCCGTTGGCAAAAAATTTCGCTGATTTTCTGCAGCTACTGCTTGCCTGCGGCGATGTGGCAGCATTGGAGCAGGCATGGATGTGGGATAAGGCACAATTTGAAACCTTCTTACAGGACAACCCTCCCACGCAGGAGCAGCAGGAAACTCTTGCGCTTGTCGCTACGAAATTAAAGCTGATGCCAATGGAGCGGCCTTGGGCATATATCAAAGAGCTTCAGGCATCTTTTGATTACAGCAAAATCAAGTACACCAAAGAATATTACGATGTTGTGGACCAGAACGCAAAACCAGCTATCCCGGAGTGGAAGGTCTACTTTGAGGGAAACTTCTGGGGACATTCGGGAAAAGAACGTGCCGGAACAGAAGTCCCTTTGAATCAGCAATTTGAATGGGCCGGGCATCATTGGATCATTCCTGCGGCGTATTCGTGCAGCAAGGGGTTCGTTGTGGACTTTTGTATGCGTACCCCGGAGGAAGACATTCGCAAGTTCATGACTAAATGGGATTTACACCCCGAAAACGACTCTTGTGAATACTTCACGCAGGAGCAGCAACTGCAAATAGATTTAGAAAATCCTCTTTGTCTTGACTTTATTCCTCGTTTGGAATTGAACGGGAAAACAATGCTGACCTCCCACGGCTGTTCCGTGGTCTTTAATCCATGTTTGCCAGACGGGGTGATCAATGAAGCGGAAGCAAAGTGGGCATTGGAACACTATGATTTGGATACATCCTATGGGTGGATGATTTTTCGGGCGGCATTTCCGTGGACAAGCAAACGCCGTCCTGAAATAAAATCCCTCTCCCTTACGATGGAGCAACGGCCATGCCGTGTGCCGGGACCACATTTCCAGACACACGCTCCCGGTGATTCGTTTTCTTTCCTCCATCCGGTCAGCGGAACAAACTATACATTGACCGTGCAGGAAATAGAGCAACAAACAATTCCTCAAAAGTGTTTCGGTTCTGACCGTTGGGTTTATCCGACACATTTTACCGTCATGCGTTATACGCTTTTCCCTGAATCGGAGGAAGATATCTCGATTTGTGATTGCTGCGATGGAGATAAGCCTATGGAAATTGCTGTGGAGGGAGACTCCTTCACGCCGGAAACCCAAAATAATGATTGCGTAGGCATTATCGGTGGAGCTGACGGACCAACAGTGATTATGACTGGAGAAAAATCACAAGGCAAGCTTTATGCTGCTTGCTCAGCACTGCACTTTGAGCCGGTTCGGGATGATGTAGAGTGGTGCACAATGTTCAGTATTAAGAATTTTGATGAAACGACGATCAACCTTATATAACAGGAATACGATGACGACTTTCAGTTTGTCGATGGTTGTCAACTGGGATAGTGTCATAAGCCATCGCTCCGAAAAAATTTCATAACCCGCAAAAAACTGGGCTTGATAGAATACTTCCATTCATGCTATACTAAAACCAGTTTTAATGCACAGAAAAATTGAAAGCGGAGGATAGCCAATGGATACCACAAAAAGATCACCCATCGACCGCCTGCTCTTTGCCACTTTTCTGAAAGGCCGCACTTCTTCCCGTGATGTATGGGAAGAAAAGGGCGATATGACCCCCGAAGATAACCAGAAGATCATCGAGGAAACCAACGAGATCATCAACGATGATTCCACCTATCCCTTCATCAGCTACCTGTCCGACCTGCTTGCGAAATCCAAGCCCTCCGATGATGCTGTCAAGAAACTGCACGACTGCATCGATAAAGTTGCAGTTGCGTTGGGGCATGCTTTTCAACGACCGTTCGAATCGTGGGTAATGTGTGAAATGAGCGATGGGTAGTGGGAGATGGGAATGATTCGTTCCCTGTTTACTACGGCACGATTCGAGACGTTCCATGCATCGTATTGGGGAAGCGCTACCACTTCTACCAAGGCTACACGCCGCAGCAGACTGCCATTCCGATTGTCCTGATGAAGGCGCTGGGCGTGAAGATTGTGATTCTCTCCAACGCGGCGGGCGGTCTGAACATGAACTACCACATCGGAGATTTGATGCTGATCAAGGACCACATCAGTCTGCTCGGCATGGCGGGCAACAATCCGCTGATCGGACGCAACAACGAGCAGATGGGTACGCGCTTCCCCTCTCTGTGCAACGCCTACGACGAGGATCTACGTCACGTCTTCCACGAGGTTGCGAAGGAGAAGCAGCTTGAGTCGCTCCTGCAGGAAGGCGTTTACGTGTGTCAGTCGGGTCCCTGCTACGAGACGCCTGCAGAATGCAACTTCCTGCGAGTCATTGGCGGCGACGCGGCCGGCATGAGCACTGTCAACGAGGTGGTCGCGTGTCGCCATCTGGACATGCGCGTCTTCGCCGTTTCTCTCATCACGAACATTGTGGCGTTTCGCTGAGTCGCTGACGTGTAGAGCGTGATGCCGGGCGTAACGGACTACGTGGCGCCGTCCCACCAGGAGGTGCATATCCTTTCGACAACTGTCCGTGATTCCTTCACGTAG
>OLNF01000776.1_pt1 | contig 28422 bp, 21 predicted proteins | sample 1673061 | NCBI WGS metagenome assembly OLNF01 (sample SAMEA3136751, study PRJEB25190) | human gut metagenome
GGTTGACCCGAACGTCTACGGGTTCGTGGACATCGATCCTGAAGAATACTCGGGCTTCGCGTTCGGCATGGGCGTCGAGCGCATCGCATGCCTGAAGTACAACGTGCCCGACTTGCGTATGTTGCTTGAGGGCGATATGCGCTTCCTGCGTCAGTTTTAAAAATTTTAATTTTTAAAACTGACTGCCGACGCTGCGGTCTTTCGTGGCACGCCGCCTTAAGGCTTTCGGGCTTGCCCTCGCGTAACGAAGTACGCTCGGTCGCCCGACACCTTAATTCGGCGCACCGCAAAAGCCCTCGCTGACTTTTGGCTGACCTCGGCGATTGATTAGGTAAGAGGTCTGGTAGTTTGCTTTTTATTGGCCTGCGGCGATTGATTAAGCAAAAAGCCTGGTAGCTGGCTTATTACTGACCTGCGCGATTGAAATAATAGAGGTTCTCTTCATTGGATTGTGAAGGGATTTCTAGATAGGACGAATTATGAAAGTTTCTTTGAAGTGGCTTTCCGATTATGTCGAGGTGCCTTCTGACATTAAGGCGTTCTGCGACAAGCTCGACCTTACGGGTACGGGCGTCGAGGGCGTTGACAAGCTTGGCGCCGCGTTTGACGGCGTGGTCGTGGGCTATGTCGAGACGTGCGAAGACCACCCCGATTCCGACCACATGCATGTGGTGAAGGTGAATGTGGGTGGCGACGAGCCGATTCAGATCGTGTGCGGCGCCCCGAACATCGCCGCCGGCATCAAAGTGCCCGTCGCTACGATCGGCGCGGTGCTTCCCGGCGATTTTAAAATCAAGAAGTCGAAGCTTCGCGGCGTGACCTCTATGGGCATGTGCTGCTCGAAGCGCGAATTGGGCATGGGCACCGACCATGAAGGCATTTGGGTGCTCCCTGAAGATGCACAAATCGGCCAGCCTATCGCCGATTTCATGGGACTTGCCGATACGGTGCTCGACCTGGAAATCACCCCGAACCGACCCGACAGCCTTTCCGTTGTGGGCTTTGCTCGCGAAGTTGGCGCTATGTATGCCAAGCCGTGGACGAACCCGCTTCAGGACATGGCCGCCAAGCTGGAGCTTGCGGGTGAAGTTGAGCCCAACGCCGTGAAAATCGACGTTGCCGACGCCGTGCGCTGCCCGCGTTATTCCGCTCGCGTGATTCATGGTGTGAAGGTGGGCCCGAGCCCCGATTGGATGGTCGAGCGCCTTGCCGCCATTGGTCAGCGCTCCGTGAACAACGTCGTCGACGTGACGAACTACATTCTGTTCCTGTTCGGCCAGCCGCTGCATGCGTTTGACCTGAACAAGGTCAAGAACGCCGAAGGCGTGGCCCATATTGTGGTTCGCGCTGCCGAAGATGGCGAGAAACTCACCACGCTCGACGGCGAACATCGTAAGCTCACGAGCGACATGACGGTTATTTCCACGCCCGATCAGGGTGCCGTGGCGCTCGCGGGCGTTATGGGCGGCCTTGATACCGAGGTCACCGAGGAAACGACCGATATTCTGCTCGAAACCGCTGTGTTCGAGCCTGGCCGCACGAGCCGCACGAGCCGCAACCTGGGCTTGTTCAGCGAGAGCTCCATGCGCTACGAGCGCGGTGTTGACGACCATGGCGTCGAGGCGCGTTCGGCCGCCGCTGCGGCGCTCATCGTCGAGGTTGCCGGCGGCACCGTTGCCCGCATTGGCGAAGACGGCTGCGGCATCGTTGATGTGTGGCCCGCTCCCAGCGAGCAACCGCACCTGCAGTTCCGCGTGAAGCGTTTCCAGGCTATGATGGGCGCCGATATTCCGCGCGATTTCATCGTCGATACGCTTGAGCGCCTTGGCTGCGAAGTGGCTCAAACCGAAGATGCCGATGTGCTGTCGGTGGTTTCGCCCACGTTCCGCCCCGACCTTCCGCGCGAGATCGACCTGTACGAAGAAGTGTTGCGCCTCTACGGCATGGACAACATCCCCACTACGCTTCCTGCTGGTCGTGGCCGTATTGGCGTGCGCACGAACGCGCAGCTTGTGGACGCGAAGATCCATCGCACTCTTTCTGCGTGCGGCATCAACGAGACCATGACGTATTCGTTCGCCGCCGGCGACGACCTCGACAAGCTGCGCATGAAGGAAGACGGCTTGGGCGAGGCGGTCGAACTCATCAATCCCATGAATTCGGAGCAGGCGTTCATGCGCCGCACTGTTGTTCCTGGCTTGCTGCGCAGCGTCGCGCATAACCAGGCGCATGGCGTGTCGAACATTCAGCTGTACGAAATTGGCACCGTGTTTGCGGCCCACGAAGGCGACCGCAAGCCGAAGGAGCGCCGCAAGCTGGCGTGCGTTTTGGCGGGCGCTATGGACGACAAGGGTTGGAATACCGATCCGCGTGCATTCGATTTCTTCGATGGCAAGGGTGCGCTCGAGGCTATCGCTCGCGAGCTCGCGTTGCCGAAGGTTCGCTTCAAGGCGCTTTCCGCCGAAGATGCGCCTCATTTGCAGCCCGGTCGCGCGGCCGAGATGCTTTCTGGTGGCGACGTGATTGGCTGGGTGGGCGAGCTGCATCCGCTGGCGGTTGCCGCCTACGATGCCGAAGGCCCCGTGGTGGCGTTCGAGCTCGACATGGCTGCGCTTGAGCGCAATGCCCGTCCGGCTCGCGACTATGTCGACGTGCCTCAGTTCCCGGGCGTTGAGCGCGATGCCGCGTTCGTCGTGGACGAGGCCGTGACGTGCGAGAAGATCATGCAGTGCATGCAGAGCGCGGGCGGCAAGCTGCTCGAGAGCGTGCATCTGTTCGACGTGTATCGCGACGCCGAGCGCGTGGGCGAAGGCAAGAAGTCGATGGCGTTCTCGCTGACGTATCGCGCCGCCGACCGCACGCTTACGAGCGAAGAGGTCGATAAGGCGCACGAGAAGCTCGTGACGAAGGTGTCGAAGGCCACGGGCGCAGAGATGCGTGGCTAGCGGCTATTCCGCATACATGAAAATGGGGGCCACATCGGCCCCCATTTTTGTTTCGAGCGATTTTGAGAAATGCGTGCTCGCAAAACGAGCGCGTGGCGAATTTTCGGTTTATTGATCTTGCAGCCTGCGAATGACGGCGGCGACGTTTTCTGCATCGATGCTGGAATAGCACATCACGAACACGGTGTCGTCGCCAGCGAGCGAGCCCGCGACGCCCTTGAGCTCGGCCGCGTCAAGCGCCACCGTGACGCCGCTCGCGATGCCGGAAGGCGTGCGCAGCACGATGAAATTGTTCACGACCTCGATGGAATCGACCAGTTCGCCCACCATGCGCTGCAAGCGAAGGTCTTCGGGCAACACATAATAGCCCTCGCGCGATTTCACCAAGCCCATGCCTGCGATATCGCGAGATACGGTTGCCTGCGTGCAGTCGTAGCCTTCAGCGGAAAGCTGCTCGACCAGGTCGCGTTGGGTTTTGATGTTGCCTTTTCGGATAATGTCACGAATTACATCGTGACGTACGGCGCGTTTCGTCATTTCGTTCCCCTCAGCCGAAATTATGAATGCATAAAATACGTGGCAAAGCCTTCGTGATGCATAAATTGTACTCCTTGCAGCGGAAAAATACACCCATTTCCCCGTTCATTGGGGGATTTTTGAATATACGCGGGAGAGGGGCAAAAATGCGCGAAACGCAATAAAGGGTGCTATCGGGGGTTTCTTGTGCGTCACGGTAAAACGTTGCGCAATTGCTTTCATTTTTGAACGTCATTGTCCGTCTGGCCTGCAAACCCCTCCCAAAGCCCCGCGTTCGACAGAAGTTGAGCGCGGGGTTTTCGTCATACTCCCCAACAAGCTGGCAACGCCTTCGTGAAATCGTTTTATGCTCGAGTCGAAATAAGCGCGTTCGCGTTACCATAGGCGCCATAGATGGTTTAGGCCCGCATGAAGGGTGGCAACGCGTGGGCGTTGTGCTGCGCGGGAGGGAAATGAGGACCTTATGAGGAAAGCAACTGCTGCGCGCAATGCGCAGCTCGCTTCGAGCCAGCCGGCGCGTGAGGAAAACATTGCGGCAATCGTGGCACATTTGCGCGCGGGCGCGAAGGCCGAATGCCGTCGAGTGGGAATTGAACTTGAGCATATTTGCGTCGATGGCACGGGCGACCCTATCACCTACAGCCAACCCAACGGCGTGCGTGACGTGCTCGCCGCGCTTCAAGAGAAATATCCCGAGGCCACCGTTCATGGCGGTGACTTGCTTGGTGTGGCGCGCCCGGGGGCGGCGGTAACCATTGAGCCCGCAGCGCAGCTTGAGCTTTCGGCGGGGCCATTCGAGAACCTCATCGACGCCAAACGCGTCTTTCTCGAATTCGAAGATGACGCCTATCAGGCGCTCTCTCCCATTGGTGGGCGGGCGCTTACGCTTGGGTTCGACCCGGTGAACCGTGTGGCCGATAAGGAGCTTATTCCTAAGGCTCGCTACGATTATATGAACGAATACCTTTCGTCTATTGGTCCGTGGGGCCCGCGCATGATGCGAGGAAGCGCTTCCACGCAGATTTCCATCGACTACGCTGATGAGGCCGATTGCATTGCGAAAATGCGTGTGGCGCAGGTGCTTGCGCCGCTGTTCGCGCTTATGTGCGACAATACGCCCGTGTTTGAGGGCAGCCGTCGCCCGCATGCGCTTATGCGCACCGAGATTTGGAAATACTGCGACCCCGATCGCTGCAATTCCGTACCGGGCATTTTCGACGAAGGTTTCGATTTTGAAGACTATGCGGCATATTTGCTTGATGTTCCCGCAATCGTTGCGCTTGATGACGACGGTGAGGCGCGCTACGACACGCGCACGTTCGGCGAGATTTTCGCTCGCCGCGCTATGACCGACGACGAGGTGTTCCATGCTATGTCGATGGTGTTTCCCGATGTGCGCCTGAAGAGCTATGTTGAAATTCGTCCGGCCGACTCCATGCCTATTCCCTATGTGCTGGCGTATGCGGCGCTCATCAAGGGCCTGTTCTATGGCAAAAGCTCGCTTGAAACGCTCGTGCGCAGCTGCGCGGGCATTTCCGAATCCGATGTTGCCAAGGCCAAAGACGCCCTTATGGAGTCGGGCTACAACGCCGAGGTGTATCAGCGCCCGGCGGCTGAGGTTTGCGATGAGCTTATCACGCTCGCACGCCGCGGCTTGCCGGCGGCCGAGTGGTGCTTCCTCGATCCTCTTGCCGAATTGGTGGCGCGCCGCGTAACTCTTGCGGATTTGGATATTTCGACCCAGTAGTTTGCTATAGTTCAAGGTCACGAAAAGAAAGGTTCGACCTGATGCTCAATACATTCCGCGCCCACGCCGGGCAGTTCATGAAAATCGCCGCAATTGCGTGCGCCCTGTGCTTGGCCATGGTGGCTCTTGCGGGCTGCTCGGGTTCCGATTCTCAGCAGGAAAAAACGCCCGCTCAGGTGAATCGCGAATACATGTCTTCGGTGAATTCTATCAGCCAGGAAGCCGCGAGCGCGCTTTCGAATTTCAGCGACGCTGCCGCGAAGCAAGATGTTGCTGCCATGCGCGTTGCCGCGAGCAACGCCACCAAGGCGCTCGATAAAATTGCCGCTCTGGAAGCGCCCGACGCGCTGAAAGATGTGAAGAGCGAATACGAGGCTGGCGCGAACGATTTGGGCCAAGCGCTTTCCGATTACGTTGAGATTTACGCGCAAATTAAGAACGCCGGCGAAAATCTCGATGCCGCTGCCGAGGCCGCGAAGGGCATCGACGACGTGAAGGCGCGTTACGATTCGGGCATCGAGCATCTTTCCAAGGCCGACTCGATGGTCGCCGATATGGCTGACAGCTCCACTTCCGACGACGCTTCGAAGTAATGGCGGGGCAGAACAACCATCGCAGTGTAAAACGCGGGTCCAACAAGGGCCCGCGTTTGTCGTATGCTGCCCAAAACCAACAGGGAAGCGCCGGGCACGAAGGCGCACGGGAATCGCGGAAATCTCGGAGTCCCCAAAAACAAGGCGCGGGCAAGCCTGCTCGCAAAGGCACCAGCGGGTATGCGAAGAATGCGGCGGCTCAAGCGAAATATGCTGGGAAGGGCGCTTCTCGCAACGTTGGCGGAGGCCGCCAGAAGCATGCCGTCGTACATCACGCGCCGCGCAGCGCATTTCTTCCGGTAAATATGGACGATGTGCGCGCCCGCGGTTGGGATGGCGTCGATTTCGCCTACGTGTGCGGCGATGCGTACGTCGACCAGTCGTCGTTCGGCATGGCGATTATTTCGCGCGTGCTCGAGTCGCACGGCTATAAGGTGGGCATTATCGCGCAGCCCGACTGGCGCGACCCCGAAAGCGTGAATGTGTTCGGCGAGCCGCGCTTGGGCTTCCTTGTTTCGTCGGGCAATATGGATTCCATGGTGAATCATTACACTGTAAACAAGGTTCCACGCAGCCAAGATGCCTATTCGCCGGGCGGTGCGCCCAATAGGCGCCCCAACCACGCCACAGCGGTGTACGGCAACCTCATTCGACGCACGCACAAGCACACGCCCATTATTTTGGGCGGCATTGAGGCGAGCCTGCGTCGCTTGGCGCATTACGACTATTGGTCCGATTCGCTTAAGCGTTCTATTCTGCTCGATTCTGGCGCCGACTTGCTTATTTATGGCATGGGCGAGCGCGCTATTGTCGAAATCGCCGATGCGCTTGCGGCGGGCATTGCCGTGGAAGATATTACGTTCGTCGACGGAACTGCCTACAAGGCTCGATCGCTCGAATGCGTGGAAGACGCCATCGAATTGCCCGCGTTCGAGGCTCTCCAGGCCGATAAGCTCGAATACGCACGCAGCTTCAATGTGCAGTGGGAAAACTCCGACCCCTATCGCGGAAAGCGTTTGGTAGAGGAATACCCGCACAATGTGTTCGTGGTGCAGAACCCGCCGCAAAAGCCGCTTTCCACCGAGGAGCTCGATGCGGTGTATGCCTTGCCGTATGCGCGCGACTATCACCCCGATTACGAAGCCGCGGGCGGTGTGCCGGCAATTAAAGAAGTGAAGTTCAGCCTGTCGAGCAATCGCGGATGCTTTGGCGAATGCAGCTTTTGCGCGCTCACGTTCCATCAGGGGCGCATCGTGACGGCGCGTAGCAAGGCATCGCTCGTTGAAGAAGCGAAACAGCTTACGCGCGACCCTGAATTCAAAGGGTACATCCACGACGTGGGCGGCCCTACAGCGAATTTCACGGCGCCGGCGTGCAAAGCGCAGCTGCGTCGCGGCGCATGCGCGCACAAGGCATGCCTGTTCCCTGAACCCTGCAAGAAGCTTGAGGTGAACCATAAGCCTTACCTCGATGTGCTGCGTGCCCTGCGTGCGCTGCCTGGCGTGAAAAAGGTCTTCGTGCGCAGCGGCGTGCGCTTCGATTACGTGATGGCCGATTCTGACGACACGTTTTTGCGCGAGCTTTCACAGTATCACGTGAGCGGCCAGTTGCGTGTGGCGCCTGAGCATGTGAGCGATGCGGTGCTTTCTGTGATGGGCAAGCCGAAAAACGAAGTGTACCAGGCGTTTTGCAGGAAGTTCGAAGCCATAAACGACAAGCTCGGCTTGAAGCAGTTCGTGGTTCCGTATTTGATGAGCTCGCATCCGGGGTCTACGCTGAAAGAGGCCATTGAGCTGGCTGAATTTTGCCGTGATATGGGGTTCAACCCCGAGCAAGTGCAAGATTTCTACCCAACGCCGTCCACGATGTCCACGGCGATGTATTACACAGGCGTCGACCCGCGCACCATGAAGCCGGTGTACACGCCGAAAAGCTCGCATGAGAAGGCGCTGCAGCGCGCGCTTATCCAATACCGCAACCCCGCCAACCGCGACCTTGTGCGTGAGGCGCTGCGAAAAGCCCATCGCGAAGACCTCATCGGTTTTGGTCCGAAGTGCTTGGTGCGTCCGGGCGATGGCAAGAGTAGTGGCTCTGGCGGCGGCAAGGGCGGGAAAGGCGGCAAGGGGGCCAAGGGCGCGCATGGAGCCGGCATCAGCGGAAATGGTGCTCGAGGCGGTAATGGCGGCAAGGGCGCGGCGTCGGGCCGTGGCTCCAAAGCTGGCGCGACGAAGCGCGGCGATAAAGGCGGTCTATCGAATGGCCGCGGGGAACATGTCGGCACGCATCGTCCCAACGCCGGCAATGGCTCAAAGCGCCCTCGCCGTTAGCGGGGCATGAAGGCAAACGACCCGTTTCGTATCTGAAAAGCGGCGCTCCCGTACCTCGAAAGTGTTTGAGGCCTGCTTCTCTGAAAAACCAGGGAAGCAGGCCTCTTTTTCATTGTGGACGGATCGCTGGACCGATCGGCGCCGTATCGCTTTTCGAGCCCTAATCTTTCTTAATCGGGAATTTCGCGGTGAACGTGGTTCCGCGCTCGGCGGAGCTTTGCGCGGAAAGCGTGCCGCCGTGCTCTTCGACGATGCTGCGTGCAATGGAAAGGCCCAGACCGTAGCCTCCGGCTCCGCTTGTGCGCGCTTCGTCGGCGCGCCAGAAGCGGTCGAAAATATGAGGCAGGTCAGAAGAGGGAATGGGCGTGCCGGTATTGGTCACCTGGACGACGGCATGCTTGCCTTCGCGCTTCGCGCCCACGACGACGCGTCCATCTGTTTCGGCGTACTTGCACGCATTGTCAATGAGAATGCCAAGCACACGTTCGATGTCGCCTTGCACGCCGCCAATGAACACGGGGGCCGAGGAGTTTTCAGCCGCATTGATTTCAACACCACGCTCGAAGGCGACGGCTTCGAATTGAAGTACCGCGCGCTGGGCCATGCCGGCCAAATCGAGCTTTTCTTGGCGCTTGCCCATGGTTGCTTGCGCGTCGACTTCGGCGGTGTCGTGCTTGGCCAGGGTGAGCATATCTTCAACAAGCCCCTGCATGCGTTGCCCCTCGATTTGAATGCCTTCAATCCACTGGCGTTGGCTTTCGACGGTGCGCTCGGGATGTTCGAGCGCGATGGAGGCGTCGGCCAAAATCACGGTAAGCGGGGTTTTCAGCTCGTGCGAGGCATCGGCGATGAACTGGCGCTGAGATCGCCACGTTTGCTCGACAGGGCGCAGCGCCCAGCGCGAGAAGAACAGCGATATCACGAAAAACGCCGCGAGCGCAGCGATTGCCGCGCCAACGAGGGTGAGCGCGAGCGACTTCCAGCCGGCGGCAGAATTGGCATCGGCGAACGCGAGGTACGTGGTGTCGCTGATCGTTCGCTTTTCGAAGAAGAGCCCCAAGTCAGAGAAAGAACCCGTGCCGTCTTCTGCGGGGGTAAGGCGCGAGAGCGCGGTTTCGAGCACCTCGTCATTGATATTGGCGGTACCGGCGGGCGAGGCATTCATCGCGCTGCCTTCGGCGTTCAGCGCATATACTGCAACGGGAATCGTTTGGCCCTGGCCTCCGCCGATTTTGGGGGCGAGGGCTCCGCTTTGGGCTCCGTCATGGCTGATGGCATCATCGTTCGATGAGGCATCGTCGCCATCGCCGACATCTGACTCGCTCTGCGGTTCGCTCTCGCTGTTCTGCACGCTGGCGTCGGTCGCGCTTGCCCAGTTTCCGCCAAATTCGTGCTTGGGCGGCCTGTCGTTGTGTATTTCCCTGCGCTCGTGCTGATCAATTGCGTTGTCGAGGGAATTGGCGATGGCTTGCTGAACCCCTGCGACGTCCTGCTTCCAGTCGAAAATGCAAATCGCGGTGAATGAGACCGCGATTACGGCCATAACGCACACCATATTTAGCGCAATGAATTTCTTTCGCAACTTGAAGAGCACGGGGTTGCCTTTCGTGCCTTTACGCATCGCGACCCTCCGCTAGGCGGTAGCCCACGCCACGAATTGTCTCTATGTGCGCGTTGGCTTCGAGGAATCGCAGCTTCTTGCGCAAGAACGAAACGTACGCTTCGACGTTGTTATCCTCGGTAACGCCCGTGGTGCCCCATACGCGATCGACGATGGTTGCTTTCGGCACGGTTTTGCCGGCATTCGACAATGAGTACGCGGGCGAGTGCGAATTCTTTTGCGGAAAGGTGGATGGAGGATGATTCGGACGTGAATTCGCGTTCGGTCAAATCGAGGGTCAGGTTGAATGCGCGAAGGGTCTCGAATTCAACCTCGCCTTGGCGGCGGGTGAGCGCGCGTAGGTGCGCCATGAGCTCTGCGGGCGAGAACGGCTTGGTCATGTAGTCGTCGGCGCCTGAATCGAGCCCGCGGATTTTGTCGGGCACCGCATCGCGTGCGGTGAGCATGAGCACTGGGGTGGCGATTCCCGTGCGGCGCAGGTCAGAGACGATGTCGAACCCGTTTTTCTTGGGCAGCATCACGTCGAGAATCGCGACGTCGTATTTTCCCTGAGACGCGTAGGCGTAGCCAGTTTCGCCGTCGTTCGCCGTGTCAACCGCGTGGCCAGCCTCCGAAATCGAAGTGCTTTTTCAGCAATCCTTATTTTACCTGCGGCGCTGAAAGAAACCTGAAAGCTCTCGCGGCTTTTCAGCACCCTTTCAGGCATGCGTTTTAGCATGGCGCCATCGAATTCGCCTCGATTTTACGAGATTGGAGCAGCTATGGCTGAGTTTACGGGGACGTTTGAACGCAAGGAAGTGAAGTACCGTCTTAACACCATGCAGGTTCGCGCGATAAAGCAGGCTCTGAGCGCGCATATGGCGCCTGATGAATATGGGCAAACGTCCATTACGAGCGTGTATTACGACACGCCGAATCGTGACATGATTTCTCGGTCGCTCGAAAAGCCCGCGTATAAGGAAAAGCTTCGCTTGCGCACGTATGGCCCGCGCAATGCCAGCGCCCCGGTGTTTGTCGAACTGAAAAAGAAACATGAGGGCATTGTGTATAAACGCCGCATTGCGGCAAGCGAGCCGGCGGCACAGTTGCTCATGGTGGGCGTGCCCTACGAAAGGGCGATTTCTCGCCATCCGCTGGCCGACGAGGCGCTCGAAGCGGATTCGCGCTCGGCGAGAAATCTGCAAATCGCGGAAGAGATTGCGGCATGCGTTCGTCGCAACGGTCCTGTGCTTCCTTCGATAGCCATTCTGGTTGAACGCGTGGCATGGGCGCCTCTGCTGGATGCGCGTGGGGCCGAAGCGGAGGGCGTGCGCATTACGTTCGACGAGCGCATTCGGTATCGCGATTTGTTCGCGCCAGAAGAACAGCGTGCTTCGGTGCCTTTGCTCGCTGCGGGCGAGGCGATTATGGAAGTAAAGGTTCCGGGCGCCTATCCCTTGTGGCTCGTGCGCGCGCTCGATGATTGTGGGGCCTATCCGACATCGTTTTCTAAATACGGCGAAGCGTATTTGGCGTGCGAGGGCAAGGCTGCTCCAAAGGCCTATCGCGAGCAAGTTGCATTCGATGAGGCTATGCGCGGCGAACAGGAGCGTTCCCGGGAGTGCCCCCAGGACGGCCAATTGCTCGAATTAAGCTCGTCTACGCGTGCGACCGACATTGCCGTCACGAATCCGTTGGCTTCGCAGCTTCCCAATATCGTTATTGGCGCATAAGTCTTTGCTCATCCCGTTTCTTCTAGAGGAGTTTTCTCATGTTCGACCTTGTATCTACGTCGTTGTTCGGAACGGCTGATTCCGCCATGGCGAGCGTTTCGACGCCCGAGTTCTTGATGTGCTGCGCGGCATCGATTGTGCTCGGCGCGGCATGTGCGGCCATTTACATGTTCCGGCACAACTATTCGAAGAACTTTGTGGTCACGCTTGCGCTTTTGCCACTCATCGTGCAAATGGTCATAACCCTTGTAAACGGCAATCTGGGCGCTGGCATTGCGGTTATGGGCGTGTTCAATCTCGTCCGCTTCCGCAGCATTCCTGAATCTGCGAAAGACATCGGCAGCGTGTTTTTGGCGATGGCCATTGGTCTAGCGACCGGTATGGGATTTATTGGGCTCGCGGTTCTGTTCACCATTATTGTGGCCGTCGTGAACGTCGTGTACGTGTGCACGCCGTTTGGCAAGCCCGCCGAGCCGGGCAAACGCCTGTGCGTATCGGTGCCCGAAGATCTCGAATTCGACGGCATGTTCGATAGCGTGCTGGGGCGTTTCACAGAAAGCCATGAGCTTGTTGAAATTCGCACGACGAACATGGGCAGCCTATATCAGCTCGAATACGAGATCCGTATGCGCAAGCCCGGTTTTGAGAAGCGCATGATCGACGAAATGCGCACCATGAACGGCAATCTGAAAATCACGCTTGGCCGCGCGCCTATGGCGAAGGAGGTCTTGTAATGACAAGGAAAACGACCAATCCTCGATGTGAAGAAGGCTCCTCCCGCACCGATTTTGTAGGCATGCTGCGCGGGGTCGGATTGCTGCTTGCGGGTTGCGCCGCTGCGGTACTGCTTTTTTCTGTGGCGGACTGTTCGGCGACCGATGCCGGCGAACCTTCAATCGCATCGACTGCGGAAGTTCTTGAGGAAAACGCGTCTGAGAAGAGCGTTGAATACGCGAGTTTTGAAGAGGTTGCTGCTGCGTTTGATGTCTCCGCCCTCAATCTTGAATATTCCAAGCGCGATATGGATGCTTCCTTTGATGAATCGTCTGCGACCAAGATAACGCTCTCAGGAGATTCGGCGAGTGTGTCGGGGTCGGGTGCTGTAGCAGAAGGTTCTACGGTGACGATTTCCACTGCGGGAACCTATATTGTGTCAGGAAATTTGACTGATGGATCGATTACGGTAACTACCAGCGAGAACGATAAGGTTCAGATTGCTCTTAACGGTGTAAAGATAGCGTGCTCCAGCGGTCCTGCCATTGATATTCAGTCGGCAGATAAATGCTTTATCACGTTGGCGGAAGGAACGCAGAACAGCCTATCCGATGGAAGCGCATTTACAAGCGAAGACGCGAATGCGTGCATATACGCGACATGCGATTTGACGATCAATGGTTTGGGATCGCTCGATGTTTCAGGTAATTATCGCCATGGGGTATTCTCGAAAGACGACCTGGTTGTCTATGGCGGATCAATCAACGTGAGTGCCGTCGAGGATGGCCTCAACGGCAAGGATTCCGTGAAAATTGGCGCGGGAGATATTTCGATTGACTCGGGTGCCGATGGCGTGAAATCGAGCAAATCGACCAATCCCGAAAAGGGCTTCGTGTATGTGAGCGGCGGGTCGCTTTCGATCGATGCCGAAGACGACGGCGTTCAAGCGAAGACGTACCTTTGCATAGCTGGCGGGTCGATTGAGATCGATGCCGCTGACGATGCGTTGCGTTCCGATTTGGAAGGCGCGCTCAACGGCGGATCGACTACGGTGCGCAGTGGTGATGACGCATTTCATTGCGAGACGAAGCTTGAAGTGAACGATGGGTCGTTCGTTGTCGAAACGTGCAGCGAGGGCTATGAGGCCGAACAGGTTGTCGTCAATGGCGGCGATACTAATATTTGCGCGCTCGATGACGCCATGAACGCTTCTGCGGCCGACTTGAGCGACGATTCCGAATCGTCCGATGCGGATACGTCGACGATCGCTCCGTCGGGCGAGCCAGGTGCGAATGCAGCCCAGCCCGATGGTTCGATCGGTGCGCCCGGTGCGTCGAGCGCCAATGCCGATTCGAATGAGCAGCAGCAGAATACGGCGCCGCAGGGCGCAGGCCAGCAAGACAGTGCGACCTCGCCCGAGCTTCCGAGCGACGATGGCGCTCAGGGTGGTCAGGCGGGTGAGACTCCGAGCGACCTTGGTCAAGCCCCCGATGTCCAAGGTCGCATGGAGCGCGGTGGCCAAGCCCCTGGCGGGCAGGGTGGCGCACCTGGCGTAAGCGATTCGAATTGCCTCATCCAAATCAATGGCGGCACGGTTGTGCTTGATTCCCAGGGCGATGGCGTTGATTCCAACGGCAATGTTGAAATCAACGGCGGAACGCTTCTGGTGAATGGTCCCTCGAGCGACGGCGATGGGGCATTCGACTACGACGGTGAAGCGACGATTTCTGGCGGTACGGTGCTCATGGCGGGCGCTGTGGGCATGGCGCAAAGTTTCACGAGCGGTACGCAGGCGTTTGCTCTCGTACAGGCGAGCGGTTTGGCTGGCAGCGTGATTGAAGCGACCGATGCGGACGGCAATGTGATTGCGACGCTTACGGCGACTAGGGCCTTCGGTTGTGTGCTCGTGAGCGGCGCGGACGTTTCCGATGGCGACACGATAACGGTGTCGGTGGATGGCGCCGCAACTATGGCTACGGCAGCCACGACGGGCACGAGCGGCATCGCCACGGGCGGCATGGGCGGCGGCCCCGCGAAGGGCAATCGCCCCGAGGGTCAAGGCGGCCCTGCTTAAGACACGCCTATATCTCGTCCTTGCTTCTCTTCATTCCCGCGTTCCTGCGCGGCTCCGTCGTTTTTCGGCGGGGCCACTTTTGACTTATGCTTCGTTGCGGCAATCGAGGTATTCCCTGAATCGTTCTACGGCGAGCGACGGTGAGCTCGTTTTGCGCGTCAGGAAGCCAAGCGTTCGAAAAGCCCGAGGGGCGAGGGGACGCGTGGCGATGCGATAGGGCACGCGCCGTAAAACAAGGCTCGGAAGAATGCTCACGGCGAGGCCATTTTCGACCATGGACATCACGGCATAATCGTCCCAAGTGGTGAAACTTGCGTTCGGCATGTGTTCGAGCCCTGCGAAAATTTCAGCGACCTCGTCGTTTTCGTCGCGCTTAAGTTGGATGAACGCCTCGTCGGCAAATGCTTCGACGGGTATTTCTTCCAACTTTGCAAGTTCATGGTCGGCGGGAAGCACGGCGCGCAACTCGTCTTGCTCAAGGGGCAATTCGTGCAAAGGATAGCGGGCCGGCAATCGGGAGAATGCGCAGTCGATGCGCCCGCTTGCCAGCGCGCCTTCGAGTTCTTCGTAATCGCCTAGGAACAATTCGTAGCGAATGCCGGGGTAGTCGGCCTGAAATGCCGCGATGATTTTCGGCAGCCAATGGGTTGCGATGCTCGAGATGGTTCCTATTCGAATGAGACCCGAATCGAGGTTGTGGATCTCGGCCACGCGCGTCTCAAATGATTGTTGCGCGGCGACCACCTCGTGTGCCGCTGGAAGCAAGACTTGGCCTTCGGCGGTAATCTGAACGCCTGAACGCGACCTCTCAAATAAGGTGGCGCCGCATTCGCGCTCTAAATCGATGATGATTTTGCTGACGGCCGATTGGGAATAGCCCATTCGGGCAGCAGCTTTTGTGAAGCTGAGCTCGTCTGCGACGAGGCAAAATGCCTCAAGGTGCTGGATGTCGTACATGGGTTTATCCTTTGTAGAATTCCAAAACATCATGCAAAACATAATAAACATGAAAATTAGGAATAACAAGCAGTTCGCTTCGTGTGGCGCCATGCCCGGAAGAAGGCGAGCTGCGGCGGGGAAGATCAACATAGGCGCGACGGCGGTGTTTTTGCGATTGGGGCTCTCGGTATGAACGATGACGGCATGTGCGATTTTCGGTGCTTCGGTTACATCGTTGGCTTTCTTGTCGCAACGATTGCGGCATGTGGTTGTCTTGAGCCGGCGGTTTTGGCTGCTCGCGCGGGCGAGCGCGTTCGTCCGTCGTCGATTCGCGCGACAAAATGGATGTGGGTTGCTCTGGGCGATTGGATGGAGGGGCGCTTGTCTCATTTGGCACGATGCGCGGGTTTTGTTAGGCTCAGAGCGTTGATTATTGGGAAGAAGAGGGAAAGGCGCGCATGGGAAGTTTTAGGGATGCGGCATGGCGTGCGCGCGACTTCTTCCGACGCGATGCCGTGCTGGCAATCGCGTGCGTGCTCGCAGCGGCGTCGTGCGTAGCGGTTCCGCCCGATGCGGGCTATGCCGACTATATTGACTGGCGCACGATTGGCCTGCTGTTTTCCCTTATGGTCGCCACATCGGGCCTGGCGCGCGCGGGCGTGCTGGCGCGGGCGTGTCGCGCGTTGGTTCGCGCTTGCAAAAGCGGCGGTGTGCTTATCGCGGCGCTCGTGGGGCTTACGTTTTTTGTGAGCATGGTGGTCACCAACGACGTGGCGCTTGTGGCCTTCGTGCCGCTCGCCCTTGCCGCCTTGCGTGAGGCGGGCCTCGTGCGCCGACTCGCGTTCGCCATAGCATGTATGACCGTCGCGGCGAACGTGGGCAGCATGCTCACGCCCATTGGCAACCCGCAGAACATCTATCTCTTAAGCGTATCCGGCATGAGTGCGGTGGAACTCGTGGGCATCATGGTTCCGTATTCTGCCGCGGCATTCGTGTTGCTTGCGGCGGCTATCGGCATTGCCGAGTTGCGTGATCGCAAACGTTTCAAGCATATTCCGTCACAGATGGCGGGCGTAAATCCGAAGGCGCCGCAAGAGTCGTTCGCGCTGCGCGATGTGCTGCCGTGGATTGCGCTTTTTGCGATGTGCCTGCTGTGCGTGGCGCGCATCGCGCCGGTATGGCTGGTCGTTGTGACGGCGATCGCTCTCGCGCTCGCTTTCGACATGCGCGCGCTTCGTCATGTCGACTATGCGTTGCTGTTCACATTCGTCGCGTTCTTTGTGTTTGTGGGTAACGTCGCGCGCATTGAGGTGGTGCGCGAAGCAGTGGCCGCGCTGGTTGATGGGCGTGCCTTGCTTGTAGGCGTTGTTGCAAGTCAGATTATTTCGAACGTTCCGGCTGCGATTCTTGTCTCGGGTTTCACGACCGATTGGCCGGCGCTGCTCGTGGGCGTGAACATCGGCGGCTTGGGAACGCTTATCGCTTCTATGGCGAGCCTCATTTCGTATAAGCAGCTCGCCGTGGCATATCCCGAACTCAAGACTTACTGCTTCCGCCTATTCACGGGATTGAACTGCGCGTTTCTCGCTGCGTTGCTTTTGCTTGCGGCGGCGATAGCCTAACGAGCTCCTTGTTTCCGGCGGCGCTTTGCTGCTCATGCTGTTGTTGCTCGCACAGATATTGTTCGCATGGTTGCAGTCGTTCTCACCGTTGGTCGTTGCTGTTTGCGTCGTTGCTGCGTGCGTTGCCGCCGTTGGGGTTAGGATCGTTCGTGCTGCGCCTATTCGAGCCACTGTTGTGCGGCGCATCTTGCTACTCGCGCCTTTTTTCGCTGCGGCGTTTTCCTCGCAGGCTCCTGGGTTTGTTCAAAATGGGCCTCGAATGTGGTGTTCTTTAGGTGGAGAAGAAAGCGTGCGTATTTCCTCAAGGAATCTACCTGGGGTTATGTTGAGCCGCAACGAAGGCGATGCCGGTTTGGCAGCTGAGGTGCGGAAAAAAATGCCACATTCGAGGCCAGTTTTGAACACTTTTGAACATTTCGTCTTGGGGTTCCACCGAGGGCTTCGTCCCGTGGGCCTTTGCCTGCGTGTCGTTTCATGGTCTCGTTTTGGGCCTCATCTCGTGCGGTTTGAGACTCGAGACGTTCCCTGGCAGCCGCATTCGTGCGCAGCTTGGTTTTCTAAAAGAGAAAAAAGAAAGGCGAAACATAAGCTTCGCCTTGATGAATGATGAACGCTTGCGCCTCTGAGATTCGGGGCGCATATCTGCTTGAGTGGTAGGGCTTGGGCGTGTTGCCTGTTGCGCATGCGGGCGAAGTGACCAATCGTGAGCCTCTACCATCTTGAGTGTGGCTGCCGTCGCGCACCGTGCCTTCGGCCAAGTCTACGGACGCAGGCCGCTGCCGCCCTGGACAGTGATGGTTTCTCCGGAAACGTAGGCCGACAAATCGCTCGCGAGGAATACGGCCACGCCGCCGATGTCGGTTTTCGGGTCGCCGAAACGTCCCAGCGGAATGCCCTTGATGGTGGCGGCGAACGTGTCGGGGTAGGCTTCCTTCCATGCTGCGAGCTGCTCGGTCATCGCCAGCGGGCAAATGCAATTCGCGCGCACGCCGTCGGGACCCCACTCGGTGGCGGCGACGCGCGTCATGCCGCGAATGCCTTCCTTAGCCGCGGCGTAGCTTGACTGGCCGGGCTTGCCGAACAGGCCGGCGCCGCTCGCCAGGTTGATGACGCAACCCTTCGTCTTTTTGAGCTCGGGGAAGGCGTGCTTCATATAGAAGAAGGCTCCGTACAGGCCTGTATTGATGGCCAGATCGAAATCTTCTTTCGTGTGATCGATAAGGTTGGTGCCGCTCTTAGAGGCCTGAGCGTTGTTCACCATAACGTCAAGTTTGCCAAAATGCTCGACGCACTTTGCGACAGCCGCCTCGACCTGAGCCTCGTCGGAGCCCTCGGCAACGGTGTAGGCGACATTGGCGCCGTATTCGCCCTTAAGCTTTTCAGCCGCTTCGGCCAGACGTCCCTCGGTGCGGCCGGTAATAAACAGGCTTGCACCCTGTTCGGCGAACGCGCTCGCAATGCCGAAACCGATTCCCTTGCCGCCGCCGGTGATAATGGCGACCTTTCCGTCCAAAAGACCCATGGGGCACCCCTTTCGATTGCTTTTCTCGGAATGTTATCGCGCAAGTGGCAATTTGGTGTGGGGAAGGCGTGAAGGGAGGATAACGGGTCGATTTCAACGGAGCAGCGGCGGAACGTGCGCTGCTAGGATGGGCAAAATCAAACTGTTTGACCGTATTCTGGGGAGATAGATGAATTCAATGAACGAACAGCCGACGGAGCGCGTGGCGAACGGTGTTGGAGGCGGGAGCGCAAGCGCCCAATCCTCGATGCGCTCGGCCGATGCGTCGCTTGAGGCGACGCGTGCCATCCCCGTGCGTCAGGTTGTTTCGTATTCCCCCGACCAGTCGTTTTCCTCGCAGCCGACGATCGCTTCGCATCCCGTTGCGCAGGCCGAGAAAACGGCGCGCATGAGTGCCCAGCCCGCAACCGGCGGTGGATATGTGCGCGACCCCTTCGAGCCAAGCACGCCGGATCCAGCCACATTCCCGCAGCAGTCGTACGCCCCGAGCTCAACCGCTCCTGTCGCGACGCGCTATTCGGAAAGTTCCCGTATGAAGAAAAAGCAACCCCTTGCCGTGATTTTCATTGGCGCCGTGGTGGCGTTGGCTGCGTGTGCGTTTGTGCTCTTCCATACGAGCGACACGGCGGGCTCGGCCGTAACGCCCGGCGGAGGCGTCACCCAGGCGCAGCGCAGCGAGGCGGAATCGGGCGAGTCATCTTTTAAAACGCCAGGCGTGCAGCAGAATGCTGCGACGCTCACGGTCGATACGTCCGATTTGGTGGGCGAGAAGTGGTCTAATGCGAAGAAGATTCTCGAGGTGCGCGGCGCCGATGTGGACTCCATCGTGGTGCTGACCGACGACGGCAAAGATGTGTGGGATGCCTCGAATTGGACGGTTGAATCCATCGTGGTGGAAGACGGGGCGCTTACGGCCCATTTGATGCATGACTCGGGCTCGGGCGTAGCCGACGCCGTGTCGGGCGCTTTGGAAAACGGGGCGACCGAAACAGCTGGAGGCGTGCTCGATGCCGCGGGCGAGGCGGTGAAATCGGCGGGCGAGACCGCCGCGGAAAAGGCGACTGACTTTATCGGATCGCTGTTCTAGTGGCGGTCGGAATCTAGGGGTCGATTGGGTATTGATGAGGGTGCCTGATAGGTGGAACGTAACGTCACTCGGGGCATCTGATGGGCGGTTTGTGACGCGGAGCCCCCGCTATCGGTGTCGAAATCATTCGACAGCCGTCGGCGGTGCTGCCTCGAATCTCGAGAGCGTCTTGGGAACCGCGAACCACTTCAAGATACAAGTCGTTCCACGAGCCGAAGCTCGCCTGGTGACGCGCTGGCGACCGGCGAGCTGCAATCGCCGCTTTCGACTTCAGCGCGTAGTGCTTCGTTGCGTCATGCCGTCCCGTATAGCGGCAAAGGACACTGTGGACGCGAGAGAACATGCGAGGTTTCCCGCCGGCGCAGCTTTCTTATATGATGGCAGCGTTTGAGGAAAGGACGTGCATTCATGATTCGACTGAATAACGACTACTGCCATGGCGCGATACCCGAAATTCTCGAGGCGCTGCAGACGACGAATTCGGAAGCGTATGCGGGCTACGAGCTCGACGAATGGTGCGAGCGGGCCGGCGCGCTCATTAAGGAGGCGGCTGCATGCCCCGATGCCGCGGTGCACTACATCGTAGGCGGAACGCAGGCCAACGTCGCGTTCATCGCACATGCGCTTCGCCCGTGGGAGAGCGTCGTGTGCGCCGATTGCGGGCATATCAATGTTCACGAGACGGGCGCAACCGAGCATAAAACATTCCAGGGTGTAACAGCCACAAATGCGAAACGGTTCCCGCGCGCGACGGCAAGCTCGCCGCTTCCGATTTGCGCGCCGTTGCCCAGGGCTATGCGGAAAGCCCCGTGTCCGAGCACGTCACGGTGCCGCGCATGGCGTACATCTCGTTCCCCTCTGAATCGGGCACGGTCTATTCGCTCGCAGAACTCGAAGCGCTTCGGGCGGTATGCGACGAATTCGGCATGTACCTGTTCGTCGATGGTGCTCGCTTGGCCTATGGCCTCGCCGCGTTGGGCAACGACGTGGCGCTGCCCGACATCGCGAGACTTTCCGATGCTTTCTATATTGGTGGCACGAAATGCGGCGCACTGTTTGGAGAGGCCATGGTTGTGGTGAACCCGGCGCTCCAGCCGTATTTTCGCAATTCCATGAAGCAGGCGGGCACGATGCTCGCTAAGGGCTGGCTTTTGGGTCTGCAGTTCACGAAGCTTTTCGAAGGCGGCCGTTATTTTGAAATCGGTAAAGTCGCAGTGGCCCAAGCCATGCGCATCAAGGCGGCGCTCGCCAAGCGCGGTTTGTTGGCCGAGCCCGACAGCCCCACGAATCAGCAGTTCGCCCTTATCTCCGATGCTCAGCTCACATCGCTTAGTGAGGCATGCATTGTTGAATTCGAGGGCAAAGAGGCCGACAACCGCAACATGGTTCGCTTCTGCACGAGTTGGAGCACGACCGATGATGAAGTCGATGTCGTAGTGGCGGCAATCGAAGGCCTGCCTGAATAGCGCCGGCTGCGTAGCGTTCCTATCTCCATGAATCATCGAGGGAATCTTGGGCGATTCCCTCGCTTTGTTTTTCCGTGCATCGTAAAATAATTCAGTTAAGCAACAAACGTGTAACAACGCCTGCCTATCGAAGCCCCAACATGGTGCTTCGATAGAATCGACAGATTGAAAATTGGGGTTTCGCGGCTTGTCGCGGAATGTGGGCGAGCGTCGCGTGCAAAAGCGCCACGCGATCGTCATAGACCGACTGAATGATTTAAAGGAGATGCGCGTGCACAACGTATTCCGCGTGCTTATGCGCGATTTGAAACGAATCGCGAAAGCCCCGGCAAGCTGGGTCGTTATTCTCGTGCTCATTATTTTGCCGTCGTTGTACACCTGGTTCAACGTGGTGGGTTTCTGGAATCCGTACAACAACACCGGTGCGCTGAAGGTGTGCGTCGTGAATGAAGATGAGGGCGCGCACAACGACTTGCTTGGCGATTTGCAGCTGGGCGACCAAATCATGGATCAGCTGCACGAAAATACGCAGCTGAATTGGGAATTCACCGATTATGACGACGCCATGGCGAAAATCTCGTCGGGCGAGGCATATGCGGCGTTCGTTATTCCCAGCGATTTCAGCGAAGACATGACCACGCTGCTTACGGGCGAGTTCCAGCGGCCTCAGCTGGAATACTATGTGAACGAAAAGCTCAACCCCGTGGCGCCGAAAATCACCGACACGGGCGCTTCGACCCTCGACAACACGATCAATGATACGTTCGTTTCCACTGTATCGTCGGTTGTCGCCGAAACGCTCAACGACAAAATCGCCGAATCGCAGGAGTCGTTCGACGCGTCGAAGGCGAAAGTCTCGACCCAAATCGACAAGGTTGACGCAAACCTATCCGATGCGCGTGAGAGCGTGAGCGGTCTTTCGACTGCCTCAAGCGACGCCATTGCCCAGGCGAACAGCGCGAAAGCATCGCTTTCCGACGCCCGTCGTGAAATCGGCGATATGGCGCTGGCGCTTTCCGAGGCTTCGGCTCTTGCCGCAACACTGAATACCGAAATCGTGAGCTTCTCGGGCAATATGTCGACCGCCATAAGCGGCGACCTTTCGACCGTTTCTGCGGCTTCCACGAGAGCGAATGCCGCGGTGGGCGATGCCGCAACGGGAATTCAGGCGGCGCAGGGCGATGTGGAATACGCGACGAGCGTTGCCCAGAACGTCATCGACGGTAATAAGGAAATCATTTCCTATTTGCAGGCCGTGGCCGACGATACCCATCTTACCCAAGATCAGCGCGATGCCGTTAACGCGGCTATCGCCACGCTGTCGCAGAGCAACGCCAATGCCGAAGCGAACCTCGAATCGCTGAACGCCTTCGCGGCGAGCGCCTCGAGCACGGCCGGCTCCATTGCCAATGCGTCGAGCACCGTGAACGATGCGGTGCAGAAGTCGGTCGACAACGGTCGCGCATACAACGACGACCTGTCGAAAAATACCATTCCCGCTGTAAGCCAGGGCCTCTCGGGCCTTGCGAGCACCGCGGGCTCGCTTTCGGGCACCGTCGCCCGTCAGACGTCGCTCATCGATCAAACGTCGCTCGTGCTCGACCAACTCATCTCAACGCTTAACACAACGGTTGATGCGCTGGGCCAAACTGACGCGCTGCTTGCCGACGTGCAGGGCGATATCGACACCGTGCGGACCGACGTGGTGGCGCTGGGCACGTCGGGCGCTCTCGCGAAGCTGTTCGGCGAAGATGGCACGCTCGACGTGAACAAAATCGCCGACTTCATGCAGTCGCCCACGCAGCTTGAAACCGAGCAGCTCTATCCGCTCAACGCCTATGGCTCAGCCATGTCGCCGCTGTTCATCAACCTCACGCTGTGGATCGGCGTGTTCATGCTCATGGTCATTATGCATATTGAGGTTGACGATGAAGAGATTCGCAACCTCACCATCGCGCAGCGTTTCTTGGGTCGCGGCATTCTGTTCGCCATCATGGTTTCGCTGCAGGCAATCGTGTGCGTGACGGGCTGCCTGTTCCTCGGCGTGCAAGCCGAAAACGTCGCCGCGCTCTATATGACAGCGGTCGCATGCTCGCTTACGTACCTGGCGATTCAATACACGCTTTCCACCACGCTGCAGCATGTGGGCAAGGGCCTGTGCGTCATTTTGGTGTTTGTGCAAATCCCGGGTGCGACGGGTTTGTATCCGGTCGAGCTTACTACGAGCTTCTTCCAGACGGTGTATCCGGTCTTCCCGTTCACGTATGGCATCAACGCCATGCGCGAATGCATCTGCGGTTTCTACGGAAATATGTGGCTTGGCTTCATGGGCGTGCTTGCGTTGTTCTTCGTAGTTTTCCTGTTCATCGGCACATTTGCGCGCCCCTTCCTCACGAACCTCAATCGCATGTTCGCCAAGCAACTCGCAGAAAGCGATATCGTGAACTGCGAAGAAGTGCAATTGCCCGAACGTCGTTATAGGACGGCTCAAATTGTGCGCGCCATGAGCAACCACGAAGAATTCCGCGCCTACCTGCTGGAGCATTCCACGCGATTCATGAGGCTCTATCCGAAATTGAAGCATGGCGCATATGCGCTGGGCGTGGTCGTTCCTGTTTTGTTCACGGCCTCGATGGCTTTGTGGAGCCCGGGCAAGAAGGTCGTGGTGCTCACGGTGTGGCTGTTGTGGCTTATTGCCGTCGTCGCGTTCCTCATTATTGTTGAGCACATGAAAGATAGCCTCGAGCGCCAGATCGCGCTGAACGCAATGAGCGATGAGGAGCTGCGCACGCTGTTCGCCGCGCGTAACAGCCTCGAACACGATTCTTGCATTCAGGGCGGCGAGCCTGCCGTCGGCTATGCTTCATCGGTTGCCGTGGGCCCCGAAAGCGCGCATGTGCGCGTACCTGTCGTGCCCGCCGCAGAGCCGGTGCCAGAGCCTATTCTTAATGCGAATGGTGAAAGCGGCTCTTCGGACGCGTTGATGGATGTGGCTTCGTCGACTCGCTCGCTTGCGTGCGACGACTTCTCTTCGATCGAGGTTGCGCCTGAATATGCGGGGGAAGAACCCGTCAAGCATGCGCCTGTGTCTGCTGAAGGCAATCGCGGTGCGGAAGACGGACAAGCGCCAATTGCGGATTCATCGAACACATTTGCGAGCGCCTTTGGTGCCGCGGAAAGCGAATACGACAAACCCGTTGACGGCTTCAATGAGCCGGCCGACGATTTCGATATGGGTGACGATGCGCCCGAAGGCACGCGCGGCGTGAAAGGGGGCGATGCACGATGAAGAAGATTTGGCAGCTGTTTGTGGGCGATTTGAAGCGCCTGCGCTCGAACGTGGTTACGGGCATCATCGTGCTGGGCCTCATTGCTTTGCCGTCGATTTTCTCGTGGTACAACATGATTGCCGCGTGGGACGTTTTCGGCAATACGGGCAACCTGAAAATCGCCGTGGCGAGTGTTGACGAGGGCTATGAAAGCGATCTCGTCCCCGTGAGAATCAACGTTGGCGAGCAAGTGATTTCGGCGCTTCGGGCAAACAATCAAATCAAGTGGGTATTCACCGATAAAGAAGACGCCATCGATGGCGCCAAGTCGGGCAAGTATTATGCGGCGGTGGTGATTCCCGAAAGCTTCAGCCGCGACATGATGACGTTTTATTCCGACGATGCCAAGCACGCGAAAATCATCTATTACTCCAACGAGAAGAAGAACGCCATTTCGCCAAAGGTGACCGACCAAGGCGCCGATGCCATTTCGGTGCAGGTGAACCAGGCGTTCGCAAAAACGCTTTCCGACACGGCTCTGAGCTTGGCACAGGGGCTTGTGACCTACGCTGACAATGCCGACGTCGATGGCCATATCGGCGAGCTGGCCAACCATGTGGGGTCGCTTTCGACCCAGATGGCCAAGGCTTCTTCGGTGCTGCGCACGTATTCCACGGTGCTTACGTCCTCGCAAGACCTCATTACGAGTTCTGCGAGCCTTCTGTCTTCGGCGAAGGGTTCAGCAGAAGAAGTCGCTGGCCAGGTGGGCGATGCGAAGGCGTCGGCCACGACGATCGCCGATGCCATGGATGCCTCGACCGATTCGCTCGCCAGCGCGATTGATGCGAGCGTAGCGAGCTTCGACGGCGTGTCGGCTGCGGTAGACGACGCGTTCGCGACGGCGCACGATGGCCGCGAAACCGTCTCGCAGTCGCTCATCACGAACGCCGATGGCCTGGCCGATCAGGCGGCGAACTACGCCCAGCTGGCCGATTCCCTCGACGCGCTCGCCAAAGGCATGCCCGATGGCAGCTCTGTTGAGCTTACTCAAATGGCAAGCACTCTGCGTGCCGTGAGCACGACCATGGAGCGCCTCTCTCGCCAGCTCGGCACCACGGCGGGCGATTTGGAATATGGCATTTCTGGCGCCGAGGTTGCGCGCAACGACATCGATGCACAAATCGCCGAGGCAAAACAGCAGGTGCAAGACGCTAAAAACCAGTACAACAACGACGTGAAGCCGCATCTCGACAACCTCGTGAGCTCGGTGACCGACGCGACGTCGCTGCTTTCGTCGAGTGCTTCCAAGCTCGACGATGCGGCGGGCGCGCTTACGGGTTCGGCCGGCGCGGTTTCCGAAAAGCTTGGCGATGCGAAGTCGAAACTCGACAGCTCCGCTGACGAACTCGACGAATCGGCCAAGAAGCTCGATGACTTGTCGACGAATATGAAGGATGCGCTTGCAAACGGCGATACCGAGTTGCTCCGCGAAGTGCTCGGCAGCGATGCAAGCGAGCTCGCTACGGCGATATCGGCGCCCGTCGAGCTCGATCGCCATGCGTTGTTCCACGTCGAGAATTTCGGCTCGGCCATGTCTCCGCTTTACACAACGCTTGCTTTGTGGATTGGCGCGCTGCTTATCATGGTCACTATCCGACCCACTCCCTCGCGCCGCATCGAAGAAGAACTTGGGGGCATTTCGCTTCCGCAGCAATTCTTGGGGCGTTTCGGCATTGTGTCGCTTCTCTCGTTTGCACAGAGCACCGTGCTCGCGATTGGCAATATGCTCTTCTTGGGCGTGCAGGTTGAAAACCCGCTGCTGTACTTGCTTGTATATTGGATTGGCGGCCAAGTTTTCGCGTTCATCATCTACACGCTCGTGGTGTCGTTCGCGAACCTGGGCAAGGCCATCGCGGTTATTTTTCTTATCGTGCAGGTTGCGGGCGGCGGTGGCGCGTACCCATTGGCCATTCTGCCGCAATTCTTCCAAGATGTGAGCGTATGGCTGCCGGCCACGCATGTGATTAATGCCATGCGCGCGGCGATGTTTGGCGTGTATCAGGGTGATTTCTGGGTAGAAATCGGGTGCGTGCTGCTCTATGTGGTGCCGTTCGCGTTGCTTGGCTTGGTATTGCGTAATCCCACCATGAAACTTGTTAACTGGTTCGTGGAGCAAGTCGAAAAGTCGAAAGTCGTATAGGAATCGAGAGGGGCCGCGGCCCCTCTCGTTGTCTTTTGTGTGGCTCGCGTTGTACGTGGCGCGTAACGCGGTAGTATTGCGCGCATGAATAAGAGCGAGAACATTCAAACGAATCGGACGGAAGACGGCGGTCTGCCGCCTCGACAGCGCCATATGGTGCTCGGCATTATGATGGCGGGCACTACGGCGGCGTGCATTTCCCAGTCGATGATGATTGCTGCGCTGCCTACCATCATGCAGGAGTTTTTGGTTGGGGCGGGCTTGGCCCAGCTCATTACCACGGCCTACATTTTCACGCTCGGGTTGTTTTCCGCCATGAGCGCCTATCTCGTGAGCAAGCTCGATGCGCGACGCCTGTTCTTTATCGCCATGGTCGGTTTTATCGTGGGATGCTGCGCTTCGCTTTTCGCGACGAATTATCCAGTGCTGCTCGCATCTCGCCTGGTGCAGGCGATTGGCGCGGGCATTTTGCTCCCGCTTATTCAAGTGGTGGCGCTTTCGATATATCCCAAAAGCCAATACGGCAAAGCCATGGGCATTGTGGGAATCATTATCGGGTTCGCGCCCGCAATCGGCCCGGCAATCTCGGGTTTCATCGTCGATGCGTGGGGGTGGCGAGCGGTATTCGTCGCGCTTGGCGTGGTCTCCGCTGCGGTGACGCTGCTTGCGATTCCGTTTTTGCCGAATGTGATGCGCAAGCCCGCAACGCATCAGCGCTTCGATACGCCCTCCGCGGTGCTGTTCTCGTTCGGAGCGATATGCCTGCTTGTCGCGACGGCGTGCATTGAACAGTCGGGGCAGGGCGTGGTGGCCGCGGCAAGCATCGCGTTGGGTGCTGTGCTCCTGTTCACATTTGCTCGTCGGCAGCTGAGAATTCCGAATCCGCTCCTTAAGCTTTCGTGCTTTGCGAATCGCCAATTCACGGTCGGGCTTGTGCTCGTGCTGCTCGGCAATCTGTCGTTTATGGCGGCTTCCATCATGGTTCCGCTGTTCGTGCAAGATGTGCAAGGCGCTTCGGCGGCGGTTTCTGGCTTGGTCATTCTGCCCGGCGCGGTGCTGTTAGGCTTTTTGAATCCCATAACGGGTCGCTTGCTCGATTCGCGCGGGCCGTGGCCGCTGCTTGTCGCGGGTTGCGCGTTGCTGCTGGGCGGAACGCTCGCGTTCGTCGCGTGCGATGCGGAAACGCCGCTTTGGGTAGTAACGGTGCTCTATGGCGTGCGCATCTGCGGCGTCGCGTGCTTGCAAATGCCCATGACGGCCTACGCGAGCAAGCAGTTATCGGGTGATGACGTCGCGCAGGGCACGGCGATCATCACGTCGATTCGCCAGATCTCAAGCGCGCTGCTTTCTTCGGTGCTCATCGGGATCATGGCGCTCGCTTCGAGCGGCGATTTGGGCATCGATGCGCACGGCTTCGGCGTGGCGTTCAGCATTCTTGCGGCGTTGACTATTGCGGGGTTCGTTTTCGGTGCGGTATTCCTGCCGAAACGGAGGAAAGCGAGCGGGCGACGCTAAGGGATGATTGCGATTATCGTCTTCGGGCTGCCTTGCATGCTTGCGCTCTGTGCGTTTTCGTTTCGTGTGCTTGCGCTCTGCGTGCTTGCGCTCTGCGTGCTTGCGCTTTGCATGCGTTCGCTTCGGTGCCAGCGTTTCGCATGCCGGCGTCTTCGTTTGTTCAAAACGGGCCGCGAATGTGGCATTGTTAGGTCTAATGTGTGCGGAAAACGACCAAAGGAAGTTCTTTCTCGCAAGAAATGCCTGGTCAAGACGTTGCGCTATTTCAACATGAAAAGTCGCCCGTAATTTTGACCACATTCGAAGCCCGTTTTGAACAAAATTGAAGTGGGTTTCGTGCCCGCCGAAACGGTTGCGGTTTTATCGGGTCGAGCCTTTGCTCTTGTAGTACGCAACGGCGATTTGCGTGCGATTCTTCAAGCTCATTTTCGAGAGAATGCTGCTTATGTTGTTGCGTACAGTGCCTTCGCTCAAATAGGCGGTCGCGGCGATTTCTCGATTGTCGAGTCCCTCGGCCACAAGGCGCGCGACT
>OLNF01000779.1_pt1 | contig 28347 bp, 26 predicted proteins | sample 1673061 | NCBI WGS metagenome assembly OLNF01 (sample SAMEA3136751, study PRJEB25190) | human gut metagenome
TTGCATGTGTTAGGCACGCCGCCAGCGTTCATCCTGAGCCAGGATCAAACTCTCATGTTAAAATGGTGTTTGTGTCCTGCCAGTTTTATCTGGCATTGTTTACTGTTAATTCGGGTAGCTTCTCGATCTTTCGATCGATCTGCTTGTTCTTGAATCTCGCAATTCATTTTTCTGAAAATCTTGGAATTTTCAGGGTTGCATTACTGTTTATTTGTCAAAGATCAGTGATTCTTCGTTGCTGTTGTTCTCAGCGGCAACTCTGATATCTTATCATGACCGCTTTCGTTTGTCAACAACTTTTTTGATTTTTTCAAATCTTTTTTCCAACCGAAAAACCTTCGTTTCTGCGGTGGATTTTCATACTACCATATTGTTTCCTGCTTTGTCAACAACTTTTTACATTTATTTTTCAAAGCATTTACAATGGCATAAAAGGCGTAAAAAAAGAAATCTCAATCTCTTAAGATTCTTCTCTTACTTCCTATTGGTAGTAAACGGAGAAAGAGGGATTTGAACCCTCGCGCCGGTTGCCCGACCTACACCCTTAGCAGGGGCGCCTCTTCAGCCTCTTGAGTATTTCTCCATAATCTGAAAATCGTCTCTACCAATATGTTATTGGCGTCATTTCGTGACGCAAAAATTATTATACATAAGGTCTATGTGTTTGTCAATTGCTTTTTTTATTAATTGTAGATATTGTTTATAAATATTCTTTAATAGCTTCTTCAATCCTGGATTTTACAAGATCTGCAATTTCCGGAGTCTTTAATTGTTTATATTCTTCATAGCAGATTGGTTTCAGATAAATCAATTTTACAGTTACCGGGGCTATGGACTTTTCATCAAAAGGTTTGTATGAATCAATCAGAGCACAGGGAACAATGGGGCATTTAGCCCTGACCGCACTTTTGAATGTTCCTCCCTTAAACGGAAGCAGCTGATTCCCCATGCGACTTCTGGTTCCTTCCGGGAAAATCAGAAAGTTTCTTCCCTTCTTTACTTCTTCGGTCATCTGATTGATTACCTGAAGAGACTGTTTAATGTCTTCTCTGTCTATTGCAATTGCATGCAAAGCCTTAAATACCTGCTTTAACAGTATTACGTTACTGACTTCCTTTTTATATACCACAGAAAAAGGAACCGGACAGGATTCCAGAAAAACAAGCGCATCAAACATTCCCTGATGATTCGGGAAAAAAATAAAACCATTTTCTTTGGGAATATTTTCCAGCCCATAGCTTTCTATTTTTACTCTTCCGGCCCGATTGGCTGCCTTAGTTACTTTTTTAATAAATGCATAGTTTTCTTCCAGATTGAAGTTCTTCCGGGTTCCCAACCACCAGATACGCATCAGATAATACGGTACTTTATAAAAAAGTCTTACTACCATTAATATAATTCTGTACATATGTTATCTCCAGTTGCCTCACTCCCGGCAATACTCCTTCGTCGCCGTCTCATATAGATTATTACCCTGTGCATCAATGACTACGATTACCGGGAAATTGTTGACCGTCAATCTACGAATAGCTTCTGTGCCCAGATCATCATAAGCAATCACTTCCGACGAGGTAATTGACTTTGACAATAATGCGCCTGCGCCTCCTACTGCAGCAAAATAAACAGCTCCGTTGCGAACGATCGCATCCGCTACTTCCTTTGACCTTTTTCCCTTTCCGATCATTCCTTTCAGTCCAAGATCAAGAAGTCTCGGTGCATACTTATCCATTCTGCTGGCTGTGGTCGGTCCTGCAGATCCTATTTGTCTGCCCTCTCTGGCAGGAGACGGTCCCATATAATAGATCACATTATTTTCCATTTTCAGCGGAAGTTCTTCTCCTCTGTCCAGAGTCTCCTGCATTCTCTTGTGCGCTGCATCTCTTGCCGTATATATTGTGCCTGTTAAATATACATAATCCCCCGCCTTTAATGAGTGGGCATCTTTCTCACTAAGTGGTACATTTACGTATCTGTCCATACTGTTTTCTCCATTGCTTTGTCATCCGGGATATCAGATTTCTCTGACTGCGTGTCTGTTCACATGGCAACATATATTTACCGCAACCGGTAATCCGGCAATATGGGTTGCATATGTGTTAATATTTACCGCAAGTGCCGTTGTTGTCCCTCCCAATCCACCGGGACCTATGCCGGTTCTGTTGATCTTCTCCAGCATCTCTTCCTCCAGTTCTTTTACATAAGGGATCTCGGAGTGTTTATCAATCGGTCTGGTCAGAGCCTCCTTCGCCAGCAAAGCACATTTTTCAAAAGTGCCGCCGATACCCACTCCCACCACCATCGGCGGACAAGCATTCGGTCCGGCATCCTTTACGGCTGTAAGGATTGCGTTTTTCACACCTTCTATTCCATCCGCCGGCTTCAGCATAAACACCCGGCTCATATTTTCACTTCCAAAACCTTTCGGTGCAACAGTGACAGTAATGCGGTCTCCGGGAATAATACTGTAATGAATGATTGCCGGTGTATTATCCCTGGTATTTTCACGATAAATCGGATCTCTTACCACCGATTTACGTAGATATCCATCCACGTATCCGCGGCGAACTCCCTCGTTCACAGCATCTTCCACATTTCCGCCTACAAAATGAACGTCCTGACCTACTTTCAAAAACACCACGGCCATACCGGTGTCCTGGCAGATAGGAATCATATCTTTCTCTGCAATTTCCATATTTTCCTGTAGCTGACTCAGAATCTGTCTGCCTAAAGGAGCCTGTTCCCGATTTTGTGCCTCGGTAAAAGCAGTCTTCATATCTTCCGACAGATAATGATTGGCCTCGATACACATTTCACTGATATTTTGCGTCAAAACGCTCACATCTACTGTTCTCATACTCTCACCATGTTATTCTGTAATTGTTCTGCGAACCTCTTCCAGTTCTTCCGGTGTGCTCTCTCCCGGTGTCCATAAAATCTTCTGTCCGTCATTCACATAGCGGGGAATCAGATGCATATGAAAATGCTGTACTGTCTGTCCAGCTGCTTCTCCATTGTTCTGAACAATATTCAAGCCGTCGCAGTTCAGTTTTTCCTTCATTTTTATCGCAAGCTTCTTCGCAAGGACAAATACTTTCGATGCTGTCTCATCCGGCAATTCATATAAGTTATCCGCATGCTCCTTGGGTAAAATAAGAGCATGACCCTTTGTTGCCGGTCCAAGGTCCAGAATTACTCTGAAATCTTCGTCTTCGTACAATGTTTTGGAAGGAATATCTCCATTCGCAATTTTACAGAAAATACAATCCTCTTTTTTCATCTTTCTCGCTCCTATCTGTTTATCTATCCTTTTCCTCAAACGGAAATGCCTGATCCAAGGTTCTCAAAATACGGAAATCCCCTTTCATGCGCTGCATAACGCCGGACATAAATGCTCTCTGAAAAGTCATTCTTCCATTTATAATATCTTCCATTGCAGCTCGGTTCATAGACATCTCAACATCGTGTTTTTCGGTTTCTCCGTAGCCGCATTCCACAGAGGTCCCATTCACTGCAATCCACATAGGTGCTTTCTTTTCTTCTATTATAATAGTATAAATTGCTTCAAAACCCGGTTGTGGAACAAATGCCTTCTTAAATTCACTGAGATATTCTTCTTCACCATCTGCTCCGTTATTATCCAGCATTCCACGGAACATGCTGGTAAGCTCCTGAATATCCTCTTTCTGCCTCTGCACATAACTGTCATCCGACACATACTCCGACAGCTGCTCCGTCTCCTGCGGCGTAAGATTAATGGATTTCGGAATTGTAATTTTCTGTCTCATCACCTTATTACTGGCCGGAAAACTGGCCAGTTTCTGATTGATGGTGCGATACATGTTCTCCGCTTTTTTCTCAATAATATGGCCATACTGCTCATTCATTTCCAAAGACACAGTATTCTCTATATATCCGCAGATTCCACTGCAGGGCAGTCCACCCAGAATCTCCCATGCCGTAGCCAGGTTCAGTTTACCTTCCCTCTCTCCATATGTAGTAGACATTACTACCGGACACATATAAATACCGGCAATGGCTTCCTTATCACCATATAGCCAGCAGGCATCCAGAAATTGCTGCATATAGCCGCCAATACCGTACCATTCCACCGTAGTTGCCAGGATAATACCGTCTGCTTCTTTTAGCGTCTGCGGCAATGTTGTAATGTTGGTCTTGCCGTCATAGAGGTTATACCGCTCCACGTGTACACGCAGCTCCTCCAGGACTTCCTGCATTTTGTTGATGACATAAATGGTAGGATCATCAATAATCCCCCGTCCTCCGTAATAGATATTGATATTCAAGTCTACACCTCTCGATTTCTTTTTTGCTTTCTTATCATACAGAGCAATGCCCCTGCCAGGAAACCGGTCAAAAGCCCGCCCACATGCGCTGCATTGTCCACGTTCTGCGCCGTGAATCCATTATAAAGAGATAACGCGATCATCAGTATTACTCGTTTGGGTGTAACATCCGGCATAGATCTCCGATCCAGTAAAATCCATGCCAACAACACTCCGTCCAAGCCGAAAATCGCACCGCTCGCCCCTACCGAAGCAATTCTTTCCATTGCTATCACCTTATAAATCAGAGAACAAATATTGGCGCCGATCCCGGATAATAAATACAGAATCAAAAACTGTAAATGCCCTGTTACTTTTTCTATCATTGCTCCCAGAAAAAACAGGATTACCATATTATTAAAAAGGTGCTCTATGCCCGCATGTAAAAAAGTGGATGATAAAATTCTTCCATACTCCCCATACCGCAACACAGCTACTGCGTCCAGTTCGCCTATATTATATAACAGATCCCCCGTAAAAGTACATATCAGATACACAATAACGTTGATTACCACAAGTGTTCCGCACACAATAGGAAGGTTCTGTCTTTTTTGCATCTATCCTGTTCCTCCGGAAATGATCATCCTTAATATCAATATCTAAAATGTACCACTGTTTCCGGCATTGCGTCAACCAAAAGGATGTCATACTTATATCAACGGTATATCAATGTCCTTTTTCCAAAGGTTATCTCATCACCCTCTTCCAATTTTCTTTTCTCATAAGGCTGCATGCGCAGTCCGTTTTTGAAAGTTCCATTCGTGGAATTCATATCTTCCAGATAATATCCGTCTTCTTCTTTTACAATTCTGGCATGAAGTCTGCTGATCGACAGATCCTCCAGTACCAGATCCGCCTCTCCCCTTTTCTTGCCTATTGTATAAGCTTCCTGGTCCAATGTTGCGATCAGTGATCCTTCTTCCGTCAGCAATCGATGTTTTATTTCACGCATTGCCGACTGTTCTCCCATATATACAGTCCGACCCATATCTTCCTCTTCATATGCCGTTTCCTCTGCTACCGCATATCCGTTCATGGTCAGTTGCAGATTTCTGCTATAATTTTCCCTTTCTTGTTTCTCTTTCTTTTTGCGGTTTTCCCATAATGCAAATAAACTCTTTTTCTCACCTGTCGTTCGATTTTCTTCCCGTTTATTCTCTATTTTTTCTTCTGCCGGCAAAATATCCTCCGTCTTCTGTTGTATCATTTCCTCTTTTGTATGTTCTGTTGGATCGATTCCGGAGATCCGCAGGCATTCCGCATCTTCATAAATTTTCTGCTGCAGATACACTTCTCCGGCCGTCTCATACTGTTCATATGCCTTATACAAATATTCCACCATTTCTTCATCCTGGTAATCAATATGTTCTATCAGGTATTCCAGTAATTCATGAAAACCGGTCTCCTGCCTGCAATAAGGAATGTATATGAAATAGAAATCATTCTTTTCCAAATCCTGATAGATATGATTCGGAAACCATACGATATTGCTCTCCTCCAATAAAAAGCGGGACATTTCCTGTCGGACTCTTCTCATGCTCCACAAAAAATCAGTCAGCCACTGTCTGTTTATCACCTTTTTATCAAAAAGCTGTGCTATATTCTGTCTAGATGTAATGTCATAATACAGATAGGCATTTCCATCAATATATCGCAGGCTGCATGGGAGCAATCCCTTGATTCCTCCCCGGCTGATCATACAATATTGATATCTTTTTTCCTCTGGCTTTTCTCCCAGAGCCATTCTTTCATAGTTTGCATTCAGGCTTCGAATATATTCTGTATTTATCATAACTAAACTTTCCCTTCTTAATTATTTTCTTCCGTATTATCCCTTTTGTTCTGTACATTTCTGCTTCTTCTCAGCCAAAATACCGGCGAAATCCTATCTGCTTGAAAAGAAGCTTTGGCACTCCAATATTTTTCTTGCGTTCCCATACCGGCAAAAGGATATCTGAGTCGTCCTGCTTTTTCAAGAATGACATCGTTTTTTTCCAGATTCCACAATGGGTCCTCATTTTCCCACGCAATATATTTCTCCTCGTCAAAATGCAATGCTTTCTTCTGCATATAGTCATTCAGCTGCTCTTTTGTGAGTGTCCACTTACTTCCGCTGAGAACGGTCGCTTTTCCTATATCCTGTTCCAACAGGCATCTGTCATATTGAAAAAGTAACAAATAGGTCATTAATAAAATAACTGACAGAATTATCGGGTAAAGAATTGCAGCTTCTACTGTAAAATACGCATCAGACTCTTTTTTCATAATTACATTTCCTCCGGTTTTATATCATCCAGGTGGTTAAATAAGCCAAAAATAAAAAAGGAATGTACGGAATACGCCTTTTTCGATCCCGTCTAAGCATATAAAGAATCATAGAATACAGAAATATATAAATAAGGCTCAGACAAAATATAAGCAATGCCTGTCCATCTCTGCATATACTTCCCAACTGGATCAATACAATGCCGTCCGCCATGCCGATTGCTTCCGTCATCTTTGTCAGGAGAAGCAATATTATCCCCGGTACCATTTCTACAATAATCCCTGTTTTCCAGCCCATTATGCAGATATCTGTTATGACAAGTAAGCTTCCTAAAAACAGCAGCCATACCGGAATTGTTCTTTTCCGAATATCACACAGGCTTATTTTTCCGAGATAAACACTCCATATGATTTTTTCCACCCAAAATACCATTTTGTTTTACCTATCTTTCGAATTGTTTCCCCTGCATCTGCTACACACTTCATATTTGAAAGCTTCCTCTTTGGGAATTTTTTGTACTGTCCGTTTTAATCCGGGGCAATCCCGCCGGCTGTGATAACATTCTCCGTTTTCCGAAACGAAAAATAGCAGTCCTCCTGTCGGATGCGGTATTTTGTCTGTGCATTTTTCACATGGTCTGTACTCCCGCAGAGCCTCTGTCGCTTCCACCACACGGACGGATAGCCGAATGTGCGTACATTCTCTGTTCGTATGATATACTCTACCGTTTTCCGTAATATATATATACTCTTCGTCTTCCGGCTCCGGAATTTCATACCCATTCCACATATGGCCATAATAACGATTGGCCATTCGAAATTTTTTGAATCCTGACAGTTGAGATATTCCCGCAATCCTATAAGTCATATTGATTGTATAAATGTCACCTTCAATATTGCTCTCCAAGAACTGTAATCCATCACTTCCTCCGTCCAAAGGTGACATTTCCAGATATTCCTCTCCCAGCTGTTCTTCGATCTGTTCCTTGACATAAGTATAAGATACGGCAACTGCCTCCAGTCTGTGATCTGCAGAACCCTGCTGCCCCTCCGGTAATGCACCGTAGACACCGATCTGCCGCCCGGCATTCCACAATGCCACTTCCAGATTTCCGTGCAGCCTTATGATTTCTATGGCATTACCCATAGAAATCACAAAAAAGCAAAACAGGGGCAGCACCAGCGCTGCTTCTACCGTCATACTTCCCCTGACGCAGGTCCTTTGGAGCATGGGCAGTGATATCCTCTTTATGTATTCAATGACTAATGATAATTTTGCGGGGAGAATTTTTTTACATGGGTTAAGAATATTTCTTATTTTCGGAGAAGGTCTCATGTGTTTTTGTTTCATAGTTGTCTTGCATTGTTCCCATAAAGAGGACATCACCGCCCACCTCCTTTTTACTCCGACATAACCGTCGCCGCTTCGAAGGACGTTATATAGGATTTCTGGCGTTCTATCTCAACACTATATCCATATCGGCTCTTCACCTTTACATTCATTTGAAGTTCCGCAATACATGCATCCAGACAAAAGTTCTGATTTCCGGGGGTAACTCTGATATCCTGCTCCACAATATTCATTGCTCTGTAGGTGATGGTTCTTTCATCACAAAGTAGCAAAAATATTCTCAGATAGTCCTCATAACCCAGATCCGTCACAGCATCCGCATCTCCAGAACGTCCCTCATCCGTCAGGTTTCCCTGTAATATCGTCTGTAATCCACAGTGCCAGGTACTGTCACTTTTCAGTAAAGGTATTTTGTCTCCGGCAAGCATTGTTCTGACATCATACACGCTCTCCGCAAATGCCCACCCAAGTATCAATGAGATTGTAAACAATTCTCCTATTTCCGGAACCATCATAACTGCTGCCAGCGCTTCACCCAAAACTTCCGCAACCGCATATTTTTCTTCACTTCCGAACAAATAAGCGGCATTTGCGGCTTCCCTGATCGCAAATATCCTGTTTATCACATAACGAAGATTTTCCCGGTCACTTTCTTCTCCTGCAATGATATATTCCACCTGATACCACAGTGGACTGCTTTTTTTCTCAGTGCCATACCTTCCCATATATTTCAGCAGATACTCATGAAATAGTATTCTTTCCTTCTCTTTTTCCCATTCCGTCTGTGATTGCAGCGCAATATTTCCCCGATTGATCTGATCTCGTTCCTCTCTCGCTTCTATGAATTGTTCTGTTTCTATTCTGCGATCTGAAATCTCTTCTTCGGGAAGCACCAGTGAAAGTATTCCGCTTTTCTTTTTTTCCTCCAATGCCTCTGTGGGATTTTCGATATGAATTACTTTTCCGTCAGCCGTTTCTCTTCCGTCGTATTCCCGGATCTGCGCATCCACGGTCTGTTTTTCTTCTTCTACACTGCGTTCCAACAGTCCACGGGATTTTATGGTCTTCACCCATTCTTTTATCTGTTGCAAAAGTCCGATGCCGACATCATCTTCTATTGCGTCCACCGCCATTCTGCGAAAGACTTCTCCATCCCCATCGGTCACAAAAGCAGCCTTTGTCATTTCTGCTTTTTCTGCTTCCAGCGCAAAAAAATCACGATACAGAAATTTATCGAGGAAAATATCTTCCAGCGAAAAATTGTGATTCATATATTCCAGGAGGTGTTCTTCTGTCAATTTTGTCGTCCCATGCACGGTTCCATAGGAACAATCTACTGCGAAAAGATTATACTGTGCGAATAACTCTCTGTGATATTCCGCCAGAATACTATCCATTCCTATGTCCATAACACATTCTGTTTCCAGGCAGATCCCCCGGCACCGGCAACCTTCTATCAACGCAAGGCACAGTGAAATCATCACACCAAGTGTAAGCGCAAGATATATTGTCATGTATCCGTTTTCTTTCATAAGGTCATGCTCTTATATTTTTTTCGTCTGGCTGGTAATTTTACTGAAAATAGAATTAACGATCTCCGTAATCTTTTCTTTAAAGATCACTACAAGACCCACCAGTACCACGATGATCAGAATCACCTCTACAGTTCCCATTCCATCCTCTTCTTTTATAAATTGTCGAAACGTTTTTAAATGGTTCATATTTTTCTCCTTTTCTAAACTCCCACATTGGAAAACGCGGGAAACATAATTAAAATCATAACAACCAAGAGTAGCATTATCATTGGTAACAATAATTTTGTAGATGCCTCCTCACATAATTTTCTGGCATTACGCATTCTCATTTCTTCTGCCTCTTTTGCCTCTTCGTGCAATTGCTGTAAAAGCATGGTGCTTCCCTTTTTTACATTTTGCGTAAGGAAAGTACTCAATCGGATATATTCCCGAACTCCTGTCCTTTTTCCAAATTTTTCATATGCCGCGCCCTCCGACACACCCATACGGATCTCACGGACTGCAATCAATAATTCTTCGTATGCTGCCTGTTCCTTTGCTCCTTTCTTCCGTGTCTGTTCATAATCTTCCGCTATCTTATTCACTGCTGCCCGTACCGTCAGTCCTGCTTCCAGATATAATGTTATTTTTTGCAGTATTTCCGGGTACTTCCTTTTTTCTTCCTGCTTCTTTTTCTCTACAAGCTCATGAATATCCCGATCTTTAAAAAAGAAGACTGCCACAATCGTCACTAACGTTCCCAACAGTAATTGAAGCTCCGTCAGATTTCTCTGTCTCCACGATACCTTTTTACCGTCAATTGACTCAGGCAGCATAAAAGCTTCCTGCTCCGGATCTGATGTCTGTGCATTTTCCAGCATTATTTCCAGAACAGCTTTTTCACTTTTGTCGATTGCATCACTCTGATTTTTTACGGTAACCGACGTTTCTGTCTCCCATTGGTATTCGTCGTAAGCAAGTTCCGCTTTCAAGCGCACCGTGCTGTCCTGCTCCTGAGGATATACTTTCCCCTCCGGACTGATAACATCCATGCAGTCGCTCTTCCATGTAACCGTAAAAGGGTAATCATCATATTCCTCCTGCAATTGCAGATCTTCCCTGACACAGTCCAATGATTCATTGCCTCCGCAGATCAGGCCCGGCAGCTCCTCCCGGAAAGCATCAAACAATTTTTGCAATTCCTCCTGACGGTATTTTCTGGGTTGTACTGTAAGTGCAAAGGAATATTGACTTCCATCCTCTACTTTTCCGATAATAACATAGTCCTTGCTTCCGCTTCCGGAATCTGCCCTCTTCATCCAACCGTTTTTTATAGAATTTCCTTCACTTTTTCCAAGTACAACAAACAATATCAGAAGAATTCCCACGAAAAATATCATGAGGGACATTGTTAACTTCCTTACATAATACTCTGTAATGCGCTCCTCCTGATTTTCTCCGGGATATAAACGGCTCAGATCTGTCTTTACCCTGTCTCTTCCCGGAACCGGTATTTTCCACAGGTGCATTTTCTTGTATATTATGAGCACTACCTGATAGCAGATCTCCACTACACCCTTTTTTCGTTCCATAGTATTCTCCCTTTAGAGACTTTCACCGATCCGTTCCATGATCTTCTCTCCTACGATATAGGCGCACAAATAGATCGCAAGACATGCTGTCATTATGATATATCCGGTTATGTTATGATACAACGATGCAAAATAACCCGGATATGTGACACCTATATAGAATGAGATTGCAAAAGGCATCACTTCCATCACTCTCTGTTCCAGGCGTCTTCCCTGCAGCAATGTCATCATCTCCTGTGTCGTCTCCACTTTATCGCTGATCAATTCTGCAGTATTTCGTATGATCTGCGATACATTGCCTCCTCCCCTTTTCGCCACGGAGAGTATCGTCGAAAACTGCTGAATCTCCTCACATCCGCTGCGTTCTGCCAGATCTCCTATCAGTTCTTCCAATGTGATATTTACGATCATTCCTCTGCGGATCAGTTCCAGTTCACCATACATTGCGGATCGTTCGCCAAAAAGCAGACGAATATCTTCTCTGCTCTCCAAGAAAGCATTTTCCACGGCGTATCCGGTTCTGAGTGAATTAGCAACTGCCAGAAGACATTCCTTGAACTGCACGGTCAGTTCCCATCGTTTTTTCTCCCTCTGTTCTCTGACACACTTCCGGAAATAAAGAATTCCCGGGAAAATAAAGAGAATGATAGCAAACGCCGAACGATAGAAAAACCAGGAAAAAAAGAGAATTCCGGCTGTTGTGCGCAGCAAAGGATTCATCAATTCACGAAAGTCCGGCCGCTTTAAGTTTCCCTTCATGAAGCAAGCCTCCCTTTTTCTGTAATTTACCAACTACATTACCTTCACTGCTCTCCCCCAGTTCTTCAAAGTAGTACAATGGATTCAGACGGATTTCGCCGTTCTCACAACCCACTACTTCTGTAATTTCCAACACTTTTCTGCTTTTATCCCGAATTCTCCCCAGATGCACAATAATATCCACGCCGGATGCTATCTGGTTGCGGATCGCCGGAAGCGGCAGATCCATTCCCATGAGTACCATATTCTCCAGTCTCGACAGCATATCGGCCGCGCTGTTTGCATGTCCTGTAGACATACTGCCGTCATGCCCGGTATTCATACATTGCAGCATATCAATAGCTTCCGCGCCTCTCACTTCGCCTACAATGATCCTGTCGGGCCGCATCCGCAGAGATGAGCGGATAAGTTCCCGGATTCCGATCTCTCTGCAACCTTCCGCATTGCCGTTACGTGTCTCCAGGCGCACCAGATTGGGAATTCCCTGAAGTTGCAGTTCCGCGCTGTCTTCGATGGTGATGATCCGCTGTTCCGACGGAATGAATCCGGATAATACATTCAAAAAGGTCGTCTTCCCGCTACCGGTTCCTCCACTGACGAAAATGTTATATCCAGCCTTTACCAGTGTTTTCAAAAAATCCGCAGCTTCCGGAGATATAGTTTCCATCGCGATCAGTTTTTGCATGGTGATCGGTTTATCCGGAAAACGTCTTATGGTAATGATGGGTCCATTCAATGCAATGGGACTCATCACAATGTTCACACGGGCTCCATTGCTTAATCGCGCATCAACAATTGGTGATGCCTCATTTACCACTCTGTTACATCCGGCCACGATCTGTTGAATCACATCCTGGAGCTTTTCCATGGAATCGAAAGCCCGATCCAGTTCCTGCAGCTGTCCGTCCCTCTCTACAAAAATATGATCCAGTCCATTGATCATAATCTCCGTAACAGAGCTGTCATCCACAAAAATCTGCAGAATATCCAGCCGTCTCAGGGAATCAAACAATTCCTTACGCAATCGTCTCCGCAATTCCACAGAACACAATTCCAGATTTTCCTGTTCCATGAGAACTTCATCAATCGTATCCTCTACCTCTTCATCCGTATAGTCTCTTCCGTAATCCAGTCTCTCCTGCACCATTTGTCGAAGCTTTCTTCTCTGTTCCAAGTAATCCATTTTTTCTCTCCCTGTTCTAATTTTCCAGCATTGCTATTTCTTTCCTCACATACTCCGCCAATTCTCCTCTGGTAAATTGCTCCATTTCTGTGGGAAGCTTTTGAAAAAAGGGTAAAGCAAGTTTACGGGTTTTGCCTTTTACCGTGTCTTTTTCGCACAAAGCAAGCAATTGCTCATATTGATCCAGTTTCATTCGTGACATTTTATCTTCTTTGGTCAGCGTAAATACTCTGGTACATATCTGCAGTACCTCAAACAATCCCTGTATACTTTCGCTCAGATCCAGTATGACATATTCATATTTTCCGAGTTCTTCGATCCGTTGGAAGAGGTTTCTCCACTCTTCCGGCGGGATTTCCAACAGGTTCTGACCGTTGCGCATCGGGGGAATGTAATCCAGACCGCCTTTGTGCTGGATGACCGTCTGCATCCGTAAAGAAAATTTTCCCGCATCTCCTGTCAGAAAATACAGCAGATCTGCAAGGTCTCTGCTCTGTCTCTCCGGAAGGAGTTCTGAGATCCCAATATAGTGTTCAAAATTGAGATACAAAGTGGGATGTTTTTCTGACAACAATTGGCCCAGCGTCAGTGCAAAAGAACTTTGCAGACATCGATGTACCGGGGAATAGATACCTATAAATTTTGTCTTATACTCTGCACACAAAAACGGCAATTGTGTTCCCACCGTCTCCACATACAATTCCAGCAATTCCTTCCACACCTTGTCAGCTTCTTGGTACTTATTGATATTCGGAAACTGGTGAAAGCGAAGTGTCCCGCTTTCATTAAGAATCGCCTGGCATGCCGGCTCCAATGTACTCAGCGTATCCATGCAGGAAGATTCCGCCACTACCAGCATTGTCACCTCCCCATTTTTCTCCCGTTCCAACAGTTCCTCCATCTTTGTGTATGTATGGATCTCCCATGGCAGTTCCTTCTGCCTTCTCAAAAACTCCGAAAGAAGTCTCGCATACTCTTCTTCACGGTCGAACAGAACCATAACCGCTTCCTTCTGTTCCATCAATAAATTCCTCCTATGTATAACAGCACACTGCAAAACACGGGACCGGCCATACAGATTCCGCTTGCCGGATGTGCTCTCTCCTCTGCAAAATACGCCTTCCAGCGTCCACAGCGGACAACATCCCACACATATTCACCCAGATAACACAATCTGTCCCACAGATTACGTGCCAGGTACATTTTGCAAAGTGCAAAAACTGCTGCGAATAGCAGCGCGAAAAATAGAAAACAGAGAACTTTTCCACCGGAAAAATATCCTGCGCAGACACCAAGGAGCTTCACGTCACCGGCTCCCATGGCACCAATATAAAAAAACAGATAGAATGCCACTGTCGTCAGTAAAACATTGCAAAAATATTCCATAATCCCATAAATCCCCTGTTCCCACCATCGGAATGCCGCTCCGGCGATCAGGTAGCTCAGGATCAGGCCGTTGGGGATTCTGCGGCTTCTGTAATCATATCCGCAGGCAATACTTAATAGAAAACATAATACACCCTTTATTACTGTGTTCGTTGCATTCTCACTCTCCTTTCCTTCGATTTACAAGTGGTAATGTGGGATGACTCTATCCCATAAAAGAATTCTTTCAGATCTTATAAGATATTTGATACAACCATCGCGATTGGTTGTAAGATGGATTATAGCCGTTGTTTTTCCGTCTGACAAGTGTTTTTCCGTAAAAAAATAATCTTTGGCACATTTTAACAATCACCTTTCTCATACGGCCTTCCAAAATCCCGCAACTCCTTGATTTTACGGCATTTTCATCTGTCAAAGCATATGATAAACTGCCAGGCCGTATAATACCAGGATTCCCGGAAAGCCCAAAATACCCACTGTCAGAGCCGTAGCTGCATTGATTCCCACTGCTACCGTGAATCCCAGGATCTCTATCCCCCAATTTAGAAAATACATAAAGATCACTCCAAAAACACTCCGCAATACAAGGTTTAAAAACCACTCCGCCTTTTTTCCCAAAAAACTTATGGCAAAGAGCAGAACTGCTGCCCCAATAATCCACAATAGATTCTCCGGATGCTCCATTGTTGTCCTCCCGATCTTTCCGCTGTTTGTTATAATCTATTCCCATTTTTCGCAAAAATGTCTTCCAGTTTTATGTTAGGCAGGTATATTTTCCCTTTCTGCTTCCTATACTGTTAGCAGAAAGGATGGATTTTTACATGAAAATCTTTTTTAGTCAGGTAAATACAAATTCCGAAATGATCGAAGAAGATCTCGCACCGTTGGATTTAAAAGAATCCATAAGAAAAACCCGCCAGGCTCTGGATATCGCCTATGCGGGTTTCGATAATGCAATCGAAAGTGATCTGATCGACAGTTATATCTATGAAATTAATGCTTTGCAGAAACGGTATCAGCACCTCACCGAACTCGCCGCTTCCCAGCCTGTGCGGCAGGAAAAAACTTTATACCAGCATTCCCCGATTCGAGCCCTGGTCAGCCATGTTTTCGGTTAACTGATTTCTTCCGTAAGTCAGTCCCGCATACACGGTCTGCGAATTATTCATCACAGGACCGGACGAATTCTGATCCTGAATCTGTCTGTAAGCATCACAGAGCGGTGCTATAACCTTCCGGATATCCTGCAGCGCCGTTCTGTCGGCTTTTGCTTCGCACGCCGCCAGTCTGCGGATACAATACAGATACAGCCTGGAAAGCTCTGTCGCCGGACTGTACTGTCTGTGAAGAGAATTTAAAAGCTCATTGATACAGCCTCTTGCTCTGCGAACTGCTTCCAAAAGTTCTGCGTCATCCGCAGCCTGTTCGCCGTCTGTAAGATACTGTAATGTCATTTCGTAGAGAATGACCACCAGCTGTGTGGCATTGGCTTGTGTGATCCGCAAGGTAAATTGTTGTTTACATTCTTTTGTCATTTTGAATCCTCACTTCATCGGAATCCATTACTGCAACAGCTGTAACACCTGGGACGGTCTCTCGTTTGCCTGGGCCAGCATGGAGGTTCCTGCCTGTGCCAGGATCTGATAAGTGGTATAGGAAGTCATTTCCTCCGCCATATCCACATCCATAATACGGGAATATGCCGCTGTCATGTTCTCACTGGTAACATCCAGGCTGTTAATGGAAGACTCCAGACGGTTCTGAAATGCTCCCAGTCTGCCGCGGACGGAGGATACATATTTGATGGCTCCGTCTACTCTTGAGATGGCATCCTTTGCCCCTTCCTGCGTATTCACATCAATATCTTCAATTCCCATGTTCTGCAGAGTAACCGCGGGAATATTAACCTCCAGTACCTGTCCTTCGTTGGCTCCGATCTGCAGACGCATTGCTCCGATACCGGTAGCATCGATCTTCATGCCATCATAGGAATCTCCCTCTTTTGCTTCCGATACATCCAGACGCATTTCAAAGCCGTTCGTGCCGGTGATCGTCAGAAGATTATCCTTCATATCCGTCTTTAAGGGTTCTACCTCTTTAAATCCGTCTCCGAATTTAATATCTCCGTCTACTTCAAAATTTCCCTCTGCATCTTTCTTAAATTTCATAGACTGTATGGTATATTCTTTTACCGGTACATCCGGAGAGCAATAATTTACTTTAATCTCCTGCTTATCGGTGTATCCCTTGAGATCAAATTCTCCGTTCAACAGCTTCTGCCCGTTGAATTCCGTGGTATCCGAGATACGGGTGATCTCTTCCTTCAGCTGCGCTACTTCATCCTGTATGGTTGCGCGGTCATCCTCTGTCATAGTGCCGTTGGCAGCCTTGACGGAAAGCTCATTGATACGCTGCAGCATCTCACTGATCTCTGTCATTGCTCCGTCCGCAATCTCTATAATGGATACGCCGTCACTGGCATTCTGATTGGCCACGGACAGTCCCTCGATCTGAGCATTCATACGCTTGGACATTGCCAATCCGGCAGGGTTGTCCTTGGCGTGATTGATCTTCAGTCCGGAAGAAAGTCTCTCCAATGATTTGGACAGCAGATCGTCATTTGTGGATAAGGCATTGTTGGATAACATTGCCGATACGTTGTAATTGATTCTCATGTGTTACTCCTTACTTTCCGCTGCTGTCTGCGACAGCCTGCAGGAATCCTTTTGCCAGACGGTACAGCTGTTCCGTATCGATCCGACTCTCTATGGTATCTGCATTTTTTGTCTCTCCGGCTGCCATCCTTGTCATATCCCGGGAGCTGACGATGGGAAGCTTTTCCGCTTTCCAGTCTGCAGAAGTATCTGTCTGAATCCGTTCAAGGAATATATCGGAGGTCTTCTCTAATTTCGTAACCTCTTCCGGTGTATTTCCTACGAGATAGCCATCGATGGTGTCTCCCTTTACCTGTAAATGTGCCTCCAACTCCATATCTCCGGCATTCACCCGGATTTCCACAGCTCCTACAGCTCCGGCTCTCTGCTGTAAGATAAGATGGACTCCCGCCAGCTGCTCACCCAGGAACATCGGAAGAAAATATTCCTGCTTCGCCTGAAGGCTCTCCGCAAGGCGCAGCTGCTTGTGTACCAGCTGCAGCTGTTTTACATCCAGATGTTCATCCGCCTGTTCCAGACTCATAGTCTCCACATCTTCTGCCGTATTCTGAAGCATGGTCCGATAATCCTCTGCAAAATTCTGCTGATCCAGCTGTTCCCACAGTTCGGAAGTTTCTGTCCCGGCAGGCACTTCGCTGCCTGCTGTCTGCAGCATTTCTTTTTCCTGCCGATACTTTTCTCTGTATCTGCGCATATTGCCAAACATCTCCGCCGGATCATCCATAAGTGCCTGGGCCGCCAAAAGATTCGACGCGCTGATGGAAACTTCTCCTTTTTGCAGTAGTTCTGCGGCTTCCGGTGCCGTATTTCCCGCCTCACGCATCTGCTGCAGTCCTTCCCGGTCATACGCTGCTCTGCTTTCGCCATCATCTGACACCTCTGTCAGAACCTCTTTTGCCATACCCATCCGAATCTGTTCAGATATATTATTCTCGGACAAATGAATCTCCTGTGTCAGCCCGGTATCCTCCGACACTTTCCAGTCCATATGAGAAGCCCTTCTGCTCCTGGCTGCCGTCAGCAGAGTGGAAAATTGCAACTCTGCACCGGTATTTACTACCGCGCCTACCGCTGCGCCATCCTCTCTCTCGACCTGATGCACCATTCGATAAATTCCAATATACGCTTTTCGTTCCTCTTCTGTAACATCCTTTTTCCGTTCCAACTGATATAGGAAACGGCTGTAGTCCTCCACTTCTTCCTCATAGCTTTCGGGATTCTGTGAAAAATAGGATTCCAGTTCGTCAAAGGTCTTCTCCAGAGGATTTACACCATCCCGGATCATCTGTAACACATTTTTCGGTGTCAGTCTGTCCACCACTGCGCTGACCTGTCTGTCAGCTTCCTTAACCTTCTCGATATTTTCCGGTGTAATTTCCATACTGTTATATGCCAGAATCCGGACAGCCCGCTGATTTTCCGATGTTTTTTCTAATGACATATCTGTCAGAATATCATCTACATTAGAAAATGCTTTCCGGATGCTGTCTCCCAGATCGCTTCTCGGTGCCGTCATCAGAGTCTCATAACGTTCGCCCGCTTCCTCATAGGCTTTCTGCATTGCAGCGCCTTCCTTATGGAAGTCAGAAACTGTCTCTGTGGCAGCATTCTGTTCCAGGCTATAGGGTCCCAGTACTCCGGCAGGCAATCCCGGCAATTCGGAAGCCACCTGCACTGCCTGGGTATAAGTCTCATATTTCATCACTGCCTGAGACTCACCGGGAAAGTATTTTTCGGCAACCTCTGCCTCCGCCTTTCGCAGCGCTTCGATCAACTGCTCCATGGGGGCTGTATCAATAGAAAAATCACTCTGTAAAAGCTTTACGTTCACTTCTGCCGTCATGCGAAGGCGAATCTCTTCCAGCTGTTTTCTTGCTGCCAGATTCTCTGCCGTGGCATCCCACTTTGCATCTGAGAACCAGTCCTGCAACATTTTATCTGCTTTTTCATAAATCGTATCCTGTCTGCCCAGGTTCGCATACATCGGGGATTTTCCCTCCGCAATTGCCGCTGCTGCTGCCTGCGCAAAAGTGTCCTCCGTGACAGGATAGGAAATACCGTCCAGTTCCACAAGCTGCTGCAGCGTATCCGTGGTCAGCGCAAGGTCGGCACTTACCAGCCACTGTGCCTTCTGTCTGTTCTCATCGTTTACCGTCAATCCCGCATCCGCAATTACCTTGTCCATCTGCTCCTGCAGTTCCTGCGGGACATCATTATTCTGTACTTTCGCACCGCTGTTCTCTGCCACATAGAGGTTCCAGATCTCCGGTTCCAGTCCATTATCCACCAGGTAGCTGACCGCACCTTCTTCCGGTTCCTTCAGGGAAGCTGCCATATCCCAGGCGCTTTTCAGTTCATTTATATTTTCCTGCGTCAAAGGAAGATCCGCAGAACGGAACTGCTCTTCGATGCTTCGGGCTAAAGTATCACTTCCTACCGCTGCCGCCAGGGTATCCATATCGATATCATCCGTATACCCTGCGATCTGCTGACCGGAACGCACCAGTTCTGCCTTGATCTTATCCACGATGGTGACCGCTGTATCCTGATCTAATTCTCTAGGATCAAATCCATCCTCACAGGCCTTCGCATAGTCCTCCTGTGACATGGTATGCGACAGCAATGTCATATAGTCCTGCTGCAACGCCACATTAGCGTTCCCGGCATCCTGCTGCAGCTCCATCAGAGATTTTCCTTTGTTGTTCTCTTCCTTTTCCAAAGAAGACATGGGCACTGCGGCCTGTCCACTCTCGTATACTGCCCCGAAATTCACATTTACGCTTTTTTTACTGCGCCATGTCTTGTCCTTGCCCCAGCTGCTTTTCTCTGTCCGGTTACTTTCTGTTCTATTGTCTGTTTCATTGATCGTCTGTTTCTGAAATGTTATCTTCACGCCTGTCGTCCTTTTCTGTACAGTTCCCAGAGCCCGCCGGTTCTGAATAGTTAAGAAAAAAGATGAGTGTACTTTGGATCACACTCATCTTTTATTTCGGTAGTTTTATGTAATTTCTTAACCTGACCTAGAACAGAAATACCGCTGCACCGTAGGGCGGCAGATCAAAGCTGATGGAGTAATCCTTATAATGATAAGGCTTTTTCTCCGCCATAATTTCTGCGGGAATCTCGTTGCCCCAGCCGCCGAACCGTTCCTCATCACTGTTCAGCAGAAGCTTATATTTTTTCTTCTTAGGCACGGGAACGGTATAGTTCTCCCATTTCATCGGGGTCATGTTAAGTACAAACAGCAGATTATTCTTGCCACTGGAGCATTTCCGGACAAAGGAGTAAGTGCTGTGTTCCGCATCATCCGCGTTCATCCATTCAAAGCCGTCCCAGGTATTGTCAAGCTCGTACAGAGCAGGGTATTTACGATACAGCTTTAACAGCTCCTTTACATAAGTATGTACGCCCTGATTCAGCTTCTCTCCTAACAGATACCAGTCAAGCTCACGCTCTTCGCTCCACTCTCGCTCCTGTCCGAAATCCTGTCCCATAAATAATAATTTCTTGCCGGAATGCCCGAACATGTAGCTATACCCCACACGAAGGTTGGCATATTTATCTGCCGGATATCCGGGCATTTTATTCACCATGGAGCACTTCAGATGCACCACTTCATCATGGGATAAGGGTAAAATATAATTCTCGCTGTCATTATAACTCATAGCAAAGGTCATGGCGTAATGATCGCCTTTCCGGTACAGAGGATCCAGCTTCATATACTCGCAGAAATCATGCATCCAGCCCATATTCCACTTGAAGGAAAATCCTAAGCCTTCCTCCCCGATACCACTGGTGACATTAGGCCATGCGGTAGATTCTTCGGCAATCGTCAAAAATCCCGGATAAGTTCCGCGGATCACTGAATTCAGATGATGGAAGAACTCAATGGCTTCCAGGTTCTTATTGCCGCCAAATTTATTCGGCAGCCATTGTCCGTCCTTTTTACCGTAATCCAGATACAGCATGGATGCTACTGCATCTACACGGATACCGTCTACATGGAACTCTCTCAGCCAGAACAGAGCATTGGCTACCAGGAAGTTCTTCACTTCATTTTTGCCATAATTAAATATCTTCGTTCCCCATTCAGGATGTTCTCCCAAACGAGGATCGGGATGTTCAAATATGCACTGTCCGTCAAATTCTGCCAGTCCGTGTGCATCGGTTGCAAAATGTGCCGGTACCCAGTCCAAAATAACTCCAACGCCTGCCTTATGCAGTTCATTGACCAGATACATAAAATCCTTAGGCGTTCCGTAACGGGATGTAGGCGCATAGTATCCGGTCACCTGATACCCCCAGGAGCCATCATATGGATGCTCTGCGATTCCCATAAGCTCTACATGGGTGTATTTCATCTCTTTCAGATATTCCACGATCCGGTCGGCAAACTCCCGATAATTATAAAATCCTTCCGCAGTACCGTTATTCGGATGCTTCATGAAAGAACCGATATGACACTCATAGATCGCCATGGGCTCCTTGTTCATATCTTTTTTATCCCGGGCTTCCATCCACTTGGAATCCTTCCAGTCGAATCCCGTGATATCCGTAACGATGGACGCTGTTCCGGGTCTGTATTCCGCATAATTTGCAAAAGGGTCGGCTTTATACAGTCTTCTGCCATCTCTCGCATAGATCAGGAACTTATACATTGTTCCTTCTTCCACGCCGGGAACGAACAACCCCCAGATACCACCTTCTCCCAGCTTCTGCATGGGATGAGACTCCTCGTTCCATTCATTGAATGTGCCGATGACATTCACCTGTGCTGCATTTGGTGCCCATACCCCGAAATAGACTCCCTGCACACCATCTTCCGTCGACAGATGCGCGCCCAGTTTTTTATAAATATCATAGTGCGTTCCCTGGGCAAAAAGGTACTGATCTGCTTCGGAAATAAATACCTTCTCCTTCGTCATAGCTGCGCCTCCCGCTATATATTTTTAACTATTCAGAACCCCATTCGCAAAATCGCATTTTCAATGCTTTCCTTTTGCTCATGTGGTTACTTCGCCCTATAAACATTGATAAATGTTCTTACGAATGCAAGCATTCGACGCCCATTCGTCAATGTTTACATGGCTCTGAATAGTTATACAAAATCTTTCTCCGTGAGGATGATCATATCCTCATCATCATATCTCTTGGCAAACAGAACATCAAAGAAATGCTTTAATGTCTTTTTATTCGCATGCGCAATTGCCTCATCCACGATTTCTTTTACATCCACCACGGTAACTACATGATCTATCGTCTGCATATCCTCGATTCTGGTATGCAGTGCCAGAACACCCAGTTCATCGATGGAATATTCCCTCTCCCGTGCATACTGCCTTCCGAACGCTACCAGTGTATCATTGCTGAGTGCTTCGACATCCATGCGGGAAGTGAAGCTTTCCTGCAATTTCTCATACTTTTCCAGAAAACGATCTATCTCTTTCCTGGTATCTTCCAATATAATGACAATGCCCTGATTCTCCTGCTGCAGCGCTTTGTACATCGTGTCCACAGTTTTATTATTCATTTCCGATGCCTTACAGATGATAAGTGCACCGTTCTGCAGTCTGTTCAGGGTCTCGGCTGCATCTTTTTTGTTCAGCGCATGGCCGGAGATTTTGGCAACTTTTCCGGAGAAATTGCTGTCGGTAGCCTGAATCTCCCGGATCATATTTTTTGCAAGGGATAAGGTATCCATGCCTTCTTCACCGGTGATGATCACATTGCCGGTATAGGCAGCCAGGCTGATATTATCAATGGCTTTGACTAACTGTTCTCTTGCGGACTTACTCTGAATAAAGGGCGCATACAGCTCGCGCTCTTCTCTGGTAAGCGCACGGACTTTTGCTTTGTCTCTCTCCACTACGGGAGGCTCCGGGGTCTGCGGCTGCTCGTCCTCAGGGACTTCTTCTACCGCTTCTTCCGGCTCCTCTTCAGCCTCTGCTACGGATTCCTCCGATGCTTCCTCGGTCTCTGCTGTGGTTTCTTCCGGCACTTCTTCGATCTCTGCTGTGGTTTCCTCCGGCACTTCTGGGATTTCTGCAGCCGGCTCCTGCGTCACTTCCATATCGACAACAGCGTCCGGTTCCTCTGTTGCGGATTCTTCTTCATATTCCGCTACGGCAGGTTCCTCTTCAAGTTCTTCTACCTCTTCAGTGTCAACGATATCCGTATCAGCAGGTTCTGGTTCTGGCTCTTCTTCAGAAACTTCCGCAGGAGCTTTTTCTGTTTCATCATTTACATCTGCAATCTCTTCCAGCTCTTCAACTTCATCTGTATCCGTAACCGTATCAGCATCCACCGCTTTTTCTTTTTCCAGTTTTTCTAACAGGCCATCTCTTTCCGCCTGTTCAAATTCCGTGAACATGGCACCGGTCTGCTGTAGTACATGCTGGCGGACTTCTTCTTCTCTCTTTTCGAGGTTTTCTTTCTTTTTACGCTCCCACTCTGCCAGAATGTCTTCAATATTGATCTGACCGGTAATCTGCTTCTCAATGCTTTCCGCCTCGGGCATTACCAGGCTGATCTGTCCGTCGGATTCCTGTGCCAGTACATTCGCCAGCTCCTTGGGAGGTTCCACCGGTGTAGTCGCTTCCGGCTCCACTTCTGCTTTCGATAATTCCGGCACAACATCCTGTTTCTTAAGAGATGCGGGTTCCTCCGGCAGGATTTCCTCGGTCTCTACCTCCGGAACCTGAGACAGGTCACCGATCTCTCCGGTCTCACCAAAGAATACCTCGGAACCTTCGATCTGCTCGGTCTCCGGCTCCAGATCATCCTCACTGACCTCTGCAATCTCCGGATAATCCAGAGATTCTGTATCGGAATCCATCATAGGTGCTACGATAGAACGGGTAATGGAGTCCGATGTCGCTTTTGCGGTATCTCCTTTTGGCTCCTCACCGAGGACTTCACGAAGTCCCGCTGCAAGTTCTGCCTGCAGATTGATGGTATTATACTGCCCCACATCCATGGTCTTCACATGAATATCGAAATCATTCTGTACCGGCTGTGTCGGTGTCTCCTGCTGTGCGGGTTGCACCTGATCATATATCTGTGTATCTCCGGTCACCTGATCATAACCGGAATCCTGTACGTAGCTCTGGTTCTGATCATAGCTGCTATCCTGTGCATAACTCTGATCCTGATCATAGCTACCGTCCTGTGCATAACCCTGGCTCTGGTCATAGCTGCCGTCCTGCGCATAACCCTGACCCTGGTCATAACTGCCGTCCTGTGCATAACCCTGCTCTTGATCATAGCTTCCGCCCTTGGCGTAACCTTGCTCATAACTTTCATTCCCGCTATACTCGTTATCCTGCACAGAGTTCTGCGACGGGATATGGCTTCCGGGCGCGTCGAACCGATGATCGTATTTTTCCTGCTGCTCCGGTGTCAACGGCTGATGGAGCATTTTCAGTTCCATTGCCTTAATAACGTATTTTCCCTCGCCAAACCAGAGGATCAGTTCATCACATTCCTCTACGCATCTGGCTGCCAGTCCGACTCTATGATACAAATAGGCCAGTTCATATGCCCATTTTTCCCTATAGTCTCTCTTCTTGAGTTCCTCCAGAACAGCAATTCGTTCTTCCAGGCTCACATCCTGCGCCTCATATAATTTATACTGCAAAATGTACCTTCCCGGATCCTTGGGCGCCACCTGTACAAATTCCTTATAATATTCTATTGCCTGCACATATTCTTCCATTTTAATGGAAAGCTCGCACAGAGAATAGCAGATGGTCCTTCCGCCGGGACGTCGCTCGTATGCTAAAAGCAACATATCTCTGGCATCCTCATATCTGCGATTGATCTTATAGAGGTCGCTGATCGTACACAACATCATGACACTTTTTACACGACGCCAGTCAATCGTGTCGGCAATTTCAGCCGCCTGTGCATATTCTCCCCGGCTAATCAGGTCTTTGATTTCTTCCGCTCTTAATTTATATTCACTCTTATCCAAGGTATTTCGCTCCCTTAACCTTTTCTTGTCCTAAGTCCCTTATTTCATCAAAGCAGACTGTCCCACTTTTTTCTTATTCAGTGTATCATAGTCACTATACGTATGTCAAAATCAAACTGGGGAAATTGTAGTGGAAATTACACGAGCAATGAACCGCGCATAGGCATAAGGAAAGACAGCGATGTGGGCGCTCACGCACACATCGCTGTCTTTCCTTATGCCTATGCGGCGAATGCCGCGAAGAGAAATGCGATTGGCAGCGTTTTTTGCTGACAATCTTATGAATAGCGTGGCTCATTGCGGATGTGACGAATCGCAGCAGCCCGTATTGGTACTACTGATTTTTGAAAAACGCCTCAATAGAGTCAAAATAGTAAAAAACAAGCTTCTCAGAAAGCGACTTTTTACGTAATAGATCTTTTTATACAATTATAGTAAAAAATAATGTGTTTCTAAGACGGAAATTTTTCTTTTCCCGGCTTTTTCGCATGTTTTAGTAGAATTAAGAGTAAGTGTGGTTGATCGACGAGTCAAGTCTGAATTTGTGTGTAAAGAGTTTGATTGACTTTGGTGTAAAAGAGGCAAGATTTTTGGTTTTGTATTTAAATCGTTATTTTTTGTAAAAAAAAGTACAAAAACAAGGGATTTGGATGCTTTGGAAGTAATTATTTTCGTAAAATGAAAAAATCAAGCTATTTTAATACAAAATATCTTGATTTTAAGAATTATTTGTATAAAATACGTCATTATTACGTCATTTACACCAAAGTAATCAACAGGACTTCTATAAAATCATTTAGGGAAGCAGTAGCCCAGCAGAAAAGGACTACTCCCCCGGGCGTAGCAGGCATCCGAGTCTGGGGCGGGCAGTCCTTTCTGCGTGGATTTTAGAACAACTATTTCACTAACTCTCAATTTATTAATTAGGTTCTGGTTTTCTCCACTAATTTGGCATACTCTGCTTCATCAATATGGTACTTTTTTCGGATAATCATATAGGATATCGCCAGCGCTATGAGCGAAATGAGTACCATTCCAACACGGAACAGGATTCCCTGCGCAGTCGTAATTTCTCCGATATAGCGATTCGCCTCTGCCAGTGCCGCTTCACTGGATATCTCGCCGCGGTTCACTTCTATCTCCAGGGCACTGATGCTTCGGCTCTTGGCATAAATTCCGCTCACGATCAATACTAGTGTAGATAACCCCTGATTGATTCCGCCTGCCAGTTTCACACTAAAAGAACGCACCGCAGATATTACCGAATCGTGTCTTTCATGGAATCTCGCCTCATCATATTCGATCGTATTGTTAATCATCACGATGATCACAAGATTCATCAGCCCCTGAAAGAAAAAGATAACAAAACCTATCGCATTCAATAAAACTACATTTTTCGGAAGCACGTAACCAAATCCCATAAAACAGGCATATCCAATCAATAATGCTGCAAAACACACATTAAGCATTTTCTGTCTCGTAAAATGTTTTGCCAGAGTCGCATAGCTCGCCTGGGAGATCAGCATTCCCAGACCATACATCACCGTAAAATAAAATACCAGATTACCGCTTTCCGAATATCCGTATTCTATATAAAAAAAGTTCACGCCAAAAATAATAAGAATATTGCAGGTAATGTTAAAAAAGATAGAAGCAATTCCCGCTGCCACCAATTGATCATTTCTCATAAAAATAAGATACATAAAAATCAACGGCGAACGCGTTGCGGCGGGCGGAAACGTCACAGTCGAGGAGAACGCGGTCTTTGTGCAGGCGGATGAAAACGGAAAATTCGACCTGACGATGAACTACGCGACCATTCCGGAGACGGGCTGGACACAGCGCGACTGGGAAGGCATGACGTACACCTATCAGATTGAAGAGGTGGATACCGCTTTCGACGGCGTGACCTACGGCGCAAGGCTCAACATCACCCCCTATTGGGTAACTTTGGATGGCACGACCGTTCGCGGCGAAACCCGCACCCTTACCTATAATTGGTACGGAATCACCGAATAAGCGAAAGGAAGGATAATACGCATGAAAAAGTTTGATCCGACCCTCAACACCGTTTTCACCGATGACGGCAAGCCCGTTATTGCTCCCATGGGACAGCCCAGCGGCGCGATCATCGAATCCATCGGCGAGAACCTGAACGTTATGACCCTTGGCGACGGAACTGTTATCTACTTTGATAACTTCGGAAACATCGTCAATCCGTAACATATAAAACCATAATGATTGCATGATTCATGAAATTCATGAAATCGGTGCAATTGACACGAAGGCGACGGGGCAGATGCTGCTCCGCCGCTTTCAACATAACTGCGGATGCGCACGGACACTGCAAAAGAGCTGAACGGAGGCACGGAACAGGATGGAAAAAATCAATATCGAGCTTGCGGGCATCCCGCTTGAGCTGACGCTCAGATACAAAATGTTCCGCGATAGATATGCGGATTTTCAAACGGAAAAAAAACCCTGCGCCTGCATTGAAATCACGCCGGAGCAATGCGCCCGTGCCGCACGCGGTTACGAACCGGGAACGCTTCCCGAAAGCATTGAAGATCTTGAGCTTTGCACCAAGGCCTGCGCCGCGCTTCTTCCGCACGGGCGGGCAATCATTCATGCGGTTTGCTTCGTGTGGTGCGGAAAGGCATGGCTCATCTGCGCTCCGAGCGGAGTGGGAAAAACAACGCATTATAAGCAGTGGAAACGCCTTTTCCCGAATGAAGTGGAAATGCTGAACGGCGACAAGCCCGTGTTGAATTTCGAAAAACAGTATGTAACTGTTTCGGCTTCGCCGTGGGCAGGGAAGGAAAACATGCGGCAGCTGCGCACGGCGCCTCTCGGCGGCATTGTGTTTCTTGCTCAGGATAGGCAAAATATAATTAAACGCTTGTCTCCGAAAGAAGCGGGTGTTCGGCTGTTTCTGCAATTCATAATTCCGTGCGACAACGCGGAACAGGTGCGTTTTGCAGCGCAATATACGGAACGTATACTTGAGCGCACGCCGGTTTGGCTGCTCAGGAATCGCGGGGACGGTGCATCGGCAGAGCTTTGCCGAAGGACGCTTGAATGCGAACTTCGCTGCGCTGACAATTAACGGTGCAGTGTTTGGCATCATTCGGCTTTTGAAGGGTGCTTTTGAAGAATAATCGACCGAACGGAGGGTTTGAAAGTTTATTATGGAATACAGAGTTAATCCGAATGCGGTTTATGTTGAAGTTTGTGATGAATACCTGCTTGTTGCCGTTGGTGAGGCGCGGGGAAAACTGCCGCAGCTCAGGAAACTTTCGGAATCCGG
>OLNF01000799.1_pt1 | contig 27914 bp, 26 predicted proteins | sample 1673061 | NCBI WGS metagenome assembly OLNF01 (sample SAMEA3136751, study PRJEB25190) | human gut metagenome
GATTCTCACCCAATAATTCTTCAATCATTACCATAATAATGAGCTGTACATTGGCACTAAACGCAATTCAATTATCATAGATACAATAACATTTTTTGCACAAATTGTCAATTTTTTCATTTACACTAATCCCATCTTTTTCTAATTATTTTTGCTATAATTACCTTTTTTCGTACATTTCGTGCTTCTGTCTGAAACAAAAAATTTGTTTTTTGAAAAAAATTATTGAATTTTATACAAAATCCATTATAATAGAAGATAATTGAATAGAACATTTATTGACAATTACCGGTTTTAAGTTCTGCTGGTCACGATAGCAATTATCGGATCTTCAGCTAAGAGGGAATCAGGTGGAAATCCTGAACAGTCGTGCTGCTGTGTACGTGCAGTTGTATCTCGCATCCATTGCATTTTTGTGAGAAGGAGAGATATAACGTTACTGCGTGAGTCAGAATACCTGCTTTAAGCTGCCGCCATCTGTTACACGCAATGACAGTTGGAAGGGTGATCTTCTTTAGTGTTCCCTAATATTATAAGAAAATCATCCTTTATTTATGTTTTCTCCTTTCCTCTGGATGGTAGACATTGGCAGTATCATCGGTATTTTGTTTCATATAGATTACCAAAAAGCACTGCTCTGTCACAGAGAAAACATTTTTTCTATTGTGAAGGAGTATTTTTTATGCAATTTTATAACAGCAATAACCCAAAAACACTAACTCTTACCAGGCGTAATTCTTCGCCTTATCTGAAACCGGATATGATCTTGCCAGATAATTGCCATACCATTTCATCTGAAACCTTTTTCAAGCGGTCAATTATAAGATCTGTTATTTTTCCATATGAAATGCAGCAGATTGGTGCCAAAGCATTTCAGGGCTGTTCCAGACTAAACAGTCTGGAGTTTCCGGGCAACCTGCAAAAAATCGGTATTGGCGCTTTCAGTGACTGTCCTTCCCTTGAGCAGGTTCAGATTCCGGCCGGACTGACAACTATACCCCAAAATGCATTCCGCAACGGTCTGCGCTTAAAGAAATTAGAATTTGCCCCTGACAGCCATCTGGCTTCCATCAAAGCAGATGCCTTTTCAGAATGTTCTTCTCTTACAGAAATCGCTTTTCCTTCTTCTTTGTCGGAAATCGATGACAGAGCTTTTTATAAATGTAAGAAATTAGAACATATCAATTTTCCGAACGGCCTGAAAACAATCGGTAAACAGGCATTCTATTTCTGCGGCATGAAAAATCTGAAATTACCGGATTCCCTTGAATTTCTGGATGACAGCTCATTTTTTAAATGTAATAATCTGACACATGTGACGCTCCCTGCGAATGTCCGTTACCTTGGCAAGTGGATCTTTCACGGCTGTAACCGGCTGCAATATCTCGAAATACGGCATGATCCGGAATTCATTGGTCCATGGATCATAAACAAGGCCGCATATATCCGCTGCTATAAAGGTTCTAAAGTTGATCGTTACTGCCAGGAATCAGGTTTCCGTGTAGAATATATTTAGGGAGGTATCCATGGAAAGAAATAATCTGCCTTTAAACTTTCATATTACAGAAAAAGACGGATGCACTATCTTCTCTTTTCCCGGCAGAACAAAAATTCTCAGTACTAGTCCATTAAACGGCGGTCTCACCACACATTTATCTCACGCATTAAATATCAACTGTATGAACGGTGCTTATGAATGTGAAATGCTCGGTGATACTTATGAAGAAGATCTTGCAGTTCATGCAAAACTGCTTGGAATTGATCCTGCCTCATGTACGGCTTTAAGTACCGCTGCATGGACTGAACTCTGCGCTGTAGAAACTGTCAGTTTTCAGGATCTTTCTGTAACTGCAGCTGTCACCGGCGGAATTGATTCTAACGGAATGTGCCCCGGAGATCCTTCTTCCTATTACGAACAGGAAGGAAAATACGAAATGCTTCCTCCCGGTACTATCAATGTATTTCTTTATATCAATCAAAACCTTACAGATCCTGCCATGGTACGCGCATTAATGGTCTGTTCCGAGGCCAAGGCTTCTGCCGTTTCCCAGCTTCTTCTGGGGAGCTGTTATTCCGAAGAACCTGCCACAGGTTCCGGAACTGACGGTACTGTCATTGCCGCTGATATGGATGGTGCACACACTCTCACAGATGCGTCCGGACATTCCAAGCTGGGCGAACTGATCGGTAAAGCAGTAATTGCAGCTGTGAAGCAGGCACTGCTGAAGCAAACTGCTGCATGCGGTCCCAGGCAGTTTCAGGTTCTGGTCCGTACTTCCAGATATGGAATCACAGCAGGAACTTTATGGGATTTTTATACAGAATACATAGATATCTTTCAGAAATACCACATCATTTTTTCCCGTGCCTCTGACCTGGAGCGTACAATACAGTTCCATAACCGTACCAGCAATCTGGTATTATGCACTTCTCTGTATCTGCATCTGATGGATCAGCTCCGCTGGGAACTTATCATGGAACCGGAAGCCATCAGAGAAGGAAAACGGCTGATGCTGTATGGTCTGCATTGGAGAAATGATCTTTTTTTGCAGAATGCCTATCCTGATGAAGCATGGCAGATTCCTGCGCTTAAGAAGTTTTCGTTAAAAGACCAGCTGATGTTCCTGATGATTTTTTATTTTGGACTGGATCAGCAGCCGATCTGACAGAGACAGGAAATCTGACATTGTGATTCATTTCGATTTATGTTAAAGTACAAATATACATTTTAACCGAATCATTGGAGCATTTACCATGCAGATAAAAATAGACCATTCCCTTGCCATGCAGATTGTAAATACTGTAAAAGATGTCTGCGGGCAGGATATTAATTTCATAGATCAGTCAGGTATTATTTTTGCAAGCACAAATCCTAAAAGAATCGGAACCTTTCACGAAATCGGTCAGAAGGCTGCTGCAACCGGCAATACAATCGAGGTCTCTTCTGACAACAGCTTCTATGGAATCCAGAAAGGTATCAATATGCCCGTTTATCATAATCAGTCTCTTCTTGCTGTGATCGGAATTACGGGCGAACCAGATACTGTAAGGAAATATGCTCATCTGGCAGAACGCATCACGAATCTTCTTGTCCGGGAGCAGGAGCTGAATATGATCAGCCGCAGCCAGAATGATAAAAGGCAGTATCTCATTGACTCTCTGATCCGAAACGACAATGCTGACAGAAATATGGATTATGTTCACAAGCTGCTGAAAGAATTCGACATCAGTGTCCAGACTTCCAAACGCCTGATTTTGATTCAGGTAAACACCAGATACAATATGGCAAATCTTTCTCTTCTCGAGCAGAAAGTAACACAGATGTTCTCCATGTTTCCGGTGAATCTGTATACCTTTCATTATCCCAATGAGTATCTGGCAGTCATAGATACAGAGCTTTTTGAAAAGAATTCTTTTATTCTGAAACAATTTGCCGCTGACAATAAAATGCTTTTGAAAATTGCAGTTGGAAAAAGCACATCCATTTACCAGCTTGCAGAATCCTGTTCTTCCGCACGTACTGCTTTAAAAAGCGTCACAGACACAACAGAAGGTTTCGTAATGTTCGATGATCTTGTGCTGGAGCTTATCCTCTCCGGACTGGGTGAAGAAGAAAAAAAAGAGTTCCTCTCCCGGACGACTGCAAGTCTCACGGAAGAAGAACTTCATATTATCAGTACTTATTTTGAGCAGGATATGTCCCTGCATGATACCAGTGAACAGTTATTTCTGCATAAGAATACGCTCCAGTATAAACTGAACCATATTTATAAAAAGACCGGATTGAATCCACGTAAATTTAAGGACGCAGTACTTCTGTACCTGGCAGAAAAATTGTAATCTCTATGCAGTCAAGCGGATAAAATTATCCGCTTCGCTACTTGCTCATAACCAATAACTGCTCCGCAGTTTATCAGAAGGCTTACTTGGTTTACTTAATATTCATCAGACGAAATACCTGTTCTACGGTATCTGTCATGTTCGCTTTTGCATTCTCCGGGTTCATGGCTTCTTCCAGCGTTACAACCCCTCTGAGAATTGGGAAGAATGCGTCGATTCCGTTCTGGTTACAGGCAACGGCTTCTTTTGTTACGCTTCCTGCGAAAGCAATTACAGGAATATCATGTTTCTTTGCAAGACGTGCAACTCCAACAGGAGCTTTGCCCATTGCAGTCTGACCATCCAGGCGGCCTTCTCCTGTAATTACGATATCTGCATCTTCCATATATTTCTCAAGCCCGGTTTCCTCTAAAACAATCTTAATCCCCGATTCCAAAACCGCATTGGTAAAGCTTAAGAATGCAAACCCAAGTCCGCCTGCTGCACCTGTACCAGCCTGGTGTGCATTGGCTTTTGTGTATTTCTTTTCTGTAAGTGCAGCATAGTTTTCCAGCCATTTGTCCATCTGCATGATCATGGATGGGGTTGCACCTTTCTGTGGACCGAATACTGCACTGCAGCCATTTTCTCCACACAAGATGTTTGTTACGTCGCATGCAACACGAAATTCACATTCTGCAAGTTCCGGAAGTACATATTCATCTGTAATCTCTTCCAGCACTTCCAGTCCTCTTGCACCAAAAGGAACCTGTTTTCCTTCTTTGTCAAGGAACCCATATCCCAATGCCTGAAGCATTCCGATCCCGCCATCATTGGTAGCACTTCCGCCGATTCCTACGATAAAGCGTCTGCAGCCTTTGGCAATGGCATCTTTGATCACTTCTCCAACTCCATAGGTTGTGGTGTAAAGCGGATTGCGTTTTTCATCCGGAACAAGTGTAATTCCTGCTGCACCGGACATCTCGATAACTGCAGTGTGACTGCTTTCAATAATTCCATATTCACAGTTCACCGGTGTTCCAAGAGGTCCTGTTACCATTACATTCTGTGTCACTCCGTTCATTCCGCTTACTAATGCTTCCACAGTTCCCTCTCCTCCGTCTGCCAGAGGTCTTACTACGATCTCCGCATTCTGTCCATGAACTTTGCGGATTCCATCTGCGATAGCGTATCCTGCTTCCATGGAGCTTAAACTTCCCTTTAATGAATCAATTGCGATCACTGCTTTCATTTTCAACTTCCTCCTTATGTATTTCTTTCTGTACAATTTGTTTTGTTGTACTTAGTATAGTGTGTTTTGTTTTGGATTGATATAGTATATATAATATTTATTTCTTATTTTTTCAACTTTTTATTGTTCTATATAACATATCCATTCTGAAGATAACTATAGTCGAAGCAGAACAATTAACTGATTTCGCTAAAAGCCAATCGGATATTCGCAATTGAAACGAAGAACCTACTTTAGCATAGTAAAATAGCTGATCACCTACATTATTGGTAATCAGCCATTTTGTCTACATTTCTATATTCACTCATTTACAATATTGGAATTCACTCCCAAAGTCATGTCTTCATCCAGATAAACACTGAAATAGGTCTCATTATTAATCAGTCCTGTGAAAAACCCGGACAGCTTCATACCGCCTTTTGTACTTCCGGTAATTTTTACTGAAATAACAGGTTTTGCATCCTCTAAAACTTCTACTTTCACGGATTCTCCGGGATTTATTACATTTACGGTAGTTTCTTTTTCGTTATTGTACTGAATTGTAAGATTCTGTAACTCAAATGGAGTTGTATTCTTTATCGTAACCATGTCCTGTGCCATGAGCTGTTCGGCATAAGTTTTATTGTCATCTACCTTAAATGCAGCTAAACCTGCAACAACTCCAACCACAAGCACTCCGATCAAAATATTTCTTAAAAACTTTTTCATTTATGAAATCCTTTCTTTCATGATGTCATCTCTTTGCAGCTCAATTATTGTAACATCTTTCTGAAAAGATTCCTATGAATGAAATTTACAAAATTTGTGTATGGTTTGTCTGATTTCTCATAAAATCTACAAAAGCAACCATGGAATTTATTACTGTAACTGACACCTATACTCTTTATTCTCCGCAAATGCCACCAGGCTTTCCAGGCCGCAGTGAACCATACTGACTACTGCCTGTTCTGTATAGAAAGCCATGTGCTGGGTCATAATGACGTTTGGGAACTGACGGAGATATGCCATATCTTTGTTTTTGATGATGTCAGTTTTTCGGTCGTGGTGATAAATGCCGTTTTCGTTTTCGAATACATCCAGAGCCAGTGCACCTATCTGTTCATCTTCAATTCCTTTGGTGATATCATTGATGTTCATCAGTTCTCCACGGGCGCAGTTGATGAGGATTACACCTTTTTTCATTTTTGCGATGGTGCGTTTATTAACCATATGGTAAGTGGCATCATTTAATGGAGTGTGGAAAGAAATGATGTCACATTCGGAATAGATAGTGTCCATGTCTACATATGTCGCATATTTCTTCACATTTTCATCCTCATGTCTGGAATGTGCGAGAATCTTACATCCAAAACCGGACAGATTCTGGATTACTGCTGCACCAATCTTGCCTGTTCCTATAATTCCTACAGTCATATCATGGAGTTCTTTTCCGATGAGACCGTTCAGGGAATAGTCGTTAACATTAATTCTGTATAATGCAGGCTTGTAGTTACGCAAAGTCATGAGGATTAACATTACCGTGTATTCTGCTACTCCATGAGGGGAATAGGTGGCATTGCTTACACGGATTCCGGCTTCTGCCGCTGCTTTCAAATCTACATGATTATATCCGACCGTTCTGGTGGAATAGCCTTTTACACCTGCATCTCTTAATGCCTGACAGACATTTTCATCAATAATACTCTGTCCCAGAGTTGTGACACCTGCTGCTCCCTCTGCAAGACGTACAGTCTCAAGAGTCAATGGCTCTGCAGTAGTAACCAGTTCATCTATTCCAAGTTTACCTGCAAGTTTTTTCATGATTTCCGCTTCATCTTCTCTTACTTCATATGCTATAATTTTCATATGTGCCCTTTTTCCCCTTAGTAATTCTCTTCTGAAAGCAACTGTTCTACACGCTTCTGAAATTCTTCGAATTTAACCAGATACACATTCACGATCGTATCACAACAGGCCTTCACAATTTCTCCATCATAGTCATGCGCCAACTGATTTCTGGTTTTTAACATTGTAAGCCATTCATCTCCCTGGATCATTCCTGCCTGAAAAGATTCTCGCAGTACCTCTCTCGGTGAACCTGCAACAAAACCGGTAATCGCATAATACTGAACCAGAATATCTTTCATTACTTTCCATGCCAGATCAAAAGTAATACTGAACTTAGCACTTGTTCCACTTAATACAAAAGAATCTGACATATCACGCTCCCGTGCTTCTGAAAGAGAAGCGAGTGAATTTTTAAAGGATTCATATCTTCTCATAAATTTTTCGTCCATATTGTTTTATATCCTCCAATAATAATTCATTTCTACACTCATCCATATCAACTACATCAATTGTGTATAATGTAGGAATATCTTCCAGTTCTTCTCGGAGTTTCTCGATATCTTTTGTACCGCATACAGCAATATCTATATCACTTCTTTCCAGCGCAGTTCCTTTTGCTCTTGAACCAAATAGTATAACTTTTGTTGCCGAATTATTTACGCATATTCGTATAATTTCCTGTAAAATTTCTTCTATCTGCATGCCTTACACTTTTCCTTTATACCCATAGTCATATCAAACACATCTTAAGATTTATAATACGAGATACCTGAAAAAAAATCAATCCCTGCCCAAAAGTATTAACACTTACATTGACTTTCCTTTAGCTATAATGTATTATTTAATACAGTTCAAAAAAATACTTTTTTTCAGAAGAGAGGTGAATCTATGCTATGACTCCATCCACATTCATAACTTTCTTCCATGATGCTCTGAGTGCTTACAATAAAATGTGCGAGCCTATTCTTCATGAATTTGACATTCCGCAAGTTTCTTTCGATATTTTAATGTTTCTGAAGAATAATCCGGATTTATGTACTGCCCAGCAGATCAGTGAATTTCGAAATATAAAAAAGAATCTGGTATCTGTGCATGTGGATAAGCTGGTAACTGCAGGCTATCTGCAGAGGGGGACTGTTGCCGGAGACAGGCGGAAAATCTTGCTTTCCTGTACGGAAAAAGCGGAACCAATTCTTAAAGCAGGGCTTAAAATGCAGCAGGATTTTAACCAACGACTGATTCTCAATATTCCAGAAGAGCACATGAGTATTTACAAAGAAATCATTGAATCTATGGCAGCTAATGCACGCCAGATGATGAATGAATGACCGGCAAATTCGCCTGAGTTATTAAAAATTTTAAAGGGAGGTACGTCCATGCAGGACAATAAAAACTTTCTGGGTACGGAACCTGTTGGGAAGCTTCTGCTGAAGCTGTCTATTCCAACGGTGATCGCCCAGCTTATCAACATGCTTTATAACATTGTAGACCGAATTTATATCGGCCATATCCCGGTGGAGGGAAGTCTGGCACTTACCGGTGTAGGAGTTTGCATGCCGATCATTATGATCGTTTCCGCTTTTGCTGCACTGGTCAGTTCCGGTGGTGCACCAAGAGCTTCTATCTATATGGGAAAACAGGATAATGACTCTGCCGAAAATATATTAGGCAACTGTTTTAGTCTGCAGGTTATTATTTCTGTTATTCTGACAGCAGTCCTGCTGATCTGGGGAAAAGATTTATTGCTGGCTTTCGGTGCCAGTGATAATACGATCAGTTATGCTGTAGATTATATGAATATCTACGCTTTCGGTACATTGTTTGTACAGTTAACCCTTGGTATGAACGCATTTATCACTGCGCAGGGATTTACAAACATTTCCATGGTATCTGTCCTGATCGGTGCTGTCTGCAATATTGCCTTAGACCCTGTCTTTATCTTTGCTTTCCATATGGGCGTAAAAGGTGCAGCGCTGGCAACTATTATCTCTCAGGCGATTTCTACAATCTGGGTTGTTCTGTTTCTTTGCGGTAAGAAGACTCAGCTTCATCTCAGAAAGAAATATATGCGTCTGATACCAAAGGTAATTCTCCCATGTGTCGCACTTGGACTTGCTGCTTTCATTATGCAGGCAAGCGAAAGCGTTGTATCTGTCTGCTTTAATTCTTCCCTGCTTCGCTACGGAGGAGATATCGCAGTCGGAGCTATGACAATTTTAACCAGTGTTATGCAGTTTGCCATGCTTCCACTTCAGGGAATCGCGCAGGGAGCACAGCCCATTTCCAGTTACAATTATGGGGCAAAAAATGCAGACAGAGTGAAGAGAACTTTCCGTTTACTTCTGATTGTCTGTCTGTCATATTCTGCAATTCTCTGGGCTGCTGTACAGCTTGTTCCGAGAGTATTTGTAAGCATTTTTACAGCAGATACAAGCCTTATCGAATTTACTGCGCCAATGCTGAAAATCTATCTTGGCGGTCTGTTCCTGTTCGGTATCCAGATTGCCTGCCAGATGACATTTACTTCTCTTGGAAAAGCAGTAAATTCTATTATTGTTGCGGTTGTCCGTAAATTTGTACTTCTGATTCCGCTCATTTATATTATGCCGCATATGGTGTCTGATCCAACTAAAGGCGTATACATGGCAGAACCGATTGCTGATATTATTGCGGTACTCTTTACATCTGTATTATTTACGGTTCAGTTTAAAAAGGCACTTGCTGAAATTCGGAATTAAATATTTATGAATTTATAATAAGGGGCGAACATTAACTGATAAGATACCTTCTAAGCAGATTTTGGTTATTTACCTTGTCTACTTAGGAGGTATCCTATCGAAACGTTCGCCCCCTTAAGCTATGTTCTTCTATAAAATTAAGTTTTTGCCATTCTATTTCTGTGGATAGTCTTCCAGTCTGAATGGAATTCTGAATGTTTCCATAGCTTCTTTCAGATCTGCAATATTTCTCGGTCCATATAACGGCAGGCATGGGAATTTCTGACAGGTAAGATATCCAAGTACCGCCTGTGTGACAGAAATTTCGTACTCTTCCATCAGTTCATGAAGACGTTCTGCATTCTTCAGGTTTCCTTCTGTGTAGTATTCTGAACTGGAAACTGCATCTTTGCCTTCTGTAAAGAGTTTGTGGAAGAATCCATTGCAGACAGATGAATACGGCATTGCCAGATTTCGTGGATTCTCTTCATGATATTTCTGCATTTCTTCATCCATCATTACAAGAGTGTCATCTGCCATAGGTTTCATCCATGGTTCACCAACATTATATAATGCCTCATTTGCCACAAAACCACGATAACCTTTGGATGCAGCATAAGCATCTGCTTCTTTCATTCTGGCAGTTGTCCAGTTGGAGCAGGCATAGTAACGGATTTTTCCCTGCTGTCTGAAATCTTCCATAAGATCTATCAATTCAGAAACAGTAATTTCTTCATTATCTCTGTGATAGAAATAAATATCAATATAGTCTGTTCCGAGTACTCTTAAGGACTCTTCCAGATCATATCTTACGCTTCTTTCATTGATTCTTGACTGATGCATATCCGGATTTGGCTTTGTCATATCCGGATGACCGCCTTTGCTTGCCAGAACAATGTCGTGCCGTTTGCCACTCTGTGCCAGCCACTGGCCAATCACACGCTCACTGCGGCCTCTCTCTGATGGAATCCAGTCTGAATATACTCTTGCAGTGTCATATATATTTCCACCCATATCCAGAAACGCATCAAACAGATTAAAAGCTTCCTGTCCGTCCCATTTCACACCGGCTTTCACGCATCCTAATCCCAGTCTGGATAACTCCAGGTCTGTATCTTGAATCTTTATTCTGTCCATAACGATTTCCTCCATTTATAAGCATTGAATTAGTTTCAACAAACATATCTTGAAATTAATAATACGAGATAAATAATGAAAAATCAATCCCGATATCTAATTATTATTTTCAATAAAAAATGGCCTTATACTGTAAAATCAATCACAATACAAAGCCATTCTATCTTCAAAATTTACTTGTTCTGAATTAACCGGGTATTCGCAAGCCAGGCAAATAAAATCATTCGCTTCACTCCTTGCTTATAACTGAATGCTTATTTATTCTGGTTAAACAATCCTTCCAGTGTTTCTTTCTGTTCCTGCAGTACTTTCAGTACATATTTATCAAAATGTCTTGCATCCTGTTCTGTTGAACCAAATTCATAGGTTTCCTGTCCATAGTCCATAACGTCAAATCCAGGGATTGCTTTGTTTGCGCCTTTGGTTCTGTAGGAAACAGCATCTGCCAGGCTAAAGACTGCATTTCCATCCTGATAAGATGCCCAGCTGCTGATATCTGTTCCTGTTGCTTCTGTAGCTGTTCCATTTTCTGTCTGGGTCTGGGCTGCTGTTTTTGTTACTTCTGCTGCTCCTTCTACATATTTTCCATACATTTCATCAATATACAGTGACAAGGATTCTCCGAAAATTTCAGATGGAACATGTCCTCCGTCCCACTGCCATTCCAGTTTTGCATCTGTTCCGTTGTTGAGCCATGCGATCTGCATGTTCATGGATGCAAACAGAGACATATCTCCTTCGGAAGCGCCCATCACGATTCTGGTCCAGGTTGGATTTTCTGTGTCTTCAGCTCCGATATAATTGATCGGATTGTATAAATCTACAATATTATTTCCATATTTGCCGCCATCTTCAATGGATGTGATGTCACTTTCATAGGATTCGAGCATTTCTTCATAGCTGCTGTAATTTGAGGAATCTGTTTTATTTCCCGCGGACTGTGTTGTTCCCGCATCCGGAGTTCCGACTTCATCGCCCATTCCACTTGTGACTAAATCGTCCTTCTGATTATTTTCAACGGAGTTATTTTTAGCTGAGTCGTTTTTAGCTGAGTCATCTTTGTCCGTATCAGTTTCATTTGATGTACTTTCATCTGATACATTTCCATCTGGTTTTTCTCCGTTTGGCATTCCTCCGTCTGGCATCTCACTCGGCTTTTCTCCATTCGGAAGATTTCCATCCGGTTTATTTCCATCTTTCATCGGTCCACCTGGCATTCCGCCTCCAGGACCAGCATTATCTCCGGACTGGCCTTTGGCATATCGTCCTTCCAGAAATGCCTGTGCTTTTTCTTCTGTTGTCATCTGTGCAACTTCTTCATCACTGAGAGCATTTCCATCGTTGTCAAACCAGGTCCAGTCATCTGCATAGTCCAGATTTTCCAGATACCACTGCAGATTTTTTTCAAATTCTTTCAGATATAAAGAAAGATAGGTTCCTCCATATCCATTGGTATCTGCATATTTTTGCGCATCATACTCTATAGTCAGATCTACCACATCATCTTTATCTCCGTCCTCGTTAATATCAATATCTACCGCAGACTCACTGACACTCAGGTTCTGGTCATTGATATAATTCATGTATTCTTCAGACAGATATTCTGCCATCTTTTTCTGAAAGTCTGTATTAAATTCATAATCTGTATCAAGATAGTATTCGAATGCCATTGCCATATCTGCTTCCTGCAGGGAAGTGATCGCACTGTATGCAACGCACCCCCAGACACCATCAGAAATCTCAGCTCCATTGGCTTCTTCTGACTCCAGCACCTCAGAACAAGTACCATCTTCATTCTGATAGATGCCTGCTGCCCCTGCCTCCACTTCATATGGAAAATAATCCGAATTATCAGAAGTTGCTGCTACCATTGCTGCATGCGCTCCGCCACCGGAACCTCCGGTAGATACAAAATATTCTGTATTTCCCGGGAGATTTCCGAGAACAATATTATATTTTACAAAACGGATCGCATTCTTCTGATCGACCAGACAAAGTGGGGCATCACCTGTGTAATATTCATTTCCGTCTTCATCCGTGGCAGTACTCTGCTTTCCACGGTTTCCGCATGCCACATTGATGTATCCGTAAACAGCATTTGAGGAAGATGCTTTCTGATTTTCCTGTGCGCTGTAGCCTGCTGCTCCTGTATTTATGATTACCGGTGCTGTTTTTGCTGTGTAGGTCTGGCCATTTTCATTTGTAATCTCTGCTGTTTCGTCGATCACAAGCTGACCGTTTATTTCTTCTGAATAAGACTCTGCAGTCACATCTTCTGCGCCATCTCCATCTGTATCAATTCCTTTTACATATGCACCGGGTACGTTTACGGAAACGCCCTGATAATCTGGCAGCTCCGGATTGGCAACTGCGCTTGTTACTGACATTGTCCAGGAATCTGACTGGCTGTCATAGCTCCAAGTGATTTCTTTATTATTTGCAAGATTTAAAGTGCTTTCTATTTCAGTGCGTTCCTCATTATCCGCCTGTGCTGTGGCTACACTTCCGGTTCCGTATATGGTCATTCCCATGATCATTGACATCGCAGTTATCACTGCTGTTATCTGCTTTCTTTTCATAATTAGTGTCCCTTTCTTGAATAATATTTATATCTGCAACTATTCAGTATCCTCAACATTAATAGTTAAAATCCATCAAGAATCATTTCGTCTTCAACCAATGAATTTAGAACTATTTGACGGATTTCTGAATAATCACATCTCTCTTTCTTACAGGCACGATTATATGAAAAGAACCTTGAAATTTCCTTGAAAATTTTAAAGTTTCAAGAGAAATCACAAGGTTTTCACATTTTCTTATTTTTTCTGTTTCTCATGCAGCAGTAAAAATGAAACCTGAAAACAATTCCATCCGTTTTCACTGCATACAGTTATCTCACTGTGATTCTGTCCGGCAATTGACTGTGCAATGGCAAGCCCCAGTCCATAATGTCCTTCTTCTGAATCTGAAGAACGATAAAACTTTTCAAAAATCCTTGAACGCTCTTCCTCTGGTATCGCGATGCCCTGATTTTCTACAGACAGCAATGCTTTCTTTCCTTCTTTCCGTAGAATAAGTTTCACTTCTTCTCCCGGCTTTGTATGGCGGATTGCATTTTCCAAAAGAGTTTCTGCCATTCTTTGAAGCTGTGCTTCATTTCCTGACACACATAAATCCTCCTGAATCTCAGATATCAGCACTACCTCTTTTTCGAAAGCTACCGCCTCAAATTCAAGAGAAATTCCTTCTATACACTGACTGAGATCTACTTTCTCTTCTGTCTTTTTTTCCTTCTGGTATTCCAGTTCTGAATAGTCCAGAAGTTCCATTACCAGTCTGCGCATTTTCTCATTTTCTTCGGATACATAATTTAGATATTTGCTATGGATGCCTTCTTTTTCCAGCATATCCAGGCTGGCTTTCATCACTGTAACCGGTGTTTTCAGTTCATGCCCGGCGAACATTACAAATTCTTTCTGCAGACGGACAGCTTCCTCTAAAGGGGCAACCATCTTACCTGTAATTTTCCAGGCAGGATATAGCCATAAGATTCCCAGTGCCAAAGCTATAAGAAGAGAAATCACGAAATATTTTTCCTCTTCCAGTCTCAGTGAGGTAATATCAGCAAAGGCAATCAGCAGTTCTCCCTCATGAACGGATATTTCAAACTGATAATTTTGATAACTGCCTGAGTTCTTTTGTGTTGCAAGGATATTCTCTGTAATCTTGATCAGCTCTTCTTCTGATATTTCTCCATCTGGCAGCATATTTTTGATATACAAAGTTCCATCTTCTGACTTTGCCGCGAGATAACTTTTCTCAATATAGCTGTCCTGTTCCTCTTTATCTGTTCTTTTTATATCCTCTGTTTTCGGTTCTTCATTTTCTTTCGGCATTTCCAGCACTTTTCCGGGGTTGCTCTCACTCTGACTGGAAGCAATCTGAAATTTCATATTCAAGATTTTGGAAATGCTGTTTTTGTTATTCTGTATATAAGAAAAGTTCAGAAGAAACAGTACCAACACTGCTGTAATCATATAAATAAGGGTCAGCAGGCCCATGATTTTCTTCTTAAATTTCTTCATCTTCTTTACTCCTCAGACGATATCCCACTCCTCTGACAGTCTCAATGGCACTACAGGTTCTAATGAATTTCAGTTTTTTCCGCAGAAAAGAAATGTACACTTCTTCATTGTTATATTCGACATTTGTATCATATCCCCAGATTCGAACCGTGATCTGCTCTTTTGACAGTACCTGTCCAAAATTTTCCATAAAATAGGACAGCAACGTATATTCTTTTACTGACAGCTTTACCGTTTTATTGCTGACAGTGCTTTTCAGCAGACGGCTGCTCTTCTCCAGAATAAAGTCCGGACCTGTTAAATTGTCTGTGGAATCAATTCTGATTGTTTTTCCATTTTTTCTAAGCAAAACTCTGATCCGGGCATCTAATTCTTCTATTTCAAATGGCTTCGTAAGATAATCCTCCGCTCCGGCCTCAAATCCCTGCAGCTTATCCTGAAGTTCTACTCTGGCAGTCAACATGATAACCGGTGTCCGGACTTTCATATCTCTTAACTTTTTCACCAGTGTGAATCCATCCATTCCAGGAAGCATTACATCTGAAATAATTGCATCGTATGATTCCTTTAATGCAGTCTCATAACCTGATATTCCATCATTACAGACGGTAACTTTAAATCCTTTATCAGTAAACCAGTCCTGTAATATATCCGCCAGTCGTGTCTCATCTTCTATGATCAAAAGTTGTTCTATCATTTGTCCTTTTTCCTTTAAAAGTTATTCAGACACACATTTCTTTACTATATTTCTATCCAATCAATACTTTCTTTCCCTGAAATGCAAACCCATAACACCGTATTCTCTCCGGCTTTATTCCTCTTGTTTCCAGTTCTCTGGTATACTGTTTATCCTGTATCTGTTTTCTGGCTGATGCAACAGTGTCCTGCAGTGTTTTTTCTCCTTCTTCAGATGTTTTAAATTCCAGGACAAACGCCAGGTCTGTATCATTGACAGGTTCCAGCACAACATCGTAGCGTCCATAGCCGCTTTCTCTGTTGGAAGATATGTGGTATCTTCCCTTCAATTCTACAATCAGTCCCAGTACAAATCCATGGTAAAAGCGTTCTGGTCTGTCTGATTTTGATGTGTAATAATTCTGAGAATTACCGACATCGAAATAACTGAATGTTGCCATAGATATATCATTCATATAATGATTCATTTCCTTTACATCATCACGCAGCAATGCACGGACAAATTCATTATATGGAACATCTTCATCCGAAAACCAGTCCCGGATCATGTTTTCAAACATCATCCGAACTTCCCTGTTAGTAATACTCAGATAATATATATAACGATCGGTCTGCTCGTCCATACAGACTTTATCTACTTTCAGATACCCGCTTGCAAGCAACAGACTCCATATGGCGTTTTTCTTTTTCCCAAGCTGTTCAAAAATAATTTCTTCGTCAATCTCTGTTACAAGTTCTCTTCCCTCAAGGAGTTCCTCCATAATTGTTTTGGTTTCGGCATTTCCTCTCTGGATCAGCGCAGTGATCATCTCATTAGAGCTGGTGTTGACCCAGTATGGTTTAAATTTTCTTTCCTCCAGAAAACAGGTAATGGACCATGGGTTATACATTTCTTTCTGGTTTCCAAAAGAAAAACCATCGTACCAGTATTTTACTTTTTCTTTCTGCGCTTCCAGTCCATATTCTTCAAGTGTGTATGAAACTTCATCCTGAGTAAATCCAAACTGTGTACTGTATTTTTCTGATGTTGTCGTTACTACTGTAAGATTGTTTAAATCTGAAAAAATGGATTCCTTGCTGACTCTGGTAATGCCAGTCAGCAGACCACGTTCCAGAAACGGGTTGCTCTTAAAAGTTGCATTAAATAACCCCCGCATAAAATCAACCAGTTCTTTCCAGAATCCATTTACATACGCTTCCTGTAGAGGAGTATCGTATTCATCAAGAAAAATCAGCACTTTTTTTCCATAATAACGGCTCAGATAATCGGACAGCGAACTGACAGCCAGTGCAGCAGTTGTATCTGACATTTCAAGACGCACGGAATCAAAGAATTCCTGATCCTGCTGCGACATAAATTCAGCATTTCGAATATGTGCATATTTTCCATACAATCTGACCAGGCTCTGTATAATTCCCTCTCTGGCAGACTGAAAGGTGCTTCCTTTAATATTTGCAAAACTCATATATATTACCGGATATGTTCCCTGAAGTTTGCGATATTCTTCTCTTTTCCAGATGGATAATCCCTTAAATAAGTCACTTCTGTTCTTGTATGCAACAGAAAAAAAACATTCCATCATACTCAAATTCAGCGTCTTTCCGAATCTGCGTGGGCGTGTGATCAGTGTAACTGCGTCTTTATTCTCCCACCATTCTCTGATAAAATCAGTTTTATCTACAAAAAAGCAGTCGTTTTCTCTGATATATGCAAAATCCTGTACTCCCAGGGACACTGTCTGACTCATGAGTAAACACCTCCATCTAAAAAGTTCAATCTCAAATATATAACAATAAATACCAGCTACCGCTTATTATTTTTCTCAGTTGAATAAGAACTTCCTTCGTCATATAACCTCAGTTTAACATGAAGCAATCCTCAAAACAAGTCATTAATCACTTCCGGGACCGTCTGCAAATGATCTGCTTTCCATGCTTTTGCTCCACAAAAAAGAAGTCCCTCTTCTATATTTCCTTTCACTGCATTGATAAGTCCGTCAGTAATGCAGTAAGGAATATCTTTTGGACTGCATTTTACGAGGCATCCGTGGCAAGGGGTGTGGGGGATCTGTTCGCCGTTCATGACGCGGGTCATGAATTTGTTCATGATGGCACGGCCGGGCATTCCTACGGGGCTTTTTACGATGGCGATGTCAGATTCTTTTGCTTTTAAGTGAGCCTGTTTATAACGGATATCGGCATCGCATTCTTCAGTTGTGATAAAGCGGGTGGCTACCTGAATGCCGTCGACACCGAGGGTATCTACTTTTCGGACGTCTTCCCGGTCGTAGATGCCGCCGGCTACGATCACTGGGATTTCGGTCTGGTATTTTTCTGCATAGGATTTTACTGTTGTGATGATTTTCTTTATTTCTTCGCTGTAGGATTCTTCGGTGTATTTCTCCAGTTCTTCTTTGTGGAATCCGAGATGTCCGCCTGCCTGAGGTCCTTCGATCACTACCAGATCTGCAGTTCTTTTGTATTTTCGTTCCCAGTATTTCAGGATCACTTTTGCAGATTTGTCTGTGGATACGATAGGGGCAATCTTCGTCTGGCTGCCTTTTACCAGTTCGGGAAGTTCTGTAGGGAGTCCGGCACCGGAGATGATGATGTCTGCGCCTGCTTTTATTGCGGCTTTTACATGAGCGGCGTATTCTTTCAGTGCTACCATGATGTTGTAACCTATGATTCCATCCCTGGAAATTCCGCGAGCCTTTTTCATTTCACTGGCAATGGCACGTTCATTGGCTGCTGTCGGGTTTCTGTCAAAGTCTTCTTCTCTGTAACCGATCTGTGCAGTAGAAATGATACCGACTCCGCCTGCCTTCGCAACGGAACCGGCAAGCCTGCCAAGGCTGATGCCAACTCCCATTCCGCCCTGGATCAGTGGAACTCTTGTGATTTTATCTCCTATTTTGAAATTCTTCATTATGATTCTTCTCCTATTTGTTTGTAGTTTAAATATTTTGATATTCAAAGTATATCATAATATTTATTATTGTCAAGAGAAACTATTTCATATAGTTTTTAATACTATATATCTGGTAAATATTCGCTGCCTGCTTGATTCGAATCAAGTGGATATTCTCAATCTTCTTTTTTCATAGCACACGGCATTTTTACGAAAAAATCCGCTGACATGATTAACTTGCTCGATCACGTCAGCGGATTTTTTTCAATATTTTTTTATCTGTCTGCAGCTATCATCTCTGCAGCTATCTGCTCACAACTGAACAGTTCTCTGACCACATTTTCATATACTGCACATTTTTCAGCTTTCTTGATTTTCTTCGCATATTTCTTATTATTTGTAAACATTGGTGCCAGATACGACCATAATTCTTTCATCCGGAACAGAATATTTCTGTCTCCGGACAGATCTTCGCAGTATTCCTGATACATGATATCATGGAACCTGCGGATTTCTTCTTTTGATGCTGGTGCACCGCCACGGATTTCTCTTGCAAGTGCCGGATTCTTTAAAGTTCCTCTGCCTGTCATGATACAGTCCAGCTCTGGAAACATCTCTTTCAGTCTGGTGCAATCCTCTGCAGTAACAATATCTCCGTTATAGCATACCGGACTTTTGGCACGCTCCAATGCCTCTCCGAAGGTTTCCAGGCGCGGCGTATTTTTGTAATAATCTTTCTGCACTCTTGCATGAACGATCAGCTCCTCCAGCGGATATTTATTATATATTGTCAGCAGGTCCTCAAATTCTTCCGGATCATCCATTCCCAGGCGGGTTTTGATGGAAATTTTCACATCACATTTGCTGAAAATTTCATCCAAAAATTTATCCAGTTCATCCGGTCTGTCCAGAAATCCTGCACCCCTGCCTTTCGTCACAACTGTCTTTGACGGACAGCCAAGATTCAGATTTACTTCGTTATATCCGTATTCCTGCAGAGTTTCCGCTGTCTGAATAAAATCCTCTGCATTCTTTGTCAGGATCTGCGGGACTGCATACATTCCTTCGTTATTCTCAGGCATAATATCTTTCTTTTCTCTGGTGCTGAGATGGCCTTTCTGATTCGGCAGAATAAATGGAATGAAATACTTATCAAATCCACCAAAACACTGATAGAGTGCACGTCTGTATGTGTATCCTGTAATCCCTTCAAGAGGGGCTAAATATATATTCATATTTTTCTCCTGTTTTTTATTACATTTTTATATACTGCTCCAAAAAATGTATACTGAAACTTTTGTATTTTATTTATAATTATAAGAGAGTGCTGTGTGCTAGTAGCACAATACTTTTTACCTCTAACATCTCTATAATATTTCAAAACATTTATTGAAACAGGAATCTACCTCAATTCCCTGGTTTTCTACAGTTTCTTATTCTACCGTCTTATGCAAGACACGTCAAATCCTTTATTGGGAAAAGCACAAACACCCTGTCCTCGACATAAACTATATAGAAATCCCCTTCGAGGTAAACATTTGAAGGCTTTTTTGAAACCTTTGTCCATATCCCAGGAGAAATATTATCTTCAAAAATATCAGGAGGGTGATTCTCAGGCAAAGAATATCCTGATTGAACATAATCTCCGGCTGGTAGCCCATGTGGTAAAAAAATACCAGGGAACCGGTGAAGATACAGACGATCTGATTTCAATTGGTACTATTGGACTGATCAAAGCAGTTACTACTTTTAATCCGCAGAAAGCTTCGAGACTATCTACGTACTCTGCCCGGTGTATAGAAAATGAATTGCTGATGTACTTCAGATCCAAAAAGAAGCATTCAAGGGAAGTGTCTCTGTATGAGCCGATTGGAACGGACAAAGAAGGAAATGAGATTAATCTGTTGGATGTGATCGAGAGTACGCCGGTAGATATTGTAGAGGATTGTTATATAAGAGAAAATACTTCTTATCTTCTGAAATCTCTGAAAAAGATCCTGTCTGATAAGGAATATCAGGTGATCTGTTACCGCTATGGGCTGTTTGGCATGGAAGAGGAAACTCAACGTGAGATTGCCCAGAAGCTGTGTATCAGCCGTTCTTATGTCTCCAGAATCGAAAAAACAGCTTTGCAGAAGCTTCGCGGACTTTTTCCTCAAATGCAATAAACGCAGCCAACGTTATTTTTGTTGGCTGCGTTTGTTTTATTCTGCTCTTCTCAATAAATCATAAACCTGAATCTCTGTTCCCAGATCGATAAAGAGTTTCTGCTGTGCGTGAGGTGCGCTCTCCATTGGATTGCCCTCTTCATCATAGATTCCTTTCACAACAACAGATATGTTCTGTCCGTCTGGTTTCATGATCTCGATGGTTTCACCTACAGAGAATTTATTTCTCTGGGTAATCTGTGCATAGCCGCGTTCATCTACTGCCTCTGCAAAGCCCAGATAAGTATATTCTTTCTGATAAGTATTGTTATCGTAGATCTGTGTATTCTCATCCGGTTTTCCGTAGAAGAATCCAGTTGTAAACTGTCTGTAAGTACAGTTGGAAATCTGTTCCTGATACCATGGCATGTTTGCCTGATATTTCTCAGGACTCTCCATATAGTCGTCGATTGCCTTACGGTAAGTTCTGGCAACGGTTGCTACATAGAGTGCTGTTTTCATACGGCCTTCAATCTTCAGACTGTCGATTCCGCTGTTTAAGATGTCGTCCATATGCTCGATCATGCAGAGATCCTTTGAGTTGAAGATGTAAGTTCCTCTCTCATTCTCAAATACCGGCATGTATTCTCCAGGACGTTTCTCTTCCACAATAGAATATTTCCAGCGGCACGGATGAGTACAGGCTCCCTGGTTCGCGTCTCTGCCTGCCAGATAATTGCTGAGCAGACATCTTCCTGAATAGGAAATACACATAGCTCCGTGAATGAATGTCTCGATTTCCATATCATCCGGGATATGCTCTCTGATCTCTCTGATCTCAGCAAGTGAAAGCTCTCTGGCTGTTACCACACGTTTTGCTCCCAGATTATACCAGAAACGATAAGTCTCATAGTTTGTATTGTTTGCCTGTGTACTGATGTGTCGCTCAATCTCCGGACAGATTTCTTTTGCATACATGAAGATTCCCGGATCAGCGATGATCAGTGCATCCGGCTTCAGTTCTTTCAGTTCTGTGAGATATTCTCTGACACCCGGCAGATCATAGTTGTGAGCCAGGATGTTTACAGTTACATAAACTTTTACCCCATGCTCATGGGCAAAGGCGATTCCTTCTTTCATATCATCATGTGAGAAATTCTTCGCCTTGGCTCTCAATCCGAAAGCCTCTCCTCCGATATATACTGCATCTGCTCCGAAAATAACAGCGATCTTTAACACCTCAAGGCTGCTTGCCGGAACCAGCAATTCTATTTTTCTCATATTGTTCACTCCTGTTTCACACTGACTGTAACCCCGTCTCCCAGCGGAATAATCGAAGTTATCAGGGATGGATTATGTTTCAGTTCATACAGATACTCACGCATCCGCTTATATATGGTTCTGTTTCTGCGCTCCACCAGATAATGAGATTCTATGATATCTCCCTCCTGAAGCACATTGTCGGAAATAAGAACACTGCCCTTCTGCATAAGGCGCATCACATCAGGAAGCCAGTTGATATACTGACCCTTTGCGGCATCCATGAAGATCATATCAAAAGGACCTTCCAGTTCTTTTAATATCTGTCCTGCGTCTCCTTCCAGCAGAGTGATCTGTGATTCACGTCCGGCTTTGCGGAAATTCTCTTTTGCAATGGGAATTCTTTTCTCATAATTCTCAATGGTAACGATTTCCAGATCCTGTGGACCATATTCACACATAAGAAGTGTGGAGAAGCCAATGGCTGTCCCCACCTCCAGAATACGTTTCGGCTGGTTCAAAGCCAGAAACATCTTTATAAAACTCTGCATCTCTCTTCGGATGATGGGCACCCGTTCTCTGATAGCATACTGTTCCAGTTTCTCAAGAAACGGTGTATTTCCCATATCCAGTGAGTTGATATAGGTACGCATTCGCTCATCAACTATCACGAATCACTTACCCCTTCCTGTTCATCATCTCCTGCCAGGATTCCCATGATACGGTTCGGTGTATATGCAGTACTTAAGAGATAAGTTCCTGCCTGAAGCTTACCATGGTAAACAGACAGTCTCTCCTGTACATAGAATACCGGTGCACTCTTGACCAGCCCTTTCTTCTGAAGGGTTCTGGCAATCTTGTACAGAGAAGTATCCTCTTTAATCACTACTGTGACTTCCTGTCCCTCTCCCGGACTCATGGCCTGTTGGTTAAACACATCATGTCCAAACTGAAATGACGCCTTTCCAACCCAGAAAAGTAAGACTACCACACAAACATAAAGTGCGATCTTAAAAAACACTCCAGCTACAACAACGCCAGCCGCACCTGCACGTTCTTTGGTATCACTCATAATTTACTTCCTTTCATAGTTACCTGCAATTACTCAGATTCCGGGAACATCCATCTCAATGCCTTCTGCAAGTTTCACACAAATTCTCTGCATCATTTTGCAGAGAGCAAGCTCAGCATCCAGATATGCATTTACTTCCGGATGTCTGCGCAGCTCTGCGGATTCTTTTCCCATCTGCTCTACAACTTCAAACAGATTATCAGAGTCACATTCATTCTGAACTCTGTAGTTGTCTCCTCTGAATGCGTCTACCCTTGCCTTCAGCTCCGGATTCTTTCCGAGAATCGCACTCTGTTTCTGAAATTCCAGATATTCCGGACTTTCCTTGATTGCCTCCAGAAGTCCGTTAATACTTTCTTCTATTGTATTTGGTTCCATTTTATGCCTCCATGATGATAGGCAGGATCATCGGACTTCTCTTTGTGCGTTTCCATAAGAACTCACTGAGTGCATCTTTTACTACAGTTTTGATCTTGCCCCAGTCTGTAATATTACGTTCCAGACAGGAATCCAGTGCATTCTCTACTACTTCTCTTGCATGATCCATCAGATCCTCAGATTCTCTTACGTATACAAAGCCACGGGATACGATGTCCGGTCCTGCAAGGATCACATTGCTGTGACGCTCTAAGGTTACCACAACGATCATAATTCCATCCTCTGCAAGATGCTGACGGTCGCGGAGAACGATATTTCCTACATCACCGACACCAAGTCCGTCTACAAGGATGGCACCTGTGTGTACAGTTCCTGTTACCTGTGCACTCTGGCTGTCAAGTTCCAGAATATTACCGGATGCAAGAACAAAAATATTCTCTTTCGGGATTCCAAGTTCCTCAACAACATTCTTCTGAGCTGTCAGATGTCTGTATTCGCCGTGAACCGGGATTGCATATTTCGGTTTTACCAGAGAATAGATCAGCTTGATTTCTTCCTGGCAGGCATGTCCGGAAACATGAACATCCTGAAAGATAACTTTTGCACCTTTCATGGAAAGTTCATTGATAACCTTGGATACGGCTTTCTCATTTCCAGGGATCGGATTGGAACTGAAGATAATCGTATCGTTCGGCTTGATCACGATCTTCTTATGGATGTTTGCCGCCATACGGGAAAGAGCTGCCATGGACTCGCCCTGGCTTCCGGTTGTGATCAGTACTACCTGCTCATCCGGATAGTTCTTCACCTGGTCGATCTCGATCAGTGTCTGATCCGGGATACGAAGATATCCAAGTTCTGCTGCAGTTGTGATAACATTTACCATACTGCGGCCTTCTACTGCAACCTTACGTCCGAAGCGGTATGCAGTATTGATGATCTGCTGTACACGGTCTACGTTAGACGCAAAAGTCGCGATGATGATTCTGTTTGTCTTATATTCATTAAAAAGATTATCAAATACATGACCTACGGAACGTTCGGACATGGTAAATCCTGTTCTCTCAGCATTGGTACTGTCACACATCAGTGCAAGTACACCCTTCTTACCAATCTCTGCAAAACGCTGCAGATCGATCGCATCTCCAAATACAGGTGTATAATCTACTTTAAAGTCACCGGTATGAACTACGATACCTGCCGGTGAGTAGATTGCAAGTGCAGATGCATCCTGAATACTGTGGTTAGTTTTGATAAATTCAATGGAGAAATCTCCAAGGTTAATGACCTGTCCGTGTTTTACTTCTTTTAACTTGGTTGTACGGGTCATATTGTGCTCTTTCAGTTTATTTGCGATCAGAGCAATGGTAAGCTTTGTGGAATAAACCGGAACATTTACGTCCTTGAGTACATATGGCAGTGCACCGATATGGTCCTCATGTCCATGTGTGATCACAAAACCTTTTACTTTGGAAATGTTCTCTTTTAAATAAGTAACATCCGGAATTACAAGATCGATTCCCAGCATGTCATCTTCCGGGAAAGCAAGTCCGCAGTCTACTACTACGATGCTGTCCTCGTACTCAAATGCTGTGATATTCATTCCGATCTGCTCCAGACCACCAAGTGGAATGATCTTTAATTTGGATGTTGGTTTCTTAGGTCTGCGGGAAGCATTCTTTACAGAAGCCTTAAACGGTACCGGCTTTCCGCTTTTCTCTTTCTCTGCCGGTGCTTTACGATCCTGCATCGGTTTTCTTCCATGAGAGTTTCTGTGCTGTGGTTTGAATTTATAATTCTTCTTATACGGTCTCTTATATCCGGACTGTCCCTCATGATCCTCACGCACTTCATTATTAAATTGGTTGTTATTTTCGTTACTCAAGCATTACACCTCCATGCTACATTTCAAGGTCTACGTCATCTAACATCTGTTCAAATACTTTAAAAACTGCCTGCAGTTCGTCCTCGTCCTCGACCATCTCATAACAGGCTTCCTGACTGTCATCCTCTGACACATCTTTAAAAATATAGGCCGTCGCCTCATCATCCATAGAGTCAGATACCAGAAGATAAGCCGTTCCTCCGATTCTGGTCTGCTCTTCTACATAAAACTCAGCTACTGTTCCGTCCTCGAGCTGAAATTTAATTTTTTCCATCTTATTACTCTCCTAACAGGACAGGGAATCCAGATATCCCTGTAAAATAAAAACAGCAGCCAGCTGATCCAGATACTGCTTACGGTTCTCTCTGCGCACACTGGCTTCCATTAAAGTACGATTGGCTTCTACTGTAGTCAGACGCTCGTCCCACATGATCACTTCCAGACCTGTACGTCTCTCCAGCATCTCTTTAAACTCCAGTGACTTCTGGGCACGTTCTCCAATCGTATTGTTCATGTTCTTCGGATATCCAAGCACGATCTTCTCCACGTGATATTCCGAAACAAGTTCTTCGATACGGGCAAGTGTCTGGCGCAGGTGATTCTCCTGCTTGCGCCAGATCGTCTCTACGCCCTGTGCGGTGAGCCCAAGCGGATCGCTGATGGCTACGCCGACTGTTTTTGAGCCATAATCTAATCCCAGGATTCTCATATCAGCGTTCCCAGGATTTGTTCTTAATATACTCGTTTAAAAGTTCCTCTACCAGTTCGTCACGCTCTACTTTCATGATCATACTTCTTGCGCCCTTATGACTGGTAATATAAGTAGGATCTCCGGACATAATATATCCAACGATCTGATTGACCGGATTATATCCTTTCTCATCCATTGCTGTGTAAACAAGATCCAGTACTTCTTTTACCTGAAGTTCCTGGTCTGGTTTTGTTCTGAAATATTGGGTATTACCCAGATTGTTCTCTGCCATTTTATTCACGTCCTTACCTGATTTATTGTTGCAAAGCCCTCTGATTATTGTCTTGCCTGTTATAGCACCATTCTCAATAATTTCTCACTTTGCTATGTATTGTAAATTTCGTATTATAACTGTTCAGTGCGAAATTGTTATTACTGAATAGTTATTTCGTATACAATACACATATATTCTTCTATATTTTAATATAATTCCACGTATTGTGCAACCGCAAATTTACTACTGACTATTCTAGTACATCGTTTTCGAAATAACTATATCACTCACTTGTCTGCGCGATTGGTATGGTTATTTACGAAACGATATACTAGTTACTGTTCATACGCTACTATCCCGAGACATACCGCGCGAATTTATGCCTGAGGCATAAATTAAGTTTGCGAAGCAAACGATACTCCTTGTGCAAAGCCCAAGGAGGTTCATATTTTCTGCATCGCAAAGCGTGTTACTGAGAACGGAGTGAACAGTAACCTATTCCACTCCCAGAACCTTGCCAGTTAATGTATGTTCTTCCAGGAATTCTTCAGCTTTTACAGTAACGATGTCATTTACACCGTAGTTGTCCTGTTTCTTCACTGCTGTTTTAATATATTCCATGCTGTGACCGATATACCACTGTTCGCCGTTGATTTCTACTTCTTCCTCCAGAAGCACTTTCAGTTCATTTCCAAGCATGGATTTCTCATATTCTTTTGCATGCTGTTCATTTAAGGCAAGCATCTTGTCACTTCTGACTGCTTTCTGTGCTTCCGTGAGCTGTCCGGACATGGCTGCTGCTTTTGTGCCGTGGCGGCGGGAATATTTAAAAATATGAGTTTCGTAGAAATGAATACTTTCCACGAAATCATAAGAAGCCTGGAAATCTTCCTCTGTTTCCATTGGGAAACCGACGATCACATCTGTGGTAAGTGCGGGATTTCCAAAACATTTTCTCAACAGTTCACATTTCTCTGCATATTCCGCACTTCTGTATCTGCGGTTCATTCTTTCCAGCGTAATATCGCATCCGCTCTGCAGGGACAGATGGAAATGCGGGCACATTTTCGGCATGGATGAAATTGTTTCCGCAAATTCTTCTGTGATGATTCTTGGTTCCAGAGAGCCCAGACGGATTCGTTCGATTCCTTCTACTTCATGTACTGCCTGGATCAGGGACAGCAATGTTTCTTTCTCTTCTTCCGGGAAATCCACTCCATAAGAACTTAAATGGATTCCTGTCAGAACTACTTCTTTGTATCCTTTTGCAGCAAGTGCACGGACCTCGTCCATTACATGTGCGATCTTGCGGCTTCTGACACGGCCTCTTGCATAAGGAATGATGCAGTAAGTACAGAACTGATTGCAGCCATCCTGAACTTTGATATATGCACGTACATGCTCTGCAGTATGATCGATTGCCAGCTCTTCGTATTCTTTGGTCTGGTTGATCTTGAGCACATGTTTCTGTTTGGTGTGCTGCTGCTCATATTCTTCAAGTACCTGGACAATATTTCCTTTCTGGTTATTTCCAAGGATCAGATCTACTGCCTCGTCCTTGTCCAGCTTGCCCTCATCAGTCTGTACATAACAGCCTGCTGCGATCACGATGGCATCCGGATTCATTTTCTTTGCTTTGTGCAGCATCTGTCTGGATTTACGGTCTGCAATATTGGTTACTGTACAGGTATTGATCAGATATACATCAGCGCCCGGTTCAAAAGGTACGATCTCGTAACCTGCTTCTTCCAGGAGCTGCTGCA
>OLNF01000801.1_pt1 | contig 27904 bp, 20 predicted proteins | sample 1673061 | NCBI WGS metagenome assembly OLNF01 (sample SAMEA3136751, study PRJEB25190) | human gut metagenome
TGGCAGAATGTGATTGGGCAGAGGAGTTGGAGGATTTTCTGTATTATGTCCGAGAATTAAAGAAAGTGAAATCCATGGGGCTTGAAGTAAAAGACACTTGGTTTGAGGAAGAGGGAGAAGTGACAGAATGGATGGAAGTTTTGGATGAAAAGTGGAAAAAAGAAAATATTGCCATGCTTGCCTTTGATATTGACAGTGATAGTTATGTATTTTTCCCTTGTGATATAGCGAAAATCGAACAGTTAGAAGAATGGGCAAAAGAAGAGGATTTCCGTATTGCGTATGCAAAAGAGATGTAAAAAAGAGTCATTCTATAACGCCATATAGTAAACAAAATTTAATATTTACGATAAGGCTTTGTAACGTTATTATGGTATAGTAAATAGTAAGAATACAAGTTCTTCCAATTCTGTAAAAAGAATTGGTGTACATTGAAAAATTCATAATGTGCATGGAAAGATTACAGTGGAATGTTTATTTCCATTTTTAATGATAATGTTGTGCGAAAGCACGACGGTTAACCACGTTCCGTTAAGAAAAGCAACAGTACGTGTCGAATGGAACGAAAATTGAGGGTAAAGTGAGACACAGTTGTAAAAACGAGGCTGAAAACAGGAGTCTATGCCTAGAAACGTAGATCGGTTAACCCCGCTATCCGTAAAAAGCGAGGCTGAAAATAGAAGCCTGGTTCTATATCACCAGGTAGGTTAACCACGTTTTCCTTAAAAAACGAGGCTGAAAATAGGGAACTCACCTCAAAGAAAAAGTGAGAAAAGTCAAATGTACTCGTAAACCTAGTAAAGCCAAGGAGAAAAATTATGAAGAAATTAGTGGTATGTGCATTATGTGCGGCACTTGTGGTTCCGACACTGGCAGTTTCTGTCTCGGCAGATGACTCCAAAGAACTTGTACTTTACACATGGGAGAATATGTTCCCACAGGAAGTTCTGGACGGCTTTGAAGAAGAAACAGGTATCAAGGTTGTCTATTCCAATTTTGATACAGATGAAAACATGCTGGAGAAGCTTTCCATGGCAAAGGGCGGAGATTATGATGTTATTGTAGCAGACGATTATATCATCCAGACAGCAATCGAGGAAGGTCTGGTAGAGAAGCTTGACACATCTAAGCTGACAGGCTGGAAAAACATCAATCCGCTTTATCAGGGACAGTTTTATGATCCGGATGACGAATATACAGTACCTTACGGAGCAGGAATCCCACTGATCGTTTATGATCCGGAGCAGGTAGATATCGACATTAAAGGATACAAGGATCTCTGGGATAAGTCTCTGGAGGACAGCATTGCCATCGTAGGTAATTACCGCGTGATCTGTGGCATCACACAGCTTTCCATGGGGGAGAGCATGAACGAAGAAGATGTAGCCGTGATCGACAAGACCGGTGAGAAGCTGAAAGAGCTGGCACCGAACATTCGTATGATCCAGGATGACAATACACAGAATGCCCTTCTCAACGGAGAGGCAAGCGTGGCATTTCTTTATACATCACAGGTAACACAGGCACTGAAGGATAATCCGGATCTTAAGGTGGTTTATCCTAAGGAAGGTCTTGGATTTGGTATTATGGGAATGTTTGTGCCAAGTGAAGCACCGAATGCGAAGGCTGCCAATGAATTTATCAATTATATCCTGGAGCCGGAAGTATCTGCACAGTGCATCAACTATATCGGATACTACAATACAAACAAGGCAGCAGATGATCTGGTAGACGAGAGCCTGGTTGTTCCGGACAGCGTGACAAAGGGTGAGATCGTACAGAATGTAAGCCAGGAAGCAGAGCAGGAATACAATAAGATCTGGACAGAGTTTAAAGCTGCCTGCGATTAAGCAGACGAACCAGTAAGGGGGTTTTTCAGGTGGAGATATACAAAGGTACATCCGCTTTTTCCGGAATAGCCATTGGAAAAATACTGTATTACCACAGAGGCGAATATCAGATCCGTCAGTCCATGGTAGACAATGTAAAAAAGGAGCTGGATCGTCTGGATAATGCAAGAACAGCGGTAAAGAACCAGATCCAGCATATGTATAAAAACGGAGCACCCCTCCCTAAAGAGCAGGAGCTGACCTTGAAACGTCAGCTGAAGCTCTTAAGTGGCGGCAGCTTTCAGCGGGCCGTGGAAAGCATGATCACGACAGAAAAGGTCAGTGCAGCTTACGCAGTCCAGACAACCAGGGATGAGCTTGCCAATGTGTTCCGCAAGCTGGAGGACGAGGCTGTCAAAGAACAGATCGAAAATATCAGGGAGATTTCTGAGCTGCTGATCGGCGCCATGGGTGGCTCCCATGCACGGATCAATCTGGGAGATGAGCCGGTGATCCTTGCAGCAGAGCAGCTTTCCCCCAATGAACTTCTGGAGATGAACAAAGCCAGTCTTCTGGCGGTAGTCATGCATCAGGGGTCTGTTATTTCCCATGTATCGATCATGGCAAAATCCATGGAAGTCCCCACCCTGGTCGAGGTGGAGATACAGAAAGAATGGGATGGTCATATGGCTATTGTAGATGGGTATACAGGAACACTGTATATCGATCCGGAGCCGGAGCTTCTTAAGGAATATGAGATCCGTCATGCAGCAGATAAGGAAGAGCGGGAAGAACTTTTGAGACTTCGGAACCAAAAGGATATTACAGCCGATGGCAAGGAGATCAAGCTTCTGGCAAACATCGGAAATCTGGATGATCTGAATACGGTTCTTTATTACGGAGCAGCAGGTATCGGCCTTCTTCGAAGTGAATTCCAGTATCTCGGAAGAGAGAATTATCCAAGAGAGAATGAGCTGTTCCGTGCCTATAAAAAAGTAGCTGAGGATATGGATGAACGTCCGGCAGTGATCCGTACCGTGGACCTGGGGGCAGACCGTCAGGCAGAATATATGGCAATTCCTGATGAGGTCAATCCTATGATGGGAAACCGCGGCATCCGCCTCTGCCTGGATCGCAAAAAAATGTTTAAAGCGCAGCTTCGGGCTATTTACCGTGCAAGTGCCTATGGAAATATCAACCTGATGTATCCGATGATCACGTCCGAGGATGAACTGGATGAGATCGAGAAGCTGATCCGTGAGGTAAAAAAGGGCCTGGATGAGAAGAACATTCCTTACAAAAACATCCGTACCGGAATTATGATCGAAACACCGGCAGCGGTCATGATCAGTGAAGAACTTGGAAAACGTGTGGATTTTCTGAGCCTAGGAACCAATGACCTGACCCAGTATACCCTGGCTATGGACCGGCAGAATCTTCTTTTGAAGGATAAATACAACGATCATCATCCAGCGCTTGTAAAGATGATCCGCATGGTAACAGAGGCAGGACATAAGTCAGGATGTGAAGTTTACATATGCGGAGAGCTGGCAGCAGATTCCAATCTTACAGAAGCTTTTATCCAGATGGGAGTGGACGGCCTTTCCGTTGTTCCTGCCTGTGTACTTCCAGTGCGAAAAGCGATCCGCAGCTCCTATGCGGATGAGGCAAACCGGCCGGAAGAAGCAGTAAAAGAGAAATAATATCCGGAAAAATAAAAATCCTGAGAATTTCTATGTTGATATCTGTTGATATCTCACATAGGATCCTCAGGATTTTTTTGACGGAATCTTTCACTCACGGCTTATTGCTGTTCTCAATTGAAGCAGTGCGTGGAAGCATATCTGTTCCGGTTAAAGTTATCGAAGTCCAAGCACCTGGGCGGTTTCCGAAATAAACTCCGGTGTGGTACCACAGCATCCGCCGATCACGGAAGCACCGTTGTCCACCAGCACCTTCATATAACCTGCAAAATCCGCAGGGGTCATGCTGTAAACTGCATTTCCAAGATCATCGATCTGGGGCATTCCCGCATTGGGTTTGGCAATGACCGGAATGGAAACGTTCTCTTTGATATTGCGGATAACCGATACCAGCTGGTCCGGGCCAACCGAGCAGTTGATGCCGACAGCGTCTGCACCTGCAGCTTCCAGGGACATGGCAGCCTCTATGGCATTTCCGCCGCTGAAGATACTTCCGTCTGCTTCTACAGTCACGGTACAGATGATAGGAAGCTCGCAGACACTCTGGCAGGCGTCTACAGCAGCCAGTGTCTCCTCGATATTGATCATGGTTTCTGCTACGATCAGGTCCACACCTGCATCACGGAGATAGCCGATCTGTTCCTGATAGACTTCGAAGGCTTTTTCGTAAGTCATGTCACCGGCCGGTGCCATCATCTTGCCTGTGGTGGTGATATCACCTGCTACGAAAACACCCTCCGGTGCGATCTCCTTTGAATAGCCGGCCAGGGTATGATTGATCTGTTCAATCTGATCCTCCAGTCCATGCATAGTGAGGTTAATACGGTTTCCGCCGAAGGTAGGCGCATAGATGATATGGCTTCCCGCTTCGATGTATGCCTTCTGCAGAGACTGGATCACATCCTTGTGCTCAAGCACCCAGCTCTCTGTGCAGACACCACGCGGCATGCCGGCCTTCATCAGGTTGGAGCCGGTAGCACCATCCAGCAGCAGGACATGATCTTCGGTCAGTTTCTGAAATTCCTGTTTTGTCATATGTTTATATCCTCCTTATGGCAGCCAATCACGGTTGGCAAAAAATAGGGCTCCTCCTGTAACCGCTGCACTCATTGCCGTGGGTTTATTTTAACACAGGGAATAAAAATAATCTATCCTGTTTCTGGGACGGAAAATAAAAAATAATAAAAATTAGGCAAATTGTACATATTTAACGACTTTTCTGTCGAATAAAGAACTTGTGTATTAGAAAATAGGATTGTATAATAACCTATAGACATGCCCAAAGGGCAAGACTGTCATCAGATAGAACATAAAGGTAAAGGTGAAAAGGAATTATGATTAAAGTTAAACTGAGCAACTGGAAGTCTGATCACCAGATGGATGAGGCTTATAAAGCTCTGCGAACAAATATCCAGTTCTGCGGAGCAGATAAGAAAGTGATCGCACTTACCAGCTGTACTCCTAATGAGGGAAAGAGCAGTGTGGCATTTAATCTTGCTGCCTCTCTTGCTGAGAGCGGCAAATCAGTGCTTCTGATCGATGCCGATCTGCGTAAATCCGTTTTGATGGGACGTGTGACAGTAGACCAGGAGGTAATGGGACTTGCTCATTATCTTTCCAAGCAGGCCAAGCTTTCTGATGTGATCTGTGCCACTACACTTCCGAAGTTCCATATTATCTTCTCCGGTATCGTACCTCCGAACCCGGCAGAGCTTCTCGGAAACAGACTCTTCAAGGATATGATCCGCGTGGTAAGAGATGTTTATGATTACGTTATTGTAGATACACCGCCGCTTGGATTGATCATCGACAGTGCTATCATAGCAGATTCCTGCGACGGATCTGTAATCGTCGTTGAATCCGGTACCATCAGCTACCGTTTTGTACAGGAAGTAAGAGATCAGCTTGCCAAGAGCAACTGCCCGATCCTGGGAACCATCCTGAACAAGGTGGACTACAGCAAGGCCGGCAATTACGGTCACTATGGCAAGTATGGTAAATACGGCAAGTACGGTAAGTATGGTTCCTACGGAGATTATGGTGAGAGCAGCAGTAAATAAAAAAACATTGACAACAGAAATGAGTGGGTTATTTTAATGAAGGGACTTTATGATATTCATTGTCATATCCTCCCCGGGGTGGATGACGGTGCAAGAAACATGGAAGAATCACTCTGGATGCTCAACAAGGAGTATCAGGAGGGCGTACGTCATGTGATCCTGACACCACATTTCCGGTACGATATGTTTGAGCCGCATATGAACATTGTGACAAGACAGTTCATGCAGCTGCGTAGAGCAGCCATGAATATTGGTGATGAAGGCATGAGACTTTATCTGGGCTGTGAACTCCATTCCAGTATGGATATGGTGGAATGCCTTAAGAAGGGACGGCGGCTTACCCTTGCAGGTTCCAGATATGTGCTTGTGGAATTCAGCAACGGAGATGAGAAAAATTATATTGAAGAACGGGTCAGAAGTCTTCTGATGAATGGTTTTATCCCGATCATCGCTCATGTGGAACGTTATAAGGCTACCCGGAACGATATTGGATTTTTGACAGAGCTGAAGGATATGGGAGCACATATCCAGGTCAATGCAGATACCATCAGCGGTCAGGACGGATTCGGGGCAAAAACCTTTGCACGGAAAGTCATGAAGCATGGGCTTCTGGATTTTGTCGGTTCTGACGGACACCGTAAGACGGAGCGTATCCCGGAGATCGGCAAATGTGTCGCCAAAATGGAAAAAACAATGGGGAGCGAATATGTAAAGAAGATCTTTATCAAAAATCCCCGGAAAATCACAGGGTAATGGAGAAAAGAAATGGAAAATCAGACTGTTAACAACAACGACGAAGTAGAGATCGATCTTGGTGAGGTATTTCACCTGTTACTGAGCAAGCTGGGTGTTATCATTTTATCCGGTATTGTTTTCTGCCTGGCAGCTGTTATGGGAACCATGCTTCTGATCACACCGAAGTATGAATCCACAACCAAGATCGTGGTACTGTCCAAGCAGGACAGCAGCACACTGACCAATCAGGATATCCAGACAAGTACATCACTGACCAAGGACTATGCGGAGCTGATCAAGAGCCGTACAGTTACTGAGGGTGTGATCGCACAGCTGAAACTGGATATGACACATGAGGAGCTTCTTAAGAAGCTTTCCGTAGATACACCAACGGATACACGAGTAGTATCCATCACAGTTACAGATACCGATCCTTATACAGCGGCAGAGATCGCAAACGCAGTAAGAGATATTGCTTCCAAGCATATCCAGCAGGTTATGGATATCAAGGCAGTAAATGTGGTAGATACAGCAAACATCCCGGATGAGCCATCAAGCCCAAGCGTACCGAAAAACGGTGTGATCGGCGGACTTCTGGGTATCCTTCTGGCAGCAGCTGTTGTGATCATCGTATATCTGACAAACGATACTGTAAAGACACCGGAAGACGTAGAGAAATATCTTGGATTAAGCGTACTTGGTACAATCCCATACTCTTCCAAAATGGGCAAGAAATCCAAAAAGAAAAAGAAACGTCACGCATAAAAATAACAACAACGGATCAAAGTGTTGGGAAAGGCCGGGAGCAGCAAAAATATGAAGAAATTTTTTGTGTTTTTATTAGTGGTCATCTGCCTTGGTATGGGAGCCGGTGTAGTATACATGAAGAGCTCCGAGGATAATGAAGGACCGAAGATCACATTTGAAGAGGGAAAAGATACGAATTATACATCCGATATGACAGAAGAGGATCTTCTGAAGGATGTAAAGGCACAGGATGACAGAGATGGAGATGTTACAGAGTCTCTTACTGTAGAAACCATATATCCGAAGAATGACGGAAAACAGGTTTCTGTTATCTTTGTTGCAAAGGACAAAAACAACAATGTAACAAAAAAAGAATTTACCATGGAAGCTCAGGACGGCAGTGCCGAAAATCCGCAGCTGGGACTGATCGATAATGACGGTCTCACAGAGGATGGAGATTCCACAGACACCACAGAGCCTGCAGAAGAGACAGATATGCAGGATGGGACAGAAGCAGACAGCACAGATGCTGAAAGCGGAGATTCCGCAGAAGGAGAACTGACTCCGGAGGAACAGGCGCAGAAGACACAGGAAGACAAGATTGAGCAGCTTTCTCCGCAGGATCCGAAGATGTATCTGACTACCTATTACGTAGAGGTACCGGTAGGAACTACGCTGGATAAATTAAGCTATGTAAAGGATATCCAGGATGATACAGAGTCAACCAGTGATCTTTTCAAAAGGATCCAGATCACCGGTGATGTAAATACAGCTGCACCGGGAACTTACGAGCTTACATATTATGTAGTCGACAACAGTGGAAACAGCTCCAACGGAGCCGTACTTACCATTGTCGTGAAATAAATATCATCCCCTCTCTAGGTGCCTGAGATACCGGAGAGGGGATAAAAGCAACAAAAAATGTAAGAGAGGGAAGGCGTAGAAAAGAATGTGTATCAAAAAGAAAACAGCAGCTGGGTAAAACATGCAGATTTTGCGATTTGCGATATGTTGTGTCTGCAGCTTGCGTTTGTACTTGCATACTGGATCCGAAACGGGATCGGTCAGCCATACGAGACAGAGCTGTATCGAAATGTGGCAGTGGTGATGTTTCTTATCCAGCTGATGGTCACATTTTTTAATGAAAGCTTCAGCGGAGTTCTGCGAAGAGGAATGCTGATGGAACTGAAGAAAACCTTTGAACAGTGTACACTGGTCTGCCTTCTGGTCCTGGCATATATGTTTCTTTTAAGAATTGGAAACAATTATTCCAGAATGATCCTGCTGATCACCTATGTGCTTTATACCTGCTTCAGCTACTGCGGCAGACAGGCACTGAAGAAATTCCTGAAGGATCACAGATACGAAGAAAGCGAGAAGCGATCCCTGCTGATCGTTACAGTCAGTGAAAATGCAGACAATGTGGTGGAAACCATCCGCAAGAATAATTACGGAACCTATCATCTGGCAGGAATCGTCTTTATGGATTGTGACAAGAAGGGTGCATCCGTCTGTGGAGTACCGGTAGTAGCCGGGAGTGAGGATATGATCTCCTATATCCATAAGAACTGGATCGATGAAGTATTTTTTGCAGTGCCTAAGGAAATCCCGATCCCGGAGCAGATGATCAAGGATTGCTCTGCAATGGGAGTTGTCATCCATATGAGACTGGCAACTATGAAATCTCTTGGCAAGAACCAGGTGGTGGAGGAGCTTGGCGGATACACTGTGCTTTCCAGCAGTATCCACATTGTGACACCGCGCCAGATGTTTGTGAAACGAGCTATGGATATCGCAGGCGGTCTGGTAGGTTGTCTTTTTACAGGAATCGCAGCGATCTTTCTGGTTCCGGCCATCAAGATCAAATCTCCGGGTCCTGCATTTTTCTCACAGGTCCGCATGGGAAAGAACGGTCGTCCGTTCAAGATCTATAAATTCCGCTCCATGTATATGGATGCAGAAGAACGCAAAAAAGAACTGATGAAACAGAATAACATAAAAGATGGAATGATGTTCAAAATGGATGATGATCCACGAATCATCAAAGGAGTAGGACATTTTATCCGAAAGACATCCCTGGATGAATTTCCACAGTTCTGGAATATTCTGAAAGGAGATATGAGTCTTGTAGGAACCAGACCGCCGACAATGGATGAGTGGGAGAAGTATGAGCTTCACCATCGCAAACGTCTGGCCATCAAGCCGGGACTTACCGGTATGTGGCAGGTAAGCGGTCGAAGTGATATTACGGATTTCGAGGAAGTCGTAGAGCTTGATACAAAGTACATTGCCGAATGGTGTCTGAAGCTGGATATAGAGATCCTGTTTAAGACAGTTATGGTCGTTTTCCGCGGAAGCGGCGCAAAATGATCCATACATATTGAGATTCGAATATAATGACCCGGGCTGCGGAGACGCAGTTCGGGGATAAAAATAAATTAGATAAGTTATAAATATAAAAGAGGAAGTAAAAAATGCAGATTTTATTGATCATGCTGATCGTAGTACTTCTTGCGTTCTCGGTCCTGCTTCTGGCACTGGCAAAACAAAGTCCCAGGGAAAAGCAGACAGAAGACAAAGAGCAGGAAGAATACATCAGGGATTATGCAGAAACAGTAAGACAGACCGGAGGAAGTATGAAGAAGTTAGAACATTGGAAAGTAATTGCGATATATCTGATCATCTATGACATGATAGCTGTTAATTTTTCTTATTTTATGGCGCTGCTGGTGAGATTCGATTTTCGGTATTCCTCGATCCCCACAGACTATTTTGCCGCATGGAGGAGTTTTGCACCAATCTATACCATTATCACCCTGGCAGTGTTCGGATGCATGCATCTGTATAACAGTGTATGGCGTTTCGCAAGCTTCCATGAGCTGATCAAGATCACGGTAGCAACTGTGATCACTGGCGTTCTGCATATTGTGGGTATCACGATCTTCTGGGAACGGATGCCGGCTTCCTATTATCTGATCGGTATCATGCTGCAGTTTTTCCTGACTGTAGGCGTACGTTTCTCCTATCGTTTTGTACTTCTTGAGCGGAACCGCAGAGAAAAGAGCGAGCGTGAGGAGCGGAGCAAAAACGTGATGATCATCGGTGCAGGAGAAGCGGGCAGGACCATTGTCCGGGAGCTTCAGAATGCAAAGGAAACCAATTCCAGAGTACGCTGCCTGATCGATGACAATCCGAATAAATGGGGAAGATACATGGAAGGCGTTCCGGTGGTAGGCGGAAGAGACGATATTTTTCTCAATGTGGACAAGTATCATATCAATCAGATCCTTCTTGCGATCCCGACGGCAACACCGCATCAGAAGCGGGATATCCTGAACATTTGCAAGGAAACCGGCTGCGAGCTGAAGCAGCTTCCGGGTGTATATCAGCTTGTAAACGGAGAAGTATCCCTGAGCAAGATGAAAAAAGTAGCAGTGGAGGATCTTCTTGGACGAGACACCATCAAAGTTAACATGTCCGAGATCTTTCAGTATCTGAAGGGAAAAAGGATCCTGGTAACAGGAGGCGGCGGTTCTATCGGAAGTGAGCTCTGCCGTCAGATCGCAGGTCATGAGCCGGAGCTTCTGGTGATCTTCGATATTTATGAAAATAACGCATATGACATTGAGCAGGAGCTGAAGGCCAGTTATCCGAACCTGAACCTGAAGGTACTGATCGGCTCTGTCCGTGACAGCAAAAGGATCAACTGGGTATTTGAAACCTATAAGCCGGAGATCGTATATCATGCAGCCGCACATAAGCACGTACCGCTGATGGAGAACAGCCCCTGTGAGGCAATCAAGAACAATGTGGTAGGAACCTATAAGACTGCATATGCGGCAATGATGAACGGCTGCCAGCGATTTGTGCTGATCAGTACCGACAAGGCCGTAAACCCGACCAACATCATGGGCGCCAGCAAACGACTCTGCGAAATGGTAGTCCAGAGCATGAATATGGTCAGCCACAACGGACACACCGACTGGCTGCCACGACTTGGCGGACACAGAAAGGATACCCTGGATGCACTTCACGACAACGAAGGTCAGGCATATGTAAGTGCAAACCATATATCGAAAACAGGAACCGGCACAGAATTCGTAGCTGTACGATTCGGAAACGTTCTCGGCAGCAATGGAAGTGTGATCCCGCTGTTCAAGCGCCAGATCGAAAAAGGCGGCCCTGTCACCGTCACACATCCGGACATCATCCGCTACTTTATGACCATCCCGGAGGCCGTAAGCCTTGTCCTCCAGGCAGGAACTTACGCCAAAGGTGGCGAGATCTTCGTCCTGGACATGGGAGCCCCGGTAAAAATCGACACCCTTGCCCGAAACCTGATCAAGCTTTCCGGCTACACACCGGATGTAGACATCAAAGTCACCTACACCGGCCTCCGCCCAGGCGAAAAGCTTTACGAAGAAAAGCTGATGGCCGAGGAAGGAATGGAGAAAACTCCAAACGACCTCATCCACATCGGCAAACCCATCGAAATGGACGTACAGGAATTCTTCAAACAGCTGGAAGTCCTGGCAGCATACGGCTACGCCAACAGTGAAAAGATCCGAGACATCGTAGCCGCGATCGTACCGACCTATCACTCTGCGGATTCCGACCTGAAGCTGCATAAGAAGGTGTATGAGGAACTGATGAGTGAGGCGGCTGTGGCTGCGGAGAAGAACTGATAACTGATCAATAATTTACATATATACAAAAACGAAGGAGTGTTGAAATAATGAAAATCCCATTTTCACCGCCAGATATTACAGAGGCAGAAATCGAACAGGTAGCAGAAGCTTTAAGATCCGGATGGATCACAACAGGACCGAAAACAAAAGAACTGGAAAGAGAAGTTGCGGATTTATGCGGCACCAACAGAGCTGTATGCCTGAATTCTCAGACTGCATGTGCGGAAATGACACTTCGTCTTCTGGGAATTCACGAAGGCGATGAAGTGATCACTTGCGCTTATACCTATACCGCAAGTGCATCGGTGGTGTGTCATGTCGGGGCAAAGCTGGTTCTTATTGATACACAGGAAGATTCTCTGGAAATGGATTATAACAAGCTGGCAGAAGCTATTACAGAAAAAACAAAAGTGATCATTCCGGTGGATCTTGGCGGAGTGCCATGCGACTATGACAGGATTTTCTCTATCGTAGAAGAGAAAAAGAAGCTTTTCCATCCAGACAATAAGCTTCAGGAAGCAATCGGAAGAGTCATTGTAATGGCAGATGCAGCCCATGCATTTGGTGCGACCTGGCATGGAAAAACAGTAGGCAGCATTGCGGATTTTTCAAACTTCAGCTTCCATGCAGTGAAAAACTTTACAACAGCAGAAGGCGGCGCTGTGGCATGGAGAGATATTGAGGGAATCGATAATGAAGAAATCTATCATCAGTATCAGCTGTTATCACTTCATGGTCAGTCAAAGGATGCCCTTGCCAAAACACAGCTTGGCGCCTGGGAGTATGACATCATCGGACCTTGGTTTAAATGCAATATGACCGATGTAGTTGCCGGAATCGGACTGGCGCAGATGAAACGGTATAAAGGTCTCCTTGCACGAAGAAAAGAGATCATCAGCAGATATGATGCAGCATTTAAACCACTTGGCATCGAGGTACTGGATCATTACAACGAAGAGCATCAGTCCTCCGGACACCTGTACATCACCAGAATCCCGGGAATCACTCTGGAGCAGAGACACGAGATCATCGTCAAAATGGCAGAAAAAGGTGTTGCTTGCAACGTACATTACAAACCACTGCCAATGATGACTGCTTATAAAAATATGGGATTTGATATCAAGGATTACCCGAATGCTTATAAGCGATTTGAAAATGAGATCACATTGCCGCTGCATACGAAGTTGACGGATGAGGAAGTGGAGTATGTGATTGAGATGTATTGTGGGATTGTGAAGGAATATATTAAATGAAAAAAATCATGATTTTGGGAGCAAGTATATTACAGCTTCCAGCGATAAAAAAGGCAAAGGAAATGGGGCTGGAAGTTGTAGTTGTCGATATGAATCCCGACGCAGTAGGCTTTCAGACAGAAGGAATCGAAAAAGAAATCATAAGCACGATTGATATACCTGAGATAGTGAAAGCTGCAAAAAGACATTCTATTGATGGAATCATGACACTTGCTACAGATATGCCAATGAGAGCAGTGGCAGCAGTGGCAAGGGAAATGAATTTGATTGGAATTAGTGCAGATACAGCTGTGAAAGCAACAAATAAAGCGGAAATGCGGAAGGCACTGAAAAAAGCAGGTGTTCCGATTCCTGTATTTTACAAAGTATCTACTAAAGAAGAATATTTGGAAGCAGTAGGAAAAATAAAAGAAGCAGGTTATCGATGTATTATAAAACCGGCAGATAATTCGGGAAGCCGGGGAATCAATCTGCTTAAAGATTATGACAGTGAAACTGTGGAAAAGGCTTATAACTACAGTAAGGAATCTTCAAGGTCCGGAGATCTCATGGTTGAAGAGTATATGGAAGGGCCAGAGGTAAGTGTAGAAACTTTAAGTGTCAACGGCGTATGCTATGTTATTCAGATTACAGATAAGCTGACAACAGATGCACCATATTTTGTAGAAATGGGACATTCACAGCCATCAGGTCATACAGAAGAAATAAAGAAGCAGATAGCGAAGGTGGCTATTGCAGCGAATCACGCAATCGGTATTTCAAATGGACCGTCCCATACAGAAATCAAAATAACGAAGGATGGACCTAAAGTTGTAGAACTGGGAGCACGGCTGGGAGGAGACAATATTACGACTTATCTTACACCTCTTTCCACAGGTGTAGATATGGTTGAAAGTTGTATACGAATTGCACTTGGTGAAACTGCAGACTTAGAGCCTAAATTTCATAAAGCATCTGCTATAAGATATTTTAGAGTTGAGCAAGGTTTCATTAGAGATATCAGGGGACTTGAAGAAGCCAGAAAGATTCCAGGTGTAAAACAGATTTATGTTGTACATGGGATCGGGGAAAAAATGAATGGCATAAAGAGTAGTGGAGATCGCAGCGGCTTTGTAATCGCTCAGGCAGATACAGCTGAAGAGGCTGTAGAAATATGTGAAAAAGCGCTGGATTTAATAGAAATAGAAATGGAGTAAGGGAAGTATAAATTCATGTATGAAAGATACATAAAAAGAGGTTTGGATGTTATATTTGCAGTCATTGCACTGCCAATCGTATTAGTAGTCTGTATTATTTTTGGGGCACTGATCTGGCTGGAGGACAGAGGAACAATTTTTTATCTGGCAAAGAGAAGGGGAAAAGACGGGACAATCTTTAATATGTATAAGCTTCGTTCCATGAAGGTAAATGCGCCAGATATTAGAAATAAGGATAATTCAACTTTTAACAGTGCAGATGATCCAAGAGTAACAAAAATCGGAAAGCTGATGAGAAAAATTTCAGTTGATGAGCTACCGCAGGTATTTAATATTCTGAAAGGAGACATGAGCTGGATCGGACCAAGGCCAGTAACAACAGACAGACCATTGTCTGAGTATGACCAGAAAAGAAAAGATCGTTTAAAAGTAAAACCAGGCATTACAGGGTATACACAGGCCTATTATCGAAATAATATTTCGCAGGAGGACAAACTGGCTTTGGATGCAAAATATGCACAAAAAGTAACATTTCTGGGAGATTTGAAGATTTTCTTTAAAACAATTGAAACTGTAGTATGCAGAAAAAATGTTTATACAAATTAGAAGGGAGAAGAAAAAATGGGTGTTGAAGGAAAAAGACTTTTAGTATTAGGTGCTGGAAGAGGACAGATCGGACTGTATAAAGCAGCAAAAGAGATGGGAATCACAACAATTGCAGGAACCATGCCTGATAATAATCCTCCAGGAATTCCTCTGGCAGATGAAGTGTGCTTTATGAATATCGCAAATCCTGATGAGGTTGCTAAAAAAGCAGCGAAGCTTAAATTGGACGGAGTGGCTACTTGCTGTCTGGATACAGGAATTTCAGCTCTTGGAAAAACTTGTGATTCTTTGGGCTTAACAGGACTTCCGGAAAAAGCAGCAATTATGTGTAATGATAAATCCAAAATGAAAAAAGCTTTTATGGAATATGGTGTAAGTACAGCACAGTATTTTGAAATTTCCAATGAAGAGGAATTAAAAAATGCATTGGATAAAATTAAATTGCCGGTGATCATTAAAGCAACGGATTTACAGGGAAGCAATGGAATTTACATAGCAAAAACAGAAAAAGATGCCTATGACGGATTTCATGCAGCAATGAAATTAACGAAAAGAAGTTATTGTATTGTTGAGGAATTTATTGAAGGCTGGGAATTTGGCGCACAGGCATTTGTCTATAATAATGAAGTCCTTTTTGTAATGCCGCATGGCGATGAAACATATATGAGTCATACTGCAGTACCTGTAGGACATTATGTTCCGTTGGATTGCGATGAGAACATCCACAAACAGACGGAAGAAGCTGTAAAAAATGCAATCAAAGCTTTAGGATTGAATAATTGTGCAGTAAACGTAGACTTGATTTTGAGAGACAATAAGGTTTATGTAATTGAGCTTACAGGCCGTGTAGGTGCAAACTGTCTTCCTGAACTGGTTGAGATTAACTTTGGAATTGAATATTACAAAATGATTGCTGCAATGGCTGTTGGAGAAAATCCGTTGGAGTATTGGGGAAAGAGAAATTCCAAAACAACGGCAGGACTGGCACGAATGATTCTTTCAACAGAAGAAAGTGGAACCCTAGAAGATATCAAATATACCGGAGAAATGGATGAAGATATTCTGGAAATAACATTCTTTAAAAAAACAGGAGATCAGATTCGAAAATTTGTATTTTCAGCAGATTGTATTGGCCAGATTATTGTAAAAGGATCTACATTGGATGAGTGTAGAGCAAAAATCAATAAAATCATGAGTAATATTGAAATAAAACTCAAATAGGAGAACTGCAGTATAGCTGGCTGTTTATAAAAATTATAAATGGCCAGCTGTATACGATTTTAAGAAAAGATAGAAGAGGAAGATTAATGAAAACGCTGTATTTGCTTACAAATTCCTTTCCTTATGGAGATTGGGAGCCTTATTTGGAAACAGAAGTAAAATATTATGATGACTTTGATGAAGTATATATTTTTGCATTACAGATTAGAAAAGAACACTTAAAAAGAAAAAGAACTGTTGGAAACAATGTGAAAGTAATTCCAATTATGAAAGCGTCAAATAAAACCTATTTATTATATAGTTTCAGGACTCTGACAGATATTAATTTATATAAAGAATTTGCACGCCTGGTGAAATCACGTAGATTATCTGTGCGAAATTTTGTAAACATGTTTGTTTATTTCAGTCGTTCTCATTATGAAGCAGATTTAATAGATAAAAAAATGAAAGGACATGTGAATAAAGAGTCAATATTTTATTCATATCGTTTTGAATATCAGCCATATGTGGCAATGTTATTAAAAAAGAAATGGAAATTGAACAGTAAGATTGTAAGCAGGGCACATCGGTATGATCTTTATGAAGAAGAACATAAAGGGAATTATATACCAATGAGAGAGGGAATTCTTTCAAAAATTGATAATATATATCCATGTTCAGATCATGGTACCGATTATCTGAGAAAAAGATTTCCTCAATATAAACAGAAAGTGCATACCAGATTCTTAGGAACAATAGATCATGGAGAAAAGGAGTATCTTTTCAATGATAAATGTTATGAAATTGTCAGCTGTTCTACAGTGACAAAGGTAAAAAGACTGGATTTATTGATAAATGCATTATCTCAAATTAAGACTATCCCGATTAAGTGGACACATTATGGGGATGGAATTTTAATGGATGAAATAAAAAAAATGGCAAAAGACAAACTGAGAGACAATATTCAGTATGAATTTAAAGGAAATGTCAGTAACACAGAATTAATGAAACAATATCAGGATAAAAATTACTATGTATTCGTGAATGTAAGTTCATCAGAAGGGATTCCTGTATCAATTATGGAAGCAACATCTTTTGGAATTCCGTGCATCGCAACAGATGCAGGGGGAACGAAGGAGATAATTAGGGATAAAGAAAATGGGGTTCTTTTATCTCAGAATATAACAGCAAATGAATTGACTAAAAAAATAACAGATTTTTGCAAATTAGATTCATACCAATATAAAAAAAATAGAAATGATGCTAGATATTTTTGGAATAAAAAATTTAATGCAGACTACAACTATCAGAAATTTATAAATGAAATAAGCAATTGAGGTAAAAAAATGTTTTTAAGTGTAATTGTTCCATGCTATAACGTAGAAAAAGAAATCTTGCAGAGATGCATTTTAAGTGTATTAAATCAAGAATATATGAACTATGAGATACTCTTAATTGATGATGGAAGCGAAGAGTCGTTTCGAAGCGAAATAAGAGACATTGCTCGACTTGATGAACGAATAAAAGTTATAACACAAAGCAATTTAGGAGTATCCGCTGCAAGGAATGAAGGCATTAAACATTCTAAAGGAAAATACCTTACATTTGTAGATGCGGATGATGTATTAGTGCCATATTTTTTTTCAGAAGCGGTACATTTATGTGAAAAAGAAAATGTAGATTTTCTTATTGGAGGTAATACGTTATTAGATAATGAAGAATTCAATGAAGAAAAGCAAAAACAGATTCCTATAAATTATAGAATTATATCAGATATAGAAAAAGAAAGTTTTAAATGTAATTCAGTTGGAGAGTTAAAATATTTTGGAAATATGAAAGGATATTATGGACGAGGACCGTGGACAAGATTGATAAAAAGAGAGATAGCTGAAAATACTTTATTTAATACTGAGTTAAAAATGGGAGAAGACATAGTATGGAATCTCCAACTGTTAGATAAGTGTAAAAAAACAATGCTTGTAGAAAGAATATGGTATTTATATTATGTGAATAACAATTCAGCAAATCATAAGTACAATTCCAAAATGCTTTATAATATAGAAAAAGAGCTGCCTTGTATTAGAAAACAAATAAATTTTGAAAGTGAACCAATGAAATCTGCATTTAGTATTCATATTCTGGATGAACTAAAAAAAATTTACGATTGTTATATTGGAAATACACAGTGTGATTTGAGTAGAAAAGAAAAAAAGATAATCAAGAAAAAATTATATTCGGAGAAACCCTGGATATTCGCAGGCAATAGAGAAAATAGAAAATATATGAGTAATAGAAATAAAATGAAGAGTATTTTATATCAATATAGAATTTATTTTGGAATTATACATATTAAACAAATATGTGAATTATATAAAAGGAAAGGAAAATAAAGATGGCTTCAAAAACAGGCAACAAAGTATATTATAATATAATACTATTGATTATATTTTCTATTATATCTGTTATTGTTTTTGGAATAGGAAATACAAATGGAATATTAGCATTAAATGCGGTTATTTTTATTTGCTTTTTTTATCTTACTGTAAAAAATATAGATGAAAATATATTTATGTTTTCATTTCTTGTATGCTTTTTTACATTTTTATTATGTGGACAGATATTGAATCGTTTTATGAAAGTTTATTATTATAATTTTCCAGATGTAATAGAGAAACATGTGGATGTATGTATTTTTATTAGTCTTGTAGGACTATGTATAGGATATTTTGGCGTAACAAGAAAAAGAATTAAAATAAAAAATAATATACCTAAAATTGAATATAAAAATAAAAAAGGTTATATGAATAATATAATCCAAATCAGCAAAGGAATGTATTATGGCTGTTATGTGTTTTGGATATTAACAGTTATAGATGTTGTTTTATATGTAAGACATTATGGTTATACATCGTATTACATTTCATATTCAAGTAGAATACCATGGTATGTACGACAGATTGGATATTTTGCGCCGACAGCATTTTATATATTTTTGTCAACATTACCAGAAAAAAAGGATGCTAAAGTTCCAATAATGTTATATATTTTATATGCATTTTTATCTTTAGGAACGGGACGAAGAGTAAATTTTATTACAAGTTTACTTATAATTTTTGCATATGCAATGTGTAGAAATAAAATAAAACCAGGTGAAAAACCGTGGATTGGAAAAAAAGGTATTTGGGCAATATGTTTATGTGTTCCAATACTTATGGGAGCAATGTATTTATTTGAATATATTAGATCTAATAATTATGTAGGGCATGCAAATGATTATTCTCCTATTGTAGGCTTTTTTGTAAGACAAGGTACATCTGTAAATGCAGTAAAGTATGCTGAGTTATATAAAAATAATTTAGATTCTGAAGCACACTATTCTTTATATAATATATTGAGATGGCTACAAAATAGTCCATTTAATAGCTTATTTAATTTGAATTTAGATTTTTCTTTTGGAAATCAATCATTAAGTACTGCTTTACATGGAACATATTTAGCGGATTTTGTTTCCTACTATGCAAATTCATATGGGTATGCAGTTGGTACTGGATACGGTTCATGTTACTTTGAAGAACTGTATATTGATTATGGATATATAGGTGTATTTATAGGAAATATTATTTACGGCTTGACTTTTAGATTATTATCCAAAATTATATCTGATGGCAAAAATGTTTGGAAGATAGCAGTTGGTCTTTTTATGTTAAATTCTTTATTTCAGGCACCGCGATCAACATTTGATGCATTTGTTGGAAGATTGTTATATCCAGAATTTTGGGCTCCGATAATAATAATTTGGGGATTAGCTTATTTGACTTCCAAATCGAAGCATAAAATTGTAATTTAAAATTAAGAGGAATAGTTAGAAATATGAAAAAAAAGTCACTTGGTCTAAATGCATTATTAAATGGTATAAGAACAGTTTTGAATACATTATTTCCATTAATTACGTTTCCATATATTTCCAGAGTTCTTTCTGTCGAAAATGTAGGGAAATATAATTTTGCATTATCAGTTATTCAATATTTTTTACTGATTGCCGCATTGGGGATATCGACATATGCAGTTAGAGAAGGAACAAAATTTCGGGATGATAAAAAAAAGTTCAGTATATTTGCTAATGAAATATTTACAATTAATATTATATCAACAATAATAGCTTATATTTTATTAGTGTTTACAGTTGCAGCTGTTCCTAAATTTAAAGATTATGCGGTGATAATTGCTGTGTTTAGTATTGAAATTCTTTTTACAACGATCGGAACAGAATGGATTTACTCTATATATGAGGAATACGCGTACATAACGATTCGAAGTATTATATTTAAAGTAATTTCAATTATCTTGCTGTTTTTGCTTGTTAAAAAACCTGATGACTATATTGTATATGCAGGAATAACAGTATTTGCAAATGCAGGATCTAATATATTGAATTTTATTCATGCTAAAAAGTATTGTTCGTTAAAATTTGATATAGGTTTGGCATTAAAGAGACATCTGAAACCTATTATGATTATTTTTGCATCTACAGTTGCAACAACTATTTATATTAATTCCGATACGACCATGTTAGGATTTATGGGAACAGATTTCGAAGTAGGCATATATTCTGTTTCCTCAAAAATATATAGGATCGTAAAACAGATGTTGGCGGCTATTTTGATTGTTACAATTCCGCGGTTATCATTGTTAATGGGACAAAAAAGGATAGAAGAATATAAAAATATTTTAACTCAGATTTTTAATGTCCTGGTTATGTTGGTGTTTCCATCGGTTACCGGATTGATATTATTAAGCAAAGAAGTCGTATTATTGATTTCTGGAAAAGAATATATAAAAGCTACAGGTTCATTGAAATTATTAAGTATAGCGCTTATATTTTGTATTTTTGGATGGATATATAATCAGTGTGTATTAATTCCGGCGCGTAAGGAAAAAATCGTGCTTATAGCAACCTTGGTTAGTGCATTAGCAAATATTGCAATAAATTTTGTTTGTATTCCATTTTGGAGAGAAAATGCAGTGGCTTTTTCAACTATAGTTGCAGAAGCTATAATGATGCTTGTTTGTGTTTATGTTGGACGGAAAATTGTTCGACTTAATGCAGGCGTAGCATATAATATTTGTACGGTTTGTGCCGGATGCATTGGTATATGGATGAGCTGTAAATTTGTAAAACATTTTTCTCTTTCAAGTATTGCAACATTAGTATTATCTATATTATTATCGTGTATTGTATATGGAATGTGTCTTATATTGATGAGAAATAAAGTTATATGGGCATTTTTTAAGAAAAAAAATAAAAGTGAATTACATTAGAATAGAGTATGAAAATGCTCAGGAAGCAAGGTACTTCCTGAGCATTTTCTCAAATCATCATTTCTCCCGCAATTTCAGAACATCCTCAAGTGGCAGCCCTGAAAATCTGCTGATATCCTCGGGTGAGAACCTGGGATCCTCTAGCATGCGCTGTGCAGTAAGTAAAGCATGTTCCTGAAGACCTTGGGATAGACCCTGGGCGTGACCTTGGGATAGACCTTCGGCGCGTGCATCATCGCACATTTCCTGAACAGCCTGACACATATTAACCCTCCCTTCTGTTTCTGTGAAACGTAAGTTGATACCGGTTATGGAGTCGATGACCCGGGCTGCTTTGAGCTCGAGTGACCGGAAGCCGGGACTCTGTGATGTAAGCTCCTGGAGCTTCCGTTTATCTTTGGAATATTTGATGAAGAGCATGACTTCTTTGAGATTGCTCTGGAGTTTGTCAAGTTCTTCATCCTTTATCTCGGCAGGTGAGAAGAGATTGATCCGGTAATCCGGGACCATGGAAAGAATTTCGGGGTCCTGGACAGAGAGCATTTCGTGGAGGCTTCTGGGAGCTTTCCAGGTGTCGGAACCGAAGTACACGACCGTGGTTATGACCGGGATGAGCCGGTCATCCTTGTAGAAGCCGGTGAGATATTCTCCGGATGTAGAAGGCCATTGCTTTGCTTCTCTGTGGGATCTGGCGGAATTTTCTACCTGCCCTGCGTATTCTAATGCATCATAGACCATGTTTTTGACCGGCATTGCGTAGTGTGTTTCCGATTGATTTTCAATCCCCAGGAGAAGATAGATTCTTGAATCATCGTGCATAACATTAAGAGATTTGAATTCGTCCCGGAATTTCTGGACAGGAACTTCTGAAGTGCCGAATCCGTAGGGGACAGCGAGAGCTGTGGTATCCAGTGGATGAAGAGTGTCAGGGTCTATGATGTTTTTTCCTTTGTACAGCATATGGTTGAACACATCCGCAAAAACGCGGTTGTTAGCCATGTAATCTTTGGTGATGGTATCCTTTGTATCCATAGGTTTCACCACATTCGATCTGTTTATGTGATCAGAGTAGTTTATTATCTGATCCAGTTACAGGGTATCATACATTTTGGTGTTTGAGAAGCGGATATCTGATATTTTATCATTTTTGCAGCTTGCGGATATCTGTTTGACAACATTCTTATATAAGATTTACCGGGATTTTACAGTGGCTTCTTGCCAGCTACCCTTTTCCGGTGTTAAAATAACAGCATCAATGAAAGAACAGGGAGAATGAAAGCAATGTACGATTATCTTATCGTAGGTGCCGGTCTTTACGGTGCGGTTTTTGCACAGGAGGCGAAGCGTGCCGGGAAGTCAGTGCTTGTGATCGACAAGCGTCCGCATATTGCGGGAAATGTATATACAGAGAAGGTGGAAGGAATCAACGTGCATAAATACGGTGCACATATTTTCCATACCAATAATAAGAAGGTCTGGGATTATATCACCCGGTTTGCCACCTTCAATCGTTTTACCAACAGTCCGGTTGCCAATTATCACGGGGAGCTGTACAGTCTTCCGTTTAATATGTATACCTTTAACAGGATGTGGGGCGTGGTGACTCCGGAGGAGGCTGCGGCAAAGATCGAGGAGCAGCGGCAGGCTGCAGGGATCACGGAACCTTCGAATCTGGAGGAACAGGCTATCAGTCTTGTAGGTACGGATATTTATGAGAAGCTGATCAAGGGCTATACGGAGAAGCAGTGGGGACGTCCATGTACGGAGCTTCCTGCTTTTATCATCAAGAGGCTTCCGGTGCGTCTGACCTTTGACAATAACTATTTCAATGCGTTGTACCAGGGAATCCCGGTGGGTGGTTATACGAAGATGGTTGCCAATCTGCTGGACGGTATCGAGGTACGGCTGAATGAGGATTATCTGGAGAAAAAAGAGCAGTACGATGCAATGGCGGAGAAAGTGATCTACACAGGTGCCATCGACGCATATTTTGACTATAAGCTGGGAACTCTGGAGTATCGTTCTGTGCGTTTTGAGAATGAAACACTGGATAAACCTAATTTCCAGGGAAATGCAGCAGTGAATTATACGGATGTGGAGACTCCATGGACCCGTATCATCGAGCATAAATGGTTTGAGTTCGGAAAGGATGAGGAGGGGAATGATCTTCCGAAAACGGTGATCAGCCGGGAATACAGTTCCGAGTGGAAGCCTGGAGATGAGCCGTATTATCCGGTCAATGATGAGAAGAACGGAGCGCTTTACGGACAGTATAAGGAGCTTGCAGAGAAGGAACCGAAGGTGATCTTCGGCGGCCGTCTTGGCGAATATAAATATTATGACATGGATGCGGTGATCGCTTCTGCGCTGGATATGTGTGAGCGGGAGCTTGCATAAAAAAGATACTGGATATAACTAATGATAAGATCCTCTTATATTTCGGAGCCAAGGCAAAAGAGAAATATAAGGGGATTTTATGCATAGAATGGCAGTGAGATTTTTTGAGGGAGGAAAGAGCAATGAGAAGATGCAAAGGTGTGCTTCTGGCAGGAATGCTGATGCTGAGTATGAGTGTTCCGGTGTATGCGGACAAGTCGGCTGTGGTGAAGGTGGAAGCTCCGGCAGATACCACAGATTATTATATGACGGTGGATTCCGGTGGAGTTGGTGTGGATATCTATCCGTCCACCGACGGAAAAGGTGAAAAGCTCAATGATAAGACGGTAAGGGATGGTACTGTCCTGCATATCGAAGGGGAGACAGAGAAGAATGGTGAGACCTGGGGATATACAAAGTATAATGGCAGATACGGTTATGTGCCGCTGGAGGAGCTGCGGCCCTCAAAGGATGCGGAGCTGGCGAAGGCTGGAATCGCAGGGGGCACGGAGAAAGAGACTTCTGCAGTGAATCAGGGAGACGCATCCGATACGCAGGATTCCGCAGCCGGCGAAGGACAGGGAACGTCTGCAGGGACGGCCAGCACAGGCAGTTCTCAGGCTCAGAATGACGAAGGACAGGGAACGTCTGCAGGGACGGCCAATACAGGCAGCTCTCAGGCTCAGAATGGCGAAGGACAGGGAACGTCTGCAGGGATGGCCAGCACAGATGAAGCTAAGGCTCAGAGAGGTGAGGTTCAGGGGCCACCTGCAGGGACGGCCAGCACAGGTAGTTCTCAGGCTCAGAGAGGCGAGGTCCAGGGACCGCCTGCAGCGGATGGAACAACAGAAGGTGGGGGATCTGTGGATGAAGCTGTTACCAAGCCGGTCAATGGCACAGCTGCGACATCTTTTAAAGAAGAAAATTCCTGGTATAAAAGTCCGTTTATCTGGATCGGGATCGCAACAGTACTTGCAGTAATCGGAATTCTGGGTTATCATTTGAAGAAACGTTAACAGATAAACCAGATCAATATAAGAAAAGTGGAGAATTTTGTGAAGAGATTACAGCTTGTCAGGAAGAAATTACTGCCGCTTCTTTTGTGTGTGGCAGTTGCGGGCAGCCAGGTTCCGGTCATGGCAGCCGATGTGGAAGGCTTCAGTGATTCTGCGGAAGGCTTCAATGAAGAATGGTCTGAAGATACACAGACGCAGTCGGCGGAAGTAGAGGATACGACGGAGACCGCAGAAGGGAATACCACAGAGAACACCGGTATCCCGGATGAACAGACCGAGGATATTGCAGAGACAGCCGACGGGGATACCGAGGATATAGCCTTGCAGAGCTCCGAGGAGGATACAGAGACTCCCGAAACATCAGAAGGATCGTCCTCTGATTCCCAGGAGGATACCTTTGGTGACGGTGAGGAGAGCTTCGGGGATGCCTCAGACGGTGGTGAGTCCGGCATCGAATATATCAAGGGCCGTCCGCTTACGGAGGAAGAGGAGCAGGAACAGCTGGCACCCTTTGATAATCTGACCTCTTATTCCACCGCCGTGGAGATCGGAAATGATGTGGATGAGGTACCGATGGGAAGAGCTGCGGCCTATCCGTCCTATTATAATGCAGCGGATCAGGGATATGTCACTTCCGTAAAGAATCAGGAGCCCTACGGTATGTGCTGGGCATTTGGAATGGCCTCTCTTCTGGAAACTTCGTTTCTGACCCAGGGCATTGGGACTTATGATCTGTCGGAAGAGCATTTGGCGTATTTTTTTGCAAACAGAAAGAATGACCCGCTTGGAAATACCTACGGGGATGTCAATAAGCATATGGGGATAGATGATAAAGGAAACGCAGATTATCATGAGGGCGGAAATGATCTTCTGGCTTCCATGTTTCTGAGCACCTGGTCCGGAATGACAACAGAAGGGGATGTGCCGCTGGCAACAGATTCCACGCATACACAGAAAACCGGTGTGACTCCGGCGGCATCCAAGGCGTACAATGCAGCTGCTTATCTGAAAAATGCCTATTTTTCCGATTATTCCGTAAATGCCATGAAGAAGCTTCTGGTTGCAAATAATTCGGTCACTGTGATGTATAATGCACAGAATGCCTATTACAATGCAAGTACAGCGGCCTATTCCTATCCTACCAGCACCAAGAACGTGAATCATGTAGTTACAGTGGTGGGGTGGGATGACAATTATTCTGCGAAGAATTTCCGGGCATCTTCCAAGGTAAAGGGAGACGGAGCCTGGATCGTTAAGAACAGCTGGGGTACAGGCTGGGGAAAATCCGGATATTTTTATATGTCTTATGAGGATAAGTCTGTCAGTGAGCTGGTTGCGGCTACGGCTGTCAATACACCGAAATATAGCAACAATTATTTTTATGACGGAACGTCGGGTCTTGGTTCTATCCGCATGTATGCAGGGGAACAGCTGTCTTCGGTTTTTCGTGCCAGTGCAGGAAACGGAAAAGCGGAATCGCTTGGCGAGGTGACTCTTAGCTCCATGTCTGCCAATAATTCCTATACTGTGCAGGTATACACAAATCTGAAGGATGCCAGTGATCCTACCAGTGGAACACCGGCATATTCCACACCGGTTTCCTGCAGTCAGCCGATGGCTGGGGTTATGACCTTTCAGATTCCGGAGGTTCTGCTCAGCCAGAACAGTCTGTATTCTATTGTGGTGACAAATGCAGGAAGCACATATATAAAATACTGTGTGGAGGCAGAGGTCAGTTATGGCTGGTGCAGCTTTTCTCCGTCTATCGTATCCGGTCAGAGCTTTCTGCGATATAACGCAGAGGATACCTGGATGGATGCAGTTGAATTTAATCCATCGGTAACTCCGAGGATCAAGGTGCATACCAGGACTCTGAGCAGTGCTGCGAGAATGCAGCTTTCTTCCTCTGAGATAAGTCTGTATTCCGGAGATCAGAAAACACTGAATGCTTCGGCTACCAGATCCGAGATGGATGCTTCCGGCATTGTCTGGGAAAGCTCAGATACCAGTGTGGCTGCTGTAAATGGAAGCGGCGTTGTTACTGCAAAAAATCCGGGAACAGCAACCATAACCTGCTACGGAAAAAATGCCAGGGGAATCCGAGCTACCTGTAAGGTTACGGTGAAGCTTCGTCAGACCACAGGTGTAAAACTGGTTTCCAAGGCATTTAACAGGATACGGATCTCCTGGAAAGCAGTTCCCGGCTGCAATCGTTATGCTATCTATCGCTGGGATGAAAGCGGAAATTCAAAAAAAATGGCAACCGTGACAGCAGATGTAGTGACCTGGCAGGATACTGCAGTGAAAACAGGAAGCACTTATACGTATCGGATCCGGGCTTCTTATGTACGTTCCGGAAAGAAGACTGTTTATGGAGCCGTATCTTCGCCGTTCTCAGCAAAAGCGGAGCTGGGGAAGGCCCGTGCAGTGGCTGAAGCTGTCAGCGGACCATGTAACAGGGTATCCTGGAAGAAGGTTTCCGGAGCCAGTGGCTATCATATCTACCGGAAGCTCCAGGGGAAAAGCTGGGTTCGGATCGGAACCGTGAACAACAAAGTATTGTCCTGGCAGGACACGAAGATTGAGGGAATCACCTTCTACGCTTATGCTGTGAGGCCATATAAGAATGTAGACGGGAAAAAAGTTTTCGGAGGATATCAGGCAAGCAGCTATATCCTGTCCTATCCGGAACTTCAGAAGATATCCAGTGTCAGGAAGACCTCCAGGGGGCTGAAGATCTGCTGGAAAGCGCAGAAGAAAGCAGATTGCTATCAGATCTACCGTAAGACCGGAAAGGGGTCATGGAAAAAGATCAGTACAGTTTCCGGAGGCAGCAGCTCCTCCTTTGAGGATAAGAACGCAAAAAAGGGAACAACGTATTACTATGCGGTGCGTGCAGGGATAAAAACCTCCGGTGGAAAAGTACTCTGCGGAGGATACGCCGCAAAAGCAGCAAAGAGATAAAAATGTTAAAATATAAAACGCCCGGATCTGGCTTGAAACATTCCAGATCCGGGCGTTTTATGTTTTGGTTGAATATGTGTATTATATATGATTATATCAGGCAGTTCAAAAGAAAGATCAGTCGTTGTTGATCACAACGCCTTTCTGGAGCATGATGTTGGCATAAAGTGCTTTCTCACTTGTGGAGATGATGCAGTATGCAGTTTTTGCTT
>OLNF01000818.1_pt1 | contig 27590 bp, 19 predicted proteins | sample 1673061 | NCBI WGS metagenome assembly OLNF01 (sample SAMEA3136751, study PRJEB25190) | human gut metagenome
GTCCACCTTCCATTACGGCTACACAGCTGTTTGTTGTACCTAAGTCAATACCAATGATTTTTCCCATAATCTTGTTCCTCCTAATTTATTCTCAATTCATTTTGATATATTCTAATTTATTAGTTGGCTACTTTTACCATACTGTGGCGAACTACGAAATCTTTGTAGGTGTAACCTTTCTGGAATTCCTCTACCACAATATTCTCACCAGCTTCTTCGTCCTCCACATGCATCACTGCGTTGTGGAAGTTCGGATCAAATTCCTTACCGACTGCTTCGATCGGTTTCACACCCAGCTCATCTAATGTAGTGATCAGCTGTTTGTAGATCATCTTCATGCCATCTGCGAAGGAATCTCCTTCAGGTGCCTGTGCAAGACCTCTCTCAAAGTTATCCACAACCGGAAGGATCTTCTCAACGATGTCCTTGGCTCCGATAATGTACATGCTGGATTTCTCTTTCTCCGTTCTCTTACGGAAGTTATCGAACTCAGCCATGTTTCGTTTCAGTCTGTCTGTAAGATCTTCAATCTGCTGTTCAAATTTATCTTTCTCTTTTTTCTTCTTGCCGAAGAAAGAAGTTTTGGATTTGCTGTCTTTCTTGTCATCCTGGGAAGCTTCCTCGTCTCCATCCTCTACCGGGATTTCCTCTGTTTCTGCTTCACCATTCTCTACAACTTCAGGTTCATCCTCAACAGTTTCTTCTGTTACAGGAGTCTCTGTTGTTTCCTCTTCCTGAGCTGTGTTCTTTGTTTCTTCTGACACTCTTTATTACCGCCTTTCTAACTCTCTTTCTTAATCAGTTCGTCCAGCTGGACTTTCAAAGCCTTCAGGCTGTCAACTACATTTGCGTAATCCATACGCTTCGGACCGATGATACCAATCGTACCATGCATTCCTTTTCCAAGTTCGTAAGTGGCTGTCACCACACTGCAGTCTTTCATGGTCTGCACCGGCATCTCATCACCAATGTACACCTGAATTCCTGTGTTCTCGGTATCAGACATTCTCTCTTTCACCAGGTCTACCAGATCCTGCTTCTCTTCAAATGCTGAAATCAACTCACTCGCCTTACTTGTATCTGCAAGCTCCGGATACTTGAAAATGTTTGTTGCTCCTGAAGTATATATCTGCATATCGTCTTCGTCCACCTGAATGGTATCTGCCACTGCATCAAGGACTGTACCGACTACGGAACTGTGGACACCTGCCTGTTCTTTTAGGCGGGCGATCATTCCGAGGTTGATGTCCTGGATTGGAACACCATTTAAGTTGGTGTTGAGAAGAAGATTTAATTTCAGGATTGTCTGATCGTCCATCTCCTCATCCAGATTGATGATCTGGTTTCGGATGACGTTGTTATCACTCACTACTACTGCTACAAGCTGAAGCGGTGTTACGCGGGAAAGCTGGATAAATTTAATCTTGCTTCCGCTGTACTGTGGTACGGAAATCATCGTCGCATAGTTGGTATTGGAGGCGAGTACCTTCGCTACCTGCTTAAGCATCTTATCCAGTTTATCGGTCTTCTCGATCATGAGATCTCTGATTTCCTGGACCTCTGACTCCTTTTCTTTCATCAGCTCGTCTACATAGAGGCGATAACCCTTATCAGAAGGAATTCTTCCGGCTGAGGTGTGTGGCTGTACGATATATCCCATATCTGTCAGATCTGACATCTCGTTCCGGATGGTGGCAGAGCTTACATTTAAATCTGCAAACTTGGAAATGGTTCGGGAACCGACTGGTTCGCCTGTTTCCATGTAGGTTTTGATGATGGCTTTTAGTATTTTCCTTTTTCGATCATCTAATTCCTGATCCATGAAATTCCACTCCTTTACTGCCTTTGTTTTGGTTGTTAGCACTCAACTATCAGGAGTGCTAACACCTTATGTTCATAAGATAGCACTGTTGGTTGGGTTTGTCAATATTATTTTGTGAATTTTTTGTTATTTCATAACAATATTGTTTATTTCAGTTTGGAAAAAGGGACGCGAGGAGAAGTTGTTTGGGGCGGGTGCGGTTTCGGACGCTAAGAGATACTAAGTCCTCAGGAATCTGCTAAAGGCATGAGCCGTCTTGTCAAACTCGCTCCGTTGCAAACTTCGCTCAGACAGTGATGCAGACGGCTCATAACGCAGATTTCTGAGAACTAAGTATCTCTAAGCATCCTGCAAATGCACCCTCCCCAAACAACTTCTCCTCGCTGGGTTTTCAATGTAAAAATGTATAGATGATAAAGTTCAAATTTATCGTTAATAACCTATTTGATAGATATAAAGACTAGTACATCATTTCGTAAATAACTATACCAATCGCGCAGGATACGGATTCGAGTGTGCAGATGAAAAAGTCTCACTAAAAAGAATTTAAATATAAATCCCTGCTTATAATTTATTGCCTAGTACAAGTAAGTCCCACTGTTTATTGCTTTTTGCAATTGAAGCAGGGAACTTACTTAATTCGGTTAAATTACTCAGCAGGGATTTTACTTGCTTGATTAAATATTATTTGTCGAGATCGTCGAGGTTCTTTTTCAGTTCGATCATCTTGTCGCGGAGTTCTGCGGCCTGTTCGAAGTTGAGGTCTGCGGCTGCGGCGCGCATTTGTTTTTCTACCTTGGCGATGAGTTTGGTGAGTTCTTTGCGGTTCATGGATTCTGGATCTTTTTCCAGTTTCATTTCGGTTTCGGCTACTGCTTTGGAAACGGCTATGAGGTCGCGGACCGCTTTTTTGATGGTTGTCGGGGTGATTCCATGTTCTTTGTTGTAGGCTTCCTGGATGGCGCGTCGGCGTTCGGTTTCGTCGATGGCTTTGCGCATGGAGTCGGTCATGTTGTCTGCGTACATGAGAACATGGCCTTCGCTGTTTCGGGCGGCTCGTCCGATGGTCTGGATGAGGGAGGTCTCGGAACGGAGGAAGCCTTCTTTGTCTGCGTCAAGGATTGCTACCAGAGTAATCTCCGGGATGTCGAGGCCTTCTCGGAGGAGGTTGATGCCTACCAGTACGTCAAAGACATCGAGACGCATGTCACGGATGATCTGGGCACGTTCGAGGGTGTCGATATCGGAATGGAGGTAGCGGACGCGGATTCCTACATCTTTCATGTATTCTGTCAGGTCTTCTGCCATTCGTTTGGTAAGGGTAGTGATCAGGACTTTGTGTTTCTTGGCAATTTCCTTGTTTACTTCGCCTACAAGGTCGTCGATCTGGCCTTCGATCGGACGGACTTCTACTTTCGGGTCAAGGAGGCCGGTCGGGCGGATGATCTGTTCGGCACGAAGAAGTTCGTGTTCGTATTCATATTGTCCCGGTGTTGCGGATACGAACATGACCTGATCCAGTTTGGATTCGAATTCTTCGAAACTTAGTGGACGGTTGTCTTTGGCAGATGGCAGGCGGAAGCCGTAATCTACCAGGGTCTGTTTTCTGCTCTGGTCACCGGCGTACATTCCACCTACCTGTGGGACGGTCATATGAGACTCATCTATAATAAGAAGAAAGTCATCTCCAAAGTAGTCCATCAGCGTGTATGGAGGCTCGCCTGGTTTGAGTCCGGAGAGGTGTCTGGAGTAATTTTCGATTCCGGAACAGAAGCCAGTCTCTTTCATCATTTCGATATCAAAGTTTGTTCTTTCGGAAATACGCTGGGCTTCCAGAAGCTTGTCTTCACTCTTAAAATATTCTACCTGTTCTTTCAGTTCTTCTTCGATTGCCACTGCTGCTCTCTGAATCTGTTCCATAGGAACAACATAGTGAGAAGCTGGGAAAATTCCCACATGCTGGTTCACACATTTAATCTCACCGGTAAGTACATCAATGTCTGTGATCCGATCTATCTCATCACCAAAGAATTCTACACGGACAGCTCGGTCTGAGTAGTTGGCAGGGAAGATTTCCAGAGTATCGCCGTGAACTCTGAAGGTACCGCGGTGAAAATCCATGTCATTTCTTGTGTACTGGATATCTACAAGCTGACGGATTACTTCGTCTCTGTCTTTGATCATTCCAGGTCTGAGTGAAATCATCATGTCCTGGAAGTCTTTTGGCGAACCTAATCCATAGATACAGGATACAGAAGAAACGATAATTACATCTTTTCGCTCAGACATAGCTGCTGTTGCAGAAAGACGTAGTTTGTCAATCTCATCATTGACTGCTGAGTCTTTTGCAATGTAGGTGTCTGTAGATGGGACATAGGCTTCCGGCTGATAGTAATCATAATAGGAGACGAAATATTCTACAGCGTTCTCAGGAAAGAATTCTTTCATCTCACCGTAGAGCTGGCCTGCTAAGGTTTTGTTGTGAGCAAGGATGAGAGTTGGTTTGTTTAACTGCTGGATGACATTTGCCATGGTAAATGTTTTACCGGAACCTGTGACACCTAATAAAGTTTCAAACTGATTGCCTTCTTTAAAGCCCTTGACAAGACGTTCTATTGCCTGCGGCTGGTCACCGGTGGGCTGGTATTCTGAGTGTAATTTAAAATGGTCCATATACATATTCTCCTAAATAGTTCTATTTCATTATAATTTCCAGATATCATAATTATTTTCTTTTTTTAAGGTCTAAATTAATTTCGGAGACAATGTTTCCTGAAATCAAGTGAATAAAATCATCCGCTTCGCTACATGGCTCTGCACCAAATATCTGCTCCGAATTTATCAGAAAGAACTTATACTTCTCCTGATACAAGCAAGTCCCCACTCACTGCTTATTGCTTTTCTCAATTGAAGCAGGGAACTTACTTGATTTGGTTAAACATTTCTATATTATTTTTACTACCAGTACAGTATATCATCCACAACAAAAAAAGTACAGAACTATCGAATGTTTGTTCTGTACTTTTCACGTTCTATTTATTGTTTTCCTTTTTCAACATTACTATATTTCTCAGTTCTAACCTCTTCCAGCTCTACATCTGAATCCGGTCGAAAATCTCCTCTTTCATCCGATCATTTTCCTGCTTAGCATCAACTGTTGAAAATACAGGCATTGTACCATATCCGCCTGATAAAAACTCGTCCAGGCCAGACTGTGTAACGTCTTCAAACTGATCTGGAAATTGTTTCCGGTATTGTTGTAAATAAGTAAAATATACAGAACGTATCATAATACCTGACCTCCTTGCCAAGAAGCTGTTTGTTTTAATTCTTTTATATAACTATATTGTATATTTACTTATTTTTATATATAATATCAGTCAAATAATATAAATATATAGACAAAATCATTTTATTTTTATATAAGCAAATTGCCTGGTGTAATCTGGGAGAAAGGAATACCTGATCAGATTTTCAGATAATCAGGTTATATGACAATAGAAATGAAAAATATTCCCAAAAATGTGTCAGCCGACAACATCCGATTGAACAACAGTCAAATGGAACATGTAGCAGGAATCACAACAGAATATCCTTATTGTATGCACATAACCGATCTTTCTGTAGGCGAATTTCCATGGCACTGGCATGAAGAACTGGAATTTGGTTATGTGACAAACGGACAGATGGAGCTTATTCTAACAGACCGTTCTTATATTCTTTGCAAAGGTCAGGGATACTTTACCAACAGTAATTTGTTATGCAGAGCCCGGGAAGTGGATACTTCTGAAAAAACAGTTGTAGAAACCCACATGTTCCATCCTGTTTTTCTAAGCGGCCATTTCAAGAGTATTTTTGAGACCAAATATATAGATCCTGTGATTCATAATAAAGCACTTGATGTTCTAATTTTTAAAGGTAATACTGCGAACCAGCAGAAAATTCTCAGCAAGCTTCGCGAAGCCAGTCTGCTGCAGAAACAGGAGAATGCAGAAATGCAGACCCGAAATCTTTTTTCTGAAATCTGGATCCTGCTTTTAGCGGAAATAAAAGAACAGCCTTCCCACTCTGTAAACCTACATACCCAGGAACGGCTTCAGACTTTCCTAGCTTTTATCCACCGAAATTACGAATCCAAACTTACATTGAAAGATATTGCGGATTCCGCTTCTGTAAGTACAAGAGAATGTCTGCGGTGTTTCCAGCATTCTATCGGGCAAACCCCGGTGGAATATCTTTTGGCGTATCGTATTCATATGGCTCAGAAATTCCTGGCAGAGACAGATCTCTCTGTTACAGAAATTGGTCTACAATGCGGTTTTTCTTCTAATGCCTACTTTGGAAAAATCTTTCGGGAAAAATGCCATGAAACACCTTTGCAGTACAGATACAGAATTCATGCTTTGCAGACAGATAAATAATAATATCCCTCAGGACATTTAACCCTGAGGGATATCTACATACATTTTATTTGCTTTAACTATCTTTCATCTCCCACAAAGAACAGAGCCATTGTTCCCGGTCCTGAGTGAGCACCAATGGTAGCTCCTACCTGGTTTATGATGATGGTATCAATCTGGTATTTCTCTTTTACCTTCTCTGCTACATAGTTAGCTTCGTCTTCGCAGTCACCGTGACTGATAAAAATAGTATGACAGGTATCGTGATAGCTGCCTATTTTCTCATCCATGAGTTTCACCAGTTCCTGCAGGGATTTCTTACGGCCTCGGACTTTTCCAATGGCAATGAGTTTACCTTCATTATCTACATGAAGAACCGGTTTGATGTTCAGCATGCTTCCTACCACTGCAGTGGTTCTGGAAACACGGCCGCCGCGGTACAGGTGATTTAAGTCATTGACTGTAAACAGATGTACCATGTGGAGTTTGTTCTCCTCTGCCCATCTGGCTACGGTTTCCATGTCTTCGCCCTGTTCTTTCTTCTCCTGTGCAAGGTAGACCAGAAGTCCCTGACCGAGAGATGCTGCAAGGGAATCTATGACGATAATCTTGCGGTCCGGGTATTCTTCCAACAATTCTTCTGCTGCGATGCGGCTGCTGTTGTATGTACCGCTTAGTCCGGAGGAGAATGCAATATGAAGAATGTCTTTACCTTCCTTCAGGTATGGTTCCAACAGTGCCTTAGCGTTCTCCGGATTTACCTGTGCGGTGGTCGGCATGGAGCCATTTCGCATTGCTTCGTAGAATTGATGTTCCGGGAGGAAATTTCCGTGTGTGTAGTTCTTTCCGTCCATGGAATAGCTAAGGTACATACATCCTACGCCGTGTTCGGTGAGATATTTCTCTGGAAGGTCTGAATTGTTGTCTGTGGTGATCACATATTCGTTCATACTGTCCGCCCTCTCTTTTTTCTGAATTTTCATATAACTATGTATAGTATAGCATCAAAGTGTTTCTCTCACAACTATATTTACGTTAATTCACAACCGTTCTTCTTTCAAATCGTCACATATGTCAATAAAACAAGAAAGAATCCTGCCCGGAGGGCTCATTACTTTGTCTTAACTGATTTTGCCTTTGACCAGGCAGAATAATATTTAGTTTTGCCTGATGTTTTATATGTACGGATCCGTACATAGTATTTTTTCTTTTTCCCTAAACGCGAAATCGTTCTGGATACAGTTTTTGCAGATGAAACCGTAACGGTTTTTGCATTCTTAAATGAACTGCGGACAGAATACTGGATCTGATAACCTGTTGTCTGCACAGACTGCTTTTTCCATTTTACTGTGAAAGCACCTGACCTGGCAGACAGGCTGGAAATAGTACTTCCTTTCGGATTAATCGTAAATTTTTGATAAATGGTGCCTGTATAATTTCCCCTGAAGGTTATTTTTACTGTATAGCTTCCCACATTTTTACATCCGGATGCATAGGTTACTTTATAATTGGACGATGCGATCTTCTTTCCGCTGGCGTCTTTTACTGAAACAGACGGTTTCTGCGCTTTTCCATTATAGGTATAGCTTGTTTTTGACAATGTCACTGTTTTAGGATAGGAAATCACTTCTTTTGATGCAATTTCTCCACATCCGGAGCATTTTTTAACAATAGAACCATTCTTTTTCAGAGTTGCCTTGGTAACTGTAGTAACATAAGTATGTTTATGTTCTTCCTGTGAATTCTGTGATTCATAAATTGTAAGAAAATCATCTGACAGATTTGTGTCCTTACCATCCGCTTTTACTATCACATAGTAAACTTCATTTTGTTTTGCAGAAATCTCAAAGGATACTGTCTGAAGATCCATTGGTTCAATTTTTTCCAGCTTTTCTGAGGCAATTACTTTTCCGTCTGCTGTTTTTTCTGTCAGATAAGCAGTCAGTCCATTCCTTGTATTATATCCACGATTTACAATATCTGCAGAAATAACAGCTTTTCCCTGATCATTATAGCCAAAACCTAAGTTTTCCACGAATACTTTTTCGTAAGTCAGATGAATCTTCTGGACATTATTGCTGGTGTCTGTATCATCTGCTGTTTTCGGGCTGACCAGAATTTCAATATTCTGCTCTTTGACAGCCTCATCTACTGTGTAACTTATTGTTGGCTTCACAGACTCTCCCGGTACCAGTATATCATCTATTTCCTGTGAAGCAAGCAGTTCCCCATTTTCACCTTTCACTTCGATCTTCATACCTTTTTCGATGGTATTTCCCTTATTGGATACTTCTAATGTAAAAGGCATATCCTCACCGGCACAAAACGCATCTTCTGCATAATATACATTATCCAGGCTGAGATCATGAGCGAAATTTACAGTCAGCATAACCATGTCAGAATCTCCATATGGATTTTCATCTTCCATAGTTCCAATTACCTCTGCACAGTTCGCCATGACAAAAATATTTCCGGATGCATCTGTTCCTGCATGAAATGCACCAATAAACCTGCTGCCATCTGTAAGAGCAGTACCACTGCCCCATGAAGCCGTTTCTTCATTATAATAAGAAATCATCAACGTTGAAGTAAGCCCATTCGCTACCGTATACAGTAAAGCTTTCTCCCCATTTACATTCAGGATTTGGAAATTGTCTGAAGAAAGACTGCCTTCCTCCTCCATGGTCTTTTTGTTAACAACATTATTCTGGGTACGCCAGTACAGCTGATGTTCATTATACTCCGGGTTATAGGATGAAATATTGCCCGAAACCTGAACTCCGTTTTCGTACACTCTGAGATCATCTGATGTAGATATGTCTTTGTCCGTATCCATACTATAAGCAATATTCAGACTGCCGTCGTAATCTGCGTCAATACCGGAAACAGAGTAAAGTCCACCATATGCAACAGCTGCTGAATCCCAGGAGGAGCCATTTAGCCGGGTATATAAAATGCTGTTGCTGTCATTTGCTCCCAGCCAGTCGTTTTCACTATTGTTTACCCATACAACATATACTCCGCTTTCGTTTCCTGTAAGCACCGGCATCATATCCAGATTACTGTAAGGAATCGTTGATACACTGAATCTGCCTTCATTCTCAAGAAATGTTCCTACAGAAATATCAAAGTCACCGGCAATCCCACTTAAGCCCAAAGAACCTGCATCTTCGAATTTTCTGGTGGCATTCTGCCATGCAAGATATGCTGTACCATTGATCACTTTCAGGCACGGAGCATAGTCCATTGTTCCATCGTTGTAAACTTTCTCAGGTGCAGACCATGTACCATTTTCATATACAGAGTAATACAGCACGATCTGATTCACATCGGAGGAAGCTGCATCCGTCCATACAGCTATTTTCTTTCCGGAAGGAATATCTGCAATGACCGGTGTGGATTCTCTGTAGATATTGGATTTGAATATCTCTGTTGTATCTGAAGTTTCTTCTGAAGAAAACATGGCAACTTCAGAATCTGTTTTATCGTTTGCAGTAAAATCAGAACCTTTTTCCAGATAAGACAGATCTTTCAGCTTATACTGATCTGTATCCAGAAGGATATCCGTTCCTGCTGCCTCTTGTGTATCCAGAGACTGCGTCAGAAGATTTTTTTCTTCCGGATATTTGATCCAGACCTTATTGTAAATAGGATCAAAACTATATTTTCCCTCAAAGCAGGCGATACCGGCCTTTGCATAAGCATTTACCGAAGCTGTCAGGATAAAACTGTCTGTATCTCCTTTTACGATCTTCCAGTCAGGTTTCAGTTTTCCTTCCAGACCACCGCTTGCATACAATACGTTTTTGATTCCTGCGCCAAGTCCTCCATTCAGGTTCACGGTTGCGGAAAGCTCACCATCCGGAAGGAAATTCTTAGCCTGTTTATTGAAGAGCAGATTAAACTGTGCCAGCGCATCCACACTGAAACAGGCTTCCCAGTACATCGGAATAGGAACCGGTCCTGCCATGATCACAAATGGCCAGCTTTTACTGATCGACCCGGAAGGATTCAGGATCACCCCACTGTTGATCCAGCTGATATTTCCTTTCTCATCATAAGTTCCTTCTGCAAATCCCAGAATTGTAAAGTCTACATCTACTCCAAATTTACCCTGTGGATATTTTATGGCGTTACTATAGGTCTGCTTCAGATTTTTCAGCTTTTTGAGGCTTTTTACAGCTCCGTCTGCATCCATGATACCTGTGTCTTTGAAATCTTTAATGAAATTTGAAGTCTCTCTTTTTAATGCATGTGCTGTATTTCCAGTTGCCACACTATACGCTGTCTTATTTGAATAACTGTAACTGAGGAGATCCACTCCTATTGCCACATATACCTTACCGTTTTCCGCTGACAGGGTAACAGGGACCAGACTGCTGACTCCGTTGATACCAACACCAAAATTCTCACCAGCAAGAAATCCCGGTTTGAAATTATCAGGAAGACTGATACTGATCTTGTCACTGATTGAGAACGAAACTCCGTTTAAGGAATTTACCACACTATCAACAGAACCATTCTGGAACTGCAGTTTTCTCTTTGTAATGTGTCCGTTTCCATCTTTTGCAGCAATAAAAATATCTTTGCTTGTATCAAAATTATCACTGATAACAGTAGTCAGCGAATCTCCGTTAAATTCTAAAGTTCTCTGATCCTGCATCAGCCTTACTGTGTCACAATAACTATTTCCCCAGTCTATTTCCAGATTGAGTGTAAGTTTCTGAGTACTTGTCATATTCAATGCATATACATTGTTCAGCACATCTGTATCGCCGATCCAGACCCCAGAGATCACCGGTCCGTTATCATTGACCCTCTGCAGATTTATTCTGCTGTTTTCTGCAATCTGTGAGGCTGTAAGGGTTCTTGATATATAACCTTTTTTCGAAATCGTTACATTGCCGGAAGAGATCGTCGGAAATTTTACCTTTCCTGCTTTATCAGTCTTGTATGAATTTCCCTCGCTTTCCACTTCTGCACTATTACTCACAACATAAGAATCACCTGCTGCCGTACTTTTATTTTTATTTTCATAAACAGTCAGACTGGTATTGGAAGTGGAAAGATTCTTTCTGCTCTGACCCGGAGTTTCTACTTTGAGAGTAAGCTTCCTTGTATCTATCACTTTATCACTGACATCTACCAGGGCCATATAGATTGACTCGTTCTGTTTGAACAGTTTTCCCGGAGCAATATCCAGAAAGATTCCCGTCTTGTTTTCGATTGCAAAATCCTTCTGATAAATCCGCACCTTGCCTGCTGTGGCACCATTCCAGTCCGGAGATACGATAATGCTGACTTTCTCTTCAGAATCTTTTGCAAAGCTGATCTCATCTTTATAAAGATCATACTGATCATTGTTGTATTTTAATATGACCGAAGTATTGGTTCCACTTGGAATAGCAAGATTTTCCGCATGAAATGTCCTGGAACTGTCACCGGAATTAATCCCTTTAATAGATTTTTTGTCAGGATTCATGCAGCCATCATACTCTATATGATCCCAGTCACCAGTTGCTTCTGGTCCGGTAGGATACTGAATCCAGGAATTTCCCTGAAAGAACATGACACCTGTCTGAAGGTTTACAATACCAGCCACACTGTCACTGCCTTCTGCATAATATACGGAAGGGTTTTCCAGTGACTGTGATATCGTTCTGATGCCTGCAATTTTTGCTGTATTTTTTGATGTTTTCTCACAAGTATTTATAGTAAAAACAAAATGACGTCTTACAACACTACCTCCATCTTCGCCATCATATTCCCCATCCCATACTCCAAGAAAATCACTCTCTGTGTAGGTCACTTTAAAATTGTAATTGATCACGATCTTATCCAGTGTTTCATTGGAAGATGATGAGATGCTGATTTTCGACCAGTCACTGCTGCTTCCTGTATAATTGATCTGAACCAGGGACGGGCAATCATTCACTGCCCCCTGATTAATAGAAGTCACCGTATCCGGCACATTCATTGCAAGAAGTTTATCGCAGTCATTAAACGCATAGTCTCCTATCTTCACAACCCCTTCCGGAATATGTATGGAAGTCAGGGAATCGCAGTTTAAAAAAGCATACTTTCCAATTTCTGTAAGGGAACCTGGAAGATCCATATATTTGATATTGCCGCAATTAGAAAAAGCATAGTCCGGAATCTTTTTCATCCCCTCCGGCAGAATCACAGTCTCCAGTACAGGACACGCCCTGACAATATTTCCCTGTGCATAAGGACCACTTTCTGACCTGAATTCACTGCAGGTTTCCCATCCTGCCGGTACGGTCAGTTCTTTCAGTTTACTGCAGGCCGAAAAAGCACAAAAACCTATGTCTGTAACAGATTCAGGAATGGTGATACTGGTGATTTCTGTATTGCTGAATGCATAAGGTCCTATGGAGGTGATAGTATCCGGTATCGTAATATTTTTTATTCCGCTTCCAGCCAGAAGACCTCCTGGTATCCTGGTAGAATTTTCAGGAAAGATCACTTCTTCCAGATTGCTGCAGCCATTAAAAATTCCCTGTGCAGCACAGGATCCGCCTGTATAGTAACTGTAATAATACGAACTTCCATCCATCACTGTTATCGGAAGAATTACTTTCTTCAGAGAAGTACAGTTTCCAAAAGCCTCTGTTCCGATTTCACTAAGAGTTTCCGGAAGATCCAGTTCTGTAAATCCTGTACATCCATAAAATGCACCTTCTCCGATACTTGTCAGCTGATCCAGAAACTCCAGATCTTTCAGTGATGTACAATTAGCCAGAGTATTTTCCCCTATGGACTGAAGACTGCTGCCTGTAATAAAGGAATTCAGAGATCTGCAGTTTGAAAAAGCATAATCACCTACAGTGGCAACCGTATCCGGAAGATTGATTTCTGTCAAACCGCTTCCTGCAAACATTCCCCCATGAATATAGGTAGTTCCCTCTGCAAAATTCACTGTTTTCAGGCTGCTGCAGCCATTAAAAATTCCCCATGCATTATGATCACCGGAATTATACTCATAATAGATATCCACATTCTGCCAGTTCAGAGGAATAGAAATCTCTGTCAAAGCTCCGTCAGAATCAAAAGAATGCGCTCCAATATAGTTAATATTCTCTGGAAAATCTAACTTTTTAACACTTGTACAGTTGCTGAAAGCACGTTCTTCTATTCTTTTCATTGAATCCGAAAAATTGATTTCTTCCAATGATTCACAGTTTGCAAACGCATACATTCCTATCTCTGTGACAGATTCCGGGAAAGTAATCTCTTTCAGTCCGCTTCCCCCAAATAATCCGGAATGAATCCTGGTTGTTCCTTCTGCAAATTCTACAGTAGTAAGTTCCCTGCAATTATTAAAGATTCCCCACGCTTTATTGCTGCTTGGATTATAAGTATAAGACACCAGACCATCTTCCACACTTATAGGAATGAATACTCTTTTCAATGCTGTACAATCCTCGAATCCCCTGTCCTCTATCGTAGATAAGCCTTCATTCAGATCAATCTCTGTCAATGCTGTACACTTTGCAAAAGCATGAGATCCAATTTCCGTCAGTGTATCCGGCAAAATAACTCTGGTCAGGCTGGTACATTCATAAAATGAATAATCACCAACAGATGTAATGCCGTTTTTTATTACCAGCTCTGTGATATCTGTATTATTCTTATAAAGATTATTGTCTATTCTTCCAGTTCCTGAAACTGTCAGCACTCCATTTTCCAGCTGATACTGTGGCGAGTTCTCATCATCCTGCCCTGAAAAAACATCTCCCTCTTCCTCTGCTGCAGGTACCTGTTCTGAACTTTCCGTCTCTCCTTCTGAAAATACTTCTCCTTCCTCAATACTCTCATCCTGTCCATCTGTGAATTCCGCGGTAAACTCATCGGAAGCAGTTGCATTCTCCTCATCTGAAGATACTTCCATGCTTTCTTCTGTATCTAATGCAGTTTCTTTCTGAACCACTTCTATATCCTCAGTACTGCCTAAAGAAAACATTGCTGTTCCTTCGTTATCTGATGTGTCATTCCCGCTTACTGTAATATCTTCATCCAACACACTGTCCGGATCTAATTCTATCGCATCCTGATCCTTATCTTCAGGCATGCCCTGTGCCGCATCCGTAAACGTATCCAGCGGTTCCACATCTCCGGCAGATATTTCCCAGTGATCTTCCTCATTTTTTCCCGGTAAGGTGATCAGATTGGCGTCAAAATCATATTCCGGGTCGTAAATACGGGTTTCACCGAAAGACGTATTTGCCTCCGGATTTTGTTCTTCTTCCGAAACGAAATCCTGTCCGTCTGTTACTGCAACATCTTCCGCCAGTGACATAACCGGTGCACTTCCAACTGCAAGTACTAACGAAAGAGTGCAGGCCAGTATGCTCTTTTTTAAACTTTTTCTCTTCATAAGCTTTTCTCCTGTTATTTTTACTTTTTCATAGCTTCCATTATTTTTTCACCAACCACTTCCACGGGATACAAATCCAGATCCCGGAAAATAATTTCCATCATCCCTTCCTGAAGATTCACTGCATAAGTGTAGGAAAGAATCCCGCACAGATTTTCTTCCAGCCATTCCAGAACTGTTCCCAGTTCATGCTGTATATAGTTTCCATCTGCTGAATAAACCTGAAAACCTTTCAACTTCCCAGCTTTAGAATATCCTGCCGGTAGGATTCTCTGGTATACTTTTTCCCTATAACAGTAAATCCATCCTTTTATACAGCTGTCTTTTATTTTCAATACGCATCCCGAAAAGCCCCAGTCAGACCATTTCCGCTGTCTGTCAGTGTCATAAAATCTGGTCTGATAGAACAGCTGAACTTCTCTTTCACCGCAAAAGTATTGACATACGCTGTCACATATCAGATTTTCACCATATCCTGCCAGTTCCGGCAAAAGACTGACTGTCTTTCCATCAAAATCAGCTGTTGTCTCTGGTATATTTCTTTTAAACAACACTGCACAACTTCCTTTCCTGCTTACTTGCAAATTTTCATATGACATGCCTTTCTTTTTTTATTGTATCATCCTATCTGATACCAGTACAGCAGAATTTATTTTTCCACTGCTTTTATGGCTTCCTGCAACTGGTTATCTTCATCATGAGTAATCTCGTCTTTATCTTTATTCAGGAGACTGGTATCCAGAGAAACTTCAATATCCGGTTTGATTCCTATTTTGTTGATATTGTTTCCTTTTGGAGTGTAGTAATTGGCGATGGTCAGTTTGATGGCACTTCCATCTGAAAGCTGGCGGATGGACTGTACCACGCCTTTTCCGTAGGTGGTTGTGCCTACGATGATTCCTATTCCATAATCCTGTACTGCACCGGCAAAAATTTCTGATGCACTGGCACTGCTTTCATTTACCAGGACTGCAAGCGGAATCTGTAGTTCATTTTTGCCATCACATTTTTCTTCCTCTCTGTTTCCAGCTTTATCTTCTGTATAAACAATGAGACCCTCTGGAAGAATTTTTCTCAGAATATCACAAACAGAGTCAAGAAGTCCGCCCGGATTATCTCTGAGATCTACAATTAATTTTTCCATTCCCTGACTGTTTAAATTATCAAATGCTTCCTGATACTGTTCACTGGTCACACCTGTAAATTCTGTAATTCGGATATATCCAATCTTTGAATCAAGCATTTCATAGAAAACAGACGGCAATTCTACGTCTGTAATAGGAACAGTGATCTCCATGACATCTTCTACGTTCTCTCTGTGAACAGTCAGCACCGCACTGTCTTTATCTGAATTACGGATCAGACCTGCCACGTCTGATACTTCATCATCAGTAATATCCTCGCCGTCAATCGCACTGATAACGTCGCCTTCTTTCAGTCCTGCTTCTTCTCCTGGCCCACCTTCATAGCATTTCACAATTTTTACTCCGCCTTCTTTATTCTTCTCCATGAGAATACCGATTCCCACATAAGATCCCTGACTGGAAGAATTTTCAGATTCATATTCTTCCGCTGTGTAATAACGAGAATATGGATCATCCAGACCGTAGAGGAGTCCGGTATAAAGTCCTTCCCGTAATTTCTCTTCGTCTTTGTCTCCCAGATAATATTCATCAATCATGTTTTCCAGATATGTCAATTTGGATGTACATTTACGGTCTCCAAGTATCGTATCCTTTGTTGCAAGATCTGCTCCCACATAAGCGCCTACACTGATGCATGCCATAACCAGTGCTCCTGCCACGGCACCTTTCCAAAATTCTTTATTCTTCATGTCCACACTCCTGTAAAAAGAAAAGCCGCCGGTTTCTGATATTGTATCATTCGCTCCGGCAGCCTGATTCTTATTTTATTACTGTTCACTTTGTGCTCAGTAAATTTCTTATACTCTTAAATGTTTTCTTGTTGTAAAGAAGCTTCCAATAAGTCCGATTCCGATTCCAAGTGCCAGTCCTATCGGAAGTAAGGTCTGGTAAATCTGCCATACCGGAATGAAATCCACCACACCGGTAAGTACATTAAATTTATTCAGAATATAGGATACTGCTGCATTGTAGCAGAAATAAAGTCCGATCATCGGAATTGCAGCTCCGATAACTCCAAGTACCATACCTTCTAACAAAAATGGTGCTCTTACAAATGCATCGGTAGCACCTATGTATTTCATAATTCCGATTTCTTCTTTACGGACTGCGATACCAACAGACACTGTATTACTGATCAGGAAAATTGAAATGATCAGCAACAATGCAATGATTGCAATGGAAATGTAAGAAACCAGTTTGTTGATATTTCCAAGCGTCTTGGCCGCTTCTTCAGACTGATTAACTTTTCTTACATGTTTCAGTTCCTGTATATAGGAAACAAGCTCTGTCTGCTTGGTAATATCATTCATATATACACGGTAGTTTGCTGAGTTCGCAAGCGGGTTGTCATCTTTAAACCCATCTGCTGCTTCTGATCCCTGGAAATACTGTTCTTTATATTCTTCCCAGGCTTCGTCTGCTGACTGATACTCAATCTTCTCTACTTCCGGACGTTCTTTAATCTTTTTCCCGATGGCTTTTATCTGTTTGTTGGTAGTTCCTTCTTCAAAGAAAACGGTAATTGGTACTTCCTGCTCTACTTTATGTGCAATGTTATTAACATTATTCACAATCGAGAAAAAGATACCGAACAAAAAAATGCAGGCAGTCATAGTGATAATCGATGCCAGGGAAAACATCCAGTTTCTCTTAATATTCTTGATACCCTGTTTCAGGGTATACCATATTGTACTAGGCCTCATGATATTCTCCCTCTTTCTCGTCACTTATTATGGAACCTTCATGCATGGTAACTACTCGTTTCTTCATTGCATTTACGATTTCTTTATTATGAGTTACTACAAGGACAGTGGTTCCTCTGTCATTGATCTGTTCCAGAAGTTTCATGATTTCTTCTGAAGTTTTCGGATCCAGGTTTCCGGTCGGTTCATCTGCCAGAAGGATATCAGGTCGGTTAACCAGCGCTCTTGCCAGAGCTACTCTCTGCTGTTCTCCACCGGAAAGTTCATCCGGAAAAGACTTGTATTTACCTGCCAGTCCAACTTCCTGAAGGACTTCCGGGACACGTTTACGAACAACTCGTGTTGGACGGTTGACCACTCGCTGGGCGAAAGCTACATTCTCATATACGTTTCTGTCCTTCAAAAGACGGAAATCCTGGAATACTACACCCAATTTACGACGGTATTTGGCTACTCGTCTGTGCTTCATTTTCTCCAGGCGTTCACCACTTACGATGGTCTGACCGGATGTGGAATCCAGTTCTTTCATGAGAAGCTTGATCAGAGTTGTTTTTCCTGATCCGCTGTTTCCTACTACAAAGACGAATTCGCCTTTATCTATATGTAAGTTCGCATGGTTCACTGCCGGCAGGCCGGGACCATAGGATTTGCTTACATCTATCAGGTCTATCATAGATTTTTCCTCCAAATGGTTCATGTTTTTGTAACATTATTGTAATATATGTTTTTTGGGATTGCAAGTAAGTTTTTTAGGGTTCATAGAATGTTCATAGTTTTCAGTAAGGGACGACAGGAAATTTATTGATTGCGGGGGCGGTTTCGGAGTCTAGGAATTCTAAGGGTTTGGGGAATCTGCTAAAAGCATGAGGAAAAATGCAAAACTCGCTCCGTTGCAAACTGCGCTCAGACAAGTTGCTATTTTTCCTCATAACGCAGTTTCCCCAAGCCCTAAGAATTACTACGACTCCTGCAAATGCCCCCGCAATCAATAAATTTCCTGTCTGTTACTTTGCTGTGGAACTGACTCTTTGCTGCGTGACATTTCTTTGCTATGTGACTTTTCTTCGCCGTGTGATGTTGCTTCACTGTGTAACTGTCTCTTCACCGTGTAATGTCTCTTGCCGTGTGGCGTCTCTCGCCGTGTAACTCTCTTGCCGTGTGACGTCTTTTGCCATGTAACTCTCTTGCCATGTGACGTCTTTTGCCATGTAACTCTCTTGCCATGTGACGTCTCTTGCCATGTAACTCTCTTGCCATGTGACTCTCTTCATTATATAACTCTTTTAAATCTGCAACCTCGATTTTTAACTATACACTGTGGGGCGGAATTTGTAAAGGGATAAAATCGGACACATAAAATGCCAATATTGTAATAGCAAAGTTAATGCCTGCTACAGTAATTACTACTGTGGCAGGCATTGAAATTTTTCTTCTATTATTATAATGTATTAGTATTCCAGTGTTTCCATATACTTCATATAGCGTACTACCATAAGTGCGATCTTGAATGTGATAGCGTCTTCGAATACGCGGAGATCTAAACCAGTACTCTTCTGGAGTTTATCAAGGCGGTAGACCAGAGTGTTTCTATGGATATAGAGCTGTCTGGACGTCTCGGAAACATTCAGGCTGTTTTCGAAGAATTTGTCGATGGTTACTAATGTTTCTTCATCAAAATCGTCCGGAGATTTGCCGCCAAAGATTTCTTTGATGAACATCTTACACAGCGGAATTGGAAGCTGATAAATTAATCTTCCGATTCCCAGAGAACTATACGCAATTACTTCTTTATCTCCAAAGAAAATCTTGCCAACATCAAGAGCCATACGGGCTTCTTTGTAAGAACGTGATACTTCTTTGAGTTCATTTACAATAGTACCATATGCCATATGAGTCTTACCATCGTTACCCATTCCAAGTGTATCGAGGATTGTGTGTGCAAGCTGATCCATCTCCGGATAATTCTCACCATCATCAAGTTCCTTAACTACAATGATACTCTTCTCATCTACTGCTGTGATAAAGTCTTTGCTCTTTCCGCCAAAAAGACTCTTCACGCTCTCCATGGAACTGTGATCTTTCTCCTGAGGCATCTCAAGAATCATTACTACACGGCGCACGTCTGCTTCAATATGCAGTTTCTTTGCACGGTTGTAAATATCTACAAGGAGCAGATTGTCAAGAAGCAGGTTTTTAATAAAGCTGTCTTTGTCAAAGCGTTCTTTATACGCTACGATCAGATTCTGAATCTGAAAAGCAGCAAGCTTGCCGACCATATAAGTATCTTCATCGTCACCATGAGCAACCAGAATGTATTCAAGCTGATAGTCATCACAGACCTTAAAATACTGGAAGCCCTTTACCAGCTGACTGTCCGCCTGTGATTCTACAAAGGCCTGTACGTCTGGTGTTGCAATGGAAAAATCTGCAAATGTACTTGCAAGTACTTTGCCTTCTGTGTCGAGCACACAAAATTCTGTTCTGGAAATTTCTTTTAACCCTTCAAGAGTATTCTGAAGCACCTGATTCGATATCATCCAATTTCAATCCCTTCTCATCTATAGTTTTTGTTCGTGTTACCGCTTCTTTTGTTCTTAGTAACGTTTGTTCTTCCGTTTTAACCATAAAAACTTATACCTGTATTGTATTTTAATACATATTTACCAAAAATAAAAGAGGAAAGAGAAAAAAACTTACAATTTTTTGTATATTTTTTTGGTTACTGTTCACACGCCACTATTCCGCGAGGTGTTTGGGCATGCATGTGGCAAAATTCCGAAACATATAGTGCACAATTATGCGATCAGCATAAATCCCGTTCATCGTAAAGCGTATTACTGCGTTACTTCTTTTCAATGAATCCTTCTCCGTGTACTTCTCTTGCATCTGTCACGATAACAAATGCTGCCGGGTCGATCTCGTCTACTTTTTCTTTAAGCATCACGATTTCTTTTTTGTTTACTACACAGAAGAGCATCAGTTTGTCCTGTCCGGAATACATACCTTTTGCATTGATACCGGTTACACCTCTATCCAGATCATTAATGATCATGTCTGAAATTTCCTCCGGTTTGGACGTTATAATATAAGCAGCTTTGGAGAATTTCAGACCTTCGATCAATCCATCTGATACTTTTGTTACCAGATATACAGCGATAATAGCATAGAGTGCTTTATGAATGCCGAACACATACATACCTACTATTACAACTGTTGCATCAATGAACTGCATAATCTGCGCAATGGAATAATGCTGAAGATATTTCTGGATGATGGCCGCCATCATATCGGTTCCTCCGGTCGTTCCTCCGCCAAGAAAAACAAGGCCAATACCTACACCCTGGATCACACCTCCATAAAGTGCTGCCAGCAGGAGATCATCACCAGCGATATTCCATACTGGCTGCAATGCCAGCCATGCAGAAAGAGAAATCTCTCCAATCAGAGCTTTCCTTACAAAAGAGAATCCATGAATCTTCCATCCGATTAAAAACAATGGAATATTCAGTCCCATATTTGTTACCCAAAGAGGTATTCCACCATCTATAATTCCCTTTGTCCAGGCTTTTATAATAATAGCTACACCGGAAAATCCTCCTGTTACCATCCCGGATGCATCAAATACTGAGTTGATCGCCAGGGCCATCAGTCCGGTTCCCACTATAATCATTAAATATTCAAGAAGTTGTGATTTTTTTCCATTTGCCAGTTTCATCTTTCGCCTCCTGCGTTTTTATATATTTTAGGGATTAACAGATAATATCATCCGATTCTCTGTCCGATCAGGTAAGTATCCGCATCCTGACCGGATCAAATCATGAACCTGCACAGATATCCACAGTCAAATCTAATTTTTTTCGATTGGATCAAGTACATATCACAATTGAAACAGCGTACTTGCCTGATTGAGTTAAATAAGATACCGCTTTATCACTGCGCTGTAATTATTTTCCTGTAAATTACAAGAACGGCAGCAATCCACAAAGGACTGCTCCCGCTCTTATTCTTACCTTATTTCTCAGGCTTATTGATAAAATTTACAAAATGATAACTCTCCATTATCTGGAAGTATTTTACGATTCTCGGATACAAAGGTTCAGCTTTCTCTCCGAATTCTTCTTTTACCAGCGCTGCAATATCTGTCACTGTTTTCTTACCATCTATCAGCGGCCAGATGAATGTACCATTCGCATCCAGATGTACTTTTGTATATCTGGGTTTATTGAACAGCTTCTGGGCAATTGTGTTAAATGCACCCTTATTTTCTATTTCCAGCACCATTCTCCCCTTGATGTCCGTATGCCATTTCAGCTGTGAGGAACGCTCAGGAATGAGATCCAGATAATTGATCTGTGATTCTTTTTTCTTTTTACTCATTTCAGATATTTTTATCCTTGCCTAAATCAAGCTTTTTTCTTTTTCCAGATACTGAATTTCAGCAGTAACAGGATCATAAGCACCATAAGGATCACGCCGCCGGCGTTTCCAAGGTTGATACTTCCAGAAAGATCAAATACACCACTTACGTTTACAACTGCAAGAATTGCAAGTAAGATACCTACAAGACCTTCACCTGCGATCATACCGGCACAATAAAGTGTACCGTCTGTTGCCTGTGCTTCTTTTGTTTTAGCGTCAACGTTCTTTCTTCCGTCAACAAACATACGAACAACACCACCAATCATGATAGTAGCATTGAGGTAAATCGGAAGGTAAAGACCAATAGCAAATGGCATAACCGGAATTCTTAAGATTTCCAGACCAAGTGCAAGGAATACACCAATAAATACCAGTGTCCATGGAAGTTTACCACCCATGATACCTTCTACGATCATTTTCATCAGAGTAGCCTGTGGAGCAGGTACTTCTGCGCTGCCGTATCCCCATGCAGAGTTCAGAAGATAAAGCACGCCACCGATAGCAAGACCGGAAGCAACAACACCGATAAGTTCACCGATCTGCTGTTTTTTAGGTGTTGCACCAAGGAGATAACCTGTCTTTAAGTCCTGAGAAGTATCACCAGCGATAGCTGCGATGATACAGATTACAGAACCAATAGCGATTGCAGCTTTCATTCCGTCGATACCAGTTTTTCCGGATGCTTTGATAACCATTGTTGCGATCAGAAGAGTCGCAATAGCCATACCGGATACCGGGTTGTTGGAAGATCCGATCAGACCTACCATACGGGAAGATACAGTTGCAAAGAAGAAACCGAATACTACGATGATCAGCGCACCGATCGGGTTTACCGGAATAGCCGGAACAAGCCAGATGATTGCGATCATAGCAACGATACCGATCAGGATAAAGTTCATTGGAAGATCCTGTGCAGTTCTTGCTGTACTTGTATTCTTGCCGCCTTTCATGCTCTTCATAGAGTCACGGAAAGTTGTAATGATCAGAGGCAGGGATTTGATCAGGGAAATGATACCACCTGTTGCAATGGCTCCTGCTCCGATATATTTCACATAAGTACTCCAGATAGCTGCTGCTCCACCGTTTGCATAAATTGTTGCAATTGTTTCTGTTCCAGGATACATAACTGTATCAGCACCGAACAGACAGATCATTGGGATCAGTGCCATCCAGCCGATTAAAGAACCAACAAACATATAAGAAGCAATCTTCGGTCCTACGATATATCCAACACCGAGAAGTGCAGGATATCCTTCCATACCGATTTCACCTTTCAGTCCTTTAAATGCAACAGCAACATCTGCAGGGATTACTTTTAATCCGTCAACTACAAATTTGAATACTGCTGCAATTCCCATACCTGAGAATACGGTAGCTGCATTTGAACCGCCTTCCTCACCAGCAAGAAGTACATCTGCGCAAGCAGTTCCTTCCGGGTAAAGAAGTGTTGCATGCTCTTTTACGATCAGTGCGTTACGAAGTGGTACCATAAAAAGTACACCAAGAACACCACCGCAAAGTGCGATTAATGTGATTTCCACGATACCCGGCATTTCACAAAGTCCTTCTTCTGCCCAAAGGAACAGAGCAGGCATTGTGAAAATTGCACCGGCTGCCAGTGATTCACCGGCTGAACCGATTGTCTGGACCATGTTGCTCTCCAGAATGGAGTTCTTTTTCATGATCTTGCGAATTACGCCCATGGAAATAACTGCTGCCGGAATGGAAGCAGATACAGTCATACCAACACGCAGACCAAGATAAGCATTGGCTGCACCGAAGATGACTGCAAGGATAACACCCATGATGATGGATGTCACCGTAAATTCTGGTGTGATCTTGTCAGCCGGAATATACGGTTTGAACTCTTTGTTTTCGTTCATGATTTCCTCTCCCTTTTGTATTAATTTATAAACAAATTCCATTATAGCGAAATATATACAAAAAGGCAAGGTGAAAATAATGGATTTTTGTATACTTTACCATATTGACGTGATGATTCGATAAATTTCTACCTTGTTAGCGTTTTCTAACGGTACTTTTTTGCGTTGTTTTGTCTGTTTATTCATCGGAATCCAACTGTTTGATCAGATATCGTCCGACAATTCTGGAAAAACTTGAAATATCACGAATATAAGCAAAGTCCTTTCCAAAGATCTTTTTTTCTGTCAAAAGGTCTTTTTCTTCCCCTGCAAAGACTCCCAGAACGCTGACCCCAAGGTTTCGAAGATGACGAACCTCAGTCGCAGTGTCATTGACTGCATATTTTCCCATATAAGGTTCCGGATTCTTTGCATGAGGTCTATTTACAATGACGTCATATGGCTTGCCATCACTTAATATAATAAGGATTTTCTTTTCCTCCGGTCTCTGGAGCAGCCCATATCCTACTGTTTTAATGGCAAGGCCATCTCTGTTATTGGAGGAAGTAACATAATTGAAAATATTTTCATTGGCCGATTGTGGATCATCATATTCCCTGAACCGATGAAGGATGGTGTAATCCCAGAATGTGCAGAAACTCATGACACGATGAGGCAGATTCACATTGCTCAGTGCTTCACTGATGATATAAGCCTGTAATGCAACATCTCCCTGTCTTGACATCTGAGAACCACTTGCATCGATCAGCACATCTACCACAAAATCAGATGCATCCGCTTTCAATTCTCTTTTGAACAGATTTGCCTCACTGCTTCTGCCCACACGCCAAAGCCTGGATGGGATGATCGTACCTCTGTCTGAAAGTACTTCCTGTATTTCACTTTTCAGCACCAGAGTTTTTCTCAGGAGATCTGTGAGAGATGCAATATTCTGTTTAACGATTCTGTGTTTGTCGTGGTAGAGCCAGATATTCTTATTTTTCAGGCGCACTGCATACTCATACTGATAGTTGCGTTTCACAGGATTCTTCAGGATTCCTTCTGTAAAATAGAGGCTGCAGTCTCTATGAAGTTCCCGGCACATCAGATAATTCATACGTTTCTCTTCTGCAGGCGTAAGATAAGTTTTTCCAAAGTTCAGTTCTACATAGGTGTATGCCTTCTCAAGTTCTTCCTCAGTAAGGATCGTAATCTTATGTTTTGTCTGGCGCTGTTTTTCCATTTCTTCAGTAATACCGGTATCTTCCATATCAGTAATCTTATTTGCCATCTGTTCGATGTAACTCTCAAGGGCTTCCTCATAAAGTTCTTCTGTAAGGAAATCTTCCCAGTCATATTCTGTCAGTTCTTCCATACTGACTGCCATGACCTGCTCCAGAGTACCGTGATCCTTCTCAAAGTTCGGATCAATAATAGTATTATAGAGACTGTCAATTATTCTGATCAATTCCATAGTATCCGCAGCAGTCCGCGCTTCATAGACCATGTCACGGATTTTCCTCAGACGTTCTTCCACGTGGTGCTTTCCATTTTCAAGTCTGTCTCTTAAGACTGCAATTTTCAAACGTCCGAGAATATCTCCGTATGCAGGCATCTGCTCAAATTCCTGATCCAGGATATCTTCAAAAGCCTGACGCTGCATTTCCCGGACTCCCGGACGTTCCTGACAGATTTTTTCTCCGATTGCCTCTTCTACACAAAGCTGAGCAACTGCAGTCAGTTCTCCCTCGCCTGCCTGGCAGAAAACCTTCTTTACCAAATACAGGCCAAGCATATCCTTATCATAATATTTAGCTAAAGCCCCCTGTTTAATTCCATCATATAGAGCGATTGCTTTTGAGCGAAGATATAGAGAAACGTCTACTTTCATATTTAAAGTATAATCTCCACTGATGGTCCAGAGAAGATTACGTATCCTGTTTTCCAGTTCCAGGCGGTAATCGTCAATTTCTACGATTTTCTCATCCTTCATAAACATCATCCCTTGTCCAGTCTGCCGGAATTCTGGTATTCACTATATCTTCTACAATTTCTTTCTCAAAAATATCAAAAGTCTTATTCACAACACCCATGGTGACTGCTTTTCTCGGCGAAAGTCCTGTTTCTACAATTTTCATGGCAGCAAGAAGTCCTCGCAGATCCAGAGGTTTCGTTGAAATCTCACTATTCGAAGCCTTAAGCTGTAAATCCAGAAATACACCAATAAACTGTGTTCTGGCATTTTCTTTTACTTTTGGGAACATCTGTCGAAAAATGAATTCCAGGGATTCTTGGGTCTGAGCCGGCATATCTATGACCAGAAATCTGGAGACAAGTGCCTCATTCAATTCCTTTGTTCCTGCATATCCATAGTTCATAGTTCCAATAAACCGTGCTGCAGGATGAAGATCAATTTTATCATAGCCCGGCACATCAATAGAGCGACGATAATCCAGAGTAGCATGTAGAACGGAAACTGCATCGTTCTTTGCCATATTGATCTCATCAAGAATTCCAAATCCACCGTATTCTGCACACTGATAGATAGTTCCTTTGCGAAGTTTTACTTCATTATCCGCAAAAGTGTCTGTTCCGATCAGATCACCGCTATTTGTATTTACATGAAAAGAAACATTATACGCAGGACGGTTGAAAATGTATGCCAGATTCTCTGCAAGGATATTTTTTCCTGTGGCTTTGGGGCCTGTGAGCAGCAGATTCTCACCTTTAAGCAGTCCTGCAATAGCCATTTCCAGAATATCTTTTCCATAGAATGGAATAGATGGTTTCACGATTCTGCCGGCTGCTTCCGGTGCTACTTCATATTGGCTGCGAAATTCTTCTATTCTTTTTATCAGTTCAGAGGACACCTGCTGTTCCTCTAAAAACTTCAGTTCTTCCATTTAATTCTCCTTTAACTTTATGTGACTATTACAGTCCAGTTTATATTTTAGAAAAAGACCGCTTATCTTTTTTCAGATCCACGGTCTTTTTATTATAGCATTTTTCTTTATTTTCTTACAACCTTATACTTCAAATACAAGATCTCCGTAAGACGGCATCGGCCACATTTCCTTGTCTACGATCATTTCCAGCTCATCTACTGGCTCACGTAAAGCTTCCATCGCAGGAACAACTTTCTCTTTGCAGAATACTGCTCTGTCTCGTCCTTCTGCATGTTCCGGAATCTTCTCTACCAGTTTGCTGAGTTTGCTCATAGCGCTGTTTGTACTCTTTAAGAGTTTGGATGCTTTCTTAAGCAGATCAAGCTGTACGCTTACATCGATCAGACCTTCACCTGCTGTCTTTACTGTGTTGATGGACTCACCAAGAACAGTTGTATATTTAATAACAGCAGGAATGATCTGCTTGGTTGCGATATCGATCATTGTCTTCGCTTCGATGTTGATCGCTTTGGAGTAAATCTCATATTTGATCTCTGCACGGGACTCCAGTTCTGTTCTGGAGAATACATCAAATGCCTCGAAAAGTTTAACAGATTTCTCTGTAGTAAGTGCAGGAATAGCATCTACCATTGTCGGCAGGATCGGAAGGCCGCGGCGTTTTGCTTCTGCTTCCCATTCCGGTGCATAGCCGTTTCCGTTAAATACGATCTTCTGATGTTCTGTTGCATATTCTTTGATCAGATCATGTACTGCCAGTTCAAAATCAGGAGCATTTTCCAGACGGTCGCAGGCTTCCTTGAATACTTCTGCTGTAATTGTATTCAGAACTACATTACATCCTGAGATAGAATCTCTGGAACCAACCATACGGAATTCAAATTTATTTCCTGTAAAAGCAAACGGTGAAGTACGGTTACGATCTGTAGCGTCTTTCA